>Ga0066706_10000516_pt1 | contig 12471 bp, 12 predicted proteins | sample GraSoiAngelo_155_FD_67274 | JGI IMG/M metagenome (GOLD analysis project Ga0066706, IMG submission 67274) | Grasslands soil microbial communities from the Angelo Coastal Reserve, California, USA - 14_1009_13_30cm | ecosystem: Environmental > Terrestrial > Soil > Grasslands | place: USA...
TCCTCGACTCATTGCCATAAGACAGTTGGTCTATGCATCTGCGAGTATCTGGTTCCGAAAGGTTGGCGGCCAGCGGGCGCCTAGGCTTCTTCACGATTTGTGAGAACTTCTCTTCGAGGGGTGACGCCGAGCGGGACCCAGGCGGAGCGGAAGGGCCTACAGCCGAGTCTGCGGGGCTGCGACGGCGAAAGGTCCTGAGCACGTCTGGGTGGCTCGGCGGCAGGACCCGTCGAAGAAAAGTTAGAGCTTGCCTTCGCCCTTGAGATACTTCCGGAAGCGGCCCATCAGCTCGGCGCCGAGCGTGCCGCCTTCAGGCTTTTGCGTGGCGGGGTCTTTGAAGTGCTGACGGATCTCGTCCAACCGTTTCTCGGCCTGCTCGTTGCCCTGCAGCCTCTTCGTCTTCTGGAGCGCGGTATCGAAGGCGTCGAAGGTGAGTTCGTTGTAGCCGAACGAGCGGATGCGCTTGACGGCCTTCATCATGGCCTCGTTGCGGAAGATCGTCAGGTGATCGGAATCAATTTCCTTGAGGCCGAGCTTGCGCGCGCGGCGCTCGGCCGCCTTGCGGATGCCGCTGCGGACAAAGTCCGGCGATGTCAGGAGACGTTTCCATGCTTCATCGCTCCACGCCACGGCTGATTGCGGCGCGTCCCAGATCGCGGCGAGCGTCGCTTCATCAATGACGGTCAGCCCTTTCTCTCGAGCGATATCTTCCGTGTCCCGCTTCAGCATGTCGGTGACGAAGTCCATCGCAATAGCCGGGGCCAGGGCGATCTTCTGCCGAAGTCTCTCCTGTGCCCCGTCGGTCCACGGGAGCGGAGGAGCCGCGTCCGCAGGCTTCTCGTCCCCAAGAGCCTCCACCTTTTTGAACAGCTCGACGTTCACTTCCATATGGCCGCGCTCGCGGGCCGCCTCCTCGGCGATCTGCCGGATCATGTGGCGCATGAATTCCGGCACGGTCTCGAGCCGGGCTTTGGCCTCCGCCGTCCACGGAATGTTCCCGGCGGCCATCACCCCGGCGGCTTCCTGGAACTCGGCTTCGCCGCCCATCTTGCCCATCATCTGGCCTTTGAACTGGGTCAGGATATCGTCGGTAATCTCGGAGTAGCCGAGTTCGCGCGCCTTTTTCTCGGCCAAGCGCTTGACCATTCCGCGGAGGAAGGCGGGGGCGCGCTCCATGCGTTTCAGCGCGCCTTCGCTCCAGAGGATTTCCGGCTCACCGGTGTGCTGAGTATTTGACGCTGACATTTCCGGCCCCTTGATGGGTGGGCTATTTGTTGACGATTTCCCGGAGCTCTTTACCGGCCTTGAAAAAGGGCACGCGCTTCGCGGGGACCGAGACCGTCGTGCCGGTCTTGGGGTTGCGGCCCTCTTTCATGCGACGATTGCGCAGCCGGAAGCTTCCGAAGCCCCGAATCTCGATTTTATCGCCTCTGGCGAGCGCCGTGCGGATGCCGTTGAAGATGGTGTTGACCACCACCTCGGCCTGACGTTTCGTGAGAGTCGTCACCTGCTCCGATAACTTCTCGATCAGCTGAGCTTTCGTCATGCGCGTGCCTCCATGGTCCCGCTTTTAAAAGGCTAACAGGTACTTCATGCTGACATGGGATGGAATAAACGGCGAGACCTTCCCATCAAAAAAGCTCCCGAGAAGGTCACGAAGCGAAAATGGTTTTCGGCTCTCGATTACATGCGGTTCACCCGTGATGCCCACCAGGCGGGCCGCCAGTTTGATCGCATCCTGCAGGTCGCCGAGTTCGTCCACCAAGCTTGCCGTCTTGGCCTGACGTCCGGTAAAAATACGGCCGTCGGCGAGGGGACGGACCTGCTCGACTTTGAGAGAACGGCCGTCGGCGACCGCCGTGATAAATTGATCATGGACATCGTCCAAGACGCTCTGTAACAACTCCCGTTCTTCGGCGGACATTGTACGGAAGGGTGACGCCATGTCCTTGTGCTTGCCGCTCTTAACCACGACGCTCTGCACGCCGACCTTTTCAAGCAGGCCTGTGACATTGGCCAACTCCATAATGACACCGATGCTTCCCGTGAGCGTCCCGGGATTTGCAACAATCCTGTCTGTGGCCGCCGCAATGTAATACCCGCCGGACGCGGCAATGTTGCCCATGGATGCAACCAGCTTGATCTTGCTGTCCGCGCGGGTTTTGCGAACTTCCGTGAAGATTTCCTGGGAAGGGACGACGCCGCCACCGGGGCTGTCGATGCGCAGCACGATGGCTTTGACGCTGGGATTCTCGCGGTAGCGGCGCAACTCTTCGATAGTGTCGCGGGAGTCCAGGATGATGCCTTCGATGCGGATGACCGCCACCTTGTCGCCGCCCAGCCAACCGCTGTCAAGCGTGAATGTCGCCAGCAATGAGAAAGCGACGAACGCCAACAGCAGTAACCCTAGCAGGCCGAGCGCCGTGCGGATCGGCCGCTTCTTCCGGGGCGGGAGGGCGCTGGTGTCGTCTCGAAGAGGACTCGGCCACACGCTATTGGATTTCATCTTCCTCGTCGTCGCGGCGCTTGCTCTTCTTGGCGGCGCGGCCGAGGGATTGATCGACCTTGCCCTGGCTCGCATGGAAGTCTTGCATCTGCTGGCGTTCCGAATCCCGGTGATGCTCACGCAAACTCAACGCGATCTTGCGCTCTTCCTTATCGACCTTGATGATCTTGGCTTCGATGTCGTCGCCGACCTTGAATTTCTCGTCCAACCGCACATTGGCGTCCAACGCCAATTCGCTGACGTGGATAAGTCCCTCGACGCCTCCCTCGAGCTCGACGAAGAGCCCGAAGTCCGTAATCTTGGTGATCTTGCCGCGGGTCTTGTTGCCGACCTGATGCGCATTCGGGATTTCCTGCTCCCAGGGATCGTTCGTCAGCTGCTTATAGCCCAGAGACAAGCGTTCCTTATCCTTATCGATTTTGAGGACCACGGCGTCGACCTTCTGACCCTTCTTGAAGATTTCCGACGGGTGTTTGACGTGCTTGGTCCACGACATATCGGAAATATGGATCAGACCGTCCACCCCTTCATCGAGACCGACAAAGGCGCCGAAGTCCGTCAGGCTTTTGATTTTTCCCTCGATCTTGGTTCCCACCGGATATTTCGTTTCAACAAGATCCCACGGATTCGGGGCGACCTGCTTCATGCCGAGCGAGATTTTCCTGGCGGTTTCGTCCACATTCAGCACCTGGGCTTCCACGACGTCTCCGACCGAAACGATCTTCGAGGGGTGTCTGACTTCGTGGGTCCACGACATCTCCGAGACATGCACGAGTCCCTCGACGCCGGGCTCCAGTTCGATGAAAGCGCCGTAATCGGTGAGGCTCACCACACGTCCCTTGATCCTTGTTCCAACGGGGCTCTTGGCCGCCACGCCCATCCACGGGTCCGCGCCCTTCTGTTTCAATCCCAGCGAGACGCGTCCCGACTCGCGGTCATAGCGCAACACCATGACTTCGACGCGATCTCCCACCATGCACATCTCTGAGGGATGGCCGATGCGGCCCCACGACATATCGGTGATGTGCAAGAGCCCGTCAATGCCGCCCAGGTCCACGAAGGCGCCATACTCGGTGATGTTTTTCACCGTCCCAGTGACGACCTGACCTTCCGTCAGGTTCGACAGCGTGCGCTGGCGGCGCTGATCGCGCGATTCTTCCAGCAGGAGGCGGCGGGAGACGACGACGTTTCCTCGCCGGTGATTGATCTTGATGATCTTCATCGGAAAGGTTTTGCCGATGAGCTGCTCGGGGTCGCGGACAGGGTGGAGGTCGATCTGGGAGCCAGGCAGGAAGGCTTTGACCCCGATGTCCACCATCATGCCGCCCTTGATGCGGGTCAGGACTCGACCCTCCACGATCGCCTCGTCCTTGAAGATCCGCTCCAGATCCTCCCAGACCTTCATCTTGTCCGCTTTTTCCTTGGACAGGACAAGGTTGCCATCGCTGTCTTCGCGCTCTTCGATATAGACCGGAAGCCGGGTGCCGGGGGTGAGTGCGGCGAGTTCCTGAGAGGTGAACTCTTCGGCGGCGATGATCCCCTCGGATTTGTATCCGATGTCCACGATCACCTTGTCTTTTTTCACCAAGACGACGGTGCCTTCGATGACAGACCCTTCTTCGAAATTCTGAAAAGTCTGCTCATACAGCGAAGCCATCTCCGCCTTTTCTCCCGACTTCATCTTCTCCAAGGTTTCCATTACGTTAATCACGCCTCCAGATACCAACCTGACATACAGGGTTAAAGGTTAAATGCTGGCGGAGCGGCAGCCCGCTGACGACGGCATCCCGCCTCCCAGCGCCGAAATCCGATCCATGATCTCCTGACTGATCTGTTGATACACAGCCTTCTTCTCTTCGCCATTCTCTCTGCCGAGCAGAGACGAAAAATCCATCGGCGGCCCATAGACGACCCGGATCGGCCGGAACCGAATCCATTTCGCATCGGGCGGCAACGCATCGTATGTCCCTTCCAGCAGGGTGGGGATGACCGGGCACCCCGTCGCCTCAACAATGATGCCGATCCCTGGTTTCCCAGGCTGCAGTTTGCCGTCGTCCGATCGGCCACCTTCAGGGTAGATCACCACCGCTTCACCCGCCTTCACGCGACGAATAGCCTCATCAAAGCCGCGCCGGTCCACACGCTCCCTACGAATCGGTATCCATCCCAAGTACCGCATGACGGCCCCGATCACGCCATGGAACAGGTCGATCCGGCCCATGAAGGACAACCGTCTTGATGCTCCGCATCCCAAGATCGGAATGTCGAGATAGCTGGCATGGTTCGCGGCGATGATCACACCGCCTTTTTTCGGAATATTCCCCCCGCCCTCCACCTTCAACCGGAACAGGAGCCGCGCAAGCATTCGGACGACCAGCCAGGCACTCCAGTACAGCAGCATTCAGGCCAAACCGGCCGCTTTCTCTTTTTCTCCGATCACACGCGTCATATGGTCGACTACCTGATCCACTGACAGTTTCGTCGTATCAATCTCGATTGCATCGGGTGCGGTAACCAGCGGAGCGGTTTCGCGGGTGCGATCCCGCCCGTCCCTGGCGTCCAGGTCCTGCCGCGTTTGCGCCAAATCGGCAGCCTTACCTGCCGTCACCAGCTCTTCATGGCGTCGGCGGGCTCGTTCGGCCGCATCGGCTTTAAAAAAGAATTTGGCCGGCGCGTTCGGGAATACCTTCGTGCCCAGGTCCCGGCCTTCGGCGACGATGCCAGAGATGTCTCTCCGTTGCCCGAAGGCTTGCTGGATCGGCAACAGCCAGGCACGGACTTGCGGGAGAACGGCCACTTGGGCCGCCGCCCGGGTCACTTCGGGAGTTCGAATCTGAGCATTCAGCAACAATCCATCCACTTCGACCGCCATTCCGCCGTCTTGCGTGTGCAGAATGTTCAGTCGAATTCTTTCACAGAGCCGCTCCATCGCGGCTGGCGAAGTGGTATCTGTACCAGTGACCAATGCCTTCCACGCTACAGCCCGGTACAAGGCCCCTGTATCCAGGTAGATGTACCCAAGTTTCGCGGCGATTAGCTTGGCGACAGTGCTTTTGCCCGCGCCAGCCGGACCATCAATCGTTACAATCATCGGTTTCAAGCAATGCCCGGCGGGAAGAACCTGAGGTCCCTCTCAGCGAACAGACTATTATTCACCCTTGACCTGAGGGTGTCAATAACCTCCTCAAATACTTATCGAAATCAGGAAATGACGTGGCCACGCATGCGCTATCGTGCACCTGAGTCTCGCCTTCGGCGATCAATCCCGCCACGGCCATAGACATGGCCACCCTGTGGTCGCCGTAGCTTTGGCACACCGCACCTTTCAAGGAAAGGCCGCCTCTGATCTTCAGTCCGTCAGGGCGTTCTTCGACCTTGACGCCCATGCGGCCAAGTTCGCAGGCCATGGTTGCGAGGCGATCGCTTTCCTTCACCCGCAGTTCTGCAGCGCCGGTGAATGTGGTGTCGCCTTTCGCGGAAGCTGCGGCGACTGACAGGATGGGAATCTCATCGATGGCCTTCAGGACGCGTTCGGCGTTGATTGTTATGCCGTGGAGCTCAGACGCACGAGCGCGAAGGTCGCAGACCGGTTCTCCGGCCTGCTCACGCCTGTTCAGCACATCGATTTGTGCCCCCATGTCATGCAAGATGTCGAGAATGCCGGTCCGCGTCGGATTGATGCCGACGCCGATCACCGTCACATCGGAGCCAGGGACGATGGATGCCGCGACGAGAAAAAATGCGGCGGCGGAGAGATCACCCGGGATTCGTACGTCCTTGGCTCCCAACGACGTCCGGCCCGTGATAGTGACCGTCAGTTCTTGCCGGACGATCGGAATGCCGAAGAAAGCGAACATGCGTTCGGTATGATCTCGTGAGAGAGCCGGTTCAGTAACGCTCGTCGTTCCTTCCGCAAAGAGGCCTGCGAACAGCAGCGACGATTTGACTTGCGCGCTCGCGATTGATGATCTATAGGCTATCCCGCTAAGCCGTGAGCCTGTGATCGCAAGAGGAGCGAGCTCTCCTCCGCACCGCCCGGCGATCGTTGCGCCCATCTGCCGCAACGGTCCCACGACCCGGCCCATGGGTCGCTTCCTGATTGAAGCATCTCCCGTCAAGACCGAAAAAAACGACTGACCGGCAAGCAGCCCGGCGAGCAGGCGGATTCCGGTCCCTGAGTTACCGCAGTCCAGGATCCGGTCAGGTTCACGAAGACCCCACAAACCTTTGCCGGAGATCTTCAAGGTTTTGCGAGCGACCTCAATCGGGATGCCGAGCGCCTGTAATACGGAAACGGTGTTGAGGCAATCTTCGCCCCGGCAATAGTCACCGATGACCGCCTCGCCGTCGGCCAGCGCGCTGAGAATGATGGCCCGATGCGTGATGGATTTGTCGCCGGGCACGCTCAGGGTGCCGCGCAGCGGGCCGGATGGCCGAGTCACAAGGTGCGGGGATGCGGTCATCACATGATCCGATCCCGGCGCTGTTTGGCCTGATCTAACTCACGAATCAGGCCGTCTCCGTCACCGGCCTTGATCAGCGCTTTCAGTTTCTCAAGGGAGGCTTGATAAGTCTCGATCTGGCTCACGAGATTCTCCCGGTTCCACAAACAAATGTCCCGCCACATTTCCGGAGAAGAAGCCGCGATCCTGGTGGTATCCTTGTATCCTCCGCCGGAAAATGATTGGAGCTCGACCCCGGGTGTTTGGGCGTCCTGGATGGTAAAGAGCGCGTTCACGAGCGCATAGGCGATCATGTGCGGCAGGTGGCTCACGGCCCCGAGAACTCTGTCGTGAAGCTCAGGGTCCATTTCGGTGATCCGCGCACCGGCAGCTTCCCACATGTGCCGGACCTTCAAGAGCGCCGGCGCCTTGGTACGAGTGGTCGGGGTGAGAATGCAGCGGGCACCATGAAATAAGTCCAGCGAGGCCGCATTGATGCCGCTTTTTTCCTTGCCGGCGATAGGATGGGCTCCGACCACGGACATGGCGTCAGGTACCAGGTCTTCCATGCGCGCAACGAGGGTCCCTTTCACGCTGCCCACGTCCGTCACAACGGCGTCCAGAGCGAGATGGGGGATACAGACTTTGAGAATGGCTTCAAACGTCGCGACCGGTGTAGCGAGGACGAGCAGGTCTGTTCCCGACGCCGAGTCCTCGAGATTTGTGGTGAAGCGGTCAATGGCATGGAACTCGACAGCCTTCTTGAGATTCTCGATCCTGCGCCCTGTCCCGACGATATGGGCAACGAGCCTCTGCTGCTTACAGACCATTCCCAGGGAGCCGCCGATCAGGCCCACCCCGACAATCGTCATTTGTTTGAAGAGCGGAAGAGGCGGTCGTGGCGTGTTTGCTTCCGATTGCAAACGGGTGGAGGCAGCAGGGCTCATTCAATCTCGCGATCGACAGCCGCCGCGATTCTTCGTAAGTCCTTCATGAGGTCCTTGAACTTCGCAGGCTTGAGCGACTCCTCTCCGTCGCACAGGGCGCACTCGGGATTGGAGTGCACTTCAATCAGGAGCCCGTCCGCGCCCGCTGCGACGGCGGCCTTTGCCATCGGCGCCACCAGGGCCCACTGGCCCGTGGCGTGACTGGGATCAACGATGACCGGCAGATGGGTCAAGGCCTTCAATGCGGGGACGGCTGCCAGGTCGAGCGTGTTCCGGTACTGAGATTCGAAGGTCCGAATGCCTCGCTCGCACAGCATCACGTTCTTGTTCCCACGCGACATGATGTATTCCGCCGAGAGCAGCCATTCCTTGATGGTTGCCGAGAGTCCCCGTTTCAAGAGTACCGGCTTGTCGTACGCGCCGACCTCTTTCAGCAGCTCGAAGTTCTGCATGTTCCGGGCGCCGATCTGGATGATGTCCGTCTTCTCGAGAAACAGTTCGATGTCCCGAGGGTCGAGGATCTCGCTCACGATCGGAAGCTTCGTGAGTTTCTTGGCTTCCCCGAGGAAATCCAAGCCCTCATTGCCGAGTCCTTGAAACGCATAGGGCGATGAGCGCGGCTTGTAGGCGCCTCCGCGCAAGATGTTCGCGCCCGCCGCCTTCACTTCTTGTGCAATCCCAACGGTCAATTCCTTCTTCTCGACAGCGCATGGGCCGGCCATGATGGCCAACCTTCTGCCACCGATTTTCACGCCGCCGACATCAATGATCGTATCTTCCTTTTTGAACTCACGGCCGGCCAGTTTCCACGGCGCGAGGATGGGGACGACGTCCTCCACTCCGGCAATGGCGCGGAGCGGCTGGTTGGCCAGGATCCGATCGTCGCCGATCACACCGATGATCGTTCGTTCCTGGCCTTTCGAGAGATGAGGCGTCAACCCCAGTTCTTTAAGGCGATCCATGACATGCTCGATCATGGATTCGGTCGCTTCGGGTTTCAGCACGATGATCATGGCGCGATACTCTCCTTCCGATGCTTACGCAGTCAGCACTGACTTGAGTGAGTCGATGAAACGGCGGTTTTCATCAGGCAATCCAATCGTCACCCGCAAGAAACTGCCGCCTAAATGCCTCACAATGACGCCCTCTCGGAGCAGTCTGTCGAAGACCGCCTTGCCGTCCCGCTTGACGTCAAAATACAGGAAATTTGCCTGGCTCGGCACGGCGCTCAATCCGATGCGCTTCAGATGCTCGGAGACATAGGCCATGCCCTCGATGTTCAGACGCCGGCTTTCACGAACGTGCTCCTCGTCGGCCAGGGCTGCCAGCGCTGCGTTTTGCGCGAGACTGTTCGTATTGAACGGAGGCCGGATGCGGTTCAGGTGCTCGACGATTTCAGGAGTGGTCAGGCCGTATCCGATGCGCAATCCCGCCAGACCGTAGATCTTCGAAAAAGTTCGAAGGATGACGATGTTGCGGCCGGATTTGAGCAGCTCTAACGCGTCCGGGTAATCGGGCGCCGTGACATACTCGTAATACGCTTCATCGAACACGAGAATCACGTCGGTCGGAACGGCCTGAAGCAGGCTGTTTATTTCCGAGGCGGTCACATAGGTGCCGGTCGGATTGTTGGGATTGCAGACAAAAAGAAGACGCGTTCTGTCGGTGACGACTTTCGCCATAGCGCCGACGTCATGCCGATACGCCTTCAGCGGTACCAGCACAGCCTTGGCATGCGCGGCCGTTACGTCGATTTTGTAGACGATGAAGCTGGGATCCGCCATCACCGCCTCGTCTCCCGTTTGGAGAAATGCCCGGGTGAGCAGGGTGATGATTTCATCGGAGCCGTTACCCAGGACAATCTGGTCGGGCGTGACCTTCCAGCGTTCGGCCAATCCTTGTCGGAGATAATGTCCTCCGCCGTCCGGATAGCGGTGAAGGGTCTTGGCGGCGGCGTTTAGGACCGCCAACGCCTTCGGCGAAGGCCCTCGCGGGTTCTCGTTGGAGGCGAGCTTGATCGAGCCCGTGATGCCGAGCTCTCGCTCCAGCTCTTCAATGGGCTTGCCGGGCGAATAGGGCGTAATGCCCGCAATATCTGGACTGACTTTAATCCCCATACATTACGTGTGAGCTGGATAGGATCCCAACACCTTGAGGAAGAGGCAGCGCGACTTCACTTCGGCCAGCGCCCGCTTGACGCGGTCTTCGTCAAGATGCCCCTCGACGTCCACGAAGAAGAGATATTCCCAAGCCTTCCGGCGGGAGGGCCGCGATTCGATCTTCGTCATATTGACCCCATTGGAGGCAAAGGGGCGCAGCAAATCGTAGAGCGCGCCGACCTTGTCCTTCACCGACAGCATCACCGAGGTCTTGTCCTTGCCGGTGCGCTCGGGCGCTTTCACGGAGAGGATCAGGAAGCGGGTGTAGTTGTTCAGATTGTCCTCGATATGGGCTTTCAGGACCTTCAATCCGTAGATCTGCCCCGCCAACTCCGACGCGATCGCGGCGGCGGAATGGTCTTCGGCGCAGATTTCCGCGGCTCGCGCGGTGCTGTGCACTTCGGACACGGGCACGCTGGCAAGGTTTGTTTCCAGCCACTGGCGGCATTGTGCTATGGCATGGGGATGTGAATAGATCTTCTTGACAGATGGCAGTGAATCGGCCTTCGACAAGAGGTTATGCGAGACTTCCTGGAGGACCTCGCCATAGATTTGCAAGTTCGAGTCAATGAACATGTCCAAGGTGTGATTCACCACCCCTTCGGTGGAGTTTTCGATCGGCACCACGCCGAAGTCCACGCGTGCGCGTTCCACCTCGTTGAACACTTCTTTGATGGACGTCATGGGAAGGTATTGGGCCGATGACCCGAATTTTTGAATGCAGGCCAGATGTGTAAATGTGGCGCGCGGACCGAGATAGGCAACCTTGAGCGGGCCTTCCAAGGACAGCGAACCGGACATGATCTCCCGATAGACGGCTTGGAGGGCGTCATTGGGAAAGGGGCCCGCATTGTTCTTCGATAAACGCTCAAAGATCTCAGCCTCCCGGGCGGGGGTATGGAGCACGGCCTGGGTGTCGGCTGCCTTCTTGAGCTTCCCGATTTCGATGACGTGCTGCGCGCGCTGGTTCAGCAGGCGGAGAATTTCATCATCGATCTTGTCGATTTCTTGGCGGTGCCCTTGAAGTGGTTTCGGCTCTTTCATCGCGTAAACACTAAAAAATTGGAAACGTTAACTGTACTGGAAGTGGGACGAATTTGCAAGTATTTCAAGGAGAAGGGCGATTTGATCAGAATCAGGTCAGGAGGTCTTTTTGTTTGCCGAAATGTTGAAATGCCAGCCGGGTGGCCACCCGCCCGCGCGCGGTCCGCTCGAGGTATCCCGCTTGGATCAGGTAGGGCTCGTACACATCTTCCAGGGTGCCGCGCTCTTCCCCGAGGGCCGTGGCCAGCGACTCCACCCCCACGGGGCCGCCGCCGAACTTGTCAATCAATGTCTGCAGCAGCAAGCGGTCCATGGCATCGAAGCCGGCCGAATCCACGCCGATCCAGGCCAGCGCGGCATCGGCGACCTTTCGTGTCACGAGTCCATCGGACTTGATTTGCGCATAGTCTCTCACGCGGCGAAGCAACCGGTTCGCGATTCTGGGAGTTCCGCGCGAGCGCCGGGCGACTTCGGCCGCGCCCTCGCGGTCTATCGAGATGTTCATGATGCCCGCCGACCGCAGCGCAATCGCTTCCAATTCTTCGGGGGTATAAAAATCCAGGCGGTGCACTAGGCCGAACCGTTCCCGAAGCGGTGATGTCAGCGACGCGACGCGGGTGGTGGCGCCGATCAACGTAAATTTCGGAAGGTCCAGCTTGATGGTCCGTGTGGATGCTCCCTGACCGATGATCAAATCGAGTTGATAGTCCTCCATCGCCGGATAGAGCGCCTCTTCCACCGTAGCCGGCAGGCGATGAATTTCATCGATGAATAAGACGTCGCCCTGTTGAAGGTTGGTCAAGATGGCGGCAAGATCCCCGGCGTGGTTGAGCACGATGCCAGAGGTTGCACGCAGCGCGACACCCATTTCCCTGGCGATGATGTTCGCGATCGTCGTTTTGCCGACGCCCGGTGGACCGTAAAAGATACAATGATCCAGCGCTTCCCGCCGCTGCTTCGCGGCATCCATGCAGATGCGAAGCGAGTCCTTCATCCGCGACTGGCCCACGTATTCGTCCAAGGTCTGCGGCCGGAGCGCAACCTCGAAGCTTCCCTCCTGATCGCCTGGCTCTGTCGTGACCACACGGTCAGGCATGACCTGGCGCCTTCCTCTGACTCATTTGGCCAGTTCCTTCAGCGCTTCCCGGATGAGATCTTGCAAGCGGGGTTGGCCGTCGCGCGCCAGGATCTCGTTGACGAGGTCCTTGACGTCTGCGGCCCGGTAGCCGAGGTTTGTGAGCGCCGACAGCGCATCGTCCGCCAGCCGGTTTGAGACCGCTTCTGGTTTGACCGACTTGTGGTCGGTCGCGACCGCCAGCTTTTCAATTTTGTCTTTCAATTCCAGCGCAAGCCGCCCCGCGGATTTCTTGCCG
>Ga0066706_10000524_pt1 | contig 12385 bp, 10 predicted proteins | sample GraSoiAngelo_155_FD_67274 | JGI IMG/M metagenome (GOLD analysis project Ga0066706, IMG submission 67274) | Grasslands soil microbial communities from the Angelo Coastal Reserve, California, USA - 14_1009_13_30cm | ecosystem: Environmental > Terrestrial > Soil > Grasslands | place: USA...
GGCACGAGCCGGCGATGAATGTAGTCTGCCGCCGAGATTTCATTTCAGGTCCCGGTGTTCAAAAATCAGCACTGCTCCACTAAGCGCCATGGCCGCGTAAAACAGAGCATAGAGAGTATTATGCAACACTAATTGTCCCGCCACCGGTTGTTCATGCGCGATCGAAGAGATCACGTTGAAGGCGGAGAAGTTCGGCACCAGATAGGCTGCGGCGGAGGCCAGCCACCGCGTAAGTCCGTGGGCCATCCCGGCGAAGCCGCGCAAGTCCTCGGCAAAGCTGCCAATCACAAAAAGAGAAAAAGCAAATACCGCGGAAAGCAGCGGTGAGGAAAACGAAGAGAACAGCAGCGCCAGTGCGCAGATAATCAGAAACTGCAGGATGATGAAATACAATGCCACCAAGATTAGCGCATCAGGCCGTGCGAATTTGTGCGAAACGAAAAGCAACGCGGCAAATACGCCGATGGCCATGAAGAATGTGTTCACCACCAACGTACCGGCCAGTCCGAAGAACTTGCCAACAATGAACTCCCAGCGCCGCACCGGACGTGAGAGCACCGTGTAGAGCGTTCGCCTCTCAATTTCCTTCGAGACCAAGCCGATGCCGATGAAGATTGCAATCACCACGCCGAACAGTGAAACCGCAGTCAGTCCGAGATTGATGACGACCAGCCGCTTGATATCGATCGAGATCTGACCCACCAAGATCGCCGCGCCCGAAAGCAGCAGCGCGAAGGCGATCAGGTTGTAGAGGACCCGGTCACGGACCGCCTCGCGGAACGTGTTGGAGGCGATGTGGACGATGCGCGCGCTCATGCCGTACTCCCAACCGATGTTTCGGACTGTTGCAGCTTCTCAATAAAATATTCCTCGAGCGAGGTACGAACTGGAGTGATTGCAATCAAACGCATCCGCTCGCGACGCAGTGCGTCAATAGCTGCGTCTTGTTGGCTCTCGGCGAGCACGGCGCGTACCGTGTCGCCGGTGACGTGGCATTCCGCACCTAACGCTTTCATTGACGGCGGCACTTCCCTGCCTTGCCAGATCACTTCGACTTTGCTCTGGACGCTGGAGGTTAGATCGGCGACCGCACCCACGCTTCTCAGCTCTCCTTGATGAATGATGGCCACACGGTCGCAAAGCGCCTCGGCGTCGGAAAGAATGTGGGTAGAGAAGAACACGGTCTTCCCTTCGTGCTTCAATTGTTCCATCAGGTCGCGGACCTCGCGGCGGCCCATGGGGTCGAGGCCTGACATGGGCTCGTCGAAAAAGACGAGCTTGGGATCGTGCAGGATAGCTTGGGCGATTCCTGCTCGCTGCAGCATGCCTTTTGAAAACTTTCGGAGCTGCACGCCCTTCACGTCGGTCAGGCCCACGCGCTGCAATACTTCGTCGATGCGGCGTTTGCGATCCTTGCCCGGAACGCCGGAGAGCTGTCCGTAGTAATTGAGAAGCTCGTGTGCGGTCAGATAATCGTAGAAGTACGGCTGTTCGGGCAAGAAGCCGATTTGCGCTTTGACCTCGGGGTCCGTCCAGTCGCGACCCAGGAGGCGAGCCGATCCCGAGGTAGGGAAGACCAGCCCCATAAGCAGCTTCAGGGTTGTGGTCTTGCCCGCCCCATTGGGGCCGAGAAAGCCGAAGACCTCGCCTTCTTCTACGGTGAGATGCAGTGGGTGCAAGGCGCGCTTCGGGCGCTTGCGCCAGAACCCGACTAAGTAGGTTTTTTCCAAACCAAGAATTTCAATCACAGGCATGGCACTCCGAAGGCATGGAATGGAAGAGATACTTCCCAGGAAAATTATATGAAACGAGCCGATATTTTTGTATGGGGTAGAAGGTTACGGCGGTTACTACTTGGGTCTCGACAGTCACCATGCCTAGCGGCGCAGACGATTCTGGTGTCACGCTGGCGCCCATCTGCCTTGCGAAGGTTCCTTAGCGAGACGCGGGTATCACTAAAAATTGGCCGATACTCGAAAGCATGGAAGTCCACACACACTAGTTGCCCATCGGGCTTAAGGTCTCGCAAGCGTTATAGCTGGCGACCAACGTGATGTTGCCGGAAGGTTGGAGGCGTAGTACAGCATCCTGAACCGAGCAATAAGCGCGAGTGCCGGACCGGAGGCCGAGAGGTGTGCCAGTTGAATAGAATTGGTCGTTGACGGTGCTGCCCGCGCTAGGCGAGCCGGTGGCGTTGAAGTTGTAGCCGCTTTTGCCGAGGCCGCCGCCGTTAGTGGCCAGAAAGTCATCGATCAGGCAAGCTGTAGCTATGGCTGGAGTGCAAGGCGATGCGCCGCCCAGGGTAGTCAGGCCTGCCGGATACCCGAGGGTTGTGTAGGCACCAAAATAGGCAATTTCGGCTGTGTTAATCATCCGAACGGAGGCGGCGGCGGAAGAATCGTTGGCCGCCATGCGGGCGCGCATGAGGTTGGGGATTGCGATCGCCGCGATAACCAGAATGATGGCGACCACTATCAACAACTCAATTAATGAGAAACCGTTTTGTTTCTTCATCGAGCGCGCTCTTCTGTCGTCTCTTTCGAAAGCATCTGTACCGGATTCGTCCCGGTCCTAAATCCCACGAGACATACGTGTCGTAGCATGCTGACCGCCAGACTGAAGCGGTTCTACACTTTGGTTATGCTCCGGGCAACTCCCTTACTTTCAAGCCGATTGTACAGCTCAGGGCCAATCTTCCCAAACAACGTGAGTTGACGGCCTTGCGCTTTCGCCGCCTTGACAGACTTTGTCATCGATTCCTGCCGTTCGGATGAGTGCAGTTGACGTAGGCGGAAAAACAAAAGGGCAGCGGAGTTGCCTCCGCAGCGCCCGGCTTGTACCCTCCCCCAGGTACTTTGCCAAATCAATTTACGTTAGTTCGACAGCGGGGTCAGAACCTGGCAGGCCGCGTATGAGGCAACCAGGGTGATGGTGCCCGCAGCTTGAGTGCGAACCACACCGTCATCGTTCGCGCAATACGCCTTGGTACCGCTGGTGGTCCCGAGCGGCGTAGCCGTGGTCCAGAACTGAGCCGGGGTCGTTGCCGTAGCAAGAATACGAGTAGCAGCAAAGTTGTAGCCGCTCTTGCCAAGGCCGCCGGGGCCGTTGTTGGCCAAGTTGTTGTCGAGCAGGCAGGCCGTGGTTGTGCTCGGAACGCAGGCTGCGTTGATCGCGCCACCCAAGGCTACCAAGTTGGTATAGCCAATCGTGGGATAGGACGCGAAATAACCAACCTCGGCTGTGACGATGGTGCGCTCGCCAGCGGCCGCAGACGAATCGTTGGCGGCCATTTTGGCGCGCATCAGGTTAGGAATTGCGATAGCTGCGATGATCAGGATGATGGCCACCACGATCAGCAACTCAATTAGTGAGAAACCCTTCTGTTTCCGCATCTCGATTTTCTCCTCGTTAGTCTTTTCGTTAGATCTTAATCTGGTCATTTGATGACGCAGTCGAGCATGATGTTCGCACTTGCCGGGCCAATCCTGCCAGTTACTTTAGGGTTGTTGCCGGTCGAGACAAGAGCTTTATTTTCAGTCCAGCGGGTGACCCTAGTACCCATTGTAGGAGATTCGGATCGTCCTTCGCGCCAAAATACGTCGCCCAGAATGACAATTCGTGTCCGGTCTGGCATCGGGACGATCCCCTTGTTGAACGCTGCTCGAAGCCTCTTTTGCGAGCTTTATTTCCAGATCCTAACGCTTCACCGGCCATTCCTGTACGGTACTCTGCAAGCGCTCGACCGCCTTCCGGGCGCCGGTCTGATAGGGGTGGAGTCGCAGTTCGGTTCTATAGGCTTCGAGCGCGTCCGAAAGACGGGACACCTGTTCCAGCGCCACTCCCAACGCGTAGTGGTACCCGTCGGCATCAGGCTGAATCGCCAACGCTTGCTTGAGAAAACCGATTGCCTCGGAGGGGTGGTGTTGCTCGAGTCGGATCTGAGCGAGTCCGAACCAGGCGGTCGCCAGAGCCGGGTTCTCCTCGACCGCGACGGTAAACCAATGCTCAGCCTGAGACAGGTCCCCGGACCTTTGATACGAATACCCGGCGAAGTCCGCAGCTTGCCAACTGGCTTTCAATTTGAAGGACTCGACAAACTCCACCGCGGCTTCCCCAAATCTGTTCCGTGCGCTAAGGGCGGCACCATAGTTCAGGTGTGACCATTCATTGCGAGGAGCGATCTTCACTGCACGAGAAAACAGAAATACATCGTTGGCCCAGTACTGGGACTGAATGGCGCTGGCGAACCCCATGACCACTATCAGAACACCACTAAACAAGGGGACAAGACCGGCATCAGGCCACTTCCGCCGCAAGGCCGCGAAGGCGGATCCTGCCAGTAGAGCCACTCCCAACATACTGATGTACATATACCGGTCGTGCACAAAATCATCTTGATTCATCCAACCAAGGTTTGTGGTAGGGAGCAAAGGAAAAACCAGCCACGCATATGCAACCCAAAGTTGCCGATTCCGCCTTGCCGCGGCCATGGCAAGCCACACCAAAACTGCCAGAATGCCCAGCGTGAGAAGGAACTGCATCCCGCCTGATTCGACCGGACGGAAGTCATAGTGGGGGCTCAATCCAACGGGAAAGACTACCCTGTACAGGTCGAACAGGAGGATCTTCGGGCCACTCAACAGCGTCTTTGTTCCCGCCGCGAGTAAACCGACGGTGGCAGTTTGACCAAGTATCACGGTGCGGAGAAGCAGCCAAAGTGCTGCCGTCAAGCCATAGCCCAACGCGACGTTTCGCCATGATGCTTTCGTGGCGGCGGTGCCATCCGACGACGTCCACAGGTCAACCAGAACGATCGCGGGCAATGTTACGCTGACTTCTTTGGTAATCAGGGCCAGGAAGAAGGAGATTGCAGATATGACCCACCAGACGCCAGCACCTGAGGTTCGTCCGACTGCTCTGGCCTTCCGGTAAGCCAGGAAACTCGAGAAGCAGAGCACCGCAGCGAGTGGATCGTTGACCGAAGAGATCCAGGATGCTGCCTCAACTTGTAAGGGGTGCACACCAAAAATTGCCGCGGCAAGAAGAGCCGGGCCCGTGTCCCGCAACACCTTGCGCGCAATCAGAAATGCCATGCCCGTGGCGGTCACGTGCACCAGGACTGTTGTGACATGAAACCAATGAGGATCGAGGCCAAACAGCGATTTGTTAATCAGGAACCAGAGGCTTAGCAGAGGCCGGTAGAAACGCGCTTCCGTTCCCGCTGTGGACGCCCAGAGATGATGGGTGAAAAGATATGTCAGCCGGTTCCATTGCAGGTACTGATCCTGGGGAATCTGGGGCGGGTCGTCGTACACCCATCCAAAGGTGAAGGTTGAGGCGAAGGTGAGAAACGTTAGGGAAAGCACTCCCGCCAGCGAAAGTCCCTCTCTACGGCTGAGCGCCGGGTCGTCGTGCTGATGCTTACTCTCGGAGACCAGTTTCGCCTTCCTCACATCTTGAACCCCATACGGCGCTCAATCATCAGGGCAGCTCCTCCAGTTCACCTCCGAACGGTTGAGCGCTCGCGGAATCTACAGCTTACAATGTTCAGGCTTACATCTATGGCTAACCCTCTCGATTCTGCGTCGATCCTAGTCGCGGAATGCCTTCTGTAAGTATTTGCCTTGGATCAGACTTTTTCCCGTGGTTAGAGTTCGCGGCGAGGAGTGCCCGCGTCACACGGACGTTTTCAGCACGCTTCCGCCTTCAGCAGCATGCAAGTCACATCGTCATGCTGGGGTGTGTTGCCGACGAAGAGGTCCAGTTCCGCCATCAGGCGTTCGAGCATGTCACATGGCCTTCCGGATGTTCCCGCTTCGATTGCGTGCAACAGCCGCGGTTCGTCGTACTCCTCATCGCGCGCGTTGACCGCTTCTACCAGCCCGTCTGTGAAGATCACCAGCCAATCGCCGGGCGCGAGGACGACGCTCGCCGACTCATACCTTGCCTCTGCTTGAATGCCCAGCGGAAGGCCGCCTACATCGAGGCGCTCGATAAAGCCGCCATCGCGGCGCAGAATGGGTTGATTGTGACCGGCGTTGATGTAAGTGAAGATGCGGCGAGCCGGGTCGTACTCCGCCAGAAACGCGGTGGTGAAGCGCAGGCCGCCCTGGCTGTTCGAACATGCGTACTGATTCATGCCGGCGGCTAGCTGTGGAAGGGAAGCGGGAGTCGTGGAGAGTGTCTTGAGGCTTGCCTGAAAGGTTGCCATCAGCATGGCGGCAGGAATGCTCTTGCCCGCGACATCGGCGACGGCGAAAATCAAGCGATTCTCTTCGGGTGTTTTTCCCGGACGCTGGAAGACGTCGTAGTAATCGCCGGCGACGGTGTTCGCCGGGCGCGTGGAGTAGGCAATCGCGAGACCTGGGATTTGCGGCGGTGCGCCGGGCAGCAGCCAGGTTTGGATCTCACGCGCAATTTGCAAATCGCGCTTCATGACTACGCGGTCGGCAATTTCAAGCATCAGAAGAAGAAACAGAAGCAACCCAGCCCAGAATTGGGAGTTAAATTGGATGCCATGAAGACCGCCAGAGGAGTCTTGGTAGCGGAGGTCATCCCAGGGACCCATCAGCATGATCAGCGCCAGCAGCAGCAATACGCGGCGCGCGGGCGAAAGTTTTTCGAGGACGGCCCAAAAGAATTCCTTGAGGACATGGAGGCGGCGGCCGCGAGTGGTTAAGCCTTCCGGAGTCTTGGCCTGGACATCGCGAGAGTAGAGACGATAGCTGGATCTCGTTTCAGTTTCAAATTGCGACCAAAGCTGGCTGACCGCGAGTCCTTCTGTAACTCTTTGCCAAAATTGCTGCAGCCGAGCTAGGAGAGAAGGGCGCTGGGCAGAGGAGTGTCCGGCCGATCTGGGGGTGGTGGTGGCCACAGAGTTGAGCAGCGATTATAGAGGAAGGCGGAGAAAAGAGATTTTCAATTTCCGATCGCCAACTTCCAATTGTCATCGCTACCGCCATCGGCTGACTGGAAGCTTCCTTTCTGTGCAGCGAAGTGGGCAGTGGGGCCAAGGTGCGCGAGAAATTGAAAATTGAAAATCCTAGAAGAGAGTTAACTGCTCGTCGAAAGCCCTCACCGCCCATTTAGTTGCGTGGCGCGGCTGAGGGCGGCGATCCTCGTAAACTTTGTACTTTTGGCGTAAGAGTGCGATAAGTTGAGCCAGGCGCTTTTCATACGCGGGCGGCAGAAAGGCGCGTCCTTCATAGCGTTGACGATAGTTGTCTATCAAGTGCGGAAAGTGCTGCTCGACGAAGGGCAGGAACACCGCGGCAGAGCAGGGCTTCAAGAATAGAGCGTTGGCGAATATGTAGGTGGCTCCGGCGTCGGCAGCGGCTCGTACCAGAGCCTCGAGATCTTTGGGGGAATCCGTAACCGCGGGAATCACGGGGGAGCAGCTTATTCCGACTCTGATGCCGGCGTCACGCAATTGCCGCACGGCGTCCAGACGGAGATCGGGACAAGGGGCTCGAGGTTCGAGAAGCCGTGCCAGTTCGACATCGAGAGTGGTGATTGTCATGTTTATCGAAAGCTGATTGTGCCGCGCGATCTGTCGTAAGACGGGGACATCGCGGACGATCAGATTCGACTTGGTGACGATGCCAAGTTCGAAGCCCTGGTGGCGGGCGAACTCCTCGAGGATGACGCGCGTGACTTCGTACCGACGCTCGGCGGGTTGATAGGGATCAGTGGCGGTGCCTAGTGCTATGGCTTCTCCGGGCTTCACTCGCCGCAACTCCTGGCGAAGGAACTCGGCTGCGTGTTGCTTAACGTAAATCTTCTGTTCGAAGTCGATACCGTTTCGCATCTCCATGAATTCGTGCGTGTAGCGTGCGTAACAGTACTTGCAGGCGAATTCACAGCCCCGGTAGGGATTGATCGTCCAGGTGAACGGCATTTCTCTGTTGCTCACCGAACGATTTAGCAGGGAACGGTTGGGGAGAGTGAAGTATTCAACGTTGTGTCCCTCGCGCAGGGATTCGCCTTCGGAGGCAAGGCGGGCGATTCCGACTAAAGGGGGTTTATCCGGAGGCGGAAACATGGGCAAGGACTTCATGAGGGAGGCGTCGTTATTCGTTTTTTATTCGCCTATCATAGGCTGCCGGGAGTGGGCAGTCAAGCCTCAGTTTTCTTGGTTTCACGTTCTTCCCGCGATGTGCAGGCTCTCGCCGCTATAAATAACCCAGTCGGGTCAGCAAGATGTAGAGACAGCTGAGCGTTAGGATTGGGCCACCCCAAATGCCGATTGCGGAATAAAAGGCCAGACCGCGAAGCATACACCGCCGACTGCTCCAGGAGATCAGAAAAAGATCTTCTGATCGGCCCTTCATGAGGAGCACGGGAGGGTTCACGTTCAACTCGTTCTGTTTTTGGATCGAAAATCTGGCCGAAGCGGGCAATTTCTCTAGACCTGGGAAAGCTAACTCGCGCTGAAGATCGGCGGCTTCTGGGCTGAGATATCGAAGACCTCCAGCTTGGGAACATCTCCCTGAGTTTTCGTTCATCTGATCGATTGCCGGATTGTCCTGAAGCGTGCCTGTCACGAACAAACGGTCGTTTGCACGGATGCAATATTCTTCGACTTGGCCCGACGTAACGCCGTGGCGAGAAAGAAAGTGCCGTATATAGTCAGGGGCGGAATCCCACTCAACATCCTCTGAGAAACTCGGTTCGAAGTCGGTCTCCGCGCCGCGGGGATCGATCAGTAGCTTGCCCGTGCCATCGTCGAGAAAGAAGGGAACACAAAGCGTTTCCTGGCAATCACCATGGCGCGGCAGGATGGCACGGTAGAAGTAGCACTCGGTCTTGGAGAGCGGGGAAATTACGCTGTAGGGCCCGGTCGCTGTACCTGATACTTCCACCAGTCCGAGTGCGGCGCTGCGAACGGTTGACGAGGGGACGCTCTGGATAAGGAGCTTGCGCCGGAGAAGTCCGAAGCCGCGGAAGAACATGTAAAGACCAACAACGATTCCAGCCGCAGCCCATAGTGCTGGCTCGGTTGCCAGAGATACGGGGTCGAATCTCACGTGCGACGGCATCCGGGTTAGAGAATGGCGCTATTGCGCGGGGCTAGTCTTGTCAGCGGGCCTCTCGAAGATTTTCTCGTCCACAGAGGGATTGAATTCGATCGCGCTGTATGCGGCGCTGCTTGAATCCTGGCCATTCTGTTTATTGCGGCGCAGCATGGGGATCGTTATTCCCTCAACGGTCTTCCAGTTTTCCATTTGAGTCTCGCCTTCGACCGGACTGCTGGCTGAGGGTCTTGTAGGTCTCGCGCAATATCTGGCCGGTCTGCGGATCGACGTACCTTCGAATCGCAGCGCCCGCCGCGTTCACGTCAACGACGCGGGCTTCCACATCGCCGACCTTCTCCGTTCCATTCGCCTGGAAGACAAAACCGGGATCATTCCAATGTGATGCGATAAAGATGGGATCACGCTTGATTTGCTCCAGCGCTTCCGCCTTTCGCTCAGCAGGCATGGCTTGAGTGCCCATGCCGGAACTGGCGAATGCAGAGTCGGGGGCGACCACGATCGTCACTGTTCCTTGAGCGGCTTGTATTTCTGCATGCAAGTGGTCGGGATAGACAATGATGGATTCCATTGGCATGGGGAAATCGCCTTGCGGTGTTTTCTGAATGACGGTGAGTTTGGCTTTGAGCGACTTGATGGCCGCAAGCTTTGCGTCGCCTCCCATCGCGGTCACGACTTTGGCGACTAGGGCGTTGCCTTCGGCGTTCGAGGCCGTTGGCTTGGGGGCTTCTTCTTGCTGCGCTCCCGGCGGTGGCGGAATGGTGATGTCGATTTCCTTCACCGGCCCGAGGGATGACAGGGGCTTGTCAAACTCTCTGTCTTTGCCGACGACGAGCGTGGCCAGTTGATCTTTGTGCAGATATTTCGCGGCCACGCGGTTTGCGTCCGCGGGTGTGACTTTTTGGATCTCGGCGGGGTATTTGTCAAGCCAGTCGGCTGGGTACCCGTAGAACTCATAGGTCATGCGTTCGCCGAGAATCTTGTCGGGCGAGTCGAGACGGAAGATGAACGCGTTAAGAATCGCGTCTTTGGCGCGCTTGAGTTCATCGTCGGTAAACGGATGCTTTTCGAGGTCGTCGATGTCTTCTTGCAGTGCCTGGACCGATTCGATCGTGGTCTGACTTTTCGTACCCATCACGATTTGCAAAATGCCGGGATGACCGAAGTTTGCTCCGATGCCGCCGCCCACGTGATAGGCAAGGCCACGCTTGGTGCGAATGTCGTTGAACAGGCGCGATGAAAAACCTCCGGCGAAAGCTTCATTGAAGACATTGACGGCATAGTAGTCGGGATTGTCGCGGCGGATGCCGAGTCCCACCATGTGGATGCTGCTCTGGTTCACATCCTCTTTACGGATGAGGTAGTAGGCGGGTTTGGCGGGATGGTATTGAACTTGGTCCTTCGGTAGCGTGGGACCCTTGGGCCACTGGGCAAATGCGGCGCGCAGCTTGGCTTCCACCGCCGCCGAATCGAAGTCGCCACTGACGCCGAGAATAATATTGTTGGGATGCATGTAGGTCTTGTGCCAATCGATCAAGTCTTGCTGCGTTATAGCAGCGATGGTGGCATACTCGGGGTCGCGAGCGTAGGGATTATCCGGGCCGTACGCAAGTTTAGTGGCTTCCCGCTGCGCGATCTCGCCGATCTGGTCGTTTCGGCGGGAGACGGCGTCGAAGGCTCCCTTCTTGGCGATGTCGAGTTTGTCTTCGCGAAATTCAGGATTGCGTAACAGGTCGACGAAAATCTTGAATACATCGTCGAAATCACCTTTAAGACATGACCAGTTGATGGATGTCGAGTCCGGCCCGCCGGAGGTTTCAACCTTTGCCGCACGGACTTCCAGGAAGTCATCGAACTCGTCGCCAGTTCTTGTTTTGGTGCCGCCCGTGCGCCAGACTTCACCATAAATGTCGACCAGGCCGACTTTCTTTGCGGGCTCGTTGTGGGAACCGCCACGAATGCGGGCCGTTCCGTCAATGAGAGGCAGTTCATGATCTTCCTGGAGGAAAATCACCATGCCATTGGGTAACAAGATGCGCTTAGGCGGCTGAGGTTTGAACGCTGGCAGGGGTGGAATCGGAATTTGCTTCCAATCGCTGGCTTGAGCAGCAGACTGGGGAGGGTACGCAGCGAGAATCGCGGCCAAAATTAGAATCGTGCCAAGGATCGCTCTCTTCTTCATTGCGCACCCCCCTCGTCCGAAGTGCTCTGGCCACCACTGGATTGGTCTCGGGCGGCTGCCGGTTTTGCGGTTTCGATCACGCCCACGGTGCGATTCGTATCAACAAATATTTGATTGGCAATGCGACGTATGTCGGACTTTGTCACTTTGTCGATTCGGTCGACAGTGCGGAAAAGCTCACGCCAGTCGCCGTAACGCCTCTGATAAGTAGCCAATTGGATTGCCAGTCCCTGATTCTCTGCTAGTCCGCGAATAAGGTTGGCCTTGCTGCGAGTCTTGATCATCTTCAGCTCGTCGTCACTGATATCTTCTTTCTTGAGGCGCTCGATCTCGACGTGAATGGCTTCGCCGACTTCCTGCGTAGTGTGACCGGGAAGGGGAAATGCATAAAACGCGAAAAGATGCGGATACTTTATTCCAGGCAGCCCCGTGAACCCCGCAGAAAAAGACGCGATCTTCTTATCCCGCACCAGCGCACGATAAAGCCGTGAGGTTCGGCCCTCTGACATTAGGTCGCTAATGGCGTCATACACGGCGTCGTCTTTATCTTCATAGTCGGGGCGGTGGTATCCCTCCAAGTAGAGCGGTTGCGTACTTTCCTTCAAGACAACGTTGCGCTCGGAATTTTGCGGAGGCTCGGTTGTGGTGGCTTCATCCGGCTGGGGACGTGCGGGCAACCGACTGAAATACTTTTCGAGAATCGGCATCGCGTTTGAGGCCTTCACGTCGCCGGCAACTGCGACCGTAATGTTCGAGGCCCCGTAGTATGTATCGAAGAATTTCTGTGCGTCGGTGGCGGAGAACGTATTGAGGTCGAACATCCAGCCAATAGTAGGCCGGTGATAGGGATGTGCCTCAAACGCCCCCGCGGTGAATTGCTCCAGTAAACGACCAATCGGATTGCTGTCGGTACGCAGGCGACGCTCTTCGATTACCACGTTGCGTTCTTTGTAGAATTCGCGCATTACGGGGTGCAGAAAACGCTCAGACTCAAGGTAAGCCCACAACTCCAGCCGATTCTCGGGGAACGAATAGTGGTAAGCCGTTTCGTCGTAATTGGTGAAGGCATTCATGTCCTCGCCGCCATTTTGTTCGATGAGCTTGCCGAATTCGTTGGGGATGACGTACTGATCGGCCTCGGCAATGGCGTCTTTCCACGCCTTTTCCAATT
>Ga0066706_10000528_pt1 | contig 12366 bp, 9 predicted proteins | sample GraSoiAngelo_155_FD_67274 | JGI IMG/M metagenome (GOLD analysis project Ga0066706, IMG submission 67274) | Grasslands soil microbial communities from the Angelo Coastal Reserve, California, USA - 14_1009_13_30cm | ecosystem: Environmental > Terrestrial > Soil > Grasslands | place: USA...
GGCTCGCCCGGCTCTCTCCTTCTTGACATTTCGAGGCTTGCGCGTACATTCTTGCCGCTTCCACCGTTCCGACAGCAGCATATGAAGGACCTGACTCTATATGGGACGCTGCCTCTAGATCGGTGCGTTCGTGAGTGTTGCGTTCGTGAGTGTTGAAACCACAGGTAAGTGAAGTGTCGCTTCTTCCACTTTCACCATCACCTAGACGCGCTTGGCTGCTTGGCGCGCTTTCGGTGTTGACAATTGCCATCGTGGTAGTCGGTCTGCTTGTGCGGCCCCGCCGACCGAACGGTCCGCCTTACAGTCCCCACGACGCTCTCCGCACGATCACCATTCACAGAGGCTTTCGCGTTGAGCCTTTTGTCGCCGAACCCATGATCAATAGTCCCGTGGCAATGGACTGGGACGAGAATGGGCGCATCTATGTGGCCGAAGATACCGGGTATCCGCTCGACACTCGACCGATAGGCCGCATTGTACTGCTCGAGGACACCAACGGCGACGGATTGCCAGATCGGCGCACCGTCTTTGCGGACCACATCGTGATGCCGAATGGCGTGATGTGCTGGAAAGGAGGTGTACTGGTGACCGCCGCCCCGGACGTGTGGTTTTTTAAAGATACGACAGGAAGCGGCCATGCTGATGTCCGCGAAAAAATCCTTACCGGTTTCGCGTTTACAAATCCGCAGCACATGGTTAACGGCCCGCTCTACGGTCCAGATAACTGGATTTACCTGGCCCATCAGGGGCCGGTTCACACCGTGGTATTCCAGGATGATTTTGGAGATCGCGGCAGTGATATTCGGTTTGCCGATGGGCAAGGACCGCAGCTAAAAATGGCACCGCGTAGCGTGCGCTTCAGACCAGAAACGCATCAGCTCGAGTTCTTGTCCAGTTGGTCGCAATATGGGCAGGCCTTTGACGAGTGGGGTCGCCACTTCGCCATCACCAATGACAGCAATGGACGGCACGACGTCATCGCTGCGCGCTACTTGCAGCGGAATCCCGCTCTCTTATTGCCTACCGTCCAACAAGATGTTTCTACGGCCGACAACAACAACGTCTTTCCTATCACTCACAATCCACGATTCGAAATCCTGACGGATGTTGGCACGCTCACTTCCTCTTGCAGCATCACCCTCCCTTATCTGGGTGGCGCGTTTCCCTCTTCATTTGAACGCGTCGCCTGCCTGGCCGAATCTGCGCACAATTTGGTGCATTGCGATATGTGGTCAGATTTGGGCGCAACTTACAGCGCGCGGCGCCTCGAAGAGAAGGTCGAGTTCGTTGCCTCGACAGATGCTTGGTTCAGGCCCGTCAATATGTACATCGGACCTGACGGGGCTCTCTACCTCATCGATTATTATCGCAACACCATCGAGCACCCCGAGTGGATGGCTGCGGATACCTATCACGCCGGATATCTTTACAACGGACAGGATCGCGGTCGAATCTATCGAATAGTTCCGGATACACAGACGCCTCTGCCCTTGCCTAAGAAAATTCGACTCGACCAAGCGCCCGACGCCGAACTTGTCCAACAGTTGTCCAGCTCGAACATCTGGTGGCGCCGGACAGCCCAGCGCCTGCTCTTAGAACGCCGTCACACCGATGCAGTACCGTCTCTACGTCAACTCCTCGAGCAGAGTCCGTCTCCTCTGGGGCGCGTGCACGCTTTGTGGACGCTCGATGGCTTGGAGAAACTTGACCCGAGCCTCGTCGCAAGGGCGCTTGATGATCCCGTTCCAGGTGTCCGCGAAAATGCAATTCGCCTGGCTGAGCCCTACTTGGCGAAAGCTCCCGAACTGGCCCGCAAGCTCACGCAGATGGCCGCCGACCCTGACCCCAAGGTTCGATTCCAACTCCTTTGCACTCTCGGTTTCCTTGACTCTCCTGAAGCCACCGCCGCCGAGAATAAACTCCTGGCCGATGGCGTGGAAGACCCCTGGATGCAGGTGGCCGCCTTAAGTGCGTCTCCCGGCCGCGCGCTGCCGTACTTTGAGCTGGCAGTTTCTCGCTTCGCCGACAGCGACACGAACGCGCGCCGTAATTTCTTTCACCAAGTGGGCGCTGTGGTCGGCGTCAAAGCGGACGCCAAAGAAATGCGACGGCTTCTGACAACCGTGGCAGATGGCTCTCCTCGTAATTCGGACTGGTGGGGAGGCGCAACGCTCGACGGCATGGCTGAGGGCGTTCGCGCAAAGGGTGCCGGTGCCAAAGCGAATCTGAAGGAAGACCGGGATCTCTTGTTAGGAATGTTCGAGCGGCGGCCGGGTCCCGTGGGGCACGCCGCGGTTCATCTGCTGGCCGTCCTCCGTCTTCCGAACGACGTCGCTGCCGCCCAAGCGCTAAGGCGCGCCGAAATGTTAGCCGCAAATCGCCAGGCCGACGCCTCGGTGCGAGCCGACGCATTGGATCTGCTGGCACTCGCAGATTCTGATCGGGAGGCAGGTCTAGTGGAGAGCCTTCTCGATCCGCAAGAGCCTGACATCGTGCAGATCGCAGCCGTGAGGGCGCTTAGCTCCGTCCGAGCTCAAAAAGTCGGCCCGTTGCTGCTTGCCAAGTGGAGTGGCATGAGCGCACCGGTGAGGGCGGAGGCGACGAATACGCTGCTCGGCGGAGGTTCAGATCGGGTCCTTCTGCTCCTTGAGGCGGTGAAGAACGGAGACGTCCAGACCTGGCAGCTTGACCCGTACAAGCCGCGCCTTTTCATGGATCCTGATCCTGCCGTTCGTCAGTTAGCAAGGGCGCTCTTCGAGCAAAGTGCGGCCCAGCGCGAGCAAGTTCTGAAAGAATACCAGGCTGCCTTGAACATCCCCGGCGATGTGGCGCGAGGCAGAGAAACCTTCACGCGCGTCTGCTCGAAATGTCATGCGCTCGACGGCGTGGGCGTAGCCGTCGGACCCAACCTGGGGACGGTGCGAAATCATCCCGCATCGGAGCTATTGGTGGACATCATTCTGCCCAGCAAATCCATCGAACACGGTTATGAGACCTATGTGGTTGAGGTGGCTTCCGGCGACCTGATGGATGGCATCATGAGCGCCCAGACTTCCGCAACCATCACGCTCAGGCAGGAGCGCGGGAGGGAGATGGTCATTGCTCGCCAGGACATCAAAACCATGCGTGTCAGCAAGGTCTCTATGATGCCGGAAGGCCTGGAGAAACAGATCAGCACTAGCCAAATGGCGGACCTGCTGACGTTTTTAAAAGCAGTCCGGTAATTTCGGTGATCGCCCCAAGCTAGTGGGGCGATGGAGTGGTCTAGTCCCCAATGCGAAAAACGATGCTGTTTTTGGTACTCGCGGTTTTTCTCTCCGCTATGGGTTTCAGGAGCGCGTTCCTACCTGGCCGGAACGCGAATCCGGCAAACGAGCAAGCTACCAGCTCCTTTCAGTGGCCAAACGGAAAACGGATGGCCCTCAGCCTAAGCTTTGACGACGGACGTCTCAGTCAAGTCGACACAGGTTTGGCGTTGCTCCGTAACCGCGGTGTAAGGGTTACGTTTTTCCTTCTAGGGAACCGGATCGAAAAGCGCCTGGAGGGCTGGCGCCAGGCGGTAGCCGACGGACATGAGATCGGCAATCACTCCCTGACACATCCGTGCACTGGAAACTATGAGTTTAGCCGCCACAACGCTCTTGAGGATTACTCGCTCTCGATGATAGAGAAACAGCTCGACTCGGCGAATGCACAAATTAGCCGTCTGCTGGGAATAAAGCCAGAAACTTTTGCCTACCCTTGCGGACAGAAGTTTGTTGGAAGGGGAAGGAACGCGAAAAGCTACGTACCCTTGATTGCGAAGCGTTTTTTGGTCGGCCGCGGTTATCTCGACGAAGCCGCGAACGATCCCGCGTTCTGTGATCTCGCGCAGACACTGGGCACGCCTTTTGACGACATGAGCTTTGAACAAATGATCAAACCGATCGAGGAAGCGGCGAAGCAAGGGCGCTGGCTGATTTTTGTGGGCCACGAGATCGGTGAGCGAGGTTATCAGGTGACCGACACCAAAGCGCTGGAGGCATTGTGCGACTATGCCAATGACCCGGCCAACAGCGTTTGGCTCGGAACCGTCAGGGAAATCGGGACGTATATCCAGGAGCATCGAGCGGCGATCAACTGAGACGACTGGCCTTAGGGTGACAGACCTCATCCTGGATAGCGCCACTTTGCAGGCAGAACACGTCCTTGCCGACCAACGCGAGTTCATCGCCTCTCCTAACTAAAACACTGGAGGGTGTTTGTGGCCGCACTGTTGTGGCGGCATTTGACAGACCGGCACAGATCAAGCCAGACTTAGCCCGCCCTTTTTCCGACACCGGCGTTCTTGATCGTGGGTCTCGGAAGTGACGAGCGGTTCCCCGAACGGAAAAAAAACGCACTTCTTTCCGTCATTGAAAAGGTGACAAAGAATCATGACCTTCAGGTCGCGGAAGTAGCTTGCGGCACAGGTGCGGCGATGGCGGGATCGGTCACGCTGGATTTTCCGGTTTCCACGTGTCCTGCCAGCTGCCGCTGAAAGCTGGCATCGGAATCGACGCGTACGGTCAAGTCGTACCAGCCGAAAGATTCATGCAACTGGCTAACATACGTAACAATGTCGTGCGGGTGCAGCAGGTGCGTGCGCGTTTTGCCGGAGTACGCGTCAAAGATACTCACTTTTTCTGCGCTTGAGCTGTGGTTGCGAATCACAAGCGCGACGGCCTCCGATTCCTGGTCGTAAATTGCATTCACGGTGAAGTTGGCGCTGCCCGCTCCGAGGCCACCAGCGAAAGTGCGCAGGAAGCCGTTCGGACCGAAGACGGAGAAATTGTACGAAGTAGCGCCGCTGGTTCCGAAACTGTCCGAAGTTTCGTCCCCTGCGCCCACGGTGTAGGTCCATGGCCCGGTCTGGCCGTCGCCGGAGCGCACCTGAAAGACCGCTCCGGCCTTGCCGGTGTTCCGGAAGAAAAGCTGGACGCCTCCGTGGGAAGCCTTTACTTCTCCTTCGAGATGCAGCTCATACGGCAGCGCGCGTGCCGGACGCGTGCCGGACTCTTGCTCCGGCAGTTCCTGGTTGGCCGGCGGAGTGGGCACGTAATCGGGATAACGGTTTTGGTTGGGCGGAGCATAGGAGGCGGTGTTGGGCAGGGCAACGATTGCGTCGTTTGGCGACGCGAAGTTGAACGCCGAAGTCAAGTCGCCGGCAACCGCGCGGCGCCATGCGGTGATGTTCGGCTCGAAGATCCCGAAGCGGCGCTCGAGGAAGCGGATCAGCGAGGTGTGATCAAACACCTCGGAGTTGACCCACCCACCCTTGCTCCAAGGCGAGATAACGATCATAGGGACACGGACGCCAAGCCCGTACGGTCCGGGGGTGTATGTAGACGCCGGGTAGGAAGGGCTGCCGGTAAACAGTTCATTCGTTGTGCCCACCGTCGAAATGCCTGCCGCTCGCGACGGCGGCGGTGTCGGCGGCACCATGTGATCGAAGAAGCCGTCGTTCTCGTCGAACATTAAGAAAAAGACAGTCTTGCTCCAAACCTTGGCGTTGGCGGTCAGCGCATCGAGCATCTGTGAGACGTACCACGCGCCGTAGTTCGAGGGCCAGTTCCCGTGCTCGGTATACGCCTCGGGCGCCACGATCCAGGACACTTGCGGCAACCGATTCGCGAGAACGTCATCGCGGAAGATGTCGAACAGCGTTCCGCTCTTCAAAATGTTGGTCCCGGTTCTCGCTTTCTGCGCGAGTGGACTGCTGTCTGGAGCGTTTTGATATTGATGGAAGTACAGCAATGAATTGTCTCCGTAATTGCCAATGTAGGCGTTGCCAGTCCAGCCCCAAAAGTCGGCAGCATCGAGTCCGTCGCCAACATCTTGATAGACCTTCCAGGAGATCCCTGCTTGCTCGAGCAGCTCAGGGTAAGTCGGCCACCCATAACCGGCTTCGGCGTTGTCAATCACCGGACCGTCGCCGCTTCCGTCATTGCCCACCCATCCGGTCCACAGGTGATAGCGGTTCGGGTCGGTCGGTCCCAGCAACGAGCAGTGATATGCGTCGCAGACCGTGAACGCATCGGCAAGCGCATAGTGGAATGGGATATCTTGGCGAGTAAGGTGCGCCATGGCGCTGGTGCCCTTCTGCGGGACCCACTGGTCGTAGGCTCCGCCATTCCACGCCGCATGCGTCCCGTTCCAGTCGTGCGGCGTGTCCTCCAGGAACTCTAGACCCAGATTGGAGGCACCAGGGTGGAAGGGCAGCACGTAGCCGTCGGGATTGTTCGGGTCCGGCTGATGAAAGACGCTCTTACCCGAAGGCAGCTTGACGGCTCGTGGGTCTCCGAAGCCGCGCACACCACGCAGCGTTCCGAAATAGTGATCGAATGAACGGTTCTCCTGCATCATGAAGACGATGTGCTCTACGTCATGGATAGTCCCGCTGCGGCTGTCCGCCGGAATCGCCAACGCGCGGCTGATGCTTGGAGGAAAAGCGGTGTAGGCCGCAGCTGTCGTCAAAAGCTTAAGGAAGTCGCGACGGTCTCTGCTCATGGTGGATTTCACCCTTTCTGGACTACCTGCGGGGGTAATCGCGCGCGGCAGCTTAGTCCCTGCGTATTGCGGTTCGATGATGATCAGGTTGTATTTGTGTGACTTGGTTGTGGAAGCCCGTCTCGACGCCTGCGAATTTCTTCGCGCAGGAATTAATGCGGATTTGATTACGCATCAAGTAAAGGTCGGCAAATTCTCAAGCGCCTTGGTGCGCGCGACCAAACCCGTTGCCGCTCTGCAGTCCTACTTGCTGCAACAGCGAAGTGACCAGGAAAACCCACACGTGCAAGCCAACCACGGCCGTTCCGCGGGGGCCGATATAGCGCCGTATGTGTCCGTTACTCGCCGCGGTCTCCGGCAAACAGGTCCGACATCACGTGCACGCTCGAATCACAGGCATGATTGAGGCACGGAAGGCCCAAGCCCGCCTCGAGTGATTTCAGGAGCGAAAAATGGGTGTAGAACTCGCCGCTCTGAACACCGTGAACGCCGTAGTTGGTGTCCACGACGAGCAACACCTGATTCGTATTGGGTACGGCGCTGTAATCATTTTCGTCCCACAGCACGATGATGGCGTTGCGGCCCTCGCGCCAGACAGAAGAGTCATGGATAGCGTTCACGATGGTTCGCAAGGCAACATCGCCCTGATAAATCAATGCTGGGTTTAGTCCAACCTGTGTGCCATTGTCGTGCGGATCGAAGTCACAGGAAGGGCCGGCGTTGTCGCGTCCATGCTGGTCATTGCATTGATTTGGAGCAATGAACGATAACGTGGGGACGTGACCCGAGCCGAGGTCCTCAAGCAGACCATGCGCGCCCTGAAAACCCACAACGTTGCTCAAGCTGTTGCGGGAATTCGTGCCTTCTTGCACGCTGCGGAAATACGCGAACGGGTTATGCTTTACCGCATACAAATTTATGAGCGTTTGTTGTTCGCCCGGCATCGCGTTGGCGATTTCCGCGTTGCTGGTAAAGAAGCCATCGCTATTGTTGACTCCGTCGGCTCCGCCGGGAGGCAGGTTTTCCTGGTAGCTCTCCCAGCTTTTGCCCCATTCAACTAACTGATCGCCGATACTCTTACCACTCGTATTCGTGGCTGCTGGAATCTCCAGCTGGCCATCGATGTCGACCACGGCAGTGACCGCTGGAGGGCTAGTTTCGTTCGTGGTGTCGATGAGTGGGGTAGCGGCGTCAGTCCCCTCTCCCCCAATCGGGCAAACATCGGGGCTTGCCGGCACGTCCGTCGCGGCCTTCCCGGAGGCCAGGTTGGTGATGCAGTTGGTATTGTGCCAGTCAGGAGAGTTGTCCGTCAGGACTCCAAAGTTCGATCCGCCGACGACTTCTAGGTAATTCGTTAAGCTGGGATGGGCGATCGCGAAGTAATTGTTGGCCGCGTTCGCGGATTTCGCGTAATGATTGGCGAACGGCGCATTGGGATTGTTGATGATCTGACTGTAGCTGTGGTTCTCCATCATGATGACGAAGACGTGATCGAGATGCGGTATGCCACGCGGAATCTGACCTTCCTGAGCACGAAGTGGCGTCGTGCTCACCAGCAGGATCACCGACAGGCATAGAACTGCGACCTTTTTTGTCATTCCAATCACCTTTCTATCGACGAGGGTTGTCGACCTTCTGGCGCGGGGATCGGCGCCGATTCAAGGGTCGCAGCCTAGTAGCGGCTTATTGCGGCCGTATGACGATCGCATTAAAGTGCGTGGACTCAGGCGCAACGATGTAGACGAACCGCGGCACCTGCTCGAATTCCCGAAGCTGCCGGGTCTGCAGGTCACGTATGTTTCGAAGGGATGTCGGCCCGTCCCCGCACACTTCTAATATGGGTTGGCGCTCCCTGTTAGCGTTCGATCTTCTTGCGAAGATGCAGAATCGAGCAGCATCGCTCCAGAACACGGCGCCAAACATTTGTGCTAGGCCAAGTGAGAGCCGATCCCAGGCCATCGCCGTTCCGTCGGGAAAGGAAGCACATCCGTGGTTCGGTCGCACGCAGCGTGCCACCAGTGCGTTCGCGCTCCAAGCATTTGACTCGTGCGCGGGATTATCCTATATTTCCATTGTTTTGGAAATATGAAGACATCATTTGCCGTCGATTCGTTGGCTGCTCTGGCACAAGAAACGCGTCTCAATATTTTTCGCTTGCTCGTGCGGCACGCGCCCAGCGGACTTCCGGCAGGAACAATCGCGCGCCGCCTCCGGTTGCCCGGCCCAACGCTTTCCTTTCACCTGAACGTGCTGGCCGCAGCGGGGCTCGTTCGGGCAGATAAGAACGGACGGTCCATCGCTTATTCCGCGAACCTGGACAGCGTCAACCGCCTGACGGGGTTCCTCATGGAGAATTGCTGCGGCGGGCAAGGCGGATGTCCGCCGTTCTGGGAGCCCGCGAATCCGCGCCCAAAGGAGTGACCCATGCAGGGCCGCTACAACGTTTTATTCCTCTGCACCGGCAATTCGGCGCGCTCGATCATGGCCGAAGCAATCATGAACCATAAGGGCAGGCCCAACTTCACCGCGTACAGCGCGGGAAGCCAGGCAACCGGGAAGGTCCGGCCGGAGGCAATCAAACTCGTACAGAAAGCAGGACTACCAACGGACAATCTGCGAAGCAAAGATTGGGATGAATTTGCCAAGCCCGGAGCACCACACCTTGATTTTGTATTCACTGTTTGCGATAACTCCGCGAAAGAAGTCTGCCCCGTCTGGCCCGGTCAGCCTATGACCGCACATTGGGGCGTTCCCGATCCTGCGGCGCTGGCCGGAACACCTCAACAAATTGAACGTGCTTTCCTCGATGCCTACATGATTCTCGAACAGCGAATCTCACTGTTTCTGTGCCTTCCCCTTTCCAGCCTCGACAAACTGGCCATTCAGAAGGAAATCGACAGGATCGGCAAATCCAGTGAAGCCAAATCTGCTTGAAGACTCCCCACGCCTAAAGGCGGGGGATTCCCACCACATGCGCAGCGGACCCGCCCAATTCGTCAGCGAGTTCACCGCAACTTTCGGGCTTCTATGTGTGATTTGGGGATGCTCTCGTTCCCGTTCCAACCCTTTGCCGTGGGCAGTTACCTCACAGCGGCGTATTGGTTCACCGCTTCCACATCCTTCGCAAATGTCATTCCCGCGGCGAAGAAAGAAGCGGAGTGGATTCGGCGGGGTTGATTTGCTCGAAAATGCTCACTTCTTCCGTAGAGCGGCCCATTGTCCATCGGCTCGGCCCTCCACTTTCATTCGCCCCTTCGCCGTATCTCCATCAATCCACCCGGCCAGGGTCGCGGTCACGGGCGCCGGCTTTTCACTCGGCCACGTTCCGTTAAACGTAAGCTCGACATAGCCGTTGTGCCACGTGCCGCTGATCTGCTGATCCTGGCCAAACGCACCGGACCATGTGCCTTGCACGGCGCTACCGTCGCGATGGAGGTTCATCGATCCTTCGTAACTGCCGTAGTCGCTGGCGAATTTTACTTCCCATGTTCCGGAGGCTTCGCCGTCATTGATTACGGCTTCCGCTTTGGCAGAAATGACTTTCAGGTCGGAGAAATATGCTTCCTCCCCGGAATAACCCCATAAGGCAACACTGCCCTGCAGGTCCTCGCCTTTCAAGCCATTCACGGTCAAGCTCGGATTCTCCGATCCGTTGACATACAACTTCGCAGTCCTTCCGTGCACTTCGATTTTCACTTTGGTCCATTTTTCAGGTTGCACATCTGCATAGGATTCGTAAATCCACGGCCATTCTCTGCGCAGCTTGTACCAATCGAATCCTGGCGCAGCGACGTATTGCACCGAGTGGTTCCGCATGGCCTGATCTTCAGAATGGGAATTCCCAGGCCGAAGGTAAAACAATTCGTAGTGCGATGCGTCCGTCCTGGCCCGGAAGGCGATCCCAATAAAGCCGGGCATGCGTACGCCCGGAGGCGTAGTGACCTTCATGGCGACATCGGCCTCGATCGTTCCGTCCTGAATCTGGATTCCCTTGAGAAAGGCGAAGACGTCTTCCTTCGATTGTGTGGTCAGACGAACCGCTTGGCGTCCTTGGTATTCGACTGTCTCTGCCTTCCCGCCGGTCACGATCAGGCCGTTCAGATCGGTCAGGGCCAAGCTCCGCGCCGCCTGTGCGGTTGGCTCCGGGGTGCGAAGGACCTGTGCGTTCGCGGAAAGGAACGTAGAGATGGCAACCAATACGGCTCCCGGGGCATGCCATAAACCGGATACCTCAAGGGTCTTGCCAAGCTCCGTATTGCTCTTCATTCTGCGCGGCTCCGAACTGGCCTCAAACCAGCCCCGACTTAGGTAGCACGGTATGGCGGAGAGGATAGCGCTCCGCCCTTACCACATGGATCTTGGCTCTCCAAGGTCTGCCCACTATTCATAACGGAGGGCCACCATGGGGTCCACTCGCGCTGCTCTTCTCGCCGGAATCCAGCACGCCAATGCACCGGTTCCCACGAATAACAAGGTCGTGCCCGCTAGGGTGACCGGATCATAGGGTTTCACACCACGCGACAACTCCGCCTCGATGGCTCGCCCCAGTAGCAGGCTCACGGTGACAAGAATCAGCCCTAGGCACCCAAAAATCGTCATCAGCAGGGAGGCAAAACGAGGGCCGGCATACAACCGTTGACTGATCGGATCCTCCAACGCGCCCGGAAACGCCAGCGCCACACCGGCATCAGTCGCCCACACTGCTTGGCGTACGTCATTCATCAGCGCCACGGGGGTTTGCTCGGAGCGCACCAGCAGAACCTGCCCTCCCGAACCTGTAACGGTGTACGGCACCCACACTTCCGGTTCCACCGGAGCCTGGAGACCCTGGTTTGTTACATCACGGACCACGCCTACAATTTCAAACCACGGCTCGTGCACCGGATCCGCAAGGGTCTCTAGCCCCGCCAGCTTGATTCGACGGCCCAACGGATCTTCACCGCGAAGGAACGTAGACGCAAACGTCTCGTTCACCACCGCCACTTTTCTTGCGTCGTTGATTTCCGCTTCGCTGAACGCCCGTCCCATCTTGAACGGAATACGGAGCACCGGGAAATATCCCTCGCTGATGTTCTGCAGCAGCGCTTGCCATTCGTCCTCGTGCGACTTTCCAAGGACCTCTATCTTGCTGTCCACACCGCCGTACAGTGGCAGCGCGCTCGACTCCGTCGCATCCACCACCCCCGGGAGCGCCTTCACACGTGCCAGCAGCGGCTGGAAAAATCCGCTGACTTGCGCGGCCGTCTTGTAGCGATCTGCGGGCAACGGCAACTGCGTCTCGAACACGTGGTCCGCTTGCAGCCCTAAGTGCACTTCGCGAAGGGCCACAAAACTCCGCATCAAGAGCCCTGCACCGATCAGCAGCGTCAGCGACAGCGCCACTTCCATCACCACGACCGTATCGCGCATCCGCCCCGTGCGAAATCCGCCGCTCACTCCTTTGCCGCTGTCGCGTAGCGGATCGTTCACATCCCGCCGAGCAGCCCGCAGCGACGGCGCCAGTCCGAAAATCAGAGCGGTCAATACCGCCACAACGAGCGTGAAAACCATCACCGGCGCGTTCAGCTCGATGACGGATTCCGCTGGGATCAAATTCTGCGGCATCGCCGCCACGATCAATTTCAATCCACCCCACGCAATCAGCACGCCCAGCGCCGCTCCACCGATCGCCAACACCAGACTCTCAACCAGTAGCAATCGCACCAGTCTCCTGCGCCCGGCTCCCAGCACCGCGCGCAACGCGAATTCCTTCTCTCGCGACGTGGCTCGCGCCAGCATGAGGTTCGCGACGTTGCCGCAGCCGATCAATAACAACAATCCAACCGCCGCCAGAATCGT
>Ga0066706_10000533_pt1 | contig 12308 bp, 11 predicted proteins | sample GraSoiAngelo_155_FD_67274 | JGI IMG/M metagenome (GOLD analysis project Ga0066706, IMG submission 67274) | Grasslands soil microbial communities from the Angelo Coastal Reserve, California, USA - 14_1009_13_30cm | ecosystem: Environmental > Terrestrial > Soil > Grasslands | place: USA...
ACGACGTCGCCGGCCATGAGGTCGACCGCGTAGGCGGCCTCCTCGTGGGGCTTGTCGCTGTGGCCGTGGCCACGGCAGTCGAGTCCGATTACCTTGAAACCGGCGTTGGTCAACGTCTCCTGCCACCGCGTGCCGACCCAGTTGAGCCGGTAGTCGGAGGCGAAGCCGTGCACCAGCACGATCGGGTTTCCGCGCTCGGGCCCGTTGACCTCGTAATGCAGGCGGACGCCATCGCTGTCGAAATCCATCGGTGCGCCGATTAACCTATCGGATCGCAATGCAGGGAAGGCGCGCGGTGCATGAGCGGACGGGAAAGGTCCTGGCGGAGAGTCTCGAGATGCCCCGCACCATGTTCGGGCGCGGAATCGGACTGATGTTTCGCACAGCGCTCGCTCCAGGACGCGGGATGTGGATCAATCCGTGCAGCAGCATCCACATGATGTTCATGAGGTTCGCGATCGATGCCGTGTTCCTGGACGGAGGGGAGCGCGTGACGAAGGTGTACCGAAAGCTTCCCGCCTGGTACGGGCTGGGGTTGTCGCTGGGCGCGCGCAGCGTGCTCGAGCTGCCCCCCGGGTCCACGTCGGAAATCGACCTCCAGCGAGGCGACCAGATCATCATCCAATAGTTAGGTCTCCTCCCCATTCATGGGGGCCGCGCCCCTTCGGGGCACGGAGGGGGAGGGGCGGGCGCGCACCCGTTAAGAGGGTGTTGACATCCTGCATAGCCTGAATGGGTGCATGTCCTGGACTTTCTTCTCCCGCCACGGTGCGGCGGCTGCCGGAGGGTCGGATCGTGGCTGTGCGAGCGCTGCCGATCGCGGATCCGCCACCTCGAAGAGCCGCTGTGCCGTCGCTGCGGAGCGGAGCTGCCGTCGGCGCGAAGGGACTGCAGCTGCCGGGCGCGGCTCAAGTCGTTGAGCCGCCTGCGCTCCGCGGTCGCCTACGAGGGACCCATCGAGCGTGCGGTGCAGCGGTTCAAGTACGAGGGCTGGCGCCGCTTGGCGGGTCCCCTGGCCCTGCTGGTAGCGGAACGGCTCGCCGTCGAGGGCGTGGCAGCTCGATGGGTCGTCTCCGTGCCGCTGCATCCGGAGCGCCTCGGCCAGCGTGGCTTCAACCAGGCCGAGCTCCTGGCATGTGAGCTGCGCCGGCGCCTGCGCCTCGGCTCGCCTCAAGGAGTACTCGTGCGTACCCGTCCGACCCCGCCGCAGGTGGGCCAAGACCGAAAGCGGCGCTTCGAGAATGTCGCGGGCGCGTTTGCGTGGCGAGGCGATGCAATTGAAGCCGAATCGATCTTGTTGATCGACGATGTCGCCACGACCGGAGCCACCATGGACGCGTGCGCAAGCGCGCTGCGCGCGGCCGGATCGGGGCCCATAACAGGGGTCTCAGTCGCGCGCGTGAATGTATAGTTGGCGATCGGTTTATCAACTCGCGAGGGGAGGCTAGCCGAATGGCAGTCCGGATCCCAGGTATCAACATCGATGAGTACTACCAGCAGCTCGGGCCGATCGAGCCACTGATCCGCGACGACCGCGTAACCGAGGTCATGGTCAACGGCAACGACCACGTTTACGTCGAAATGGCCGGCAAGGTCGTGCTGACCAACATCAAGTTCGTGGACGAGGACCAGCTGCTCAACGTGATCCAGTTCATCGTCCGGACCGTCGGCCGCCGCATCGACGAACGCTCTCCGCTGTGCGACGCCCGTCTGGCGGACGGCTCTCGTGTAAACGCCGTGATCAGGCCCCTGGCCTTGAACGGCCCGCTGCTCACCATCCGCAAGTTCTCTCGCGACCCCTACCAGGTCGAAGACCTGATCCGTTTCGGCACGTGCAACGAGTTTGGCTTCGGATTCCTCAAGGCCGCCGTCCTCTCCAAGGCCAACATCATCGTCTCGGGTGGAACGGGTACCGGCAAGACCACGTTCCTCAACGTCCTGTCCGGATTCATTCCGGTCGAGGACCGCATCGTGACGATCGAGGACGCGGCCGAGCTGCAGCTTCACCAGGAGCACGTGTGCCGTCTGGAGACCCGCCCGAAGGACATCAACGGCGAGGGCGAGATCACGATCCAGCGACTCGTCATCAACTCCCTGCGCATGCGCCCTGAGCGCATCGTCGTCGGTGAGTGTCGTGGGGGAGAGGCGCTCGACATGCTCCAGGCCATGAACACCGGCCACGACGGCTCGATGACCACCCTGCACGCAAACAGCCCGCGCGACGGTCTCGCCCGGCTGGAAACGCTGGTCTTGATGGCGGGCGTGGACCTTCCCGTCCGCGCCATCCGCAACCAGGTGGCGAGTGCCATCAACCTCATCGTTCAGCTCAACCGCCTCCGCGATGGATCGCGCAAGGTGACCGCCGTCTCCGAGATCGTGGGCATGGAGCAGGACGTGATCACGATGCAGGACATCTTCGTGATGGAGCAGAAGGGCGCCACGCCGGAGGGCAAGGTCATCGCGGAGTTCAAGCCGACGGGACTCCGGCCGAAGATCCTGGACCGCATGTTCTCCCAGGGCATCCCCCTACCGAAGGAGATCACAGCTCTGTTCCCGGCGCCGCCGGGATACAAGCCCTCCGGCCGCTAGGCACTTTTTCCGGCTTATACTCGGAATGTGAAGGTCGTCCTGCACGACCGTACCGACGGTCTCGGGCAGGAGGTGCGCGATACGGCGCAGCGCAAGCTGGCACGCCTCGAGCACCACTTCGGCAAGGTGATGGACGCCGAGCTGGAGTTCTCCGAGGAGCGCAAGAGAAGCGGGCTGGCGACCACGGTCTGCCGGATCACTCTGCACCTCGACGGCCGCCGGACGCCCGTCCTGTACGCGCGCGAGCGCGGTGCGGATCCGCAGTCAGCGCTGGACCTGGCCCTCGACAAGCTCGACCGGCAGCTGGTCGCGTTCAAAGAGAAGGTCACGCATCGCAAACAGCAGGTGTCGCCCGTGCGGGTGCCTGCCGAGCCAGCCCGTCCCACCGAGGAGGGCTTCTCAGAGCCGGAACGCATGCGGCTCAAGCTGCGGCCGATGTCGGTCTCCGAGGCATCCTCCGAGCTCATGGCGGACAGCCAGCCGTTCCTGGTGTACCTGGATGAGGACTCGGGTGAGATCCAGATCATGGTCAGGCGCGCCGACGGCTCGCTGGCCGTGATCGAGCCTGTCATCCCCTAGAAATCCCCACGAATTCAGAGGCGTTGCCGTGAATTCGCGGGGACCCCTGTTGTAGCCGGGTTCAGTTACCCCGCGGCCGGGTAACCTCTATTCCAGTGGTCATCCTCAGCAAGCTGCTCGATCCGAACGAGCGGGAAGTCAAGCGCCACCTGGCCGTGGCCAACGCGATCACCGCCCTCGAGCCGGAGCTCAAGGAGCTGGACGACCCCGGGCTGCGGGCTCGTTCCGATGAGCTGCGCGCCAAGGCCCAGGACGGCCATGACCTCGACGAGCTGCTCATTGACGCCTTTGCGATCTGTCGCGAGGCTGCGCGCCGAACGATCGGCCTGCGCCATTTCGACGTCCAGCTCGTAGGCGGAATCGTCCTTCACCAGGGAAAGATCGCCGAGATGAAGACCGGTGAGGGCAAGACGCTCGTGGCGAGCCTCGCGCTCTACCTCAACGCTCTCGCCGGCAAAGGCGTCCACCTGGTCACTGTCAACGACTACCTGGCCCGCCGTGACGCAGGTTGGATGGGCCCGATCTATAACCTGCTGGGACTCTCGGTCGGCATCAACGTCGGCACGACGGCCACGTATGTCTACGACCCTGAGTACCTCGACGAGACTCATCCCGACTCACGCCTGCAGCATCTGCGCCCGGTGTCCAAGAAAGAGGCATACGCCGCGGACATCACGTATGCGACCAACTCCGAGCTTGCCTTCGACTACCTCCGCGACAACATGGCCCGCGACCTCTCTCAATGCAGCCAGCGCCATCTGAACTACGCGATCGTCGACGAGGTCGACTCCATTCTCATCGACGAGGCGCGAACGCCGCACATCATCTCCGGCCAGTCGGACGAGTCGACCGACAAGTACTACCAATACGCGCGTTGGGCGGCGCGGCTGACCGAAGGCGAGGACTACGACGTCGACCTGAAGCACAAATCTGCCTCCTTGACCGAGACCGGCATCGCCAAGATGGAGCGCTGGACCGGCATCAAGAACATCTACGACCTCGAGAACGTGATCGAGGCGCACCAGATCAACCAGGCCCTGAAGGCGAAATCGCTGTTCATGCGCGACCGCGACTATCTCGTGAAGGACGCCGAGGTCGTGATCGTCGATGAGTTCACCGGCCGCACCATGCCGGGCCGGCGCTGGTCGGACGGGCTGCACCAGGCGGTCGAGGCCAAGGAAGGCGTCAAGGTGCAGCAAGAGCAAAAGACGATCGCGACGATCACGGTCCAGAACTACTTCCGCCAGTACGACAAGCTGGCCGGCATGACCGGTACGGCGGTGACTGAAGCGGAAGAGTTCCACAAGATCTATGGGCTCGATGTCGTGGTCATCCCGACGCACCACCCGATGGTGCGGACCGACAACGCCGACGTGATCTACAAGACGGAGAAGTCGAAGTTCGAGGCTGTGATCGACGAGATAGTCGAGATGAACAAGCTCGGCCGGCCGGTCCTGGTCGGCACGGTTTCGGTGGAGAAGTCTGAGCGGCTCGCCAAGATGCTCGAGCGCCGCGGCCTGAAGCACAACGTGCTCAACGCCAAACAGCACGAGCGTGAGGCGTCGGTCGTGGCCGAGGCAGGACAGGCGAGCGCGATCACGATCGCCACCAACATGGCCGGTCGTGGGACGGACATCGTGCTGGGTGCCGGTGTCACGGATGTCGGAGGGCTGCACATCATCGGCACGGAGCGCCATGAGAGCCGCCGCATCGACAATCAGCTGCGCGGTCGCGCTGGTCGCCAGGGCGATCCGGGCTCGAGCCGTTTCTTCATCTCGCTCGAAGACGACCTGATGAAAATCTTCGGCCCTGCCGCGGACCGGATAGGCCGCTTGATGGACAGCCTCGAGGTGGAACCGATCGAGCATCCATGGGTCGCCGGCTCGATCGCGAGTGCGCAGAAGAAGGTCGAGGGCATGCACTTCGACTCCCGCAAGCACGTCGTCGAGTACGACGACGTGATGAACAAGCAGCGCCAGATCGTCTACGAGGAGAGGCGGAAGGTCCTCGAGGGCGCCGACACCCGAGACAACATCCTTGGCTATGTCCGCGAGCTGATCACGAAGGGCGTCGATCAGCACTGCCAGAGCCGGCATTACGAAAACTGGGATCTCGAGGGCCTGGTCAAGTACCTGTCCACCTACCTGCCGATCGCGCCCGGCTCCGAGATTCCTGATGAGGCGCTGCACAAGGGCCCCGAGGGCCTGGTCGAGCACCTTTACGCGTCCGCCGAGGAGGCTTACGACCGAAAGGTGCAAGAGATGGGCGCCGAGCTGATGCCGGTCGTCGAGCGGAGCGTGATGCTGCAGACGATCGACTGGCAGTGGATGGAGTATCTGACGCAGATGGAGCAATTCCGCGAGGGCATCGCGCTGCGCGCGTATGGCCAGCGCGACCCGTTGGTCGAGTACAAGAACGAAGCGTTCGAGATGTTCAACGAGCTGCGCGAGCGCATCCAGGGCTCGATCGTGTCTCTGATCTACCGGGTGGCGCCGGCTCCGCCGCCGCCGCCAACTCCGATCGTGCGCCAGATGACGGAAAGCGGTCCGGCCGAGCCGGACGGCGCCAATGGGGCCGGTCGCAGGGCCGCACCCCAGCAACGGCGAGCAACGGCGGTCGGAGCGGCCGTCGGCTCAGGCACCGCGGACGCCGCCGGAGGCGCACAACATAAAATCGGCCGCAATGATCCGTGTTGGTGCGGGTCGGGCAAGAAGTACAAGCGCTGCCACGGCAGGTAAAGTCGAGCCCGCCACGGCTGCCGTAATGGAGATTTGATGGACGCTGAACTGAATCCGAAGGAGCTTTTGAACCGAATCCTCCAGCTCAAGGAGCACCTTTGACCTGCCCGCGAAAGGGAAAAAGGCTGACGAGCTAGACGCACAGCTGATCCAGCCTGGGGTCTGGGATGATCCGAAGCACGCGGGCCAGATGGCGCGCGAGGCCGCGGAGAACCGCGAGCAGATCGCGACGTGGGACCGCCTTGAGAGGCGCGCCCGGGACGTCCTGGAGCTGGAGCAGCTGGGCGAGGACGATCCCGAGCTGGAGAAGCAGGTGGCCGAAGAGCAGGCCGCCGTGGAAAAGGAACTTCGGTCCCACGAGCTCGATCTGTTGTTCACCGATACGTACGCGAACCACAACGCCGTCGTCACGATCTCGGTCGGCCAGGGCGGGGTGGAGGCCCAAGACTGGGTCGAGATGCTCCTGCGCATGTACCTCAAGTGGGCCGAGCGCCGGGGTTTCGAGACCGAGATCATCGACGAATCGCGCGGTGAGGAGGCAGGATTGAAGAGCGTCACTTTCATCGTGCGCGGGCCGCGGGCGTACGGCCTCCTGCGCTCAGAGCACGGAGTCCACCGCCTGGTCAGGATCTCACCGTTCGACCAGAATCACCGACGGCACACCTCTTTCGCCCTGGTCGAGGTCATGCCCGAGCTCGAGAGCACCGACGAGGCCGCGGTCGTCATCAACGCGCAGGACCTGCGCATCGACACCTACCGGTCGACCGGCGCGGGCGGTCAGCACGTCAACAAGACCGATTCCGCCGTGCGGATCACGCACCTTCCGACCGGGATCGTGGTTACGTGCCAGAACGAGCGGTCGCAGATGAAGAACCGCGAGATGGCCATGAAAGTGCTCAAAGCGCGGTTGTTCCAGCGGCAGCAGCAAGAGGCCGCCGAGCACCTGGACCAGATTCGCGGCCAGGTCATGCCGGCCGAGTTCGGGTCGCAGATCCGGAATTACGTCCTGCAGCCGTACACCCTGGTCAAGGACGTGCGGACAGGCCTCGAGGTCGGAAACGCCCAGGCAGTGCTCGACGGCGAGATCGATCCCTTCATCGAGAGCTGGCTGCGCTGGCGCCTGGGCAAAAACGGATCGAGTCCGCAAGGCCAGTAACCCCCGGTCGTTAAACCAGTGTTTGACACTCGGGGAAGGGATTGGACGGATCGGTGCGCTGCGTTATACTGCCCGCGACCTAGCCACGCGCGCCCGCGGGCACGCAACGACAAAGCAAGAGACGCACCTAATGGTTCTAACACCGGATTTTGCAACTCGGCCGGTTATCAGCTTCCAGCACGTCTTCAAGACGTACCCGACTGGAACTGAAGCTCTTCGGGACGTCAACCTCGAGGTCCCCGAGGGCGATTTCCTGTTCCTCGTCGGTCCATCAGGGGCCGGCAAGTCCACCCTGGTGCGCCTGCTGATCCGCGAGGAGAAGCCAAGCAAAGGCAAGATCTTCGTCGACGGCATCGAGCTAGGCCGGATGAAGAGGCGCCGGCTGCCCCACTACCGCCGCAAGGTCGGTCTCGTGTTCCAGGACTTCAAGCTCCTGCCCAACCTGACGGTTTACGAGAACGTCGCCTTTGCGATGCGGGTGCTGGGTGATCCCGACCACGAGATCCAGGCGCGGGTCGCCGAGGCGCTAGACACGGTCAGCCTGTCGGGCAAGGAGCACACGTACCCGGCGAATCTCTCGGGTGGTGAGCAGCAGCGTGTCGCGATCGCGCGGGCGCTGGTCCATGCACCGCGCTTCATCATCGCCGACGAGCCGACCGGAAACCTCGATCCGGCGACCGCTTGGGAGATCATGCAGCTCTTTCTTCGGATCAACGCCCGCGGAGCCACCGTCGTGATGGCGACGCACAACCGCGAGATCGTCGACCTCCTCCGCCGCCGAGTCATCGCCATCGACGCAGGACAGATCGCGAGAGACGACCGTTCAGGCAGATATCACGAAGATGTTGCGAAACCTCAAGTTCGCGTTCAATAGCGCCTGGCAGAGCTTCTGGCGGAACCTGGCCGTCAGCCTGGCGGCGGTTCTGTCGATCACGCTCATCCTCATCCTGGCCGGGATCAATCTGCTCGTCGGGCACGCGTTCTCGCAGGTGCTCGATGGTTTCCGAGACAAGGTCAGCGAGATCTCGATCAACGTGTCCGACGACACCCCGCTGCCCAATGTCTACGACTTCCAGCAGCAGCTTGCCGCCGACCCGCGCGTCACGAGCGTGAAGTTCGTGACCAAAGACGAGGCCCTGACCCAGTTCAAGTCGGATCCGCAGAACGGCGTCCTGGCTCAGCAGATCGATGGCAACCCGCTGGACGCGAAGCTCGACGTGCACGTCAAGAACCTGGGCGACGTCGCCGCGATCGACGCCAAGGCGCGGCAGTGGTCAGGCGTCGACCCGACGGACCCGACGAACTACCAGGGGGATTTCGTCAACCGCATGCTTCAGCTCTCCCAGTGGTTGGGACTCGCCGGCGCCGCGCTGCTCGTCATTCTGCTCATCGTCTCGGTGGTGATCGTCATGAACACCATTCGCACGGCTGTGTATCACCGCCGCAAGGAGATTGAGGTGATGAAGCTGGTGGGCGCGACCGAATGGTTCGTGCGCGGCCCGTTTGTCATCGAGGGAATCATGACCGGCCTCGTTGCGGCGGCCATCGCGCTCGCCCTACTGGTGATCTCCTATGAACCGGTCGTCGCTCGGTTCAAATCAGACGTCGGTTTCATCCCGCTCTCTTACGACCCGGCATTCATCTCGAGCCTGGCCACCGACCTGCTTCTCGCCGGAGCCTTGCTCGGCGCCCTCGGGAGCTACATCGGTGTGCGCCGGTACGTGAGGATCTGAGCTTGAAAGCCCGCATCCTCCTTGCCGCCCTTCTTGCCAGCTTCGCATCGCTGCCGCAGTCGGTCCAGACCGTCTCCGCCGTCTACTGCTACTCGGGCGATCCGCCGGCTGTGTACCAGGCGTGTCTCGCCTACAACAGCGGCATCGGGCAGCAGGTCAACAATGAAAACCAGCTCAACAGCCTCATCGCGCAGTACAACAACGCGGCAGCCCAGATCAATGCGCTCGACGCGCTGATCGCGAGCTTGACCAACCAGATCGCAGCCCAGCGTGCACTTATCGCCCAGACCCAGGCGGCGATCGACGACCTGAACATGAAGATCAGGTTCGGTGAGGCGGCTCAGATCCGGCTCGAGGCTCACCTCAGCGTGCGGGAAGAGCTGCTGAATCAGCGCCTGCGCTACATCGACTCCCACGGGAGCGTCAATTACGTTCAGCTGGCGCTTACCTCGAACAACATCAACCAGCTCATGAACCGTATCGTCGGGGCGCAGCAGGTCGCAGCTTCCGACCAGCGGCTGCTTTCCAACCTGGACGACGAGCGCAGGCAAGTCGCGATCGCAGCCAACGAGCTGGACCTGAAGCACAGCCAGGTCGTGGTCCTGCTGCAGCAGCAGCAGGCGACAGAGGCAGACCTGGAGAAAAACGTAGCGACGCAGAAGGCCGCGGCCGCAGCCGAGCTGAAGCTGCAAGCTCAGATTGCCGCCGATTACGCGCAGGTTACGAAGGAGCGGGCTGCGATCGACGCCCAGGTCGCGCAGCTATACCTGCAGTACGCCGCACAGGCGGAGAAGGCGGGCGGAGGCAACGGAGTCTTCGAGTGGCCCGTGCCGGCGTGCGGATATTCCTGCATCAGCCAGGGCTTCGGATGCTCGAGCTTCTACCTCGAGGTCTATGACCCGAGCTGTCCCTACCCACACAAGATCCACACCGGCGTCGACATCGCCGGGCCATACGGGACCCCGATCGTCGCCGCCGACACGGGTATCGCATATCTCTATCCGGGGAGCGTCGGTTACGGCAACCTGCTCGTGATCATCCACGGCAACGGGTACTCGACCTACTACGGACATCTGGCAGGCTACGCTCCGGGGCTCTCGACCGGGCAGGTCGTCCCGCGCGGCACGACGGTCGCTTTCGAGGGATCGACCGGGTGGTCGACCGGGCCGCACCTGCATTTCGAGATCCGGGTCAACGGCGTCTACAAGAACCCGTGCATCTGGCTCGGTTGTTAACCTGACGAAATGAATCGAAGCGTCGCCCTGCGGGGTGGCGCCGTCGCGCTGATCCTGGTGATCGGGTTTGTCGCGGGCATCTATGTTGACCAGGCATATCCCGAGTTTGTCCCGTATTTCGGACACCGAAATGTCTCGAAGGTGGACCTCACCGAAGTCCAGCAGGCGGCGCGCTTGATCCAGGCGGATTACGTGGACACCAACGTCAACACGTCGAAGATGTCGCAGGCCAGCGTCCAGGGCCTGGTCAGCAGCCTCGGCGACCCTTACTCGCTGTACTTCAACCCTGACCAGTACAAGAAGCTCCAGCAGAGCTATCAGGGGCAGTACACCGGGATCGGCATCTACCTGAGCTTCAGCACGACCACTTATCCGACCATCACCGGAACGGTGCCGGGCTCGCCGGCGGCCGAAGCGGGCTTGATGAGGGGCGATCAGATCGTCAAGGTCGGAGACAAGGATCTCAAGGCCATAACTGCCGATCAGGCGACGGCGTTGATCCAGGGACCCGTGGGAACCAAGGTGACTCTTACGATCACGCGGGGCGCGGACACGATGACTTTCACGATCACGCGCGCGCAGATCCAGGTGCCGACGGTGCGCTCCGCGGCGATCGGGAACCGCATCCTTTACGTGCGGATCTATCAGTTCGGATCGGAGACGTCAAAGGAGTTTGCAAAGGCGCTGACAGACGGGCTTTCCGGTTCCAACGGCATGGTGCTGGACCTCCGCAGCGATCCAGGGGGTTTCATCTTGGCCGCGGACGACGTGATCACCCAGTTCGTCACGAGCGGAGAGACCTTCGAGACCCATGGGCGCAACGGCGTTGACCGTCACCAGGTCGGCTCGCAGCACAAAGCGGCAACTGTGCCGCTGGTAGTGCTGGTCGACGCCAACAGCGCATCTGCGGCGGAGATCGTGGCCGGCTCGCTGCAGGTCCACAACCGGGCAAAGCTCGTCGGCACGACGACCTTCGGCAAGGGCTCGGTGCAGGAAGATTTCGTGTTGGCCGACGGATCGGACGTGCACCTCACCGTGGAACGGTGGTTCCTGCCGAACGGGGTGACGATCGACCACAAGGGCCTCACCCCCGATCTGAGTGTGACGCTGGCCCACGCGACGGACGTTTATGACGTGACGCAGCCGTCCCTTGGATACGCCAATGACACCCAGCTCAACGCAGCATTGACTTTGCTGGCGGGTGGGTAGACTGGCTGACGCGATTACGGGCGGTTAGCTCAGCTGGCTAGAGCGCCTCGCTTACACCGAGGAGGTCGTTGGTTCAAGTCCATCACCGCCCACACTGACAGGCGTCGAGCCATAGCCCGCGGCATCGCCGACGGGCTGGCGGCTCAGACGGATCTTCGAGTATCTATGCTCACGGGCTCGGCCGCTGCGGGGACCTGCGACGAGCATTCCGACATCGACCTTCTCAACTATTACGACGAGCTGCCCGATCCCAAGGTCTTCGACGGCATGATGCGCGACCTCGGTGCCAAACCAATGGGTGAGCTGAGTCCCCCGCGACCTGAGGGATTCGCCGCCAACTACCGAGTGGAGGGCATCGAGGTCCAGACAGGAGGCCAGCTGATCGCGGGCCTGGAGCAGCGCCTGAGTCGCATCGAGGCCGGCGACGTGGACTGGATCACGGCCAAGGTCGCGATGGGTCTCCTGGAGGGAATGCCTCTTCACGGCGACGACCTGCTTCGCGACTGGCAGAAGCGCGCCCGTTATCCCGAATTGCTCAGGCAGCGTGAGGTGGAGGCGAACCTCGGTTTCTTCCCGGTGTGGTCTCTCGACGCACATCTCGCCGCGCGGGATGCCGAGCTGTTCCGCCGTCAGATGCTCCTCGACGGGGCGTTCCGGGTGCTCGCGGTGTTGTCTGCGGTCAACCGGCTGTACTTCACGACGTTTCAGTTCAAGCGGGCGCGCACCCATGCGGAGCGAATGCAGGTGAAACCCGAGCGCCTGGCCGACCGGCTTGATCAGGTCGCCAACGCGGAGCCGTCAGAGGCTGCAGTCCAGCTGAGCAAGCTGGTCGAGGAAACGCGAGCGATTGTCAGGACTGAAATGCCAGACGTTGCGGTCGACGTGGCCTGGCGACCGCTGCCCGACCCCTGAGCCGCGCTACTTCAGGCGGCCCACCGCGGTGCGGGCCAGCTGTTCGACGGCGCTCGAGCTCGCGGTCGGGCTGACCGCAATCAGCAAGACGACGTTGGACTTGAAGACGAAGATGACGATGCCGCCTCCGGCGGCGCTGGTGGCGGTGTATTCGAAT
>Ga0066706_10000537_pt1 | contig 12261 bp, 10 predicted proteins | sample GraSoiAngelo_155_FD_67274 | JGI IMG/M metagenome (GOLD analysis project Ga0066706, IMG submission 67274) | Grasslands soil microbial communities from the Angelo Coastal Reserve, California, USA - 14_1009_13_30cm | ecosystem: Environmental > Terrestrial > Soil > Grasslands | place: USA...
GAGTCCACTCCAGTAATTTCCGATGGTCAAGGGAATTCCAGTCGCATCCCATGCTGGTGGGGCTTTGGCTGCGGTAGCGGCTGGGTCGAATATGCCACATGGTGCTATTGTCCACGAGGACCCCCGGCAATCTACCAGTTTGACGCCTACTGGCACGTACCCCAGCCTCCAAGCGGGAATGATGGCCAGACTATCTTCTTGTTCTCTGCCCTACAACCCAATGGTCTAAGCTCCTATCCGCTGGCTCAGCCCGTATTACAATGGGGTAGTGCCGCAGACGGAGGAGGAGCGTACTGGACAGTCAATAGCTGGATTCTAACATCGAACACCAACGTCATGTATGGAACAATTCAAAACGTAAACGCGGGGGACACAATTCAAGGCCTGATGTACTCAACACCAACCGGATGTGACGCGAACGCAGCTTGTGATTGGACTGCACAAGACTTGGCCCAACCCGAAAACTCTGGAACAAGCGTGTTCTGTGGGAACGCCAATGGACATCCCGCGTGTCACGCTGCGATGTACGATGCTAGCATAACTCTTGAAGTGTACGGTATACATTGGTGTTCAGACTACCCCGCTAGCAGCACCACATTCTACGGACTGGCTCTGGAAAGCACAACCTTCCAAACTATAACCCCCGCTTGGGGAACAACTGTCAACGGCGACGGTTGCGGCGAAAGCATTACCAATGTTTCAGCTTCAGGCATGACGCTGAATTACTAGACTCCGGAGAAACCAACCCCCTTCCTTTTTTTCGGAACTGATTTCTTTTGAGGGGGCGTTCCAGAAAACCTAAAAACGGGAGGGTGATGATTTTGAGTGTGAAACCGCTGAAATCCAGCCATCTTTCCATCATGTACGTGCTGGTTCCAATACTCGCAGTGTTGGTGGCGTGGGCTACGGGTTACTGGGAGCACACTGAAAATGGTATTCTAGAATATGGCTTTCCCCTTGCGTGGAAGACCTCACAAATTATCCCTACGTGTGCCTCGTGTCCGCTGCCTGTGAGCTACAACTGGTTGTTCTTCCTTCTCGACGTGGTTTTCTACATAGCAATCGGATACGCATGTGTCTTCCTCTACACCAAAGTAATCAAGAAGCAGAAGGGTCAGCTCACGGACCCGGGTAAGACGACCTGATTCCACTTTCGCCTTTCTCAGCATCTTTTCTTTGCCTTTCTTGAAGTCTCATCGATAGATGGTGTTGCCGAAACTCGTAGAGGTTGAGTGCCCAAGGTGCGGTACTCAGTCAAGCATTCCGGCAGATGTGGTGGATGTCGACACCGGTGAACCCGTGCCGTTGAGCTGCCCCCGATGCGGGCTCAAGCTTGAGTTCGAAACTGAAAGCAGCGTGAATTAGAGGAGGATGCTCAGCCACTACAGCCGCAGGAAGGACACTTGGTGCCCCTGATATGCCCACAGTTGCATGCGTGGCACAATTCCGCCTCGATTATTTTTTCACGTTTTGACAACGGTCTTGATGAATAAATAGCGCCCAGCTTCTAAGGATTACGACATATGACAAAAAAGACTGAATTCTCCTTGAGGAAGCAGGAGTTCGATAAAGACAACTACTGGAGACTGCAACACCTATCGACCACTGCGTTTGCTCTTGCAGGGTTTTCATTTACAGCGCTCTCGGTCTTCATCGGGTTCTTCCGGCAGAACCTGGGCGATGCCTCTGGAATAATATCGGTGTTGTTAGCTTGTACCGCACTCTACGTTATTTCCGCAGAGATGGCGCGTGAGGCGTATCAGGTTGCGAAATTCCTCCTTGCAGAAACGACATACATGTTTGCGACAGCTCTGCTGCTAAGTTCCTTCCTCCTATTTGTTTCGCAACAGGCAGCCGTTTCGGTTAGTCCCATCGTCTACCTACCTCTCGTTTTGGCCGTGGGCTACTTGGGATGGCGTGCCGTTCACAATATCTATGTAACTTTCAGAGCCTCAAAACCCACTGGATTGAAAGATGGTTCCCAACCTTCCTCTATCCCTATGGGCCCTGCACCCCCGCAAGAGCCATCTGGAACTGCGCCAAGTCCGCCTTCTCTCAAAGCTTCGACAGCAAACGGTCAGACAGAAGACAACCTTAGAGGATACATTGACAGAAAGCTCAGATTCGGAAAATTAGATTCCGCACTACTTTTTCTCTCCTCATCAGTCGGATTGGTCTTTGCCGTGACCCAGTCCCTCATACGTTCCCCAACAAGCCTTGTGGCGTTTGCTCCTGTGTTTCTACTTGGTTGGGCTCTTCCTTTCTACTATGGTTACATGAAGGGTGGCCTCGTAACAGATTCGATTATCGATAGGTTCCGTGGCTGGACCTACTTCGTTGGAGGTTTGGGAGTATACTTCCTCATCGTCATCAGCAGCAGGCTACTTGACATACTGGCGCCGAATCCAGCATCGACATCGCTAGCTCCCTCGGCCGTTGGAATGACGATACTTTTCATCATGTTCACAGGTCTCTTCGTGATGAGAGCCTTCACTAGATTCCTGTTTAGGCTGGCAAGCGAAAGATTCACCGTGGTGACATATCGAGTGGGATTGTGGACAGGAATGACTGGTATGTTCGTAGCCTTCGTCGGATGGTATGCAACGCTTCTTCAGACATTCACCATCTTCTCATTCATCTTTTTCGCTCCGTTAGCGGTGCTAGCCGTATACTGTTGGGACAAGAGCGATTATTACGCCAGAGCAGCGAGCGCCCACATCCTCCACGGTACGAAAGTGTCGCATGGTTGGCTCTATAGTAACAGGTTCGTCATGACGGCAAAACTGGTCGTCCAGTACAGTACCTACGCAATCTTGGGAATCACCTCTATTCTTCTGCTGGGTGGGATTGGGTTTGGGTGGACGGTGCTGTATGCGGGCCTAGTATTTCTCTTCTTATACGCGATTCTGGTTTTCTTCACTCGGACCAGAAATAGGATTGAGTTTGAGCGACCTCCAAGGAGGTCTAGAAAAGAAGCTATTGTCGATACAATACGCAGAACCTTCTCTGGGCCTGGAAGTACTCCAAAAACCGGTTCTTAACCAAACGGTTGGCCCGTTTTTGCTAGTAGCTGCTGAGCTTCGATTCTGCTCATGACTCGGTCTGTGGACCCACTCCTGATAATGGGGCCGCGATTTTTCAGCCAGTAAGGCTTTGCTGAGCCCTCGTTCACCTCAACGACAACAATCGTCCTTCCTTGAAGGTCAACCCTTCTTAGAGAAAACTTTACGGGCGGGTCGCAGAGTTCCCGGCTAAAATTCTGAATCCGTTCATCCATCTTCGTCGTTTCAGGGTCTTGAACCCCTTTGATATCGCCATGCTCGTCAACACCAATGAGGATTATTCCTCCTCTGAGATTGGAGAAAGCGACTAGTGTCTCCGCAAACTCACTGTGATTCTTGGAGATTTCCAGCTTGAATTCAGTGGTTTCGTTCTCTCCTTGCTGGATAAGCTGCTCCAATCCTTCAGGTGTCAACTCCAGCTCCAACCCCTGCCTTCCTGGATAAGTCGTATACGATTTTCTCAGGTCAACAATTTCATCATTATTCGAGAGAAGAGTGAGGTAGATGTAGCCTGGTTTGAAGCCTAGGGGAACCTCAACAGTGCCGCTGGGGAAGGTCAGGTCCTTGTGAAGGGCCGGCCGATACGACCCAGTATAGGCTTCCTGAACGTACAATTTACCTTTCAAACTCTCTAGACTTCCTTTCCCCGCCACAACAGATACTCCAACGTTCTTTGAACTGATGTTTACTCGGTCTACCTTTGCTTCCATGTTAGGAAGAAGAAAGAGAAGCTTTTCCCAAGACATCAACTCTGCCAGGTTCAATCTTCATCCACTGCCCCCAAGCTGTTGTACCGTCTGGGTAGAGAGGGAGACCGCTTTTCACCGGTAAGAACGGAGGAAGAGAAGGCTGAGAGGCGAATTTGAACTTGTAGAAATTGCTCCCCCACTCGACAGGAAAGTGCTCGTAGTCGCTGGGCATGAACTTGTCAAAGTCCCAACTTGGAGTCTCGAAGTCTCCTTTCGCTTGAAATGTAAGGTCGCCCAGAGAGAGCCTTCCCTCTGTGGTGAGTCGAGTTGTCCAGTCGTCGAACGCTTTGACGGGGAGACTTCCTTCGAGTAGAAGCAGAGAACCATAGTCTAGAGTTATCGTCTCCGCGGGAGGCCTATCGGAGAGAATCACCCAACCACCCACCAGCATCAGGTCGTTGCCGGACCTTACGGATGCCACTCGAACTCCTGCCGAGGCGTAGTATTTGCGTCTTGATACGATGCCTATGATTTCTTTCCCCGTAACTTGAGGGTCCAAAGCTTGCTTTTCGTCCGAGCAAAGCTGCTTAAGAAGGTGGACTTAGAGTCCGAGTGTCATCTCCCACTTTTATGATACAACTGGTGGGTCCGCGCTCATCCGGATTGAGGGATTCCTTTCACCTGGGTCTCCGATAGGGGACCGAAAGTCCCGCTTTTAGCGGGAAGTGGAGTGTCTAAGTCTATACTCAAATCCGGGGTGCGCATCATCAGGCCTTCCGAGTATGAGTGGCTACGCGAGGGAGCCAAGATCCTTGAAAACCGGACCAAGTCCGATGCTGGAAAGAGAAAGCAAAAGCAGTGTGCTAAAAAAGCAAAAGCGGCCGTTCACTATGAAAAATGGCCGGCCCTGGTCTAGCATTGACCAATTTTCTAGGTTTTTGAGCGTATTTTGCCGTTATTGTTGAGCCATCGCTTGTAGGTCCGCCTTCTCGACTCTACCGGAGCGGTTTTTCTTCCAAAAATTCGCCCGACTCATTGGCCCCGCCACTTGAGTCCGGATTTCTGACGTTTTTCTAGCTGTGGCTGGGGACTAGTGGCAGATCTAGGGCCCAGCTTTTGAGCACGATTTTGAACTTTGCATTTTGGCTTTTGGACTTTGGGTTTTGAATTTTGCTTTCTAGCAATTTCAAGCGAAATTAGACCGGTGAGCCATCGGGATGGTGCCAGCGACTGCACCGGCGGGGAGGCTGCCGCCAGGCGTTGAGAGAAGCATCACTCCCGTGAAACGGTTGCCATATGTCACTGATCAGGGTTTGGCTAGCGCTATCGGTTTTCACAAGTTCTATAGAAGAGTCCAGCGTAGAAAAAAGGACGCGTCTGTTCCACGCAAATCTTACAACTTGTTTCTTCCATGATGCAGGGAACCAAGATTCTCTAATGAGAATGAAGTTCGCGAACGTATCAGTAAAGAAACGCTTCGAACGACATCCAGTTCGATGGAAAGACCGAAACCAGAAGCGGAAGCAGAAGCGCTTCTCTTAAAGAAGCAGAGGCGGCAAACACGCATGAGAACTGGGGGATCTAGGCCGGGAAAGATGACCATACAAAACGCATCAACTGCTCGCTCTGCTGTGAAAAACGGTTTGAGCAATAGCGGTAGCGGTAGTGTGCCCCTAAAGTAGCAGTAGTGCCAAATCCCTCTCGAAAACCGGCCAGTAGGCCAGGAAATGGGCCGTAAGTGTCGCACTCATTGTCGAAAAGATCGTGGTGACACCAGCAAAAATCTCCGCTCCGAAAGTACAACATAGGCTCGGCCCACGCGGAAGCGCGAGCAAAGCGGCTTGTAGGAGAGCTATATGGTGCTAAAGGCGCGAGCAAGAGCACGAGCAGGGTGCGACCGCGAGCACGAGCGCTTGTTTACACTCAAAACGGCGCGGCCCATGGGTCCGGTCTAGGCCGGGGAGAAAAAAGGGCTCGAAAATTCAAGGAAATTTTTGACTAGATGACAAGGTTTGGCGGCCCTGGATAGGAAATTTTGAGTGTGATTTTGGGTTTTGGGTTTTGCTTCGGTTATGTTTTGGTTTTGGTTATGCTTTTCTGCAATTTTGGGCCAAGCCTTGGCTTGAAGGCTTAACCGAGAATAGGTAGAGGTTTAGGTACCATTATACTGTCAATTTATTCGAAACATGCTTCGTCTCGTTTCTTTCATCGATTTTTGGAGAATAGATATTCGGTTGGTTAGGTCCTGGTGTTCCGGTTGCAGGTGTTTTCTGCTGGACTGGATGTGTTTGAGGAATATCTTCATCTCTCTCAGGTCAGCCGGGCTGCGCACTCGGTTCTCTTTGCGCAATCGCTTTTCGTGGTACTTCTCGTCCCATACCGCTCCAGCTATGATATTTCGCAGATGTTTCTGTTGAGACAACAGCTCACCTAGAGATTGTGCTTGTTCCAACAGTTTGTCCAGCATTACGACCCTGCTTCGTCCGTCCTCTCGAGTTTCGAAATCCGCGTTCATGAGATACACGACAGAGTCAGGCGTAGAAAAAGAAAACGTGTTCGTTTCGCGCAAAGTTGACATCTTGTCGTGTCCGTGCTGCGCGAGAGCAAGGCTCTTCGCTGAGACGAAGTTCACAGTGTCATCAGCAAGAAAGAACGTCAACTGATGACAGAAGTGGGAAGCATAACCGTCGAGTGTCAAGTGTCCAGTGTCAAGTGTCCAGTGTCAAGTGTCCAGTGTCAAGTGTCCAGTGTCAAGTGTCCCAGTGGACTTCCAGCACCCAGTGAGGAAACACGCTCAAAAATTGCGGCCGCGGGCCGACCCCCAAGACTTTGGATTTGTTCAGGAAATTGAAGGGCCCAATGCCACCACATGTTCTTCCACCCGGTTATTATCCGGCCCAGTTTCCAGAACTTTGGTAACCGTAAAGTCGGAAAAATCGGTTGCCCTTCTGAACAAGTCCAAAGAGAGATGGACCGGCCCTCTCGACCTAGCCTCAAATCTGCAAATTCTAACGGCCAGAAAGGCCACGGTCTAGCGAGAACCAGCGAAGTCGACTTTTCTAGCTTGTACCAGTTGCCGTTGAGTCATGATAGACAGGCGATTGCTTGAGAAACTTATTGCGAACTCTCAACTTTTGGGAGAGACCTCATGGAGGTTTAAGGAGGCTCAAGATTTCGTCCGGCAACAAGAGTCGAACATTCGAAATCTCAAGAGTTGGGCGAGGAGGGCATCGAAGGACCATCTCCCATCGAAAAGAATCCATGCTAAAGTCCGAAGTGCGATGATCAGAGAGAGAATGTTGCGGATCAAAATGGAAATGCGTCAGACAAGAAAAATGCTCAAGCGGGACGTGGCCCACGCGGAGATTCTGAATCGCAAGGTACTGGGTCTCAAAAACTCGATTGAGGTAACAAAGAAGAGATTGCTCGGTCAACAACAATGAGGACTGACACTAAGGCCCTGCTGGACAAGCTTGTAAGATATGCCGAGGAAAGGGCATTGACATCTCGCGAGACTCAAACCACTCGAGACCTCCTCAAGGAGCTGAAGTGGGATGAGGAAAACTGGAATCCGACACGCCAGAAGAAGGATGCGAAGCGGTATAGAGCGGGCCTGCTTAGGCAACATCGAAAGTTGAACGGGGAGTTGGCGATCCTAGAGGGGCTGATTTCACAGACAAGACAACAGCTGGAAAGATGATAGGTTTCACAAGGACAATGAATCCACACTTATTCATCGTCGAGTACCAAGTCGAGAGACTCACTAAAGCGGAGCGGAGCATCGAGTTTCGAATTCGAGTCTCATCCCGCATCGTGGGCAGCTCGGGCTCACAGGTTCACCGGTGAAGGCGTCCACTAGTCCTACGGCAAGCTGTGACTGCGAACCGCATCTAGGACAGTAAACCTCGACGATTTTGGCCAACGCCATCAATGGGTGGAAACTAACAAAGCTACAGAAAAGACGCTGAGGGTGGCGAAAGTGAATCGGAATGAGCTCGGAACGAGCTTTTCAAGCCTTTAGGAGAAAGCCGTTCTTGAGGGGTTATTCTCCTCTATGACCGAGCCTTACAGAGAATGAGAGGCACGACTCAATTTCCTTACTCGCGCTAACAAGTGCAAATGCTCTTGTCAACTCGTGGTCGACTTGCGAAAGGCTCTCTCAAAATCTTCTTTCATGCCGTTTACTCGCCAGTGTCGGCGATAGGATTGAATTGAGGACCTTAACCTAGCATTGTGGAACCGGTGACCTTAGACGATCGTCGCTTGTTGTAGCAATGTGAAATTGGAGGCCGGTATCTCGGCAAGGACTATTCTACAACCGCCGATTGAAGGAAAAAAGGTAGGGGGCGATCCTAGGGTTCCTCGACCAGCTAGGTTCGGATGAAGACCGTGAAGCCGCTGACTTTCTCGCTGAAGTTGATGACGTTCTGAACGGTTAGGGTGATTCCTTCAGTTTGACCGGGCGGCGGGGTTCCGAGTTCGCAGTCCACGTTGAGGATTGTGTTGAAGACAGGTGTTCCGTTGACTTGTAGCTGAACAAGTAGCACAAGTTGACCTCCCTCCAAGTTAGAGGGCAATCCTTGAGGTGTGGCATCGCCGAAGGAGTGGAAAGCGAGAAGCTTTAGTACCATCCACGTTCCCGCGCCTCTTACGTCACCTGAAGCGGATTTGTGGACGAAGTTGCCGCTACCTGCAGCCGTGAAAGGTCGGAGGCTGAAAGTCCCCCCGCCACTGAGCGCAACCAGTTACCCAGATTGAGACGTATGAGTATCTCGTATTCAAGTGGCTGTTTGCCGGAGACATACAATTCAGCTCACCTGCCTGCCCAGACTCTTGCTCTGTCGAGCCCCGTTTGAGCTGGCGGATATGATGCGTTATAGTGAGCTGTTGACAGGTGCCAGCTCGTCCGGCTTCTACGCCAACACCATAACCACTTCTCGGCATCGAGAGATCCTTCGAGAGGCGACAGCACCGCTATTTGCGGGGGGGAGGACATATCACTCTTTGACAGGAACCAAGATCAATGGTTGAAACATTGAGCTTGTATCTCACATTACTTTCAGTCTTGACATTTCCTTGGCTCTATATGCTAAATCCGACTTGCCCCATCTACGAGGGCTGAGCACGACGCTATGATGCAAAGTGTGGAGTTGGAAAACATTTTGAGCAATCAATTTGGAAGATATTGGATAACAAGTGCGCGGAAGCTCCCGAAGCCTAACACAAGTGCATGCTTGCGCTGGCTCCTCGGATTTCTCATAATCGCAATTATCTCTTCAATGACATTACCCCACCTGGTAACTGCATCAGCCGAAAATCTCGTCCAGGCCCCTGGCAACGCCTGCATCATTGAGGTTCCAAATGGGAGCTTTGTTACTGAGTCAACCTCGGCTGTGTTTCCCGACGGGACCACGCATTCCTACACTAAACAGCAATGCGGCAGTATGATAGTCCCCACGGTCAACGACTACGTAGATGAAGTGGATTCTAGCGGTTCACCCCAGTTCAACTCAATAACCGCTCAATGGACAGTACCTAGTGCTCCCCAGAGCCAAGGCAGCCAAACCATCTATTTCTTTAATGCGCTGGAAGCTAACGACCTTAGTTTCATAATACAACCGGTGCTCGCCTTCGGACAGTCCAGCTATGCTTGTGGCAGCAACACTTGTTACGTTGGAGGAAACTATTGGTACCTTGCGAGCTGGATAGTCTATTCAAACAACGCTGCCTTCCTGTCGAGCGTGATAAATGTCAACTCGGGCGACAAAATCACAGGAACAATCACCTGGATCTCAAACCTGTGCGGTGGAAGTGGCTACAAAGTCGCTGCTATTGACACCACACTAAATCAGGAGACCGATCTCAACCACTGTGAGAGTACCCAGCTAACATACGGACTATCAGCAGTCCTGGAAGCGAAAAACCTCAGCACCTGTAGTCAGTATCCGAACCAAGGCATGCTCGACTTCACAGGTATCAGCAGCAGTCCCGCTGCAACATGGAACGGTGGATACACAAGTCAGCAGCCTCAGTGTGGCTATGGCGTAGACCAAATGGTACAGGTCCACATCCACTCTTATCCAACGACCGACATCTCCCTCAGATCCCACGGCCTATCAGTAGATCAAACTCTTCCGAACCCATGGTGGCCACCATACCAGTCAGGATATGAGTTTCTGCAGTCGAGCAGCGCATTCGACTACAACACCACGAAGGTTTTCTGCCCCAGTCCCCCCAATTGTACCCCCGCAAACCACTATATTCAAGAAGCAGCTTCCGGCTTTCTGCCTAGCAATGCTTGGCACACTCAAATCTACATAAACGGAGCGTTCAATGTTGAAGGCGACGTGGCTCGGGACCAACCGCTCCAAGCGAATTTCGCCGTCAACTGGACTCCAAACGTCAGACTCTTCTTCTGACCTGCCTTTGCAGGAAACCAGCGCATACGAAACTTTTCGCCTTTTTTTTGGCCCGCTCCGAAGGCTCGTTGTTCCTCTCGATAGGCTCTGACACGTTCTTGTTCCTCGACTGCCCCTCTCCAAGAGACAATGCATTAACTATGCACTTTGGCCTATTGATACTCTCGTTGAGAATTGTGGAGACGACTTCCAAAGAATAGATCGATGAGTCTTGGGCTAGTCCTGCTTGCCCTAGGCACCATTGCGGCAGTCCTAGGAGCTATAGCTGCGCTCAATCATACTGAAAGCTGTTTTGTCACCCCCGGACCGTTTCCCTCGTGTACCCCACAATACCAGAACCCGCTGCTGGCACCGCTCTATTCAATAAGTACAGTCCTCGTGGGACTCGGGATCATTGCCACGATTCTGGGCACCGTGTTTACATTCGTCGGATATTCTAAGTGGACATCTAAGGAGCCTGGCAAAGTACCAGGCAACCCGATAAACTAAGTCCTTCCCTTCAGTCATCTCTTGCTAGGAGTGCGACCAGAACTGCACCATCAGTGGGATGTCGTAAGCGGCGAGGCAGCGCTAGTGGGTTCTACGCCGAAACCATAACGACGTTAAGACGCCAAGGGACTATTCGCCGTTAAAACGTCCAGTCTTCCAGGTTTCTAGGAATCTCCAATTAAGTTCCTTTCCGTTAGCTCTGGTCTTCTGGGAAGTTGTCAGCTCGAGTAATTCTCGAGCGCGTTGCGGGTTCGAATCCCGATGGTGCAGGCTCGTTTTTCAACAGCTCAACAAATCCTTTTTCGTATGTCTTGGGATGGTTGTGACCAGCTGGGCAATTTCGACCTGAGCAACAGATTGTTCTTTGGACTTCTGTCGCAGGAGATGGTATCCGACGGGAACAAACCCAGATCCTCTATCTGCGGGCGACGAGTTTCCGCTTCGAGACTTTTACCGTTGCTTCGAGGCGCGATACGTTCTTGCCGAGTATTCGAACGTCAGCGGCTTCAACCTTGATCCTCTGCCTGATCTCTGCCTTCTCTTTCCGCAAGAGATCCAATGCTTCGCGGCTTGGGCCTCTCCGACCATTTTTGAAGCGACGTTAGTTCTTCTCGGCTTCTCTGCAGATAGCTTTGAGCTAGCTCAAGCATGTTCGTCCGAATTCCCAGAGTCCGAGAGTTCTCGACAAGTTTGTCAACAAGGTCTTGCGTGTGCATGACGTTCAGTTAGCACCATGCGATATAGAAAAACCAGTGATCCAAGATTGTGCGAATCGCGCTCGCTTGGACGTTGCGGTTGTTGGGGATCCATGAATTGGAAGACACACAACCTCGCACCGTAGAGAATGGAGGGGCTTCCGATTCACTCTAGGCCGACGTTGACAATCAGCTTGTCATTTGCTTGCACATAGTGGTGTCTGGAGCCGCAGCCACAATGAACTGTCCCAAGTGTCGCCGCAAGATGCAAATGCTCCGCGACGTGTCGAACACTCGTTTCCCGTGAGAGCGTTCACGCCTGCAAGTGCGGATTCCTAAATTCATGAGACTGAGTAATCAAAAGTTGGCGGCCAAACTGTCCAAGAGAGTTTGAACGTCCGACAAGGCCGTGAATATACCTGCTTTCGCGCAAATTCTGCTTGGTGGCTCAACTCGGGGCTGCCCTCCTGGCCGTGGCTGTTGCGGCTGGATACGCTAGCCCAGATCGCTGTTGAAGCAATCTATGCTTTCTTCTGATTCTGTTCGGTAGTCTCCCACGTCGCTAGGCGATAAACCCAGACAAACGTGGCGTTCACATCCCATGAAAAAAGGGCGGGTGGTTTCCGGTTCAGTGAGCTACTGACGACTCTCGCTTGTCGTAGGGTTCCAGGCGATTAGGGTCTCGTTGGCGGTTATTCCGTTGATGCTGCCGATCTTGTCGATGGAGGTTTCCAAGACTTCTTTGGGGTTATGGCCACGGAACGCTGCCACGATATCGAACTCTCCTGGGATAACGTTGGCCTCGAGAAAGTTCGGGAAGCTCTTCAGCTTGTGAAGAATCTCGCTGAGTGTTCCCTTCACCTTCATCAATGCGAAGGCGATGGGCTGTTCCCGTTCTCCCTCGTGA
>Ga0066706_10000539_pt1 | contig 12256 bp, 7 predicted proteins | sample GraSoiAngelo_155_FD_67274 | JGI IMG/M metagenome (GOLD analysis project Ga0066706, IMG submission 67274) | Grasslands soil microbial communities from the Angelo Coastal Reserve, California, USA - 14_1009_13_30cm | ecosystem: Environmental > Terrestrial > Soil > Grasslands | place: USA...
GGCGTCTGCCTGGGTGTGGACGGGCTTTATCCTTGCCACGATTGCGATGCCGGCGCTCCTGTCCTTCATGATCGGATTGCACCCGCGCCGGCGCGGCATTTCCATGCGCAGCCATTTTCGTGGTGTGCTCACGGACCTGACACTGGGCGCGTCCCAGATCGGCTTAACGGTGACGCTTCTGGCGTACCAAGCATGGCTGATATCTGACGCAATTCTGCGCACCCTCGGCCGCCTTGTGATCACGCGGAAACATCTGCTGGAGTGGGTGACCGCAGCACAGGCCAAGGATGCCTTCGCTCATAAAATCTTCGGTATGTATAAGCGCATGGCAGGCGGTGTTGTCCTCGCCGCCGCGGCTGGTGTGGCTCTGGCTTTTGGACAGCAACAGTCTTGGGCTGCTGCGGTTCCGTTCCTCCTTCTCTGGGCCGCCGCTCCCGCCATCGCGCGATGGGTCAGCCTGCCGTCGCGGTTTCCCGGGGTAGAGCCCCTGTCGGCGGCCGATGGGCGGGCTCTTCGATTGATTGCACGCCGGACGTGGCGCTTCTTCGAGGCGTTTGTCGGTCCCGCGGATCACGCACTTCCTCCCGATAATTTTCAAGAAGAACCGAAACCCATCGTAGCCCACCGCACGTCGCCTACCAATATGGGGCTGTATCTTCTCTCCACGGTTGCCGCGCGTGATCTCGGGTGGCTGGGCACCATGGAAGCCGTTGAGCGCCTGGAAGCCACGCTGGCGACGATGGGCCGCATGGATCTGTTCCACGGCCACTTCTACAACTGGTACGACACGCGCGAGCTCCATCCACTCGAGCCCAACTATGTGTCCTCGGTGGACAGTGGCAATCTCGCCGGGCATCTGCTGGCCCTGGGCAATGCGTGCCGCGAGTTACGGCAGAAGTCGACCGTCGGGCCGAATCTGCTCGCCGGGGTGGACGATGCCATCCGGCTGTTGCGAGAAGCGCTCGCCGACATCCCGGAGACGCGCTACACCCACACGGTCACGCGGAAGCAGCTCAGCAATGCCGTCGACGCGCTGGCCTCCGTGCTTGACTCGCTGCCCGTCGATGCCGCCGACTGGGCGGCGCGTTTCGTCGACCTGAGAGGGCGTGCCCACACCGTGGCTGACATTGCCCAAGCCTGGGCGCAGGAGCGCGGGGACGCTCCCGATTCTGAGTTGCGTGCCTGGGCCGATGCCACCAGAGCGTGCGTCGAAAGCCATGCCCGAGATGCGGAGATCTTCATCCCATGGATGCATCTGGATGCGGAAGAGCTGGCTGCCATGGCGGAACATTCTCCAGAGCAAGCGCCCGAGTGGACGGTGATTGCGCCATTCTTCCAATCCGTTCCCACGCTGGAAGATGTTCCGGAACGGTGTGAGGCCGCTCTCCGTGAACTTGCGGCGCTGCGCGCCCGCCCGCTCAACAATTCTCCGGCGAAGAGGGACGCGCTCGGCCGGATCGATGCGCTGGCCCAAGCCATGAGACATTCGGCCAAGGATGCCGCTGCGCTCATTCGCCGCCTTTCGGCGCTCACCCAGACGGCGGAGCACATGTTTCGCAAGATGGATTTCAGCTTTCTGTTTGACCATACGAGCAAGCTGTTTTCCATCGGGTACCGCGTCACAGACGGCAGCTTGGACCCCAGCCGTTACGACCTGCTCGCCTCGGAGGCGCGCCTCACGAGCTTCATCGCCATCGCCAAGGGCGACATTCCGTCCTCGCACTGGTTTCGCCTGAACCGCGCCCTCACGCCAGTGGGGCGCGGCTCCGCGCTCATCTCGTGGTCGGGCTCGATGTTTGAATACCTCATGCCGGTGCTCGTGATGCGTTCTCCGGCGGGCAGCCTGCTGAGCCAGACGTACGAACTGGTCGTGCGCCGGCACATTGCATACGGAGCGGAGCGCCGTGTGCCCTGGGGAGTCTCGGAGTCGGCATACAATGCGCGCGACCTCGAATTCACGTACCAATACTCCAGTTTTGGTGTGCCGGGACTAGGGCTCAAGCGCGGCCTCAGCGAAGATGTTGTCGTCGCCCCGTATGCCGCCGCGCTCGCGGCCATGATCGATCCTACCGCGGCCACGCAAAATTTGGGGCGACTCGCCGAAGCCGGCGGCAGGGGAGCGTATGGTTTCTACGAAGCGCTCGATTACACCAGCACCCGGTTGCCCGAGGGTAAAAGCGTCGCCGTCGTGCGCGCCTACATGGCGCACCATCAGGGAATGTCAGTGGTTGCCATCGCCAACGTGCTAAACGATGGCGCGATGCGGACCCGCTTCCACGCCGAGCCCATCGTGCAGGCCACCGAGCTGTTGCTACAGGAGCGCACGCCGCGTGACGTGCTGGTCGCACGGCCTCGCGCGGAAGAAGTCTCCGTGGCGGCGCAGGTCCGCGAACTCATTCCGCCGGTGCTGCGCCGGTTCACCACGCCGCATGATGTGACTCCACGGACACATCTCCTGTCCAACGGACGGTATGCCGTGATGCTGACTGTGGCGGGCTCAGGATACAGCCGCTGGCAGGATATTGCCGTCACGCGCTGGCGCGAGGATGCGACGCGGGACTGCTGGGGGACGTACATCTTTCTTCGCGATGTGCAGACGGGCGAGGTCTGGTCGGCGGGCTATCAGCCCAGCGGCGTCGAACCTGAGGCGTACGAGGCCTCCTTCAGCGAAGACCATGCCGAGATTATCCGGCGTGACCGCGCACTGACCACGTCGCTTGAAGTCGTCGTGTCCTCGGAGGACGACGCCGAAGTGCGACGCGTCTCCCTCACCAATCTGGGGCCACGCACGCGCGATATTGAGGTCACGTCGTATGCCGAGCTGTCCCTGGCTTCGCAGGCCACCGATGTGGCACACCCGGCGTTTTCTAACCTGTTCGTGCAGACGGAATTCGTCCCCGATGTCGGTGCACTGCTGGCGACGCGCCGCAGGCAATCCGAGAAGGAACCGGCCGTCTGGGCCGCACACGTGGTCGTTGTGGAAGGCGAAACCGTTGGCGACCTGCAATTCGAGACGGACCGCGCGCGGTTCCTCGGACGCGGGCATCACGTCCGCACTCCCGTCTCGATGATCGACGGGCGGCGCCTCTCGAATACCGTCGGTTCCGTGCTGGACCCGGTGATGAGCCTGCGGCGCACGTTGCGCATCCCGGCAGGCGCCACAGCGCGCATTGTGTTTTCAACCATCGTCGCGCCGGCCCGCGAGCAGATCCTGGATCTGGCAGACAAGTACCGCGACCCTCGAGTGTTTGAGCGCAGCCGGTCGCTGGCCTGGACGCGGGCGCAAGTCCAACTTCACCACCTGGGTATCGGTCACGACGAAGCGCATCTGTTCCAGATGCTGGCCAATTCCGTGCTGTACTCCAACGCGTCGCTGCGGCCGTCCTCGGATGTGCTCATCCGGAGCACGCTCGAGCGTTCCGCACTGTGGGCCCACGGAATCTCCGGGGATCTGCCCATCGTGCTGGTTCGCATCGACGACGCGCAGGATGTCGAGATCATTCGACAATTACTGCGCGCGCACGAATATTGGCGCACGAAGCAGCTGTCTGCGGACGTGGTCATTATGAATGAACAGCCGCCATCGTATGCGCAGGAGCTGCGCGTCTCCCTGGAAGCGCTCGTGCACGGTAGCCAGCTGCGGCTCTCCCAGGGCACGAGCGGCGTGGGCGGCAAGATTGTGCTCCTCCGGGCCGAGCTGGTCTCTGCACAGGAGCGTGCGCTGTTGCAGGCCGTTGCACGGGTGGTTCTGCTCAGCCGGCGGGGCACATTGTCCGAGCAAATCGTTCGGTCGCAGCGCGCGGAAACTGCGGTACCTCCGCCCCCGCGACCGCTGCGCCCGGGCAAACGTCTGGACCTGCGGCTGCCTGTGCCGGACCTCGAATTTGGCAATGGACTTGGCGGCTTCGCCGAAGATGGCCGCGAATATGTCACCGTCCTCGGGGAGGGTTTGCGCACGCCGCAGCCGTGGATCAATGTCATCGCGAATCCATCGTTCGGCTTTCTCGTGTCGGAATCAGGCTCCGGCTTCACGTGGGCGCTCAACAGCCATGAAAACCAACTGACGCCGTGGTCGAACGATCCCGTGTCCGACCCGCCCGGAGAAGTCCTTTACATCCGCGATGACAGTACGGGTGAGGTGTGGGGTCCCACGGCGCTGCCGATTCGCGATGAAACTGCTCCGTATATGGCGCGCCACGGCCAGGGCTACAGCCGTTTCCAGCATGGCTCGCACGGCATCCTGTGTGAACTGCTGCAATTTGTGGCGCCTGAAGACCCGATCAAGATCTCCCGGCTCATCCTGCAGAATGATTCCGGCCGCTCCCGTCGCCTCTCGGTGACCGCATATGCCGAGTGGGTGCTGGGCAGCTCGCGCAGCGCGTCGGCCCCGCACATCGTCACGGAGGTCGATGCGCAGACGGGAGCGCTTTTCGCGCGAAGTGCGTGGAGTGGCGAGTTTGGTGGGCGCATCGCCTTTTCGGATCTTGACGGGCGGCAGACGTCGTGGACGGGTGACCGCACAGAGTTTCTGGGTCGCAATGGCACGCTGGAGCGTCCTGTGGCGATCGAGCGAGGAGCTCGCCTGTCTGGAACGGTTGGAGCGGGCCTCGATCCCTGCGCTGCACTGCAAACTTCGCTTGAGTTGCCTCCCGGCGCGCGCGTGGAAATTGTATGGTTCCTGGGTCAGTCGGAAAATAGGGAACAAGTGCGCGAGTTGCTCGGCCGCTATCGCGCTGCAGACTTGAACGGAATGTTGCGTGATGTCACCGACCGGTGGGACGACGTGCTCGGCGCCGTACAGATCTCCACACCCGAGCGGGCCATGGATGTGCTGCTGAATCGCTGGCTGCTCTACCAAACGTTGGCGTGTCGTGTCTGGGCGCGCGCGGCGTTCTATCAGGTGAGCGGCGCATATGGCTTCCGCGACCAGCTCCAGGATGTGATGGCCCTCAGCGTTGCGACACCCGACGTCACGCGCGAGCATCTGCTGCGCGCTGCCACGCGCCAGTTCACCGAGGGCGACGTCCAGCACTGGTGGCATCCACCCTCGGGACGCGGTGTGCGCACGCGCATCTCCGACGACCTTCTCTGGCTGCCATACGCCGTCATCCACTTCATGGAAGCCACCGGCGACAGGACGGTGCTGGACGAAGTCGTCCCATTTTTGGAAAGCGATGTGCTGGCCGAGGGACAACATGAATCGTACTTTCAGCCGCGTGTGTCGGAAACTCGCGCGACACTCTTTGAACATTGCGCGCGAACGCTGGACCGCAGCCTTACCGTCGGCCACCACGGCCTTCCGCTGATGGGCACGGGCGACTGGAATGACGGCATGAACCGGGTCGGCCAGCAGGGAAAGGGAGAAAGCATCTGGCTGGGCTGGTTCCTGCATACGATTCTCTGGGAGTTTGCCAAAGTGGCGGCCGCGCGCGGCGAGCACCATCGCGCGGAGACCTGGCGGCTTCACGTCAGTGCGCTCAAAGCGGCGCTCGAGTGGGAAGGGTGGGACGGCGACTGGTACCGGCGCGCGTACTTTGATGACGGCACGCCGCTCGGCTCCGCCACAGACACGGAATGCCGCATTGACTCCATCGTGCAGTCCTGGGGAGTCATCAGCGGCGCGGCAGAACCCGGCCGCGGCGCGCGTGCCATGGCCGCCGTCGAGCAGCACCTGGTGCGCCGGCCGGAGGGGCTGATTGCGCTCTTCACACCGCCGTTTGACCGCACGCCGCTTGACCCTGGCTATATCAAAGGGTACGTGCCCGGCATCCGTGAAAACGGCGGCCAATACACGCATGCTGCCGTCTGGACGGTTCTGGCCTTCGCGGCCCTCGGTGACGGCGATAAGGCGGGCGAGCTGTTCCGGATGCTCAATCCCATCAACCACACCACCTCGCGGGCGAACGTGCAGCGTTACAAAGTCGAGCCTTATGTGGTTGCGGGCGACGTGTATGCCGAGCCTCCACACGTCGGGCGCGGCGGATGGACGTGGTACACGGGTGCGGCGGGCTGGCTCTATCGCGCCGGCATGGAATGGATTCTCGGTTTCCGCGTGCGAGGCACGGCGCTCTGCATCGATCCCTGCATCCCGAGAACCTGGCCCGGTTACTCCATCCGCTTTCGGTATCACTCCGCGCTCTATGACATCGCGGTGGACAATCCACGCGGGGTCACCCGCGGAGTGGCGCTGGCCGAACTGGATGGCAAGCCGCTGGCCGCCAGCGCCAATATTCCACTCGTCGACGACGGCGCGGCACATCAGATCCGCATCGTGCTGGGCTGATTGGCGGGCTTCACCCGACTTGGGGCCTCGCTGGAGGAGGAACTTTGAGAATATGTTTAGCCTGAAAACCTCGCTCAAATAACTTCCTGCTACCTTTACCTATTTCTTCGTATTTCTTGACAGTGAGCATGAGCGCAAACTACTGTTTCAGGCCATGCCTGAATGGACCCCGAAAATAAATGCATTGCTGGCGGCAGTGCTTGTCACCATCGGCTTTACGATGGTCTGGAATCCCATTCCGGCGTCGTGGGCTGCCGCTGCGGGCCTGGGATTCACGGCGTTGCTCGTCTGGTTGGGAAGCACCCCGCGTCACGTCTGGGCGTGGGCCTGCATCTTTCTGGGCCTGGAAAGCTTGAGCTGGCCGGCCGTCGAGATGATCAAACTACGAGTGGGCGGGACGGCAGACTTCACTGAAGATCAGATGAAGGATCTTGTCGAAACGATGTTCCTGGGGATTTTCTTCGCGACGTTCTGGCTGACGTTCGCCTATGGGATCTTCCGGTGGATCAAGAGAGCAGAGGCCCAAGAAAGTTCGACGCCGAAGGCCTGAATCCATTCACCCCATCAGCGACTGCGGGTCCACGTCCACATCGTAGCGAAGACCGCCCGTGCGGCCCGCGGATTCCATCTGTGTCAATGTCGTCTTCACGGCGTGCCGCATGGCCGCGTCGTCCGTCCCTTTCACGATCAGTTGCCATCTGATGCGTCCCCGCAAGCGAGCCGGGGTCGCCGCAATCGGACCCAGAACCTGAACGGACGGTGTCTGTTTGCTCATCTCAGACCGCAACAATTCCGCCCATCGCGCGCCTGCGGCGATCACAAGCTCCTCCCGCGTCCCGCTGACCCGCAATCCGATCAAGCGTCCGAAGGGCGGATAACCGAGAGCGGCCCGGTCCGCCAATTCGTTTTGATAGAAGATGGAGGGGTCTCCTGCAGCGAGCGCCTGCATCACGTGATGCTCCGGGACATTCGTCTGGATCACGATGTCTGCGTCGGCGGAGTCCGCCAACGTCATGACTTCGCGAAACATGTGATAGGCGTGTTCCGCTGCGCGAAAATCGGGGAGGTGCAGAGCCGCATCGGGATAGACGAGCGCAATCAGCGAGGCAACGGGCCGCGGGTGCGCCGTCAGAACCAGTTGCGTTCCGATGAGGATATCAAGCTCTCCTGCCGCCATTAACGTGAGGATCGCGGGATTCTTGTGTTTTCGCGCCCGCGCGTCCTGTTCAAGACGGGCGACCCGGGCAGCGGGAAACTGTACTCTCACCGCCTCTTCGAGCGCTTCGGTGCCGAATCCCCCCGGGACGATCCGAGTTCCCGCACAGCTCGGACAGACGTCCGGAGCGATGGCCTCTCGTCCGCAATGTGCGCATCGGAGCATGCGCGTCTGTTTATGATAGGTCCATCCGATGGCGCACTCGGGGCACCGGATCGCCTGCCCGCAATCCCGGCAGACCAGGACGGGCGCATACCCTTTCCGGTTGAGAAACAGCAGGGACTTTTCCCGGCGCTCCAATTTCAACCCGATCGCTTCCGCCAGGGCCGGAGCGAGCATGTGTGCCGAGGCTCGTAAATCCACGACGGTTACGTGCGGGCTTGCTTGGCGCTCACTCCCGAAGCCCTCGGGAGAACCGGTCGCGTGAACCGTTGCGACGGACGGATGGGCGGAGGCGAACACCATGACGGCGCTGCTCAGCCGGGCGCGTTCGCTTGCGACCGCTCGCGCATCATAGCGCGGTGTGTTCTCGGCCTTGTACGCGTGATGATCTTCCTGATCAACGAGGACGAGGCCAAGATGCGTGAGCGGAGCGAAGACGGCTGAACGGGTTCCGATGACGATGGACGCCGCTCCTTCTCGAATCCGAGTCCAGGCTGCTCGCCGCTGAGAGGCGGGAAGCCCGCCGTGATACACCTCACAGAGCTCGCGCCAGCGACCGAGCATCCCCTGGATGACCGGCACCCGATGGATTTCCGGCACGAGGATCAAAGCCGTCCGACGCGCGTTCAAGACTCGGGGAATGGCATCCTCAAGAAATTTCTGTAATTGGTGCGTGGCAACGGGAAGCAAGACCTTGACATGTTGGGCGGCGGTGAGGGCATCAGCCACTTCTTCCATCGCCGGTTCTAATACAGGAGCCGCTTGGCCTCCGAGAGCGCGGGGCTGGGGATCCTGATGAATCTCAGGCTCGGTCGACGACGTCGGGGCAATCCTTCGTCCGTCAGGCGCGCCGGGAAAGGCCAGCCGGAGGCATTGGCCCAACGGAGCCAGATAATGCTCGGCGACCCATTCGGTGAGCGTGACGATCTCCGGTGGAAGACTGGCCTCATCATCAATACGTCCCAAGACCTCCTTGATCCGGCGCTGGGCGTCTTCCACGTCCACGTCTTCGGTGACCCGCACGATGTAGCCGATCAGTGTCTCGCGGCCGAACGGCACGCGGACCCGCATGCCGGGAGCCCATTCTCCCTTGATGGTCGAGGGGACGGCATAGGTGAAGACGCGGAAGAGCCGGCGTGGAACAGCGACCTGAAGATACTGCGGATGAGACGGAGGCAAAGCGGGCCGGGAAGTTACGGTGTGGTGACCCGTAAGGCTGTATATTGGCCGCCCGAAGTCTGGAACTCGACTGTCACATGATCTCCCTTTGTCAAATCCTGGAGAGAACGGCGGATTCCCGTAAAGGCGGTTTTGTCATTCACAACGAAGGTGAAGCGATTGCCGTCGGGTTTTTTCACCGTCAGCTTCTTGACCGCCACGTCCACCTTCAAGACCTCGCCGGCGTATTCCTCCGCGGCGAACACATGGGACAGAGGCCCCAGGCTGAACAGGAACGCCACGAGGCCACTGCCGATCAGCATGAGCATTCCGGACTTATTGCCCATCGAGCGTCAATCCGACACGGCGGTTTTTGGCGTGGCAGGATTCGGTGTCTTCCGTGCAGACAGGCCGCTCTTTCCCGAAACTGTGCACCGACATCGGATTCTTCAGGCCGAGCTTCATCAGGTATCGTTCAATTTCCTTCGCTCGCTTTTCCGCCAGGACGAGGTTGTATTCGCGGCTCCCGCGTTCATCTGCGTGACCTTCGATCAGAACCTTGGCCGAGGGTTGTTCCTTCAAGAGGGCCGCGGTCTCGGACAGGTCTTTATCGGATGCGTCCCACTTGTTGAAATCGAAATAGATGTTCTGAAGTTCCTTCTTGGCGCCGTCGCTCCCCTTGCCGAGTTCGTCCATATTCTGAGGGATGGCCGCGAGGACATTGACGACGCGCTCTTCGTTGGCATCGCCGCCGAATTTCTCGTTCCCGGGAAGGCGAGCGGCTAAATCGCCGCGTCGCAGCGCATCGGAACTTTGCACCACTCTGGCCGTCGAGGTGCGCTGTTGCAAGCCGATGATCTTTAGTTCGCCCAGTGTCGTGTCGGGCAGCGTCGCGACGGATCGCCGCCCGCGACGGATCACCTGGAACCGGTCGCCGAGGGCCACTCCATCCTGAGAGCCCAGGTCGAGATACACGATTTCGTCCTGGCCCGTCACCTGACGGGGTTCTTTGAATTCGACGATCATTCCCGTCACGGGTGTCTGGGAGGTGTTTTGCGACGGCACAACCGGTGGAGACACAAACGGCATCACGGGATCGCCGATGGCAATGGAATCAAATGCCCTCAGGACCCGTGCTTCCGCCACGCCATTCACCGGAGGGCGGACGATTTCGACCACGCCGAGTACTTTGATGAGGCGGCCCATCATGACCTGTGTGGCGGGATGGAAGACAGGGATCGTGGGACGGTAGAGTGTGACTCGGTCACCCACGCGCACCGCCGACGTCAGTTTCAGATAGAGGATGTCCCCGTTGGCGAAGAGAGTTTTCGCGTCACGAGAGCCGACGACCGTCCCGCTGACCTCTTCCCGGTGTAAGATGTAGCCGCCCTGAAAAGCGGTGGCCTGCTCACCGAGCAAGGTTGAGACAGAATCCTGGGCCGTGACGACAGACACCGTGGCGCCGGAGGCGAAAGAGGCGGCGAAGAGCAACAGGACGAACCGGACGTTGACGAGCCAGGGAAAGTTCATGGAGTCAACTCCTTAGTGAGGTCATGTGGACACTGGTAATCACGGAAGGAAAGAATAGCAGATACAAGCGAGAAGTCAAGGCGATTGTGTTGATTGACGAGGGGTTATGAAGGTGTTACGGTCATGATCATGGCGCGGTTGCTTCTTGTCCTCGCGGCCGGTATTTTCCTCGGCGTGGTCACCGTCAGCCGTGGTCCGGTGGAGGGAGCCCCCATGCATCTCATCGCTCAAGGTGCCGCGCTTCCTGCCGAACCGGAGGAGTTTGACCGCCGCGAGGTGGATGCGTATTACGATTGGCGGAACAATCTGTTTTTTCGCGTGTTCAAGCTCGCGGGCGGTGAAGCGCCGCCGAACTTCATGACGGCGCGCCGGACCTACAAGGTGTCGGTCAATCAATATGGCTATGAGGTCGCCGTCACATTCCCCCATCCTTTGTTCTATTGGGTCGATCTGAATGGCAATGGAGAGTTTGAGCCGGATCAAGGCGAGATGTGGATTGATATCGAAGAAGACGGCATCAATGGCAATGAAAAGCCGTACGACCCGATGAATCTCGGCGATGCGCCCCGCGGCCCTGTCCCTGTGCCGCCGGTGCCCAGAGCCCGTTCCGAACAAGGATAGTCCATGCCGACCGACCGCAGGACATTGACGAACCAACCTGACCCCCACGGGGATCCCAAAGCCAAGCGCAAACGCATCCCAACCCAGATTCACCGTCGAACTCGCTCCAACGAACCCTTGGCTGAGCAATGGGACTCAGGTTCCGGGAGTCCCCCTGCGGACCTCAAAATGCCTTCCGGAAAGATGCGCCGTCAGGCGCATTCTGACGACGAGCCGTCTCCGGCCTAAGTTCTTCTCTCCCTCATGACCCCAAAATCTGGGGCTTCTAGATGCCCCCGTTAGGTCCTTTGGACCATTGCTTTGCATAAAATCGCGATGTTACACTTCTGACTCAGTCCCCGTTATGGTACCGTGATGTATCCTAATTTTGAGGGACCATCCAGTGAGTGGAACCGAACACCTCCTGTACTACCTCTCTGATTATTTCCCGATTCTCGTCTTCATCGCAGTGGCCTTCGCGTTCGGCGCCGGCACCCTGATCCTCAGCCACTTCGTGCAGCCGAAGCTCCCGGATGCGGAAAAATTGAGCGTGTACGAGTGCGGCAGCGAACCATTTTCGGACGCCCGGATGCCCTTTCCCGTCCGCTATTACATCATCGCCATGCTCTTCGTCATCTTCGATATCGAGATCCTGTTCCTCTACCCATGGGCCGTGGCCTTCGACAAGATTGGCATGATCGGGATGGCGGAGATGGTGATTTTCATCGCATTGTTCGTGGTCGGGTACATCTATGCATGGAAGAAGGGCGCGTTGGAATGGGACTAGTCACGTGACAGCCGACGAGAAAAACAGTCCGGGCCTGATCCAGGTGGGCCATGGGCACCAGAAGGACGGCGGCACGGGGATTCATCTCATGACGCTGGAGAAGGCCGTGAACTGGGCGCGCAAAGGCTCGTTGTGGCCGATGACATTCGGTCTGGCGTGCTGCGCCATCGAGATGATCGCCGCGGTCTCGGCGCGGTACGACATTGACCGGTATGGCGCCGGCGTGTTCCGCGCGTCGCCCCGGCAGTCCGATTTGATGATCGTCGCCGGGACGGTGTGCGTGCGCATGGCCCCGGTCATCCGGAAAATCTACGATCAGATGCCCGAGCCTCGCTATGTCATCGCGATGGGCTCGTGCGCGACCTCCGGGAACATCTACGACAGTTATAGCGTGGTGCAGGGCGTGGATCGCTTCGTGCCGGTGGACATGTATGTGCCCGGTTGCCCGCCCACGCCCGAGGCCTTGTTCGACGGCATCCTCAAACTGCAGGACCGCATCATGCAGCGATCGGTCTTCTAT
>Ga0066706_10000541_pt1 | contig 12239 bp, 11 predicted proteins | sample GraSoiAngelo_155_FD_67274 | JGI IMG/M metagenome (GOLD analysis project Ga0066706, IMG submission 67274) | Grasslands soil microbial communities from the Angelo Coastal Reserve, California, USA - 14_1009_13_30cm | ecosystem: Environmental > Terrestrial > Soil > Grasslands | place: USA...
GGGCCACCGACTCGGGGTCGACTGGATGCGGGGTGCCGGCGAGCGCCCCGGCGCCGAGGGGGGATATGGCGGCGCGCTCGCGTGCGTGTGCGACGCGCTGCCGGTCGCGTCGTAGCGCCTCGACGTGCGCAAGGAACACATGCGCCAGCGAGACGGGCTGCGCGCGCTGCAGGTGCGTGTAACCGGGAAGCACTGTGTCGACCTCGCGGTCCGCTCGCTCGACGAGCGCCACGGCCAGCTCGCGCAGCGAGCGGTCGAGCTCGTCGCACAGATCGATCACGAAGAGACGCAGGTCGAGGGCGATCTGGTCGTTGCGGCTGCGCGCCGTATGCAGCTTTCCCGCGACCGGACCGATGCGCTCGCGCAGCACGCGCTCGACCGCTGAGTGCACGTCCTCGGCGTCGGCCGGCCACGGGAAGGAGTCGGCCTCGATGTCGCGCGCGATCTGCTCGAGACCGGCGACGAGCGCTCTCGCCTCCTCGGGCGTCACGATGTTCTGCCGGCCGAGCATGCGCGCGTGCCCGATGCTGCCGCGGACGTCGTGCTTCGCGATCCGTTTGTCGAGCTCGAGCGACGACGTGAACGCGCGGATCTGCGGGTCGAGCTGCCGGCTACCAAACCGGCCTGCCCAAAGGTCCTTCAGCGCCGCCTCCTTTTCCGACCGGCCTTATCTCCGCCGCCTGCGGCGGAGCGCGAACCTCGGGCGGGATTACGGGACTGCGTCGCCCTTCGCGCTTCCAAGTTCTTGCTGGGGATGGCCAGCGTCGCCTCGCTGTCGGGGCCCCAGAGCGCCTGCGTTCGCGCCTGATTGCGCAGCGGCAGCCCGAACACCGTGATGAAGCCCTCCGACGCGCGGTGGTCGAACGCGTCCCCCTTGCCGTACGTCGCGAGCGCCGTCGAGTAGAGCGAGTGCTCCGACCGGCGACCCGCGACGGTCGAGGTCCCACGGTCGAGACGGATACGCACCTCGCCGCTCACGAAGCGCTGCGTGCTGCGGACGTAGGCCGAGAGGTCCTGGTGGTGCGCGGAGAACCAGAGGCCGTTGTACACGAGGTCGGCGTACTCCTGGGCGACGCGCGCCTTGAAGCGGAGCGCGTCCTTGGTCAGCACGAGGTCCTCGAGCGCGCGGTGCGCCTGATGGAGGACCACGGCCGCTGGCGCTTCGTAGATCTCGCGCGACTTGATGCCGACGAGCCGGTTCTCGATCTGATCGATGCGGCCGACGCCGTGCTTGCCGGCGAGCTCGTTGAGCCGCCCGATCAGCGTGACGCCCTCGAGCGCCTCGCCGTCGAGCGCGACCGGCACGCCCTCGGCGAAGACGATCGCCACCTCGCGTGGCCGCGCGGGCGCCTCCCCCGGATCGACCGTCCACTGGTAGACGTCGCGGGGAGGCGCGCCCCACGGATCCTCGAGGACGCCAGCCTCGATCGAGCGGCCCCACAGGTTCTCGTCGACGCTGTAGGGGCTCTTCTTCGTCGCTTCGACCGGGATGCCGTGCCGCCTCGCATAGTCGATCTCTTCGTCGCGCGTCATGTTCATGCCGCCGCGCATCGGCGCGATCACCGTGAGGTCGGGCGCGAGCGCGCCGACGGCGAGATCGAAGCGCACCTGGTCGTTGCCCTTCCCGGTGCAGCCGTGCGCGACGAAGCGCGCGCCCTCCGCGCGGGCGGCATCGACGAGGAGCTTCGCCAGGAGCGGTCGCCCGAGCGCGGTCGCGAGCGGATAGCGGTCCTCGTACAGCGCTCCGGCCTGCAGCGCGGGCCAGACGAAGTAGCGCACGAAGATGTCGCGCGCGTCCTGCACGATCGCCTTCTTCGCGCCGCTCGCGATCGCCTTGCGCTGCACCGCGTCGAGGTCGCCCGTGGCTCCGAGGTCGCCGGTGCAGGTCACGACCTCGAAGCCGAGCGTCTCGCGCAGCCAGGCGACGGCGACGGACGTGTCGAGCCCGCCGCTGTACGCCAGGACGCATGTCTCGTTCGCGTATCGCAGGGGCTTCGCCCCTGCCACCCCAGCTCTCACCTCGAGTCCTTCTTCGCGATGCCGAACGTGGTGAGACGCCCGAGCAGGCTCTTGGCTTCGCGATCGCTCGACGCCGCGACGAAGACGGTGTCGTCTCCGGCGAGCGTGCCAACGACGTCGGCGAGCCCCGACGTGTCGAGCGCCGCGGCGAGGGCGTTCGCGGTGCCCGGAAGTGAGCGCAGGACGACGAGGTTCGAGGCGACCGCGCCCTCGACCGGATAGTCCTCGCAGAAGCGACGCAGCCGTTCGGCGCCACCTCCGGTCGTGGCAGCCGACGGCGGCGCGTACGCGTGCGTGCCGTCGCGCGTGACCTTCACGAGGCCGAGCTCCTCGATGTCTCGCGAGACGGTGGCTTGCGTCGCCGGGAAGCCGGCCGTCCGGAGCGCACGCACGAGGTCCTGCTGTGTCGAGAGCTTCTGCTGCGTGACGACGCGCAGCAGTGCCTGCTGTCGATGGTGCTTGCGTGCCAGCGCTTCGCGCATCAGGCGGCCGCCTCGAAGACCGTACCGATGCTGTCTCCGGCGAGGAGCCGCTCGACCGCGTCGGCCCCTTGCGCCGCCACGATGGCGGCGCGGCAGCCCGCGCGGGCAGCGACCAGGCACGCCTCGACCTTCGGGAGCATCCCACCCTCGATCGTCCCGTCGTCGATGAGCGCCTTGGCCCGGCCGAGATCGAGCGAACCGATGACCTTGCCGTCCTTCGCGCGCACGCCCGGCACGTCGGTGACGAAGACGAGCAGGCGCGCGGAAAGGCTCGCCGCGATCGCGCCGGCCACGCTGTCCGCGTTCACGTTGAACACCTCGTCGAGCGGCTCGCCGTCACCGGGAGCCTCGATGGCGGCCGGTGCGACCACCGGCACCCGACCGGCGTCGACGAGCTCTTCGAGGACCGCGCTGTCCACGCGCGTGATCCGGCCGACGAGGCCGAGCTCATCGCTCTCGCGCTCCGCGCGCAGCATGGCCGCGTCGACTCCCGAGAGCCCGACCGCGGGGACGCCCCGCGCGAGGAGCGCGCTCACGGTGCGCGTATTCGCCAGGCCCACGAGGACGGCGAGTGCGACGTCGCGTGTCGCGGCGTCCGTCACGCGAAGGCCGCGGACGAAACGCGTCTCGAGGCCGAACCGCGAGGACCACTCGCCCACGACTGGCCCGCCGCCGTGCACCACGACGAGTGGATGCCCGCCGTCGTGGAGGGACACGACCGCGTCGAGCGCGGGGTCGGCCTCGGCGCTGACCGACCCGCCGATCTTGATGACGAGGACGTCACGTCGTGTGTCCGTATCGCGCGACGCCTTCGGCGTCGCAGACGCGGCACGACTACGTGGTGTAATCGGCATTGATCCGCACGTACTCCGCCGAGAGGTCCGTCCCCCACGCGCGCGCCTCGCCGGGCCCGAGGCCGAGGTCGACCTCGATGCCGATGCGCTTGCCGCCGAAGATCCGGCGCACCGCGTCCGCATCGAACGCCCGCGGCGACCCAGTGTCGTAGACGACCTGATCGCCGATCCGCACGCTCGCGCGCGCCTGGTCCACGCGAGCCCCCGACCGGCCGGCGGCCGCGAGGATCCGGCCCCAGTTGGGGTCCGCGCCGTGGACCGCGGTCTTCACGAGGTTCGACGTGGTGATCGTCCGGGCCGCGAGCTTGGCCTCGGCGTCGGTGAGCGCGCCGCGGAGATGGATCTCGAAGACGCGCGTGACGCCCTCGCCGTCGGCGATGACCTGCTGCGCGAGATCCGCGCAGAGCGCCGTGAGCGCGTCGGTGAACGTGGGGAGCTCGGGCTCGCCCACCGTGACACCGGACGCGCCGTTCGCGAGGACGAGCAGCGTGTCGTTCGTGCTCGTGTCCCCATCGACGGAGATCGCGTTGAACGTGCGGTCCGCCGCGCTGTCGAGCGTCGCGCGGAGCGTCGCCGAGTCGACGCGGGCGTCGGTCGTCACGAATGCGAGAAGCGTCGCCATGTGCGGGTGGATCATCCCCGCGCCCTTCGCGACGCCGCCGAGGCGGACGGGACCCCGCGCGAGGCCGACCTCGCGCTGCGCGAGCTTGGGCTTCGTGTCGGTCGTCATGATCGCGCGGGCGATCGCCTCGCCGGCGTCGGTCGAGAGCTTCATCCCAGCGACCGCGCTCGCGATCCGGTCGACGGGCAACGGCACGCCGATGACGCCGGTGCTCGCGACCGCCACCTCGTACGGCGACGCGCGCACGAGCGCGGCCGCGGCTTTGGCCATCGCGACGGCATCGTCCTCGCCCTGCTCGCCGGTGCACGCGTTCGCGTTCCCGCTGTTGACCACGATCGCGCGCAACGTACCGCCCGCGAGATGCCGGCGCGTGACGACGCACGGCGCGGCGATGACCTGGTTCGTGGTGAAGATCCCGGCGGCGCTGCACGGACGGTCCGACGCGATCACAGCGACGTCGTCACGCTCGGGAATGCCGTGCTTCACGCCCGCGGCGGCGACCGCGCCGCTGAACCCGCGTGCGAACGTGACCCCTTTGCTCATGGCCAGAGCGGGAGCGCCTCGAGCCCCATCGTCTCCGGGTAACCGCGCATCGCGTTGAAGTTCTGGAGCGCCGAGCCGGCCGCGCCCTTCACGAGGTTGTCGAGGACCGCGAAGGCCACGAGCCGCGCGCTCGGCTCGTCGACCACCGCGTGCACGAGGCACCAATTGCTGCCGAGCGTCGCCTTCGTCGCCGGAAATGACGCCGTCACGCGCACGAAGGGCTCCTCGGCGTACTGGCGCGCGTAGGCGTCGGCGACGTCGCGCGCCGTGACGCCGGCGCGCAGCGGCGCGTAGCACGTAGCGATGAGCCCTCGCGTCATCGGGACCAGATGCGGCGTGAACGTGAGGCGCGGCACGAAGCCGCCGATGCGCGCGGCCTCCTGGGCGATCTCCGGCGTATGCCGGTGCTTCGGGACGCCGTACGGCCTCACGCTCTCATCGATCGTCCCGTAGAGGTACGCGTCGTCGACGGTGTGCCCCGCCCCGGAGACGCCGGACTTCGCGTCGACGACGATGTCCTCGGTGACGAGCTTCGCCGCGAGCGCCGGCACGAGCGCGAGCAGGGACGCCATCGGGTAGCACCCCGGGTTCGCGACGAGACGCGCGCCGCGCAGCCGCTCGCGCGCGAGCTCGGTCAGGCCGTAGACGGCCTCGGCAAGGAGCGCCGGCGCGGGATGCGCGTAGCCGTACCAGCGCTCGTAGAGGGCCGCGTCGCGGAGGCGGAAGTCGCTGCCGATGTCCACGACGGCGCGGCCCTCGTCGATCCAGCCCTGCGCCTGCTTCGCGGCCTCGCCGGCGGGCAGGGCCGTGAACACGACCTCGGCGTCGCCGACGTCGGATCCGACGACGAGTGATTCGGGCGCGCTGTGCAGGTGGGGCTGCACCGCGCGGAGCGGCTCGCCCTGCCGCGAGCGCGCGATCGCGGCGACCAGCGTGATCTCCGGGTGGCGCAGCGCGAGCCGCGCGAGCTCTCCTCCCGCGTAGCCCGTCGCGCCCACGATCGCGACCTTCGTCGGCATAGGTGAGAGATTATGCGCAATCTTGGATATTTATGCAAACGGGTCGCTCGCCGGCAAAGCCGGCGTCGAAAAAGGGGTTGAAGGGGGCTCTCCGCGGCGACGGAAAAGGGAGCGCCCACGCCATGAGGGTGAGGGCGGCGTGAGCGCTCCGTGGTCGGGGAGTGGGCTAGTGCAGGCCGACAGCGGCCGCCGCGGTGATCCCGAGCGAAAGGATCAGCGCCGTGATGAGGCTGACGCGGACGGCGGTCACTTCTTTCGTTCCTCCGGCGGTCCCGTGCCGCCGGTAGAGAGATTCGCGTCCGCGCGCAAGGCACGCGTCAAACAAGGCGCGGCGAAGTACTACGGGGCCTCTGTTACTTACCGAGGGCTAAGGGAAGATGCCGCGCTCCTCGCCTGGCATCCGCAGCGCGCTCAAGAGAGCTGCTTCGCCATCATGATCGTGGGCGCATCGGGGACGTAGCCAAGCCGCGCGTTGATGCCACGCATCGCGGCGTTCGCCTCGTCGTTCGTCGTGCCGAAGAGGCGGACGCCGCGCTCTCGCAGGTCGCGAAGCGCGCGAAGCTTCATCGCGAGCGCGAGGCCCTTGCCGCGCTCCGCTCGCACCACGCCGGTGAAGTTGGTGTAGGCGACGCCGTTCTCCTTCACCATGTTCGCGGTCATGCCGACAGGCGTGTCGCCGCGGAGCGCGACGATCGTCGCCGCCGCGTCCATCCCCGGTCCCTCGAAGAACATCCGCCGCGCCTGCTCGAACGGCGGCGGCTCCTTCGGCATCGGCGCGGGCGAGGGGACGTCCCTGCGGACCTCCCAGAACATGGCGATGAGCGTCCGTTGCATGGTCTCGAGATCGCCGGCGCGCGCCCGCGCAAGCTCGCCGTAGCTGAGGAGCCGCACGCCGGCCCGCCGTGCGATCTCGTCAGGATCGTCGAAGCGCGACGGGTCGAACGTCGCCACATCGATGTACGCGTCGAACCGGCGATGGAACTCCGCATAGCCCTGGGCCGTCGCGAACGCGAGCCCCTCCGGCTCGTTGCCGCGGATCGACGTCATGAAGCGCTTGGCGCCGCGACCCCGCGCGTGCTCCTCGAGGAGCGCGAGGAGCGCCTTCGCGATGCCGTGCCCGCGCCACTCGGGCGCCACGCGGATCCCGCCGCGCCAGCTGCCGTCGGGGGATGCCCACATCCCGCCATCGCTCACGGTCCCCTGGCCGACGATCTCGCCGTGGCGCTCCACCACGATGGCGAGACGGTCCGGCTGCGGATTGGTCCGGAAGAACGCCCGCACGCCCGCTGGCGACTCCCAGCGGGCCGCGTTCGCGAACCGGTTCTCGAACTCGACCATGCGCTCGAGGTCCGCGTCGTCCGCCATGCGCGCCACGAGGCCGGCGGGGAGCCGCGACGCGATGTCGCTCGGGACCGGCGCCACGAGGTCGCAGACTATCGGACATGGCCGACGACGTCCGCCACATGCGCCGCGCGCTCCGCCTCGCCGGGCGGGCGGCAGGTCGCACCAGCCCGAACCCGCTCGTCGGCACCGTCGTCGTGCAGGACGACCGCGTCGTGGGCGAGGGCTATCACCATGCCGCGGGCGAGCCGCACGCCGAGGTGAACGCGCTCCGCAGGGCCGGCGCCGCGGCACGGGGCGCGACCCTGTACACGAACCTCGAGCCCTGCGCGCACACCGGGCGGACGCCCCCGTGCGTCGACGCGGTGAAGCAGGCGGGCATCGCGCGCGTCGTCGCGGCGATGAAGGATCCCGATCCGCGGACGAACGGCAGGGGCTTTCGCGCGCTGCGCGACGCCGGGATCGCGATCGAAGAGGGTCTCCTGAGGGAAGAGGCCATGCGGCTGAACGAAGGATTCATCTCGCGCGTGACGCGAGGCCGGCCGTTCGTCCTGCTGAAGCTCGCGACGACCCTCGACGGCCGTGTGGCGGTCCCGGGCCGCCGCTACCTGTCGGGGAAACGCGCGCTCCGCGAGGTCCATCGCCTGCGCGACCGGTCGGACGCGGTCATCGTCGGCATCGGCACGATCCTCGCGGACGATCCCGCGCTCACCGTCCGCGAGGTGAAGGGCCGCGATCCGCTCCGCGTCATCCTCGACACGGAGGCGCGGACGCCGCCGCAGGCGAAGATCGTGCGGGCTGCCGATCCGCAACGGACCGTGATCTTCGTCGCGCGGGACGCCGAAGTGCGACGGACGAACCGGCTGCGTGACGCCGGCGTGCTCCTCGCGACCCTTCCCCGGGCGGACGGCGGCCTGGACCTCGGCGCGGCCCTCCGCTGGCTCGGCGAGCACGGCGTCAACACCGTGCTCTCCGAGGGCGGGCCCCGCATCGCCGGCTCGCTCGTGCGGGGCGGCTTCGCCGACCGGCTGCTGCTTCTGGTGTCGCCGCTGGCCGGAGGCGACGGGCCGCCGGCACTCGCCGGCGTCGGCTCGCCGAACGCGCTGCGCGATCTGCGAGTCCGCAAGCTCGGCGACGACATCGCGCTCGAGGGTTCGATCGTCTAGATGTTCACCGGCATCGTCGAGGAGATCGGCACCCTCCGCCACGTCGCGCCGACCGCCTCGGGCGCGCGGCTCGAGATCGCCTGCCGGCGTGTGCTCGAGCGGCTCGCGATCGACGACAGCGTGAACGTCGCCGGGGCCTGCCTCACGGTCGTGCAGCGCGACGATCGCGGCTTCGTCGTCGACGTCGTCCCCGAGACCCTCGCGCGCACGACGCTCGCGGGCGCGACGCGCGGCACGAAGCTGAACCTCGAGCGTGCGGCCACGCCCACGACCGCGCTCGGCGGGCACCTCGTGCAAGGACACGTCGACGGCACGACCAAGCTCGTCGCCCGCAAGGACGAGGGTGAGGGCGCGCGGCTGCGCTTCGCCCTACCGAGCGCGCACGCGCGCTACGTCGTCGTCAAGGGCTTCATCACGCTCGACGGCGTCAGCCTGACCATCGCGGCGCTCGGCAAGACCTATTTCGAGGTCGCGCTGATCCCGCACACGGCGTCACGCACGACGCTCGGCGCGCTCCGTCCGGGTGACGCCGTGAACCTCGAGACGGACGTGATCGCGAAGTACGTGCATCGAATTTTGGTGAAGCCCTGACATAGACTTTCGGTGATGGCCAGAGCTGCCCGCGTCGTGCCCGCGCGACCCCACGTCGTCGTCCCGAGACCGCCGTTCGCGACCGTCGACGAGGCCATCGCGGACATCCGCGCGGGACGGATGGTCATCGTCGTCGACGACGAGGACCGGGAGAACGAGGGCGACCTCACGCTCGCCGCGGAGCTCACCGACGCCGACGACGTCGCGTTCATCCGCAAGTACGCGAGCGGCGTCATCTGCGTCCCGATGACGGCCGAGCGCCTCGAGCAGCTCGATCTTCCGCAGATGGTCGCGCGCAACGAGGCGCGGCTCGGGACCGCGTTCACGGTGAGCGTCGACGCGCGCGAGGGCGTCACGACCGGCATCAGCGCGGCCGACCGGGCGCGGACGATCAAGCTCCTCGCCGACCCGAAGAGCCGGCCGGCCGATCTCGTCAAGCCCGGCCACATCTTCCCCCTGCGCGCGCGCGAGGGCGGCGTGCTCGTCCGCGCGGGCCAGACCGAGGCGGCGGTGGACCTCTGCCGGCTCGCGGGCCTTCAGCCGGTCGGCGTCATCTGCGAGATCACCAATCCCGACGGCTCCATGGCGCGCCTGCCGGAGCTGAAGCGGTTCGCCAAGCGGCATGGGCTCCGCGTCATCACGGTCAAGGAGCTCATCGCGTACCGCATGGCCCGCGAGAAGCTCGTGGAACGCGTCGCGACCGCGAAGCTGCCGACCGAGTACGGCGAGTTCGTCGTCCACGGCTACCGCGCCCGGTTCGGCAACACCGAGGCCGAGCACGTCGCGCTCACGATGGGTGACGTGGCGAACGGCGAATCCGTGCTCGTGCGCGTCGACTCCGAGTGCCTTACCGGTCACGTGTTCGGTTCGCAACGCTGCGACTGCCGCGAACAGCTGGAGGCCGCCCTCGCCCGGATCGCGAAGGAAGGCCGGGGCGTCTTCCTCTATTTGCGACAGGAGGGCCGCGGCATCGGGCTGATGAACAAGCTGCGAGCCTACGCGCTGCAGGATCAAGGACTGGACACGGTCGAGGCCAATGAGAAGCTCGGCTTCAAGCCTGACCAACGGGAGTATGGGATCGGTGTGCAGATCCTCCTGGATCTCGGCGTGCGCAAGGCGCGCATCCTCACGAACAACCCGCACAAGCTCGTGTCCCTGTATCCGGGCCTAGAGGTCGTCGAGCGCGTGCCGATCGAGGTCGAAGCACGCGCGACGAACCGCGGTTATCTCGCCACGAAGCGGACCAAGCTCGGACACCTTCTCTCCGTCGTCTCCGACGACGAGTAGGCGCGCCTCGACCGCGCCGGGATCCGGGCGGCCGCGGGTGACACGGCGAAGGGGATCTCTCGCGACGCGCGGGTTCCCCGGGGACCCGTCCCGGACGGTGGTGCTCTTCGGACCCGTTCAGGGACGGGGACGGTGCGCGGAGCGAGAGATCCCCTGAGCCGGGGCCAGGACCCGCGGCCGGGACAGGACCCGCAGCCGCGCGGCGAGGAGACGGTTAGTGCGCGGCGTCGCGCCACTCGGTGGCGCGCCTTTGCAGCTGCTTGTCGGTGCCGCCCCGGAGGTCGTGGCCGAGCGTCGTGACGGTCGACTTGTTCTCGAAGCGGAAGACGACGGCGAAGCCTTCGGGATGCTGGTTCACGGGAGCGGGCACGGTCGAGATGTCGGTCACTTCGCTCCAGCCGCGCGTCTCGTCGAAGAACGGCAGCTCCTTGTTCAGTCGTATGCCGAACTGGTCGATGATCGTCTCCTCGCGAGCGCTCGGGAGCGACAGCAGGAACGCGGCGAGCAGGAGGCCCGCCGCGACCGCGGGTGAGAGCACGATGCGCGCGAGCCCGGCGCGGGCGAGATGCCCGGTCCTGCCGAATCGATCGGGATGCCAGCCGCGGAGGGTCCCGCGAGCCCAGATCCCGCCCGTCTGGCCCATGGCGATACGGACGACGCCCGCGGCGAGCATCGCGGCCAGTGAGAACGCCGCGACGAGGATGCGCGGGTCGATCGACGCCAGACGCGAGTCGACGAGGAACTGATCCGGCGCGACCGCGGACCGCGTCGACAGCACGAGCGCCTCAGGCAGAAGCGCCGCGACCGCCGCGCCGGAGAGCAGGAACACGAGCGCGACGATCGCGGGAATGATGGGGTCGTCCTCGTCGTGGAAGTGGTTCTCGAGGGCGTCGGTCGACCGCTGTAGGTCGAGGAAGGCGCTGCCCGAGAGATCGAGGTCCCCGGTCTTCGCCTCTTCGATCACGCGCACGAGCGGACCGGCGAGCGTCGGCTCGACGACGCCTTCGACCGGGACGCCAAAGACGATCCACTGGTTCCGCGCGCGGATCGTGACGCGACCGCGCCGCGGCTTGATCTCCTTGACCTCCGTCCACGCGACATCGAGGGGGATCTTGGTGTTGATGCGGAAACCGAGCTGCTCGAGCGTGAGCTCCTGCTTCCTTTCGGTGAGGCCCATCGCGATCGGACCGCGCAAGAGCACGTGGCTCGGCGGGAGCGCCGGCGCGACGGGCACGACGACCCTTGGCTTCGCGCGCACCTGCGGGATCTGCAGCGCGGGCGCTTGTGCCAGGCTCCCGCCCTTCGCCGCGGCCTTCGCCGCCTTCGCGAACTCGGCGGCGGCCTTGGTCTCCGCCTTCGCCGCCTGGGCGGCCGCCCGCGCTTCCGCCTTGGCCGCGGCCTTGTCGGCCTTGGTCGGCGCGGTCTGCGCCGCGGCGATCGCGCCGGCGGACAGCGTGATCGGCGCCTCTCGCGGCATCGCCGCGGCGAGCGGCGGCAGCGGCGGCGGGGCTTCGCGGATCGGCTCGCCCCGGGGCGCCAGCAGCGGCGCGGACGGTGGCGCGGGCGGCGCCGCGGGCGGTGGCACGACCTGCGGCGATACAGACGGCGCCGGTGGTGCCACATCGCGCTGTGGCCACGGCGACGTTGCCGGCGGCGGCGGCGCGACGAAGGGCGGCGGCGCTGCGACGAACGGTGGTGGCACCGGTCGCGCCGGCGGTGCCGGGGGCAGGGGCGCCGCTACCGCCTGCGACCGATTGAGGAAGGCATCGAGCGGTCCGGACTGCCGGGAGGGAGCCGCCACTGTTCGCTCGGGCGGCGGGGCTTCCGCACTGGCTGCGGCTTCCCAGTACGAGGGCGGGAGGAATCGATCGAGCGGACCGGGCACGCGCTTCTGCGTCGCACCTCGCGGCGCCGGCGCGGACCTGGGCGCCGCGGGCGGCGGAGGCGTCGGGTGCTGTTCCCTCGGCCTCTGCTCGGTCGCCGGCGGCGGCACCAGGCCAAGCGCGACGAGACGCGGGTCGACGGGCTCGTTCATCGCGCGGTCATTCCTTGCGCCATCCGTGGGCTAGATTGCGCCAAGTGCCTCGCACGGGGAAGTCCTCTCCACGGGGGATAACGAAGGTAAGTGGCAGTCGCGTTGCAATCGTGCGCGCGAGGTGGAACGACGACATCACCCGGGCCCTCGAAGAAGGCGCTCTGGAGCGCGCGCGGGCCACCGGCGCGAGCGTTGACCGCTTCGAGGTCCCTGGCTCCTTCGAGCTTGCTCCGGCGGTGGCAACGCTCGCCGGGACCGGCCGTTACGACGCGGTCGTTCC
>Ga0066706_10000542_pt1 | contig 12237 bp, 11 predicted proteins | sample GraSoiAngelo_155_FD_67274 | JGI IMG/M metagenome (GOLD analysis project Ga0066706, IMG submission 67274) | Grasslands soil microbial communities from the Angelo Coastal Reserve, California, USA - 14_1009_13_30cm | ecosystem: Environmental > Terrestrial > Soil > Grasslands | place: USA...
GAAATCGGATTCTGCAAAGGCATCGAGAACTATTCACGCCATCTATCGGGACGGGCCGCCGGCGAGCCTCCGCCCACGCTCATCGACTATCTGCCGCCCAAAGCCCTGGCGTTTGTCGATGAATCGCACGTGACGATTCCGCAGGTCGGCGGGATGTACAAGGGCGATCGCGCGCGCAAGGAGAACCTGGTCAACTACGGCTTCCGGCTGCCTTCCGCGCTGGACAACCGCCCGTTGCGCTTCGATGAGTTCGAGAAGCTCCTTCCGCAGACGATTTTCGTTTCGGCGACGCCGGCCGACTACGAGCACAAGCATGCGGGGCAGGTGGTGGAGCAGCTCGTGAGACCGACCGGGCTGGTCGACCCCGTGCTCGAGGTGCGTCAAGCGCAGACGCAGGTCGATGACTTGCTCTCCGAGATCAATCTGCGCGCGGCCAAGGACGAACGCGTGCTGGTTACGACGCTGACCAAGCGGATGGCCGAGGACCTGACCGACTATCTGAACGAGCACGGGGTCAAGGTCCGATATCTGCATTCGGATATCGATACCGTCGAGCGGGTCGAAATTATCCGCGACTTGCGTCTGGGCGAGTTCGACGTGCTGGTGGGCATCAACCTGCTGCGCGAAGGCCTCGATATCCCGGAAGTGTCGCTGGTCGCCATTCTCGACGCCGACAAGGAAGGCTTCCTGCGCGCCGAACGGTCGTTGATACAAACCATCGGCCGCGCCGCTCGTCACATCAATGGCATGGCGATTCTTTACGCGGACAAAATGACGGATTCCATGACAGCAGCGATCGGCGAGACGACTCGCCGCCGAAACAAGCAGCTTGCCTGGAACCAGGAGATGGGGATTACGCCGATCGGCGTGACCAAGCGAATCAAGGACATCATCGACGGCGTCTACGATATCGACCAGGAGCGAAAGCAGCTCAAGGCCGCGCAGGCGCATGCGAAATACAACACCATGCCGGAAAAAGATCTGGAGAAGGAGCTCAAGCGCATCGAGCGCGAAATGCTCGACGCGGCTCGAAATCTCGAGTTCGAGAAGGCGGCCGAGCTGCGCGACCGCCTCTACCAGCTCAAGCAAAAGCTCTTCGGCGTGGCGCTTACGTCGTAGGCGCTGGAGATGGCTCGATCCGACGCGCACGCAGATCCCGGCGCAACGTTAGCGGAGGCGCCGCCGTCGATCGAAGCCAAACGACGCGAGCCGCTGCTCGGCGAGCTGCGACGTCTGGAGATGCAGGCCGGTATCGCGACAGCAGCCGAGAGCTGGCGCGCCGCATGGACCTCGCATCCGGGCGATGAGCGGCTAAGGCGAACGCTTCGCGAGCTCTATTTCGGCGTCGAGGATCTCTCGCAGCGAAAACGCCTGATAGCCAAGCAGCGCGAATTGGCGCGCTGCTCACGCACATGGATCGAGGCGGAGCTTGCCGACGCCCGCAGCAGATTCGAATCGCTCGACGACCGGGCCGCGGAAGGCTGGTGGCTGGCGGCGATCGTCGGCGCGGGCCTGATCGTCGCGGGTTACGAGTTGTTCGGGATTTTCGGCGCCTTCTCCGGCGCGGTGGTCGCGCTCTTTGTGGGCAACGGCATCGAGCAGGAATCGCGACGTCGCAAGGAGAGTGTTCTCGCCGAGGCGAAAAGCGAACTGGCCACGATGCAAGGACTCGCGGACGAAAACGGCGACTTGTTCAGCGAGCGCGAGGAAGCCGGCGGAATGGCCGCCGAGACACTGGAGATGATCCATTGATCGCGCGCCGCAGCGCTCCTCGGCCGCTGTCCAGCGTCCTTTTCGTCTGCACGGGCAACATCTGCCGATCGCCTATCGTGGAGAACGTGTTTCGCGCGCTGCTCGCACGCGAAGGGCTCGATGACCGCATTCTGGTCGACTCTGCCGGTACAAATGACTATCAGGTCGGCCAGGCCCCGGATCCTCGCGCGACCTTCACCGCGCGTCGCCGCGGCTATGAGGTTGCGCCGAGACGGGCACGTCTGGTCGGTGCGGGCGACTTCGACCGCTTCGAGTGGATTCTTGCGATGGACCGTCGCAATCTGGCAGCGTTGGAAGCGATCCGGCCCCCCGGCTTTCCGGGATATCTCGGGCTTTTTCTCGATCTCGCGCCCAAGATCGATACGCGCGAAGTGCCGGACCCGTACTACGGTGGAGTCCAAGGCTTCGAGCAGGTGCTCGACCTCGCCGAGCAGGCATCTGCGGCGTTGCTTGCCGCGATCGAGGCAAGGATAGCGGCCCGGGGCCGCGCGACAGACGCCTGACAGGCGCGCCGCCTTGGGGTCAGGGCAGCGAGCGGTCGTCCACGGCAGGCGGCAACGGCTCCTTCTGCGACGTTTCTCTATGCACCGTCTCAACCATTTGCAATGGCTCGTTGTCGATGACGACCGGCGGACGACGCGCACGTCGCGGGCGCTGAGTGTCCTCCGGTTCGACGGGAACACTCTGTACAGCAGGGCGACTTGTCTCTATCAGCACCAGGCCCGAATCCGGCGGTAGCTCCAGGGATACCTTGGGAATCTCCGGTGCGTTACGGGGCATGATCGCCTCGCCGCGATCGTAGGCCGCGGAAGCTTCGGCTGGCCGGGCTTCGATCGCCAGCGCTGCATCATTTCGCGCATGCGTCTCGACGTGCACCGAAGAGGGTGTGAACGAAGCCTCCCTGCCTGTCTCGGCTGTCGACGGTCCGCTGCTGGCCGTCGGCGAAGCGTGGGATGGCGCGTCCGGCTCAGCGCCGGTGAGCGCCGACTCGGGCTCCGGATTCGAGGATTGGGCCTGCAGCGCCGGCTTATGCTCGGGTATCGGCCCGCGACCGGTGCGATCACCTCGCGCTTCGTTCCGATCGCCGCGGTCACGACCGCCACCGCCTCCCCGCCGGCGATCACGACGGCGCCGACTGCCATCCGGGTTTTCTCCGGCGTGGGCTGCTCCCGGCGGGCCTTGGGCAATCAGTGGAACATTGGGGTCGACCGGGGCGCGTGCTTCCTGCTGCGCGCGTGGCTCCCGCGGCTCGCGTGGCTCGCGCGGGGGTCGTTGCTTCTGTCCGTCGCGCTGTCCGTCGCGGGCTTCGTGTCGCTGCCCATCGCGGCCGGGTCCCCGATCGCGACGCGGCTGTGGTGGGGATCCTTGAACTTGCCTTTGCTTCTGCGGCTCGCGCATTGCGTCGCGCGGAGTCTCCCGTTTATCTTCGCGGCGTTCATCGCGTTGCCCGCCGCGCCCGCCGCGGTCCGGGCGTCCGCGTCCGCGGGGCTCACGCGATGGCTCGGTGCGAGCCGGAGGGGGGATCACCTCGGCGGGCTTGGAACGGAACCATCCCAACACCTTGTTGAACCAGTTTTCCGGCTGCGTGACAACGACAATGCGCTCGATGGGCATCGGCGCAGGCTGCCCGGACGTGATCCCCTTGACCATGGCTTCCTGACGCGGCTCCTTGGCGTCTTCCTGTCTTTGTTTGAGCGGATCTTCTTCTTCGGGCCGTTCCATCATCGTGAACGACGGGGGCAGAGGCTCTGCCTGATTGAGGTCGTCGTGGCGCAAACGCTGCACCTTATAGTTCGGTGTTTCCAGGTAGGTATTGGGGACGAGCACCACATTGACCTTGAAGCGCGCCTCGATGGTGTGGATCTCCGCCCGCTTTTCATTGAGCAGAAATGTCGCGACGTCCACGGGCACCTGCGCGACCACTTGCGCGGTGTTGTCCTTCATCGCTTCTTCCTGAAGGATGCGCAGGATGTGCAACGCCGTCGATTCGGTGCCGCGTATGTGACCGATGCCGTGGCAGCGCGGGCAGGGAATGTACGCGGATTCGGCAAGTGCCGGACGCAAACGCTGGCGCGACAGCTCCATGAGGCCGAAGCGGGAGATCTTGCCCAGCTGCACGCGGGCGCGGTCGTATTTGAGCGCTTCCTTCAGGCGATTCTCGACTTCCCGCTGATTCTTCGCGCTCTCCATGTCGATGAAGTCGATGACGATCAGGCCGCCCAGGTCGCGCAGGCGCAACTGCCTCGCGATTTCCTCGGCGGCCTCGAGGTTGGTATTGAACGCGGTCGTCTCGATGTCTCCGGCCTTGGTCGCGCGCGCGGAGTTGACGTCGACCGACACCAGCGCCTCGGTATGGTCGATGACGATTGCGCCGCCTGACATGAGCGGCACCTGACGCGCATACGCGGTCTCGATCTGATGCTCGATCTGAAAACGCGAGAACAGCGGAACGTCATCCTTGTAGAGCTTGACGCGAGACACGTTCGCCGGCATCACGTGGCTCATGAACTGCTGAGCCTGTTCGTAAATCGACTCGGTATCGATGAGGAGCTCGCCGATGTCCGGTTGAAAGTAGTCGCGAATCGCGCGGATCACGAGGCTCGACTCCTGGTAGATCAGGAACGCGCCGGACTGCGTTTTGGCAGCGCCGTCGATCGCCTGCCACAGTTGCATCAGATAATTCAGGTCCCACTGCAGCTCTTCGAGCGAGCGCCCGATGCCGGCGGTGCGCGCAATGACGCTCATTCCGTTCGGCACGTCGAGCTGGGCGATGGTGTCGCGCAACTCGTTGCGATCCTCGCCTTCGATACGTCGCGACACACCGCCGCCGCGAGGGTTGTTGGGCATCAACACAAGGTAGCGCCCCGCAAGCGAGATGTATGTCGTCAGCGCGGCGCCCTTGTTGCCGCGTTCGTCCTTGTCGACCTGAACAATGAGCTCATGGCCTTCCTTGAGCTGATCCTGGACTCGGCCCTTGGGGCCTTCGCCGTCCCGGAGATACTCGCGGCCGATTTCCTTGAAGGGAAGAAATCCGTGGCGGTCGGCGCCGTAATCGACAAAGCACGCTTCCAGGCTGGGCTCGATGCGGGTAATGACGGCCTTGTAGATATTGCTCTTGCGTTGCTCCTTGTTCGCCGATTCGATATCGAGGTCGATCAGCTTCTGGCCGTCGACGATGGCCACCCGAAGCTCTTCTGCCTGGGTAGCGTTGAACAGCATGCGTTTCATGAGTATTCCCCAGCGCCGGTCCGGGCCGGGTCGTGCGGCGGGTGAAGCGGAACGCCCTTTCGGACGTTTAGACTGAAGCGGCGGGCGACGACAAAGGCAACCACTCAGGCAGCAAAAGTTGCCTGGCTACGAGAAGTCGGATGCGGATATATGGCATCGGGGAGCGGCCGCTCATCGGAAGTACAACCCGGATGAGAGCGTGCCTGTCTCGGGAGCGTGGTGGTGATTTTTCGTTTTCGCTCAAACAATCTGATCGCTGCATTTCCTGCGTCTTCAGGGACCCGCCGTGCGGGCCGGGCGATGCAGCCGAATCCAGAATTCGTTGCGCTAACTATCGTGTCGCGCGCCGCGCGTCGTACCGCTTTACTTCGGCCACAGGCCGGTGCGTAGACTGCGCTATTCCATTAACATCGCTACTTTCGCGGGGTTGCAATGCCCGCACGGTGAGCCGAGTTAACCTTTTTTCCCCTTTTTCGGGGCCATTGAGCGGGCGGCTCCTGCATTTTCGGGTGTCGCCATCGCCTGAGAAACCGCCGCTCTAGACGACGCTTTCCCGAGCTCTCGCCCACGGTTGCTTGCTGCAATTATAAGGAAATGAAGGATTTAAGCAAGGACGCGGTCAATGAGCTCACCGTGGACGAGACGGGGCAGGGACAGCGAATCGACAATTTTTTGATGCGAGTCCTGAAAGGCGTGCCGAAAAGCCACATCTACCGCATCCTTCGAAGCGGTGAGGTCCGTGTCAATCGCAAACGCGCACGCCCGGATGTCAGGCTTGCGGCGGGAGATTTGCTGCGCATTCCGCCCATCCGAACCGGCACGCCATCCAATGGCCGCGAACGGCTCGCAAAGCCGGCATCATTTCCGATTCTTTACGAAGACGACGCGATCATTGCGGTCGACAAGCCGGCCGGGCTTGCCGTGCACGGGGGCAGCGGCATCGCATTCGGACTGATCGAACAATTGCGGGCCAGCCGTCCGAACGCGAAATTTCTCGAGCTCGTGCATCGCCTTGATCGCGATACGTCGGGGGTGCTTCTGATCGCAAAACAGCGGGCGTCGCTGGTCGCGCTGCACAAGGCGCTGCGAGAGGGCCGCGTCGACAAACGATATCTCGTGCTCGTCAAAGGGAAGTGGCGCGACGCCAAGAGGCAGGTCGAGCTCCCATTGACCAAGTTCCTTACCTCGGATGGCGAGCGGCGTGTGCGTGTCGAGCGCGATGGCGGCAAGACCGCGCGAACCGTGTTCTACCTGCGCGAAGCACGCACCGGAAGCGAGCCCGCGATGACCCTGCTCGAAGCAGAGCTCCATACGGGGCGCACACACCAGATCCGCGTGCACCTCACTCATCTTGGGTTCCCGCTGGCCGGCGACGACAAATACGGCGATTTTTCGTGGAATAAAACGCTCGCCCGCCAAGGTCTCAAGCGGATGTTCCTGCATGCGTGGAAGCTTGCGGTCGCACATCCAACCGAAGCGCGGCAGCTGCTGCTGGAAGCGCCGCTTCCGGATGATCTCCAATCGTTTCTGGCACGCGTCGATGCGCCACAGCGCGCCATTGCGTAATCTGCCGCGCCGCTATCGCCTCCTGGCATTCGACTGGGACGGCACCTTGGTCGATTCGACGGCTCTCATTACCCAGGCAATTCAGCAGGCATGCCGCGACGTCGGTTTGACAGCACCGGCCGACGCCGCCGCGAGGCACGTGATCGGCCTTGGCCCACACGAAGCCATCCGCCACGTCGCGCCGCTCCTCGACCCGGCGCGCCATGCCGGTTTTTCCGAGCGCTTTCGCGTGCATTATCTCGCGGGCGACGCCGCCATCCCATTGTTCGATGGAGTGCGGGAAATGCTGGAGGAGCTCGACCAGCGCGGTTTCCTGCTGTCGATCGCAACCGGCAAGACCCGTGCGGGCCTCGCGCGAGCGCTTGCACAATATGGCATTGCGCATCGATTTGTGGCGTCGCGCTGCGCCGACGAAGGTTTTCCCAAACCCAACCCGGACATGCTGCTGGCGTTGATGGAGCGCGTAGGAGTCGACCCTGCGCAAACGCTGATGATCGGGGACACGTCGCACGATCTCGAGCTCGCGCGCAACGCCGGCGCCAGCGCCTTGGCGGTCGCGTACGGCGCGCATTCCCCCGATGCTCTGGCAAGGCTCTCGCCGGTGGCAACCGTGCACTCAGTTTCGGAATTGCGATCGTGGCTCGCGGCGAACGCCTGATCTGTGCCGCAGGCGAGCTCGTCGAAGGCGGTTCGGGAGTGCGGTTCGAAATCGCGCAGGGGGGAAAGAGCCTGGCCGCTTTTGTCGTGCGTTGGCGAGGACTTCCGCGCGCGTACGTGAATGAATGTCGACACCAGTCGAGCGAGCTCGATTGGATGCAGGGCGATTTCTTCGACGAGACCAAGCTATACTTGATTTGCGCGACACACGGCGCGCTCTATACGCCCGATAGCGGGATCTGCGTCGCCGGCCCCTGCCGCGGAGCCCGGCTTGCTCCGTTGGAGGTCGTCGAACGCGAAGGCAAAGTGTTCTGCATCGAGGAATTCGAGGAATAATGGAAGACAACTGGGAACGGCGAGTTCTCGAGCAACTCGCTTCCGAAGGCCTTCGCGAGCAGCGTCTGGCCCGGCGCTGGGGAATCTTCTTCAAGCTCCTGACATTGGGGCTTCTCTTTCTCGCGGTTCTGGCCGCGCTGGGAACGCTCGCCGGCAGCGAGAAGATCTGCCTCGACAAATGCACCGGGGTTGTCAATATTCAGGGTGCGCTGGAGACCAGCAGCCGCGCAAGCGCGGAGAACGTGATCGCCGGCCTGCAGGCTGCGTTCAAGAACAAGGGAACGCGCGGTGTCGTGCTGCGTATCAACAGCCCCGGAGGCAGCCCGGTGCAGGCGGGCGAGATCAACGATGAAATCCGGCGTCTGCGGGCCAAATATCCGAACACGCCCATCTATGCCGTCGTCGAGGAAATCTGTGCTTCGGGCGCGTACTACGTCGCGGTGGCGACCGACCGCATTTACGTCGACAAAGCAAGCCTCATCGGATCGATCGGCGTGATTCTCGACGGATTCGGATTCGTCGGAACGATGGACAAGCTCGGCATCGAGCGGCGCGCCCTTACGGCGGGAGAGAACAAGGCGTTTCTCGATCCGTTCTTACCGTTGTCGCAGACACAAAAGCAATATGCGCAGCAAATGCTCGATGAAGTTCATCAGCAATTCATCGCCGCGGTGAAGGAAGGACGGGGCGACAGGCTCAAGGATTCGCGCGATATTTTTTCGGGGCTGGTCTGGAACGGCAAACGCGGAGTCGAGCTCGGCTTGGCCGACGCCCTGGGCAGTGTCGAGTATGTGGCGCGCGACATCATCAAAGCCGAGGAGTTGGTCGATTTCACTCCACAGGAAAACATCGCGGAGCGCGTTGCGAGGAAATTCGGCGCTACAATGGGCCGCAGCTTTGCGGCGATGGCAGGCGGGGCTTGGGGATGGCGGTGATGCATCGGCTGCGCCGCCCTGAACGACTTATCAAGCCGCGCAACTGCAATTGCTTCGTGACAGGCGGATCAATTCGCTGATGAAATAAAAATGAATTGATCGTGGGCCTCAGTGGCTCCAGGCTTGGCGGCGAAGACTTCCTATTCCCGTGCGCGCGGAACGTGCTCAAGTCCCTCGATTCGATCACCTGCACCAACGCCGCGTTCCGCGAACCAGCCCTTTTTCATCTCGAGTGCATATTGAGCGGGACCCCGCGACGGATGAGTGGTATCGGTTTGCGGCGACATGTCCTCGATGTTGAGGATATGGCCGTCACGGCCGATAAAAGCGATCGATAACGGAATGAATGTGTTCCTCATCCAGAAGGCAAGCGGCTGCGGGGTGCTGAAGACGAACAGCATCCCATGACCCGGCCTGAGGCTGAATCGATGCATCAATCCGGTCGTTCGAACCTCTGCAGTGGCCGCAACCTCAGCAATCACCGGGTGTCCCTTGACCGAAAGATGTATTGTGGGAAGCTCTTCCGCGACGCTTGTTGCCGCGCTCGCCAAAAAGCAGATCAGAAAAAGTACTCGGCAGGATTTCATTAACCGATCTGCCCTTGCGATTCCACCTCTCGCGGCATGGGGCCTCGCGACGAGCAGCTACGGTGACTTATCCCGCCGTTACAACTCATAGTTTTCCGACTCACCTCGCAAGGCAGCTTCGATCACCGACCGGTCGAAGCGAGGAGCAAACAGAGCGATGAAATCGAAGACGAACCCGCGAAGGTAAATCCCTCGCCGCAGCGCAAGACGCGTCGTGCTCGCGGAGAAGAGATGGGCCGCGTCGATCTTGTCGAATTGGGTGTCCCGCACCGGGTCGAAGGCGAGCTGCGCGACGATACCGACACCCAGGCCCTGCTCGACATACGTCTTGATCACGTCGGAATCGAGCGCAGTGAGGACGACGTTGGGTTCGAGTCCCTTGGTGCTGAATGCGGCGTTGATTTGCGAGCGTCCGGTAAACGTGTAGTCATAGGTGACGATCGGATAGCGCGCGAGCGCCTCGAGCGTAAGCGGCTTGACCTTTGCCAACGGGTGGCCTTTGGGAACGAGCACGCAGCGATTCCACGTATAGCAGGGAAGCGTGACCAGCTCGGGAACGTCGGCAAGCGCCTCAGTCGCAATGCCAAGGTCCACTTCGGCGCGCACGGTGTTCTCGGCGACCTGCATGGGATTGCCCTGACGCAGCAGCAGTCGCACCTTCGGATAGCGTTCGGCGAATCGCTTCAATACCGGAGGGAGAACGTAGCGCGCCTGCATGTGGGTCGTCGCGATCGCCAGCGTGCCGGTGTCCTCGCTCTTGAACTCTGCGCCGACGCGTTTTAGATTATTGAGTTCCTGCAAGGCACGCCGCGCTGTGGCAACGATCACTTCGCCGCCAGCCGTAAGCGCCGAGAGGCGCTTACCCTGGCGGATGAAAATCGGGACGCCGAGCTCGTCCTCGAGCTGGCGGATTTGTTTGCTGATTCCGGGCTGCGACGTGAAAAGTGCGTCGGCGGCAACCGAAACGTTGAGACCGTGGTCGACGACTGCGCAGAGATAACGAAGTTGTTGCAGGTTCACCGAAGTCCATATAACTCTGCGTTAACATTGGGGCGAATTATATAATGAGAACACCATGCTACGCCGCGCTGACGGCCGCGTAGCTCTCGCAGAGTCCCAATGGCGCAGTATTTTTCTGTCCATCCGACTAATCCGCAGACCAGACTCTTGCGGCAGGCGGCCGCGATTCTGCGTGCAGGCGGCGTGATCGCGTATCCCACCGACTCGAGTTACGCGTTGGGATGCCGTGTGGGCGATATCGCCGCGGCGCAACGCATTCGCGCATTGCGCGGCATCGACGACAAGCATCATCTGACCCTGGTGTGCCGCGATCTCGCCGAAATCGGACGTTACGCGATTCTCGACAACTGGCAATTTCGTATCGTCAAGCAGGGCGTGCCCGGCAGTTACACATTTCTCCTGCCGGCTAGTCGTGAAGTTCCACGCCGGCTCAAACACCCGAAGCGCAGCACGATAGGCGTGCGGGTCCCCGACCATGCTGTCGTGCAGGCACTGCTGGCCGAGCTGGGCGAGCCTCTCGTTTCGTCGACACTGATACCCGCGGGCGCCGTCGAGCCCCTCAACGATCCCGAAACTATTCGATCGCGCTACGAGCATTCGCTGGAGCTGATCGTCGATGCCGGTGCGTGTCCGATGCAGCCGAGCACCGTGATCGATCTTGCGGTCTTTCCTCCGACTATCGTCAGACTCGGTCGCGGCGACCCGCATCGTCTCGGACTGGAAGCAGCGACCGCGTGGTGAATACGCTTAAGCTCGATCGACGGAGCAGTCAAGAAGGGAGCGGGCGGGGCTTATTCAGAGGTTCGCTAACTGGTAGAATAGCGACTTGATGGATTTGTCGCTCGCGACCATCGTGCTATGGGCGGTGCCGGTGGTCTTTGCGATCACGTTGCATGAGGCGGCTCACGGATACATCGCCATGCTTCTTGGCGATCGCACCGCTTTCATGCTCGGCCGCGTTACGCTAAACCCGCTGAAGCATATCGACCCGGTCGGGACGATCGCGGTACCCGGATTCCTGATTGCAGTATCGGTGCTGACCAAAGCACCTTTGTTCATTTTTGGCTGGGCGAAGCCCGTCCCGGTGAATTTTGACGCCTTGCGCAACCCGAAACGCGACATGTTCTGGGTCGCAGGCGCAGGCCCGACAGCGAACTTCGTCATGGCTCTTGCATGGGGAATTCTGCTGAAGGCGACGCGGCCCGATGGCGCGTTCCCCAGCGATGGATTGCTTGAAATGTCCGAAGCAGGTGTACAGGTCAACTTGATGCTGATGGCGCTCAATCTTCTGCCCATACTTCCTTTGGATGGTGGGCGAATTGTCGTAAGTCTGCTTCCACGCTCGCTCGCCAACGGCTACGCGCGGCTCGAGCCTTATGGGTTCATGGTCGTCGTTGCGCTGCTTGCGACCGGCATCCTCGGCGTTCTGATGCGCCCGCTGTTGTTTGGCGGGCAATATGCCATCAGCGTGCTGCTCGGCTTGTAGCGCTCGCGCACCGGAATTCGCCGCGCATGTTTGCTGACCGCGTATTGTCGGGCATGCGTCCTACCGGGCGCATGCACATCGGGCACTATCATGGTGCATTGAAGAACTGGCTCCGCCTGCAGGAAGAGTACGAGTGTCTGTATTTCGCTGCAGACTGGCATGCGCTGACGACGCATTACGAAACGCCGGAGCATATTGAAAATAGCGTTTGGGATATGTTCATCGACTGGCTGGCGGTGGGTATCAACCCTAACCGGGCCACGATTTTCATTCAGTCCCGCGTCATCGAGCACGCCGAGCTCACGCTGCTGCTGGGGATGATCGCGCCGGTCGGTTGGCTGGAGCGCGTCCCAACGTACAAGGAACAGCAGGAAAAATTGTCCGATCGTGACCTCTCGACATACGGATTTCTGGGATATCCCGTGATGCAGGCGGCGGACATTCTCATTTACCGTGCCAACATGGTTCCGGTGGGGGAAGACCAGGTTTCGCACCTTGAGCTCGTTCGCGAGCTTGCGCGCCGCTTCAACCACATTTATGGTCGTGAGCCCGAATTCGAGGAAAAAGCCAAAGCGGCCGTAAGGAAGCTCGGCTCGAGGCGCGCCAAGCGATACCAGCAGCTCAGGACTGCGTTCCAGGAGCAGGGAGA
>Ga0066706_10000543_pt1 | contig 12236 bp, 11 predicted proteins | sample GraSoiAngelo_155_FD_67274 | JGI IMG/M metagenome (GOLD analysis project Ga0066706, IMG submission 67274) | Grasslands soil microbial communities from the Angelo Coastal Reserve, California, USA - 14_1009_13_30cm | ecosystem: Environmental > Terrestrial > Soil > Grasslands | place: USA...
GGAGTGACAACCTCCGCACCCTTCCTACCTTGATTTGTTACACTCTCTCAGGACACGGCAACTAGAGAGAACCCGGTCAGACCCAAGATGTCGCTGGTTCGGCGAGCAGTCTCAAGAATCGTATCATCCTCGGATGACAACTTAGCAGGGATCGCCTTCTAGCCAATTATTTCTCGATCTAATACCCTTGATTCCCGGATAGAAGGGTTTGAGCCTCGTTTATACAAGAGTAGTGTCCTTCGAGAATTGAGAAGATGTCATCAGGCGCTCGGCCGAGTCCGTTGATTCGATGTCCTGTATGTGACATTCCTCTTATTGATAGGGACGATTACATGACCCATCTGAGATCAGTACACCCGTCCTACACGGCTTGGGGGCGGAAGAACGCTCGAAACGCCTTTGTGGAAATCGTTGTCATAACAAGTATCGCAGTGATATCGGATATTGTTCTTCCCAACAATATTTGGGTATTGACTCTAGGGGCCGTCGGCTTCGTGTCCGTCGTTGTGATCTCAACTTCTTACACACTAATGATCAGGAGGAGATTCAAGCGTGCTTCGAAGGATCAGAACCCGGAAGGTACACGTAATTGAACCACGTGATGGTACTCTTCTAGAATCAAGATGATAGGTTAGACATTAATCGGGTCCGTCTTCAGGATAAGAACATGGGTCTTCCTTTAAAGGGTCTTCGAGTAATCGATCTGACACAGGACTTCGCCGGCCCCTTCTGCACAATGATACTGTCTGATCTAGGAGCGGAAGTGATCAAGCTCGAGAAACCCGGAACGGGTGATGAGACCCGTGCCTGGGGTCCACCATTTGTAAACGGAATCAGTTACTATTTCTCGAGTCTTAACCGGGGAAAGAAGAGCGTCGTACTTGACCTCAAGACGCGCGAGGGGCAGAGGATCATCCGGAAACTAGTTGTTGATGCTGATATTTTCGTCGAAAGCTCGCGGCCGCGACAGATGGCCCGGTTCAAACTCGACTATCCAAGATTACGGAAAACAAACAAAGCGCTCGTGTACGCCTCTATCTCCAGTTTCGGCCAGACAGGACCCTACCGGGACCGGTTAGGATACGATCTCGTCGCGTTGGCGATGAGCGGGATAATGGCCTCAACCGGGGAGGAGGGACGACAGCCTATCAGGATGAGCGTCCCAGTGGCCGACATCGCCGCAGGACACTACGCCTCCACTGCAATACTAGCCGCACTCTCCAAAAGACTCGTAACCGGAAAAGGAGACTATATCGATCTATCTCTGTACGATTCTATTGTGTCATGGCTGACCTATCTGTCCAGCTACTACTTCGCAACCGGCAAAGAACCCCAACGGCTAGGCTCCGCCCATCCAAGCATCGTGCCGTACCAGGCATTCAGATGCGAAGACCAGGATCTAGTTCTCGCGACAGGAAACGACAATCAATGGATGAATTTCTGCCACGCCACAGGCCAGAAAAGATTGCTCTCGGATCGGAGGTTCTCAACCAACCCGTTAAGAGTCAAGAACAGACAGCTCCTAATTCCCGTCCTTAACCGAGTGTTTCGCAAGAGAAAGGCCAGGGACTGGCAGAGGATTCTAGTTCAGGCCCACGTTCCGGCCACACTGATCTTCAGCATTCGAGACGTTGCGCGAGATCCGCAAGTCCGCAAGAGGAGAATGATCGTGGGATTGAAGGGCGAAGGTCTACACCTAGAGTCGCCGATGAGATTCTACAAGACAAAAACGAAGAAAACAGCACCGGCGCCACAGCTAGGACAGCACACAAGAGAGATCCTAGCTGGGCTATAGACTATCCGTCTCGAGGGGTCAAGAAACTCAAAACATGCAGTGCTCTAGGATAACCTATTGCTGGCCATGCCAGTCAACTTATTTTGTAGACAAAAGGCTGAGAAAGTCGTGTCCGTTCCATGATCCTTCTGAGTCGTGTTTGACAAGTGCTGTGAGGGTTTTTTGGTTAGTTATCGAAACTGTCAGGCGTTGAATTGGTAGGTTATTGGCTGCGTGCAGCTTAGCGGGCGTACTGTCGGATCGCTGAAGATGATGTTGCCCGCTGCATCTGTGATCTGAACGTTCTTTGTAGAATCCACCACTCCACAGTCCCAGCTGGCGTGTGTGAAGGTCAACGTGTTAGCTCCATGCACGACGAGCGATGTCATATCTACAGTGAATGATACGTAGACTTGGGAGTTTTGCGGGCTGTCAACCGCCGGTAGCTGGGTCAGCTGTTGGTTGTTAAGCGTGAGAGTCTCTTCCAGACCGCCGTCATAGTCGAAGCCCTGCAAGGTTAGAGTGTACTTCGGAGCGAGCACTGTCAATGTGAAACTGGTGGGCGTGGTCGTGGCTCCTAATGGACTGCCCGTTACCTGTACTTGGTATGTGCCTGTAGGAGTTGAAGAGCTAGTGCTAACCGTCAACGTGGTGGAAGCGGTCGGGGTCACTGTTGCTGGATTGAACGAGCAGGAAGCGCCAGTTGGGAGGGTTGACGTAACACACGACAAGGTTACAGACTGTGATGTTCCGCCTGTCAATGTAGCGGTAACGGTGTTTGTCCCTGAACTGGCCTGTTGCACGGTGATGCCTTGAGAGTTGGACAGTGAATAGTCAAAGGGGGAGGCCGATGTGATAAAAGCGTATGATTGGAAGTTTACATCAAGCTCGGTAAACTGGAACCCTTCGATACCTATTTCGACACCGGAAAGCTGGCATGGTGTATTTGTGGGAATGTTCCAGGCTGCTAGGTCTTGCTGACACTGGTTTGCAACGTTAGTAGAGAGAGTGTAGGTTTGACCGATGGCAACAGGGCCAAGGCTTACCCTGTCATATCCGAACGAGTCTCCAGCATCGTAACTCGATGATGTTCCCACGGCGCTGAATACTCCGTTAATGTTCTCGACCCTCGATTGAGTATCTAGGCACCGGTACGTATGGCCCTGCGAAGTCACTGGACCATTTGGCAAGTAATAGTATAATGCTATGTCAATGTGATAACGATACGTGCCATACGGTTGGAAAACAGTCGGCGTGAAGGTTGTATTCACCACGGTTAGACCGGTTGGTAGTACACCATTGGCGGGCGCCTGGCATGGACTCCAGGGGAAAGTACCCTTTTGCGAAGTAGCATAATCGTAACTACTGTCACTGCCCACGCCTTGGCTCAATTGACGGGTTTGAAGCACACCGTTTACAATGTTGGCATAACTACCTGAAAGTCCGTTCGTGTTTCCACAGTTCCATCCCTGCGGGAGGGAAGTGCAAGTGCCGAAATTACCGGGGCTTGAGCTAGTCACTGTGTAGGGTACGTTGATCTGATGAGATAGACTTCCACTCGTGCCTGTAACAGTGACAGTGTACGACTGCGCCGTTGTTCCGGTGCATGAAAGCGTAGAGCTACCACTACCACCAGATACTGAAGGCATGCTCTGACAGGTTAGTCCTGTCGTTGGAGTAATGCTCGTGGTGAAGGATACTGTTCCTGTGAATCCACCGCTGGGCGTTACGGTTATCGTGGATGTTCCAGCTTGATTAAGCTGAGTTGTCACACTAGTCGGACTAGCGGAGAGACTGAAGTTTGGTGGTGGTGGATTTGTAAAGAATTCTGACATGACCGTTGCAGAACAATCATACCCCGTTACCAAACACGATAGGCTCCAGTTCTGATCGATCGTGGCCGTATAGGAACTGTGTGAGTATGCAGTCGCGCCAACAAAATGAGTCTTGGCAACCGGACCGGACCAGGAGGCATAAACATAATCTGGAGTGCTCGATGTGTCCTCGCATGGGGAGGGCCCGCAACCCGCGTTGCCCTCATCGTAGACGATGAACAATGCCGCCCTCTTAGTAGTGAATAGGGGGCTCGAGAGTATCTTGGGAACAAGTATGCTCAAGTAGGTGTCGCCAAAGGACGCTCCGGGATTGTGTCCGTTATCACAGTCATTGGGCGTTAGCCAGACATAGTTTGGAGCGCTCGTTGTCAAGCTGTTAATGAATGCTGTATCAGAAGCAGTGGGTGATGAAGGACATGTTGAAGACGTAAGTCCAGAAGCCGTTGTTTGGAAGTTTGCGCATCGGGCCGTAGTGTCCATGTCGGAGAAGGTTTTGAAGGCAAAATGGTCTGCATCACGCGGTAAACTAATTGCATTACCAGGGTTGAAACTGCATGTTCCCGAGCCTGTTGCGTCTTCTGCCCAGGCCGTCCAGGTCAGGCTCGCGCCCTCCAACCGGTCAACAATATTGGGGCTGGTGTTTGAGATTCCCCAGCAACAGAATCCATCTCCAGTGTGGCCATAGTCGTAGCCACCGATCATGGTGATGTAGTTTCCCTCGCTATTGTGACTGGTCGCCGTGTAGCCGCCGGTCGAGCATGAAGAATCCGATTGACAGTTACCTGCTATGGAGTAGTTGGCCGCCAGATGAGTCTCATAAGAACCCGCGCCGTTAGTACAGCTGCCTGGAGGTCCTACGCTAGTGACGATGTCGCAATATCCATTGTTCTCCATCAGAATCGTAACCATGTTGTCAAAGTATGATCCTGTAGGAGGATTCGCATGCACTCTACTAATGGGAAGAAGAGCAAAGGCTCCAACCGTGGACAGAATTACGAAAACTGATACGGACACCATTCTTTGAGCAGCTTGTAGTTTCAAGCGACGACCTGAACAGAACGTACGATGTGAACTCTTAAGCGGGCCAGTAACTATGTTAGGGGTTACCGCATATTTCGCTTTCGACTGGGAATAGAAGAGTTTGCTAATCCTCTGATGTTTTTCTCCTCCGAAGCGTAGCAATGTGGTTTATGTAAGATGCAAACGTAGTTCCTTAGCATCTCTTGTACACGTACTCTTTATATCTGTAGGTGGCTGCAGAATCGTTTTTCCGCTGTTCGGAGACTAGATTTGTCTTGAATAAGCGCAGAGACGCTACGCGAGTGATTCACGACATATTAATGCTCGGGAGAACGGGGGCGTCTAAGACCCAGGTGATATCCAAGGCTAATCTGAGTTTTCGGTTGGCGGACCGATACATCTCATTCCTCCTGTCTAGGGGCCATCTACGTTTGGGCTTGGATTATCGCGGGGTCCGGAGGTACACGCTGACGAGCAAGGGGGAGCGTTTACTCGGATTCCTCACAGAGATTCAGAGGGAGCTGGAGGAGCTCTTTCCCAACACGTCGGCAGCAGCACTGACCATCGCAGCCCTATCTAATAGATCTTTGTTCGAATTGGATCTGAGACAAGGAGAAGGTTAAGGCATCGTCTATCCGCACCCCTTCGTGCTATCCTCGATGTTCTCGGGTTTCTGGCTGGAGGGGCCAGTTCAGGCCTATGGCTCGATCTGGAAGGGGGCTGTTTTCAAGCTCTAGCAAAAGCTCGACCTACACAATTCAGTCTGAAAGTTGCAAAATGTTAATCGAATAGAATGAGCGAGCACAATGTTCTGGGAGCCAGAATGCCTGATAACCTAGACCAGCTTCTACAGCTTATTGATGATGGCAATTGGCATCCAATAGGTGATGTGGCGCCGAAGCTTGGGTGGGACTTCACTAGGACCAGACAAATCGTGCTGTTCCTCTCAGAACACGGTCTAGTTGCGTATCGCTCCTCCGATCAAGCTGTAAAGATCGACTCAGACCTGTTGAATCTGATCAAGAAGGTCTAGCGAGGAACTGTTCTGGTTGCCTTGACTTCTCCTAGATGCCTCCATTGTATGGAGGCCCGACGACTGTCAGCGTCGAGATCCTAATTCAGAGCTTCGCGGATGCCATACGTACGTGGCGCGTTAGTGGATTAGTCCAACGTTTCTTGCGATGTAGTGTTCGAGCAGAGAGCCGACGATCAACACAGCCAGTAGGTTCTGATTTCCTACCCAGACTACTGCGCCCACGACCTCCGATATCGTCAGTACGAGGAGTCCGGTGAAGACGATCCTGGTGCTTGAGAGCTTGAAGAAGGAAAGTCCCTTCTTCACATTGTCTGCGATATGGTGTTCCACGAAGAGGGCTGCGAGGAAAAATGTGATGGCGATAATCCCGTTCACGGGTATCAGTTTCAGCCATACGACCCAGATCGCGGATTCCAGGCTGCTGAACGTTAGGATCTCCACGAACTGCTTTCCTGAGATGAATCGTCCAGTGGCGTCCGCTTGGGTGATGATGTGTTCGACGAGTAGGAATACGGCGAGGACTATTGCTGCTAGGCCCGTTGTTCCTACGCGGGAGGATATGGCTCCCAGTTGCAGTATAGGGTAGGCTTGGCCGAGAACCATGATAGGGTTCCCTCCGTTCGAGAGCGCTAGCCACTCGATCAGCCCGACGATCTCTATCCCGGTGAATACTACTACGACGAGGAAGTGGCCGAGCCCGGGGAAGTGCAACAATCCCGGCTGCTTCTGGCGAACCTCTGGGTTAGTCAAAGCCCCGTCCCCTGTTCACGTGTTCCGGACCAAACTCCATACACGTCAAGTTGAGGTCTCAGCCGATCTTCCCTTGGCTATCTGGACCCTTGAAAAGGATTCTCTACAACACGGAGAGTGCACAACTGTATGGTTAGAGTCAAGAGCGAGTAAGAGTATCCAGACCTCGACTCTCAGCGGCGGGTCAACGGTGTCTGGCTAACGCTTACTTACCCAGATCTCCTCTTGCTTTCTATGAAAGCGCCGCTGGTCGCGGCCTTGGTGATAGTGTCTCTAGTTGGTGCTGTGGCCGGTTTCTATCTCTATGACCGCTTTATACCATCCCACGGAGGAGGCTCGACCTCATCTTCAAGCTGTAGCGACCCCGCTTCCATTGGCAGCCACGTCTATAATCCATATAGACTTCAGATCGTAAAGCCTTGCATTACCGCGTCAGGAACAGTAGACCGGGTCATAGAGGAAGCTGACGGCGACGTTCACCTCCGAACGAATCTAGACCAGGCTTACAGCAACCTCACAAATAGTGGTAACCAGGGCTACCCCCAGTACGGTGATCTAGTAGTCGAGATAATCTGTGTCAACACGCCTAGCCAGACAGACGCGATACCCGCATGCCAGAACTACACCAACCAGATTCCGGTACCGAGCGCTGGCCAGCACATCACGATCACGGGGCCGTATGTTCTGGACACTGAGCATTCCTACTGGGCGGAGATACACCCAGTATACTCGCTAGTAATCGAGTAGTCGGAAGAACCGAGAATAGTGAATAGAATAGTACCAGGTTACGACTATGTTGCCTGCGCTGGTGATGGCTGTGCTCGCTTGTTGTCAAGCCCGCAGATTAGTCCCCTGAAACCAGGGCTGTCGAACCCTACGCGATTGTTCTCTCGGAACCGAGGTATTATGGGCGATTTCTTAGGACTGGAATTCATCCTTGCACGAGGATTGTTCCGGTCATCTGCGGCTGATGGAATTTACAGTGGAAGATGAAGCTTCCTGCCTGGCTGGTTGTGATTGTTATGTTCGCGTTCTGGATCGTCGTTGATTGTGCTGCTACAACAACATCGTTTGCGTAGGGCGCGCTCGTGGTAAACGAGTGGTGTTGGTCGGTAGGGTTGTAGAAATGAATCGTTATCGTGTCGCCTTTGTTAACGACGATAAGGTTGGACGAGTAGACGTAGTCCGAGCTGAGATTTGATGGGGCGGTAAAGCTTAGGTCTTGAGCGAAAAGGTAGAGGTCTCTCGTTTGCGGTGTCGGGGCAGGATGTGCGAAGTAACTAGCCCCTAATCCCGTCACGCCTCCGAAGAGTGCTGCCAGCAATATCGTTGCGATGAGTAGGTTGCGGGTGCCCCAAGAGACCATAATGCGATCGAAGTAGCGATGAGATTAAAAGGTTTTACTTTGATAGTTGCTTGCTCGTTTCGACGAATCGGCGATGTGTGGTTTATTGTAACCGCTTGTAGACGCCCCGGTTATATCCATTGATAACTCGTACTCCCCCGAATTATCTTTGACAGACAATCTCCTCCCTCAGAGCAAGAAAGACATCCTGCGACTGTCGACGATTCTGCTCATTATCGGAACGAGCATGGTCTACTCCATCGGAACGGCAAGGGCTGCGAGTTTCACGTTCACTAACTATGAACTCGGAAACACCCCTAGACTATCCTGCCCCAACACACAGGGAAACTGTTACAATTTCGCGGCAGAGCCAGCAATACGAGCCGATGCCGGTGGCAACTTCTACTCCTCCTCCGAGAACGGACTCTCAGGAGGAACTGACGCCTGGAAATCCACCGATTCAGGCCTAAATTACGTCTCATTGACATCACCAAACAGCGCCTCCGCAGCAGGATCACAATTCTCACCAGCTGGTGGAGACACGGACCTAGCGGTCGGATCAGCTCTGAACGGGAACGGTTTCTACAATGTGTACGTGGCAAGTCTAGCTCTCTCCAATGTCTACGTGAGTACGAGTACTGACGGCGGGAACACATGGTTGCTCAACCCAACAGGTGCCTCTGTGCCGGGCGACGACAGACCATGGATCGCAGCTGATGGCGCCAGCAAAGTATGCGTCTCCTACCACAGCATTACCGCTGCGGACGATATTTTCGTCACATGCAGCAACGACGCGGGGACGACCTTCACCCAGACAGGAAACGCGTTCGACATGAACCATCTCTGGCTGGCATCATTCCAGAACGAGATAGGAAACCTTGCAATCGACCCAACCACCCACAACATCTACCAGTCCCTAAGTGGTATAGGAAGTGTAGGTGAGACCTCTTGCCTCAATTGTGGCTTCCATGCAGTCTGGCTTGCAGTTTCCACGGACGGCGGTGCAACATTCACTGATCACTCGGTGTACATTAACCCCGACACGTCCGTCTCGTACGGACACCAGTTCGTTAACATCACTGTCGACCAGGCAGGAAACGTCTACGCGATCTTCACAGACGACCACAATCTCTACTACAGTTTCTCCACTGACGATGGAACAACATGGTCCGTTCCATCTCAGATCAATCAGAGCCCGTCCGCTACTGCCATAATGCCTTGGAGTGCTGCCGGCGGGGCTGGCAAACTGGACGTCGTGTGGTATGGAACGTCCTATTTCGACGGTGTGAAAACGCCTGACAACTACCCCTCAAGCGCTTCCTGGTACGTCTATTTCGCACAGAACCTGCAAGCGACGACCCTCGGAAGCTCGTTCTCGCAACAAGTAGCGACGCCAGTAGTCCACAGCGGTGGGGTCTGCGAGTCAGGGGCCACCTGCGCGGGAAACCGAGACTTGTTCGATGATTTCGGAGTGGCAGCGAATCCGGTAAATGGCATGGCATCCATTGTCTACAGCGACGACCAGTACAGTAACACGGCGACGCATCCTGCGGGCCCTAATTGTACGCCGAGCCAGAACAATACCGGTTCCTGCGACAGCACCAATGTCGCGACCCAGACATCCGGCACAGGAATATTTCCCTAAGACAAAAACCCCGGAGAGCTAGGAGAGCGTCAAGTCTCTTAGCTTCTCCCTTTTCTTCTGTCCTAATACTCGTCTAGGGCTTTCGCATTTTTTTCTACCGTAGAGAAACGCGATGAGTCAACCCGTTTCTCTAAACGCGTACCCCAGACGCTCAGGGTTTGTGACACTAGGTACTGGCCGATGGGGAAAAATCTGATCCTCTGTCTTAAGAGGCTCATCTTCCAAGTTGCAGCGACCCCGCGTCCAACCACAGCCATGTTTATTATTCCTACAGGCTTCACATCGTAAACTCTCGCATTACTGCTTCCGGAACAGTGGACAAGGTCATAGAGGAAGCTGACGGCGACGCTCACCTGCGAACTAACCTAGACCAGGCCTACAGCAACCTCACAAACACTGCCAACGACCAGTACCAATACGGCGACCTAGTAGTCGAGATAATCTGCGTAAACCCGCCGAGCCAGACAGACGCGATACCCGCGTGCCAGAACTACACCGACCAGATACCAGTGCCGAGCGTTGGCCAGCACATCGCAATCACCGGCCCGTATGTTCTAGACACTGATCATTACAACTGGGCGGAGATACACCCGGTGTAGTCGCTAGTGATCGGGTAGAGTGGGAAGAACGCAGAAAGAGCGGGAAGCGGCGCTACGACGCTACTCTGGGCATCCAACACTAGGAACATCAGGATTAGATGGGCGTTCGGAAGGACTGTTTGTTGATTAGATAATGTCCAAGTTACAAGCCAGCGACAACAGTCTGACTGATATTGCAAATACGACTCTGGCGAATCAGCTTGAGTCCCGTCTGAAGGAGCTTGAGAGAAACATCGCCGTGGCCCGACAATTCATCGGCATGGCCGACGAGTGCTACTCGAAAGTCAAGCACGAGTGGGAACTATTGCAACAGGACATCGGGGTCAAGAACGCGACCGCCCACCAAACTCGATACCTTCCATCTACTGAAGAAAGAACAGACAAGCCAGAAATCAAGGAAACTCCTCGCAGGGAGAAGAAGGATAAGTCGGAGTCTCAACTGAAGAAGGACGAGAAATCTCCCGACATTTCACCCGGACCAGAGGATCACGCCGAGTTTGCGAAGAACGGAAAATCGAGCCGAAAACAGTCGGAAACTTTCAGCCAGGATTTCAAGCATGGCAAAAGGTCCAAGGCGTCACTAAAGAAGACTCAGTAGCTCGTCCCGCGTCCCAAGACACTTCGACCCCTAGCCACTTTTCATCGCCCGCAAAGGACGTAAGCCTAGCCTACGTTGATGTTCACTTGCAGATTTGCTGGGAGGTTACGGTAATTCGTTGGCTGCCGGACCTGAACAAGTCCACTGAAGCTGCCTTTGCACTGGCTGACCGAAACCGCGACCACACAGTTTGCCACCACAGTCACCTGCAACAGAGATGCTCCGCAATCGTTGAAGCCGGCTGGAACTAGCGTTAACGCGATGATTCCTGGAGAGTTGCTTACCGTCCGAAAAGAGATAGGCCCTGTGGTAATGCTGCAGTTGAATGTGTCAGTTGCGCTGCCCGACCCGTCTGTTGCTGCGAACGAAATGGTCAGAGGACTCGTCGTCCAGGTCACCCTTGGGTTGGTCAAGTTGGAGGAGGGAAGAATTACGGAAGTGTAAGCGACGCCTAGCACAGAGACGACTGCCAGGCCAACGAGAATGTGCGGCAGATACCTAGTGATTGGGAGCCTCAAGAGGATTGCTCTTCCTGTATCCTCAATTTAAGAGTACCTGCGGTAAGTGTCATTTTCCACGTCGTCCGAGAGCTGACCGGTGGGCATTGGGCTCCGAAGGGTAAGAGAGGAGCGAGAAGCAGGAACTAAAGGGTTGTGGATTTTGTTCTGTCTAAACGGTAAGAATGAATCCAAAGGAATCGAGAGCGTTCGTTATGCAAGGGAGATTCGCCGGCGGTAGCATCCCTTAGATATTCGCAGAATGCGAAAGGGGCCATCCTTGCGGCTAAGCATCGGGTTCGTTCTGGACGATGCACTGGCACTGCTAGCAATATTCGAGACAATAGCCCTCGGACAATTGGTCCTACACCCCTTCTCGCTCTACACCGGCGGAAGCTTCGCCTGGTATCAAGCGCGTATGTTTCGCGGGCTTGCTCCTCTCTCCCCAATACTACTCGCCCTCCTTCTATATGCCTGGCTGGCAAGATTGATCCTCAAAGTTGGCCGGAAACACTCGACCGGGCTCGACAGGTTCTCACGAACTCTCTCAGAAAAAGTGAGGGGCCTCGACAGGCCAAATCCATCTCAAGCGAAGTTCATTCTTCTTCATCATCCTCGATTACTATTGATCATAGCCATGATTGCAACAGTGCTGCTCGGCCTTTTTCCTTATTGGCCAGGATTGAATCCCGATGGAACCATCGTAGGCACCGACACACCACTCTACATCGATTGGACCAGGCAGATGCTCGCGAGACCCTTTCCGCAAGCCATCTCATACGCGTTTAGTGGAGCAGATAGTGGCTTCAGACCAGTCCCCCTGATCCTCTTCTATTTGATAGCCTCGCTCGGTCTTAGGCCTGAACAGGCAGTGGAGTTTTCTCCTGTCATACTAGGCCCCCTTCTATCTCTCTCATCTTTCGTCTTCGTAAGAACCGGGTCTGGAGATAACGGGACCGCAGCCATTGCCGCACTAGTCGCCTCTTTCTCCTTCGACGTCACAGTGGGAATTTGGGCTGGCTATCTGGCAAACTGGTTGGGGATGATCATAGCGTTCTTCTTCCTTGCAGCCTTCTTCCTGTTTGAAAAGTCCAAGCGGAAAACCATCGTCATCCCTCTGATATTTTTGTCTCTGGC
>Ga0066706_10000544_pt1 | contig 12232 bp, 14 predicted proteins | sample GraSoiAngelo_155_FD_67274 | JGI IMG/M metagenome (GOLD analysis project Ga0066706, IMG submission 67274) | Grasslands soil microbial communities from the Angelo Coastal Reserve, California, USA - 14_1009_13_30cm | ecosystem: Environmental > Terrestrial > Soil > Grasslands | place: USA...
GAAAATACAAATTCGCCAGATCAGCCAATTGTTCCCCGTATCCGTTGCGTCGCTTGATTACCACACGTCGTCCACGACGGATTTTCTCCGAAACCGAATTAATCTTTAGCGAATCGACAAATCTCGCCGCGGCGTCACTCAGAGCTTGAGGTATGTGATTTGTAAGTTGCTCTGCCAGACTTGTCCCATTTTCCCCAGTTGGCATCGTTGATGTTTTATTCGATCTCATTGGCCTTTGCGACCGTATGAATTTGACGATTTAACGTGCGCGCAGCGCGACCGTCTCGCCGACCTTCATCACCCGCAGCTGCGTGTTTAATTTGCTCCTTTTCAGTTCGCGTTCGAACGCTTCAGGTGTGCCTGTCAGCAGTGGAAACGTTCCGTAGTGCATGGGAATCACTTCGCCGGGATTGACCAGGCCGACTGCTTCCGCCGCGCGAGCAGGGCCCATCGTGAAATGGTCGCCGATGCAGACCAGCATGACGTCTATTTTGTGGAACCGTGACACCAGCGACATGTCGGAAAACAGATCTGTGTCGCCCGTGTGATAAACAGTAGGCCCGCTACGAAGCGTAATTACAAAACCTCCCGGCGCGCCGCCGTGTTTCGCGCCGGATCGATCATCAGCCGAGACACCAGAGCCGTGATGGGCTCGAACAAAAAGGACTTTCACGTCTCCATCGAGCAGCGTCAGCTCGCCCCCAAAGTGACCGATTGTATCTGCTTCCGCCAATTCGGCCGGATAACCGAGGTGTTTCACTACTGCATCAGCCAGATCGAATGTAGCTACGAGTTTCGCCCGTGTGCGTTTGCCGATTTCCACGGCATTGCCGACGTGATCGGAATGGCCGTGTGTAATCAGGATAAGATCGACATGTTTGAGCGCAGCCAGTTCATCCTTCGCTTTTTCGAAAACAGGATTCGTCAGCCATGGATCGACGAGCAAAACTCTTCCGCCCGGCGTGACGATCTTAAACGCTGACTGCCCGTACCAGGTGAGTTGGGTATCCATGGAGATCACCAAATCGAAAAGGCTCCGCCAGGCAAGCCATGTACGAACAAAAATGACGAAGCACGAATAACGAATAAGGAAGGAATGCCGAAATCCGAATGGCAAAAATTCGCTTCGTCATTCGTGATTAACTCGTCATTCGACATTCGGCATTTGTCATTTTACTTAGGCTCCGCCTATGCATCACGACCACGCGCACCGACACATCAGGGCGAGCGACGTGCGCATGGCTGCGCTTATCGCGCGTTCGCGGCGCTACGAAATTCAGCCGGCCGCGTCGGTCCGCCCGTTTGAAGCGCTGGCCGAGTCGATTGCCTATCAGCAACTAAACGGTAAAGCCGCTGCTGCGATTTGGAATCGCGTCCGCGCATTGTATCCCAAAAGAAAACGACTCGATCCCGCACAAGTTCTCGTCACACCGGACGAAACGCTTCGTGCTGCTGGTCTTTCGCGCGCCAAAATCGCGGCGATAAAGGATCTCGCCGCGAAAACAATGGACGGAACGGTGCCACCCGGTCGCGCGCTTTTGAAAATGAGCGACGACGAAATCATCACACGTCTGACACAGGTCCGTGGGATCGGTCGGTGGACGGTCGAGATGCTTCTTCTTTTCGATCTCGGGCGTCCGGATGTCTGGCCCGTTGACGACTACGGCGTGCGCAAAGGTTTCGCCAAAACTTTTGGCAAACGGAAACTTCCCACGCCGAAACAACTGGTGAAGCATGGCGAAAAATGGCGACCCTATCGTTCAGTTGCGGCATGGTATCTCTGGCGGGCGGTGGACAACGATAGTTGAACCGTCCACCCCGTTTTGTCATGTTGAGCAGAGCGAAACGTTTCTGGCTACCGCCTGCGGCAAGTGAGACTCAAGAGACGATCAGAGATTCTTCACTTCGCTCAGAATGACACAGGACCAATCTGCCGCTTTAACGCGTTAATGGTTCAACGGTTTAACGAGCGCAAACCGCGCATTTAACCTTGCGCTTCGCCAGGCACCCGAATAGAACGAGTGCATTATGGCCATGATCCACGTTAATCGGGGCGCGACAAGTTTGGGCGTATTTTCCGAGGAAGAAGTCCGCGAAGGCCTGCGGACAGGCCGTTTTGCGGCTACCGACATAGGATGGCGCGAAGGAATGGCGAATTGGCAGCCATTATCGCAGTTTGCGGAGCTTGCTGGCGCTGCAGCTGCTGCGCCACCGCTGCAAACTGACGCGGCCGCGATCTCAGAAGCTGCGGCCCCGCGCAGCGGTCTGCCTTGGGAGCATCGGCAGGAGCGCGGCTTCTTCAACGCGTTTGTCGAGACGCTGGTCATGGTCCTTACCAAACCGGGCGAGGCCTTCACGGCAATGAAGCGTGAGGGTGGTTTAGGCGAGCCGCTCATTTACGCGCTGATCGGCGGATGCGTCGGCGGCGTAGTCTCGTTTCTGTTCTCGCTAGGCTTGCAATCCATCGGCCTCTTCGGTGATCGTCACAACACGTTCGCCGCGATGGCCGGAATGGGGATTGGCTCCGTTCTTATTGTTGTTCTAATACCTCTGGCTATTGTCATCGTGCTCTTCATCGGTAGCGCAATCGTGCACCTCTGTTTGATGATTGTTGGTGGCGCAAACCAGTCCTTCGAAACAACATTCCGCGTTCTGGCTTTTACTCATGGCTCCACAGGTCCTTTGCAGATGATCCCGGTTTGCGGCGGAGTGGTCGCTGGCGTTTGGGCGCTCGTTTGCAATTGCGTTGGTTTGGCGCGTGCCCATGAAACCGACACCGGCCGCGCTGTTCTTGCTGTTTTCCTGCCGCTAATTGTTTGTTGCGGCAGCGGATTGCTCATCGCGTTCATGTTCGGTGCATTGGGAGCTTGGACCGCGTCACAGCATTGATTCTCCGGCAAAATGCGGCTCCGCATTCTGCGTGTCGGCAAAGGTCAGATTGATCACGAACTACTCTGGCTAAGCGTCTCGCTGGTATCGTTTGCGCTCGCAGGGGCTTGGCTGGCAATTGGTTTGCCATGGCCGCGGTGTGTCTTTCACGAGCTTACCGGTTTGCCGTGTGTGACCTGTGGAATGACGCGATGCGCGGTCCAATTCTTTCATGGCCACTTTCTCGCTGCATTGAAATGGAATCCACTCATCTTCACGGCGCTATGCGGCGTAATGGCGTTTGATCTTTACGCGTTTGTGACACTCACAACGCGCGCACCGCGTTTGCGAATCTCCTTTTCCACGCGACGAGCCAAAACATTTGCTCGCGTCTCGATTATTTCAGCCTTCGCGCTAAACTGGATCTATCTGCTTTCGCACTGGCGCAATTTTTGATTGTAGGGCGTCTGTGTCAGACGCCGCGCGTTTCTGCAAAATCGGTGTCCATCGGTGTCCATCTGTGGCTAATTTAGCCACATGCGAATTTTGGTCACAGGCGGCGCGGGTTTCATCGGGTCGCATCTCGTCGAGAAGCTGCTGGCGGTCGGGCATGAAGTCGTCATCCTTGACGACTTTAATGATTTTTACGATCCGCAGATCAAGCACACGAATATTGCCGGTTTTGCCAAGAAGGTGACCGTCTGCCACGTCGATCTTCGCGACGGCGCGGCGGTGCGAAACTTGTTTCATCGCGAGAAAGTTGATGCAATTGCGCATCTGGCTGCGCGCGCTGGTGTTCGACCCTCGATTCAACACCCGCAACTCTATTACGACACAAATGTCAGCGGCACATTGCATCTGCTGGAGGCGGCGCGCGTGACTGGCGTTGAGCGATTCATCTTTGCATCCAGCTCGTCGGTTTACGGCGCTTCGAAAACGGTCCCATTTTCCGAGGACCAACAGCTTACTCAGACACTCAGTCCCTACGGCGCGACAAAAATCGCGGGCGAATTTCTTTGCTCGACCTACTCGCATCTCTACCAAATGCGTGTCGTGGCGCTTCGTTATTTCACCGTGTACGGTCCGCGGCAACGGCCCGATCTTGCCATTCATCAATTCACCCGGCGCATTCATGCTGGCCAACCGATCGATCAATTTGGAGATGGCAGCACGCGCCGCGATTACACTTACATCGATGACATCATTCAGGGAACGATGGCCGCGCTCGAATACGATGGCCCGCGTTACGACATTTTTAATCTAGGTGAGAGCGAGACAATTCAGCTGAAAGAACTGATTTTGGCGATAGAAAATGCGCTTGGCAAAAAGGCAAAAGTTAACCGGCTGCCGGAGCAACCCGGCGATATGCCCCTTACTTGTGCCGACATTTCCAAAGCAAGAAAATTGCTCGGCTACAACCCAACGACCAAGTTCAGCAAGGGCCTGCCCCGGTTCGTCGATTGGTTTCTTAGTTCGCAAAGACTGTGATTTCGGAATTACCATTCGAACAGCGCGCCTGTTTTATTGCCGGCCAGGCGAAATCCGGTACGACACTGCTGGTCGCGTTACTCGATAACCATCCTGAATTACTCGTGTTGCCGGAAGAAACCGCTTATTTTCCGACGGTTCTGACCAAATACGCGCCACGCGGTCGCCGCGCGCAGTTTGAGTATCTGACCAAGGAATCGCTTTCCAATGTGCTGTTCGGCGGCCCGTGCAAGTGGGGCAAGCGCAATTACTCGACGTTTCCACGCGAGGAATTTCGGAGGACGTTTGAGGATTCAGCATTCGATCCGGCGAACGCAGACGCGGATTTGCTGGTTCTCATGGTCAAAGCGTACGCCGCCACGCTGGGACGCTCGCTCGACACAGTCGCCCGCTGGGTGGAAAAAACTCCAGCCAATCGTAATTACGTCGGCGCTATCTTCACGCGCTTTCCCCATGCCAGGATTCTGGTCACCATGCGCGATCCGCGTGCCATTCTCGGAGCGCAAATCGCGCTGGAGAAAACCAGGCAGACCGGAAGATTCTCGACCTATTACGTGATCGCGCACTGGCGGGTAGCCGCCCGGTTGGCCATACGCGTGCGCGACGGAGAGGTGCCTGGTCTTGTGGTGCCGTATGAAAAATTGGTCTGCGAACCTGCCAGCACAATGAAGGAAGTTTGCGACTACCTGGAGATCGAGTTCGATCCGGACACTGTGCTGACCCCGACGAAAGTGGGCCAGTTCTGGAGTGGCAACTCCGCCGCGCGCATTAACTTCTCACAAATTAGCACCGAACCTGTAACGCGCTGGCGACATGAACTTTCGGATGACGAAGTCGGGTGGGTAGAATGGCATTGCCGCGATCTCATGCCGGAGTTCGGCTACGAGCCAAAACTGAGCCGGCGCGAATTGCGATATTTCATGCGCCCGATTCGCGGCGAACGTCCTCGTGAATATCTCAAGTCGCGTGCCTATTCACTGCGCGACGACTGGGTTCGCCGCTAAAGCTTTAAGTTTCAGTCTCGAACCACCAAAGAAATTCCCATCACCAACATTCAAAGCGCGTCGGATAGGCTGGTAAATTTGGACATTGGAGCTTCGAGTTTCTTTGGATGTTCGAGTTTGGTGCTTGGATATTTTAGGCGGAGGCCAATCCTACTTGCAATCAGTCGCCACCTAAGGCATAATCGGGCCGAGATGTCGGGAATCTTCTTCGATATTCCGAGCGTCCGGTTTCTACGACGATTCAGTTTTCTTGAAGCGATGCGGCAAATATTTGCGGCATCACTGCTTCGTTGGTTGAGTGCGCCGGCTTGCGGTTCGAGGCAAGGCCATTTCCGACACACAGAGGCGGAGTTTCCATCGGTGTCGCAGAGGAGGAAGGTTGACTGGACTCTTGACGATACGCGCGCCGCGGACGGTGTCCCGAGCCTTTTCGGGGCGCTCCGCCCTTTAAACAATTGGACTAAACCTAAGAATCAACATGAACTCTTATTCATCAGGAAGACGCTCCCGCCGCTCGCGCGGTGGGGGCCGACGCAGAGGAAATCACGAACGCTATGGGAACCGGCAGGTAGCAGCGAGCCCCCCAAAAAAGACATTCTGGCAACGGGTTGCCGAATTTTTCGGAAACGGCGGCGAGAAAAGGAAAATCGCAGCGCAGCCGCGCAACGGCGCTCAGCCTTCGCGACCGGCGCGTAAGCCTGAACGGATAGAAGTCACTTCGCCGCGTCTTTACGTCGGCAACTTGTCCTTCGACGCGACCGAGAGCGATCTATTTGAATTGTTCAACGGCGTAGGGCACGTGCAAAACGCGGAGGTGGTAAGCTACCGTCACAACCAGCGATCCAAAGGTTTTGCTTTTGTGCAAATGCAAACCATCGAGGAAGCCAAGCGCGCCGTGGAGGAATTGCACGACAAGGAATTCCTCGGCCGCAGGCTGGTGGTGAGTGGAGCAAAATCCGACCAACATCAGGTGCGATAAAACGCTGCCGCGCAGCCAGCTTGTCTCGACGTTTGGAGTTCCGCGGTTACGCGGCTCCGCATGAGAAACTGCCTAACAGACTGTTGAAAAATGAAGGGCACGCTGGTTTGGAGTTTCGCCTTTACGCGGTTTCTCCTCGGAGCCGCGTAAAACGCGGAACTCTAAACATTGAGCAAACGGCGTTTTTCAACAGTCTTCTAAACAGCGCATGTCTCTGACTTGCGACGCGGCTTCAGGCAAGCGAGACGCATGCCCTACTTCTTAATCTCCAGATAAGTCCTCGCCTGCACGTGATTCGTGCCTGGCTGGAATTCTTCTATCCGCATTTGTTTCAGGAACCAGCGACCCTCGATTTTTTGCGCGGACACGACTTCGAAGCGTTTCGCGAGGTGTGCGTTCCAATCGTAGCCTTCCATCCGCATTAAGGCGCCGCTGGCCTTATCGATCCACAGCAACACATTCGAATATTGCGATTCGTGCGAGGGCGGCCGTAGTTGCAGTTTCCAGCATTTACGGGTGCGAACATTTTCTTCGCCCAACACGCGGGCATTCGGCCAATAGAGAAATTTGAAAGCCAGATCCTCGTAGGTCACGCCAGTGTCGCGGATTTTTTGATTGAGCTTCGAGCCTGCGAATTTTTCCGTTCCAGTCTCGCTGACAAGATCGAGACGCGAGCTGTTTTCACCGAGGCGCAGCTGCAAAACCTCGTCTGGATTTGTGAATGAATAACGAATGAGCGGGCCGTTTTGTACCAGCCGAAATGGGACAACGACATCGTTTTGTCGAAGCTGTCCCTGGAGATCGAGTTGCTGTTTTGACTCGACCATTCGGACCGAATTGAGAATGTCCTTGGCTGATGGCGGCGCCTCAGCGGCGTTCGAGGACGCTGCAAGCGCAAGACAAATGCCGAATGCCGAATGCCGAAAGCCGAAAGAATGACGAAGCCTGAAAAATGCATTCGTCATTTGCATGCCACGCCGCAGCATGGCGGAGACAGGACGAATTGAGCTTGTTTCGTCATTCGACATTTGGGCTTCGTCATTGTTCCGCATTTGTTTATTACAATGTAGCGGCTAAAGCTTAGGCGTCGCTTCATTTCCATTTGCATGGATCAGTCTCTCTTCCATCTCATCAACGAAGAATGGACAAGTCCCGCCCTTGACTTGCTCATGGCCGCGCTCAGCAACGGCGAAATTTGGAAACCACTGTTCATTGGGATCGCGCTAGCTGCGCTTCTTTTTGGCGGATTCAGGGGACGGGCATTCATTGTCTGTTTGCTTCTGGCTCTGGCGGTAACACAGCCGGTTACGGCAATATTGAAGACGGCATTTGATCGTCAAAGGCCCAAGCAGGTGGAAAGCGTCCGCATGGTCCAACTGCAAAGGACGCGGCCGGCATTTCTCACACTTTTCAAGAAACCGGTGATTCGTTTTTCCGATAAATCCGACCGAAACCGTGCGGGGCCTTCATTCCCATCGGGCCACATGGTAACCAACACGATTATAGCCGCGTTCTGCACGCTGTTTTATCGGCGGCGCGGGTGGCTTTACTGGTTTATTGCCGCAGCTGTTGGCTATTCGCGAGTTTATCTGGGCGCGCATTGGCCCAGCGATGTGATCGCTACGCTTTTTCTTGGCGTTGGAGAATCACTTCTTCTGCTCAGCCTGTTTGAATTGATCTGGAGAATCGTAGCGCGCAAATCGATGCCGCAGCTTTTTGCGCGCCATTCCAGTTTGGTTGCGCTAAATGGTAGAGCACAGCCGCGGGGCGCTTTGCAACGCTGCATATGAGCATCACACGCGCGGCGTGGCTTTTCATCCTCGCGCTGACCGCGATTCGATTCTCATTGCTGGCAACGACCGATCTTGAATTCGATGAGGCGCATTACTGGATGTGGTCGGAGCGGCTCGCGCCGGCATATTTCAGCAAAGGGCCGGCTATTGCGTTTGTGATGCGTGCCAGCACCGCGGTTTTCGGCGCTAATGAATTTGGCGTACGGTTTTTCAGTCCTGTCCTGGCAGCAGGAACGAGCCTGCTGCTGTTCTATTTCGCGCGCCGGTTATTCAGCGCAACCCCAGCTCTGTGGGCGGTCATCGCGCTGAATGTCACCCCGATTTTCAATATCGGTGCGTTCTTGATGACAATCGACGCGTTGTCAGTTTTTTTCTGGCTCGCTGCAATGTTCGCGTTCTGGCTGGCGGTTGAAAAAAGCCCGCATTTCTCATGGTATTGGCCGGTTACCGGATTGCTGATTGGGCTTGGGTTTCTTTCCAAGTATACGAACGCGCTTGAGCTCGTTTCGATTTTCTTCGTCCTAACTCTGGCCCCCCGGCTCAGAGAGGAGTTTAAACGACCCGGCTTTTATTCATTGATCGCGCTTTTCGCCATTTGCACGGTGCCGCCAATAGTGTGGAACGCGCAACATGCCTGGATCACGCTGGTCCATCTGCGTTCGCGAGGGAATCTCGAGCACGGATTTGGTCTTCACCCGGTTGAGGTTCTTTCATTTCTCGGCCAGCATTTCCTGGCCTATTCACCATTTCTTTTTCTCGCATTGGCCTGGGGCATTATTGGAAGCTGGCGACGCGTCAATCAGCAATTCAAGGTGCTGTTTTTGATGTGGTTTGGGTTGCCGGTATTTCTCTTTTATCTGTTTCTTTCAGTCAACAAGGCTGCTGCACCAAATTGGGACGGGCTCGCTTTTCTGGGGTTCGGTCTTCTAGCAATCTATTTTTGGTGGGAACGGCTCGAAGCCAGCGTCATGTTACGACTGAGCGCATTCGTGGCGATTCTGGTTGGGCTTATCATGAGTGTGATCGCGCTCGACACGGACGTCGTGCAGGTGGTGGGGTACCAGTTGGAGCGACGTGATCCCAGCGACCGGATGCGTGGATGGAAAAGCGCTACGCGTGCGCTGGAAAAAATGCGTAGTGATCTGGAAGTGAAATTGGGCGAAAAACTTTTTTTGATTGCAGACGCTCGCGATCGAGCGTCGGAGATTTCTTTTTATCTGCTCGATAAACGGGTGGAAGGCCCGGGTCATCCGCCGGTTTATATCCCCGAATCCCAGGACATGGTAAATCAATTTTCCTTTTGGCCGCGGTACGACGAATTTGTTGAAATAAAACCAGGCACGCCGCGGCCGGAGGGCGAAGTTTACACCGAAGAGAACGGCGTCAATCTCTTCACGGGTCGCGACGCGCTCTTCATTCGGAGTGGGGAGAAGGAACGCGTGCCGCATAACATTCAGGCTGCATTTCAATCGATCGAGCCCGTGGGGACTATTGAGGTCTCGCGCTACGGGAAAATAATTCGAACGTGGCAAGTCTTTCTTTGCCGAAATTATCGCACGCTCCCATTATGACAGAGGAACCAGGTTCTCCGTCGGTTTCAGTCGTGGTCCCTTTTTTCAATGAGGAAGAAAGCATCGCCATCCTGCAATCCGAGTTGGCCGTAGCGATGAAGGACCTCGATTACGAAATCATTTTTGTCGATGACGGATCAGTGGATCGCACAGTTGAACGTATTGAGCCCAAGGCGAACGTCCGGCTGGTCCGGTTGGAAAAAAATGCCGGACAAAGTGCAGCGATTTATGCAGGCCTGGAAGCCGTCCGCGGCGCGACGGTGATTCTTATCGACGGCGATTTGCAAAATGATCCTGCTGACATCCCAAGACTACTCGCGGAAATTGGGCGTGGCGCCGATCTCGTCTGCGGCTATCGCGCGCAACGCCGGGACACGCTGGCGAAGCGGCTGACCAGTTGGATTGCTAACACGGTTCGCAGCCGTTTCACAAAAGACGGAGTCCGCGACACTGGGTGCACGCTTAAAGCGATGCGGCGCGAGTGCGTTAGCGCGCTGGTTCCGTTCAAGGGAATGCATCGTTTTATTCCCGCGCTGATTAAAGGCGCAGGGTATCGAATTGTAGAAATCCCGGTGAATCATCGGCCTCGTCGATTCGGTCAAAGTAAATACGGCCTGGGTAACCGCGCTGTGCGGGCGACAATCGATATGTTCGGCGTGCGCTGGCTGCTGTCCCGGCGTTTGAATTACAAGATTCGCGATGCCGATTGATCTTCTTGAGCGTATCGGGCAGAATCGTCCCCAATGAACGAATCAAGCGCTAGACCGGCAGCTGCGTTCCTTCTCGGCGTTTTTATTGCAGTGGGTTTATCGATTGCTGGGATTTTCGTGGCTCGCGCGGTTGAATCGGCAAAACGGTTTGAGTGCTTCGTAACCGTCAAAGATTTATCTGAGCGCGAGTTCTCTGCCGACATGGGGATTTGGCCTGTCCGCTTCCGTGTTGCAGCAAATGATTTAAAATCGTTGGAGGACCAAATTGCCGCCGGCCGTAAAAACGATCCACGAATTTTTGACAACAGCAGGATTCAAGGAGGACGAGATTTCATCTGTGCCTCCGCAGATTACTGACGCTGAAGCGGCGACGAATACCTCATCGAACGAGCTAACTAAGCCGGCGTTTCGCTACTCAGCGCTTGTGACAGTTCTTCTCCGTAGTTCCAAAGTGGATGAAATCCGGAAAGCGATGGAAAAGAGCGATCAGCTTGTGCAGAGCGGCGTCGCTCTCGGCGGGGACGAATACACCGGGCGCGCAGAATTTCTGTTCAGGGGAATCAATAAAATCAAACCGGACATGATCGAGGAAGCGACGGTGAATGCACGTAAAGCGGCAGAAAAATTCGCTGCTGATTCTAACAGTAAGGTAGGCGCAATTCGCCGGGCAACCCAGGGAACATTCGAAGTTAACGATCGTGACTCCAGTTCGCCGCACCGAAGATCGTTCGCGTCGTCACGACCGTCGACTATTTTCTTAAATAGACTCGACTCAAAACACCCTCCCTAACCCAAATCCCGCTTGTCATCCTAGGCGCTGCCGCTAAGCTTGGCCTCCCGCACTGGGAATTCGCATGTCGCTGGCCAATTTACTTTCTGCCGAGCAAATCATCCCCGAGATGAAAGCAACGGAGCGCTGGGCGGCCATTGTCGAGCTGATCGATTTGCTCGTTGGACTCGGCAAAATTAAGTCCCCGGATCGCGACCCGATCCTTGCGGCGCTGAAACAACGCGAGGAAACAATGAGCACAGGCATCGGATTCGGCATCGCCATTCCGCATTGTTCTTCGGACCGGCTCGAAGAAGTCGTCGCGGCCTTCGGAAGATCTACCACCGGTATCGAATTCGATGCTTTGGATAATGCACCGGTGAAGTTCGTCGTTCTTTTTATTGTCCCGAAAAATCAATTCCAAACTCACCTGCGCACGCTGGCCTCAATCGCAAAATTTCTGAACGATCGCTCTGTGCGCGAAAGCCTGGCCAGCGCGAAATCCGCCGACGAAATTTTGTCGATCTTTCGCGATCGCTCGTAATGTCGTGACGCAGGCAATCGTGCCTGCGAAGATTGAGAGTTGGCAGCAGACATGATTGTCTGCTTCACGTTTCGCCTGCGTTAAAATAAATCGATGGAAACATTCCAGGCAATTCTCGCGAAGAAACTAAGCGACGCGCTTGCGCAAGCACGATTGCCAATCGCCGGCGAATTAACGCCAGCGACCGATCCACGGTTCGGCGATTATCAAACAAACGCGGCTCTCGTGCTGGGAAAGCAGCGCGACGAAAAGCCGCGAGTTCTCGCGGAGCAAATCGTCGCGCTGTTTAATGCTGGCGATGTTTGCGAACCGCCAGTGGTCGCGGGCGCAGGCTTTATCAACTTCGCACTATGTCCTGGCGCAGTTGCTGAAAAGACGATGGAGGTGCTGCGAGATGAACGGCTCGGCGTTGCAGAAACAAAATCAGCAAGACACATCGTGATTGATTTTGGCTCGCCCAATGTAGCCAAGCCGATGCATGTCGGTCACGTCCGCAGCACAGTGCT
>Ga0066706_10000547_pt1 | contig 12229 bp, 8 predicted proteins | sample GraSoiAngelo_155_FD_67274 | JGI IMG/M metagenome (GOLD analysis project Ga0066706, IMG submission 67274) | Grasslands soil microbial communities from the Angelo Coastal Reserve, California, USA - 14_1009_13_30cm | ecosystem: Environmental > Terrestrial > Soil > Grasslands | place: USA...
GGACGTTTGTTGGCACGTCGCGGCGGCTGAAGGAGCACGACGCATCCATCAGGACCATTGCCGTCGAGCCGGAGGACGCGTTCCACGGCCTCGAAGGGCTGAAGCACCTGCCGACTGCAATCGTGCCGCGGATCTGGGACGAATCGCTCGCCGACGAGGTGTGGGGTTGCCCGACCGAGCCGGCTTACGACCTCGCCCGCAGTGTGGCGCGGACCGAGGGGTTGCTGGTCGGACATTCCAGCGGCGCCGCGCTGTGGGCGGTGCGCAGGCTGGCGGAGACGATTCGCGAGGGGGTGGTCGTGACGGTCTTTCCCGACTCGGGGGACCGGTATCTCTCGACTGGGTTGTATGGATCAGCCCCTCCCCGGCTTCGCCGGACCTCCCCGTAAATGGGGAGGAGCTGAGGTGAAAATCAATCGCTTCTCACTGGAGGCGATCCGGGCCCATGGAGCTGAGGGGTATCCCCACGAGATTTGCGGTGTCATGGTCGGGCCGCGCGGGGACCGGTCCGTCACGGAGGTGAAACGCGCGCGCAACATCGTGGTCGATCGCGCGCGCGACCGGTACGAGATCGATCCACGGGACCAGATCCGCATCCAGCGCGAGGCGGACGCTGCGGGCCTCGACATCGTCGGCTACTACCACAGCCACCCCGACCACCCGGCGCAGGCGTCACGATTCGACACCGAGCGCGCGTGGGCCGGCTACGTCTATCTGATCGTCGCCGTCCACGAGGGTGAGCCGGTCGACGCCAACGCTTTTGTCGCCGAAAAGGACGGCGGGCCTTTTCAACCTGAGCCGCTGGAATTGATCTGACCGACCCGATCGCGCCGCCGCTCCCGGTGAGGTGGCTGAATCGAAACGTCCTCGGGATCGGGCTGGCCGACCTGGCGGCCGACGCCAACTACGAGATGGTCTTCGCCGTCCTGCCCCTTTTCATCACGGTCGGCCTGGGAGCGCCTGCTTTCGCCGTGGGCTTGATCGAGGGAGTCGGCGATGGTTCATCGGCCGTCGTCAAGCTGTTCAGCGGCTGGTACAGCGACCGCATCTCGTGGCGCAGACAGCTTGCGGTCGGCGGCTACGGGGGTACGGTCGTCGGACTTGGTCTCCTCGTAGCGATCACAGCCTGGCCGCAGATCATCGTCGCTCGAGCCCTGGCGTGGATGGGCCGCGGCCTTCGCCAGCCGATTCGCTCCGCGATGCTCGCCGGCTCGGTCGAGAAGAAAGATCTCGGCAAGGCTTTCGGATTCCACGAGGCCCTGGACACAGCGGGCGCGCTGATCGGCCCCAGCGTCGCGTTTGTTCTTCTCTCCACCGGCCACAGCTTCCGCACGATCTTCTGGGTTGCGCTGATACCGGGCGTCGTGTGCGTGGTGCTGTTCGCACTCATCACGCGCGATCCACGCCGCGGGCGGCCGGAGCCGGTTTCGCTCCGGGTGCCCCTCCCCCCAAACTTCTGGCGGCTGATGGTCCCGGTGGCCATCTTCGGCCTGGGCAACTTCGCGACCGCCTTCTTCACCCTCCGGGCGGCCCAAATCATGCAGCCCGAGCTGGGCCGCACCGGCGCGCTCGCGGCCGCGGTTGGCTTCTATCTCGCGCACAACGCGGTGGGCGCGGCGGTGTCGTTCCCAGCAGGCTGGCTCGCCGACCGGGTCGGCAAGGCGCCGGTGCTCGCCGCCGCTTACCTCACTTTTGCCCTGGCGTGCCTGGTCGGGCTGGTCGGGCATGGCTGGCTCGCCCTCGGCCTCCTGGCCCTCCTGGTGGGGGCGCAGAACCCGGTGGTGAGCGCGGTCGAGGGCTCGCTCACCAGCTCGCTGGTCGAGGCCCGCCGGCTGGGCACCGCGTTCGGATTCCTCAATGCCATCAACGGTGCAGCGGACCTGGCCTCTAGCGTCGTCGCCGGGGCGCTCTGGACCCTCGTAAGTTCGCAGGCCGCCCTCGGCTTCGGTGCCGCGCTCTGCGCCACCGCGGCGGTCGTCTTGTGGGTCAGGCAGCCAAAAACCGTCTAATTGACCGGTGGCCAGGCCCATCGTCGCGATCGTCGGCCGACCCAACGTCGGCAAATCGACGCTGTTCAACCGCATGATCGGCTGGCGGAAGGCCATAGTCGACGCCCAGTCGGGGCTGACGCGCGATCGGCTTTACGGCGTCGCCGAATGGCGCGGCCGCGAGTTCACGGTCGTCGACACCGCCGGCCTGGACCTCGACGGCGCGAAGGACTCCTCACGCAGCGCGATCGAAGCCCAGACCAGGATCGCCATCGACCAGGCGGACGTCATCGTGCTGCTGTTCGACGTGCGCCAGGGCCTGACGCCCATCGACCGGGACATCGCGCAGATGCTTCGCAAGTCGCGGGCGCGAGTCATCGTCGCGGCCAACAAGGCGGATTCGCATGGGGAGGCGCATTTCGCCCACGAGCTGCTCGAGCTCGGCTTTGACGAGCCGTCGCTCGTCTCCGCCCAGCACGGGTTGGGAGTGGGCGAGCTCCTGGATCGCCTGCTGGAGGCGCTGCCGCCGCACCAAGAGCCGAGCGGGGAGGACGACAAGGCGGACCGGCTCGCCATCATGGGCCGGCCGAACGTCGGAAAGTCGTCACTCCTGAATGCGCTGCTCGGCGACGAACGCGCGCTGGTCAGCCCGACACCGGGCACGACGCGCGATCCCATCGACACCGAGCTCGTGTTCGACGGCGTTCCGGTCGTGCTCATCGACACCGCGGGTATCCGCCGCAAGTCGTCGAGCCGTGACCGGCTCGAGCGCTACAGCCTGCTGCGCGGGATCCATGCCATGGAGCGGGCCGACGCCGTGCTGCTCGTCCTCGACGCCTCGGCCGGCGTCCTGGCCCAGGACCAGCACGTAGCCGGCTACGCGCTCGACGCTGGGAAAGGGCTAGTGATCGTGGTCAACAAGATCGACCTGGTCGAGCCGGCGGAGCGAAAGCCCGCCCACTGGCGCGCGGCCCTGGCCAGGCAGTTCAAGTTCGCGCCTTACGCGCCCATCGCCACGGTCTCGGCCAAGACGAGGGAAGGCATCGGGACACTGCTGCCGACCGCGCTCGAAGTGGTCGGTCAGCGCCGGATCAAGATGCCGCCCAACGAGCTGAACCGCGTCCTGCGGGAGGCGTTCCTCGACCACCCACCACCCAGCTTCAAGGGCCGGCGGCTCAAGCTCGGTTACGGGACGCAAGCCGCCGGCGAAGCGCCCACCGTCGTCATGTTCGTCAACGACACGGGCCTCCTTCACTTCTCCTACAGGCGCTACCTCGAGAAGAAGATCCGTGACCGTTTCGGGCTCATCGGGAACCCGATCAAGTTGGTCTTGCGCTCGGACGAGGGAAGCCGGAACAGGCCTCGGGTCTCCCCACCCGGCGCTGCGCGCCGACCTCCCCCGCAAGCTGGGAGGTGAAGACCTGGAATTACATACCGATGACACATGTAAGACCGGCGTCTGACGTTGGTCTGAACAATGAGACCAATGGGCGGATCGATGACTTCCAAGATCCTCGTCGTCGACGACGAGAAGCACATCCTCGAGCTGGCTCGCCTGTACCTCACCCGTGAGGGCTATGAGGTCGAGGGAGTGGGGGATGGAGCCCAGGCGGTCGCCCGCTTCAGCCAGGTCAAGCCCGACCTCGTGATCCTCGACATCATGCTGCCCGGAGTCGACGGCCTGACCATATGCAAGGAGATCCGCAAGCAGAGCCAGGTGCCGATCATCATGCTGACCGCGCGCGACGAGGTCACCGACAAGGTCGTCGGCCTCGAGGTGGGCGCTGACGACTACCTGACCAAGCCGTTCCACCCCCAGGAGCTGGTGGCGCGCGCCAAAGCGCTGCTTCGCCGTGCCCGGATCGAGCCCGACCAGCCCAGGCTCGTGCGCGCCGGCAAGCTGGAGGTCGACGTCGAGCGGCACGAGGTGCGACACGGCTCCGAGCGGGTGCAGCTCCGACCCAAGGAGTTCGACCTGCTGACCCTCCTGGCGCGCCATCCCGGGCGGGTCTTTCAGCGGAGCGAGCTCCTCGACCTGGTCTGGGGCTACGACTTTCCCGGCTACACCAGGACCGTCGACGTTCATGTCCAGCAGGTCCGTGAGAAGCTGGCTGCCGCGAAGATCACCGATCCGAGCATCCAGACCGTGTGGGGCGTCGGGTATCGGTTGGAGCTGACGGGAAGCTGACCCTGCGACTGCGTCTTGTCGCGGCCGCGGCCGGCATCGTCGCCGTCAGTCTTCTGCTCGGTGGCGCATTGACCTGGGTCATGGTTCGCGACCTCGAGTTCGAGAGCGTGCAGGATCAGCTGGACCGGCAGGTCACTGTGGCGGCGACCGTGGTCCGGACGCAGGAGTGCGTCACGCCACAAACCGGGACGACCCTGTGCCGCCCCGCCACGCCTTCGGACTTCACGAACCGGCTGAACCTCGACGCGCCGCGGCTCGGCAGCGGGCGGCTCCTCCTCCTCGACAGCGAGCGCACCATCGTTTACGACAGCGGACAGGCAGGCATCGAAGGCACGCAGCTCAGCCTCACACCGTCCAAGCGGTTCGCCGGCGTCTTCGAGGCGCGCACATCGCTTGGCGATCAGAGCTTTCTTGCCGCGGCGATCAAGCTACCGGGCAAACGGGTCGACCCGCTCGGGGCGACTTACGTGATGATCGCCCAGCCCGAAGCCTTCGTCGCGACGGCCGCCGCCGGCGATCTCGCGAGCCGTCTCCTCGAGGCCGGCGGCGTGGCCCTGGTTGTGGCCATGCTGCTCGTCCTGCTGGTGAGCCGGTCGGTGACGAGACCGCTGACCCAGCTCGGCTCAGCGGCGGAGGACATCGCGGCCGGCAACTACTCGCGCCGAGTCGACATCGACGGCCAGGACGAGCTGGGGATGCTGGGCTCGGCGTTCAACCGCATGGCCGAAGCGGTGGAGCGCGCGCGTAAGGTTCAGCGCGACTTCCTCGCCAACGTCTCGCACGAGCTCAAAACGCCGCTGACCAGCTTGATCGGCTTCAGCCAGGCTCTGGTCGACGGCAGCCTGCTGAGCGAAACCGAGCGCACGCGAGCGGCGGCGATCGTGCACGAGGAATCGGAGCGAGTGCTGCGCATGGCGCAGGAGCTGCTCGACCTCGCCCGCGTCGAGGCGGGGACGATCTCGATGCACATCACGTCGGTCGACCTGGGTGGCCAGCTGGAGCAAGAGCTGGAGATGATTCGGCCTCGGGCGGGGGCGCGCCGGCTGTCCCTGAAGCTCAACGTGCCCGACGACATTCCACCGGTGGCCGCCGATCCGGAGCGGCTGCACCAGGTCTTGGACAACCTGCTCGACAACGCAGTGAAGTACGCCCCGGAGGGCTCGACGGTCAATGCCACGGCGCGTCTGAGCGGCGGCTCGGTCGAAACAGTCATGGCGAACCCAGCCGGTGTGCACCGCCCCGACCCGGACAGGATGTTTGATCGCTTCTATCGAGCCGACCCATCGCGTTCGGCGGCGGCGGGTGGCGTTGGACTCGGGCTTTCGATCTCACGCGAGCTCGTCGCGGCGATGAAGGGTCGCCTGTGGGCGGACTTTGACGACTCCGGCAACCTTCGCGTGCATCTCATGCTGCCGGCGTCGCGCGACGGCAAGGTGAGAACCGAGCCCGCCGCGCCTGCTGCTGTGGCCTAGGAGCCGCTGAAATCCCGGATAGTCCGGACTATCCGGCGTTGGCGTTGGGCTTCGTGCTGCTTCGTCCGGACTATCCGTAGGTATGCCGCCGGAATGTGGACTTCAGGCCGGCGGGACAAGAAGGGTCACCGGATTCTCCACCAGCCTCTTGACCTCGGCCATGAACTGAGCCGCTGTCGCACCGTAAAAGACTCGGTGGTCGACGGACAGCGTCATTCGCATCACCTTGCCGGGAACGATTCGTCCCCCTTCGACCACCGGTACGTCTTTGATCGCACCCACCGCGAGGATGCCCGCCTCGGGCGGATTGATGATGGCGACGAACTCGTCGACTCCGTACATGCCGAGATTCGAGATGGAGAAGGTTGCGCCGGAAAGGTCGCCTTCGTTCGGGCGGCCTGAGCGGGCGCGCTCGATGACCTGGCGCGACTCGATCGAGATCTGGATCAGGTCCTTCAGGTCGGCGTCGTGCACCACCGGCACGAGCAAGCCCATGCCCTGGCTCGGTGCGACGGCGAGGCCGATGTTGATCGAGCGCTTGCGCTGGAACTTGCCCTCGACCCAGGAGCTGTTGACCTCGGGGAACTTGCGCAAGGCGAGCGCGCAGGCGCGGACCAGGAAATCGGTCATGGTCACCTTTTCGGCGCCCGGCACAGAGTCCTTCAGCTGCTGCCGCAGGCTGACCGCGAGGTCGACCCGGGCCTCGACCGTGACCTGGAACTCCGGGATGGTGGACTTTGCCTCGGCCATTCGGCGCGCGATCGTCGCCTGCATGCGGTTGGGCTCGACGATCTCAACTTCCGCACCGGCGCGCCTGTCACCTGCAGGCTGAGTGCGGCGGCGGTCAGCCGCGGGCCGGGTGCCGCCTGCCGCTACCACGTCTTCTTTGACAATCCGGCCTTCCGGGCCGCTGCCCTTCAGCGAGGAAAGGTCGACGCCCATCTCGGCCGCCAATCGCTTCGCCAGCGGTGACGCCTTGATGCCGTCCTGCTGGCCGTCCTGTCCTCCCCGTTCACGGGGAGATGGCGGCGCAGCCGCCGGAGGGGCTGCAACTGGCTCCGCCTTCGGGGCGGGAGCTTCGGGTTCCTTGCCCTTCGGCTCGGCGGCCGCCTTCTGCGGAGGTGGTTGCTTCGCGGGAGCCGGCTCACCTGCCTCGCCGATCTTCGCGATCGGCGCCCCGATCTTGGCCGGCACGCCCTGTTCGACCAGGATCTGCAGCACGCCGTCCGCATCGGCCTCGAGGTCAAAGGTCGCCTTGTCAGACTCGACCTCGGCCAACACGTCGCCGGTCTTCACCTGGTCGCCGCTCTTCTTCTTCCACTCGACGATCGTGCCCTCCTCCATCGTGTCGGAGAGCTTGGGCATGTTTATGTCAGGCATCAGCCCAACCCGCCATTTCGCACGTCTGACGCCAGACGTTCGCTACGCAGCCCGAAATTCCGCACGGGTGACGCCAGACGTGCGGAATCCACCGGGTCAGGCATCGGGTTTCCTACCGAGGGTGAAGCGGACCAGGCGCTTGATGTCCTCGCTCGTGGGGATCGAGGTCTTCTCGAGCTGCTGGTTGTACGGCATCGGCACCTCGGCGCCGCCCAGTCGGCGGATGGGCGCGTCCAGGTAATCGAAGCAGCGCTCCTGCACGCCGGCTGCGAGCTCGGCGGTCACGCCGTACGTCGACCAGCCTTCTTCGACCACGACGCAGCGGCTTGTCTTGCGCACCGACTCGACGATGGGCTCCCAGTCGATTGGCCGGATCGAGCGCAGGTCGACGACCTCGGCGTCGATGTCCTCTTCCTCGAGCTGCTTTGCGGCTTCATTGGCGAGAACGGCCATCCTGGAGACGCCGACGATCGTCACGTCAGAACCCGTGCGCCGAAGGGCCGCCTTGCCCAGCGGTGTCGTGTAATCGCCGCCTGGAACCTCGCCCTTCACGTTGTAGAGGCTCATCGATTCGAGGAACATCACCGGATTGTCCGCGCGGATGGCGGACTTGAGCATGCCCTTCGCATCCGCCGGCGTCGTCGGCGCGACGACCAGCAGGCCGGGGATCAGTCCGTATAGGACTTCAAAGCTGTGCGAGTGCTGGGCGGAGAGCTGGTGTCCGGCGCCGCCTGGCATCCGGATCACCATCGGCACCTTGACCTCGCCGCCGAACATGTAGCGGATCTTGGCCGCGTTGTTGACGATCTGGTCATAAGCGATCAGCGAGAAGTTGATGGTCATCAGCTCGACCACGGGACGCAGGCCGAGCATGGCCGCCCCGATGGCTGTGCCCACAATCGCCTCTTCGGCGATCGGCGCATCGACCACGCGCTGCGGACCGAACTTGTCGAGGAGGCCCTCGGTGACGCGATAGGCGCCGCCGAATGTCCCGATGTCCTCGCCGATCAGGAAGATCGAGTCGTCGCGCTCCATCTCCTCCGCCAGAGCCTCGCGTAGAGCGACGCGGTAGAGCTTTTCGTTGGAGGCGGCCGGCGCCTTGGCCGGTGTTGCGGTCGCCATCAAACTCTCTCTGCTCGCAGCTCGGGCCGGTTGTCCCACTGGCCCGCGTAGGTGTACTTGTAGAGGTCGTCCGGGTTGGGATCCGGGCTCTGGTCCGCGAACTCGATGATGTCGCGGACCTCGGCGTCGACCTCCTGGCGCACCTTCTTGTAGTACTCCTCGTCCGCCAGGCCGCTCTTCTCCAGCTCGTGCTCGAAGGCGACGATGGGGTCCGCCTTGCGCCACTTCTCCTTGTCCTCGGCCGATCGGTACTTGTCCGGGTCGACCACCGAATGGCCTCGGAAGCGGTAGCAAAGCGACTCGATGAAGCGAGGCACCGAATCCTTGCGCGTCTTCTCGACTATCTCGCTCGTCCGCAGCATGACCTCGCGCAGGTTCATGCCGTCGATCTGGATCGACTCCATGTCGTATGCGCACGCCTTCTTGTAGATGTCGGCGACAGCCGACGCCTTCTCGACCGGCGTGCCCATGCCGTAACGGTTGTTGACGCAGAACCAGACCACCGGGAGGTCGAAGACCTTGGCCATGTTCAGCGACTCGTGGAAGGCGCCGATGTTGGTGGCGCCGTCACCGAACATGCAGAAGATCACGTCGGGCTGCTTGCGATATTTCACCGCCCAGGCGCCGCCGACGGCCAGAGGCAGGTGGCCTCCGACGATTCCATAGCCGCCCATGAAGCGGCGGCTGTAGTCGACGAGGTGCATCGACCCACCGCGTCCGTGTGAGGTCCCGGTTTCCTTGCCGAAGAGCTCGGCCATGACTGCCTTGGGGTCCACTCCGCGGGCGATCGCGTGCCCGTGTTCGCGGTAGCTGGTGAAGATCCAGTCGTTTGCCTTGAGGGCAAGGATGCCTCCGACGACAGTTGCCTCCTCGCCGATGTTGAGGTGGCAATAGCCTCCGATCTTTGCCTTCGTGTACTGCTCCTGCGCGCGCTCTTCGAAACGGCGGATGAGCTGCATCTGCCGGTGCAGGCCGAGCAGGAAGTCGCGATTGCCCTTGGTCAGCTCGAGCGACTTGGGGTTGATCGCGCTGGGCGTGGGAGGTGGGGAAGAGGGCTTGACGGGGGCGACCATTTGCTTCTCCCGATTTTGATTGTTGGCTTGACTGCTTGCCTGGGCCACGCCCCTCTCCCCAACCCTCTCCCCTGTGGGGAGAGTGGGATTTACCTTTCGGTTGGGGATGTGTATAGCCCGACCCTGCGCGGCCAGCGCTGACTCCATCAACGACTCGGGCAGCGTGGGGTGGGCGTGGATCGTTAGATCGATCTGCTCCAGCGTCAGGCCGTTTTGCACGGCGAGCGTCGCCTCGGCGATGAGGTCGGTGGCGCGTGGCCCGATGATGTGCGCGCCGAGCAGCTTGCCCGACTCCGCATCCGCGACGATCTTGACGAACCCGTCGGTCTGGCCGAGCGTCAGGGCTCGTCCCGCGGCGGCGAAAGGAAACTTTCCGATTTTGACGGCGATGCCTTTTTCTTTCGCCTCTTTCTCGCCGAGCCCGACGTGCGCGATCTCGGGGTCGGTGTAGATGCAGTTGGGCGCGGCGTGGTAATCGGGGATGCGGTTGCCGTGCCCGGCGATGTTCTCCACCGCGCACACCCCTTCGTACGACGCGACGTGCGCGAGCATGATGCCGCCGATCACGTCGCCAATGGCCCAGATGCCGTCGGCGTCGGTGTGGAGGTGCTGGTCCACCACGACGCGGTAGCGGTCTAGCTTCACCCCGGCCTTATCCGCTTCGAGACCGTGCGTGTAGGGCACCCGCCCGACAGCCAGCAAGACCTGGTCGGCGTCCACAGCGCCACCTTCGCCGCCGGTCGAGAAGCGCACCTGCAGCGCACCGTTTTGCTTGGTCACCTCGGAGACCTTGCTATCCGTGTGGATCTCGCCGCCAAGACCCGTCAGATGCTTCGTGTAGACGGCGACGAGGTCGGCGTCGACCATCGCCAGGACCTGCGGGAGCATCTCGAGCACCGCGACCTTGCTGCCCAGGGCGGCGAACATGGCCGCAAACTCCATCCCCACGACGCCACCGCCGATGACCGCCAGCCGGCGTGGGACCTCCTTGAGCTCCAGGACCTGGTCGGAGTCGATCGTCAGCTCGACCCCACGCAGCGGGATGCGCGCGACCGCGGACCCCGTGGCGATGACGATGTCTTTCGCCGTCAGCTGCTCGCCGGCCACGTCGACCGTGCCTTTGCCGGCCAGGCGGGCGCCGCCTTTGAACGCGGTCACGCCGCCGGCTTTGAGCAGCCCGTCGACGCCCTTGACGAGCTGGTCGACGACCGAGGTCTTGCGCTTCTGGGCGGCGGTCCAGTCGAAGGCGAGATGGTCGGCGACAACGCCGAACACGGCGCCCTCCCGGGCCTGCGTATACAGCTCAGACGACTGGAGCAGCGCCTTGGTCGGGATGCAGCCCCGTACCAGGCAGGTGCCGCCCATCCGGTCCTTCTCGACGATGGCCGTCTTGGCCCCGAGCTGAGCCGCCCGGAGGGCGGCGACATAGCCCCCGGGGCCGCCGCCGATCACGACTACGTCAAACGCCCCGGCCATAGCTCCTGTCTATACGTCCCATCGATAGAAATTATGCCGCGGGCTTTACTTCGCCCGGGCCCCATTCGGGTTGTAGCGGTTGACGATCGGCATCCGGCGGTCGCGGCCGAAGGCCCGCGGGGTGATCTTCACGCCCGGCGGCGCCTGGCGGCGTTTGTACTCGCTCCGGTCGACCAGCTGAATGACGCGCGCGACGGTCTCCGGTTTGTTCCCCGCCGCGACCAGCTCTTCAGGGCTGAGGTCCTCTTCGATATAGCCCTTCAGGATCGGGTCCAGCTCGTCGTAGGGCGGCAGGCTGTCGGTGTCCTTCTGGTCGGGCTTCAGCTCGGCCGAGGGTGCCTTGGTGATCACGCGCTCCGGGATCGCGGGGCCAAGCGTGTTGCGGTGGCGGCAGAGCTCGTACACGGTGGTCTTGGTGATGTCTTTGAGCACCGCGTAGCCGCCGGCGATGTCGCCGTACAGGGTCCCGTAGCCGGTGGCCAGCTCCGACTTGTTGCCGGTGCTGAGCACGATGTAGCCGAACTTGTTGGAAAGCGCGTGGAGGATCGTCGACCGGATTCGCGGCTGGACGTTTTCCTCCGCCACCCCTGGCTTGGTGTCCTTGAAGGCGGGCGCCAGGATCTTCTCGAAGCCCTCGTGTGGCGGCTCGATTGAGAAGTCCATCAGCTGCATGCCGAGGTTTTCGGCGGTCATCCCGGCATCGTCGAGGCTTTCGGAGGACGTGTGTCGAGAAGGCATCCGGACGCCGATCACGTTCTCCGGACCGAGCGCGTCGCAAGCGATCGCCGCGGTCAGCGCCGAGTCGACGCCGCCTGACATTCCGATGACGACCTTCTTGAAACCCTGCTTGCGCATGTAGTCCCCGGTGGCGAGGACGACGGCGGCGTAGATCTCGGCCGCGCCCTCGAGCGGCGTCGCGAGCCGATTCTTGATTTGCGGTTTGATCCTCGACTTGGAAGCGGTCGTGAGTGACACCTCGGACACGTCGAGGTCCAGGCGCTGCGCCGCATCCGCCTCGTAACGCAGCTTCTCTGGCGAGTGGTGGATGGGCAACGCGGGATCGAAATCGCAAACCAGAAGGTCGGGCACGAGCGACTCGGCGTGCGCGATCAGCTTGCCGTGCGGGTCGAACACGACGCTGTTGCCGTCGAACACGAGCTCGTCCTGTCCGCCCACCGTGTTGACCCACGCGACGAACGCCCCGTAGTCGGCTGCGCGTCCGCCGACCATAGCCTCGCGCGGCGCGCGCTTGCCGTAGTGGTAAGGCGAGCCGTTGATGTTGATCAGCAGCCGGGCGCCGTGGTGCGCCTGCCACGCCATCGGGCCTGACGGGAACCAGCAGTCCTCGCAAACCGAAAGGCCGATCCGCACGCCGTCGAGCTCGACGATGGGGCACCTGTGCCCGGGCTGGAAATAGCGCTTCTCGTCGAACACCCCGTAGTTGGGCAGGAACACCTTGTGATAGACGGCCTTCACCTCGCCGTCGTGCAGGAATGCCGCGGCGTTGAAGATGTCGCCGTCCTCGTCGAC
>Ga0066706_10000548_pt1 | contig 12228 bp, 8 predicted proteins | sample GraSoiAngelo_155_FD_67274 | JGI IMG/M metagenome (GOLD analysis project Ga0066706, IMG submission 67274) | Grasslands soil microbial communities from the Angelo Coastal Reserve, California, USA - 14_1009_13_30cm | ecosystem: Environmental > Terrestrial > Soil > Grasslands | place: USA...
GAGCGCGGCCTTCGCAGAAGGGAGCCGCTCCGCGAGGGCCCGGGCGAGCAGCCGGTACGCGCTCGCGAGGATGAGCCCGACGCCCACGAACGAGAGATAGGTGTAGCGATCCGCGATGACCGCGCTTCCCACCGGGAAGAGCTGCAGCACGAGCACCACGTTGACGAGGAAGAAGAGCGCCCCGAACAGGGCGGCCCGGTCCTTCCGTGCGATCCACGCGATCGCGGCCCCCAGCACCAGCACGCCGAGCGGCGCCAGCGCATAGAGGAGCGGCACTCCCGCGGTCTTCAGGGGATAGGGATAGAAGGCCGAAAGCCCGGCCGGCGCGATCGCGCGGATCAGATAGGCCGAGATCCCATAGCAGGCGAAGAGAATCCGCTCGTAGAGAGGATACGAGGCCAGCGCCTGAACCGCGCCCTGCCGCGTCTGCGCCACGACGGACAGATACCCGAAGACGATCGCGATCAGAAACATCGGGGCCTTTTCGAGCAGGAGCTTCAGGTTCCACCCGCGCTTCAGGTACAGGTCCACGGCGAGGAGCGCGACCGGGAGCGTGACCGCCATCCCCTTGGAAAGGAGAGAGAGCAGGAAGCCAAGCAGCGTGGCGGCGTAGAGAAGAGGCCTCCCCGGCCCGCGCGCTCGAAGCCACAGGACGTACGCGGCACAGGAGAGCAGGTAGAAGAGCGCGTACAGGACGTCCTTGCGTCCCGAGACCCAGGCGACGGATTCCACGTGGAGCGGGTGGATGCCGAAGAAGAGGGACGTGATCGCGGAGAGCGCCGCCGACCCGGTGAGGAGGAACACGAACGCGAAGACCGAGACGGTCGCGAGCGTGTGCAGCACGACGTTCGTGATGTGATAGCCCCTGGGATCCAGCTTCCAGAGCCGGTAATCGAGGGTGTAGGAAGCGATCGTGAGCGGCTGATAATTGCCTTCGATGAAGGTGCCGAAGAGCGCGCCGACGCCCTGGAGCGAGGAGTCGCGGATCATCGCGTTCTCGGTGACGTAGGCGTTGTCGTCCCAATCCATGAATCCGTAGCGGACCGAGGGAAGGAAGGCGAGGGCGGTCACGAGCGCGATCGCGGCCGGAAGGAGCCAGGGGAGCCGCGCGGCAAGCGAAGAGGGCCGCGGTCGCACGGACCGGGCCCGCCTGGTCTTCACCATGCCTCGTGCCGAACGGGGTGTGATGCCCTCAAGCTACGCTATTCGTATCTCAGCGCGTCGATGGGGTGAAGCCGGGACGCGCGGATGGCGGGCAGCAGGCCGAACCCGATGCCCACCGCGGAGCAGAAGAGGAGCCCGATCACCGCCCATTCCATGGGGACGCTCGCGTCGAAATGGGTGAAGACCGTGACCAGGTTTCCCAGTCCGAAGCCCACCACGATCCCGACGAGCCCTCCGATGTTGCAGAGAATCACCGCTTCCAGCAGGAACTGCCCCAGGATGCTGACCCGTTTCGCGCCGAGCGCCTTCCGGATCCCGATCTCACGGGTGCGCTCCGTCACGGCCACCAGCATGATGTTCATGATTCCGATGCCGGCCACGATGAGCGCGATGATCCCGATCACGAAGGCGGCGATCTTCACCCCCACGCTCATCTTGTTGAACTGGGTGATCAGGCTCTGGCTGTTGAAGAACTCGAAGTTGTCCTCTTCTCCGGGCTTCAGGCCGCGGTCGCGGCGAAGCACCTGCCGGGTCTCTTCGATCGCGTCCTGGATCAGCTCGGGAGTCTTGGCGCGCACCGTGATGTTCACCGATCTCGGGAAGCCGTCCCGGCCCACGAGGCCGTACGTGTTCACGAAGGTGGAGACCGGGATCAGGACGTAGTTGTCGAAGGCACCGCCGAACGCGGACTTCTTCTCGTCGAAGACACCGATCACCTGGTACTTCCGCCCGTCCACACGGATGTCTTTCCCCACGGGGTCCGTGAAGGGATAGAGCTTCTTCGCGATCGCGTACCCGATCACGGCGACCTTCTGCGCGGTCTTCACGTCCATCTCGGAGAGGTTCCGGCCCAGCCCCACGTAATGCGTGTTGTTAGGCGGGTACTCGGGCGTGCCACCGCAGATGGAGAGGTTCGGATTGGTGGATTCGCCCTTGTACTGCGCCTTGAACCCGAAATCCCAGATCTCGGACCCCACGAGATCGACGGACCCGACGTGATCCCGGATCGCCCTCGCGTTCGCGAGCGTGAGCGGCGGGCGCCGCATGGCCTTCCGCCGCTCCGCCGCCGAGTGGAAGCCGCCGGCGGGCCACTTCTGGACCTGGAAGACCTGAGCGCCCAGGACGCTCATCTCGCGCTCCAGGGTGCCCTGGATGACGGAGATGGCGGTCATGACCGCGATGATGGACGCCACTCCGGCCACGACGCCGACGAGCGTCAGGATGGAGCGGAGCTTGTTGCTGAGGATCGCTCCGGTGGACATGAGGAGCGTGTCGAGAGGACGCATCTACGCGGACCCCCGCCGGATCGCCGCCGCCGCGCCTTCGCCCCTGCGCTCACTCATAGCGAAGGGAGTCGATGGGGTCGAGGCGCGCGGCGCGGAAGGCAGGCACGATCCCCGCCAGCACTCCGACGGCGATCGACACCATCACGGCAACGGCGAGGATGGGAACGGAGAGGCTCGCGGGCATCACGGCCGCGTTGAGAACGGCGGTCAGGATCGCGGCCAGGAGGATGCCGATGGTCCCCCCCAGGAGGCAGATCACCGAGGATTCGTAGAGAAACTGAAGGAGGATGCTCCGCTGGGTCGCTCCGATGGCTTTCCGGACTCCGATCTCGCGGGTGCGCTCGGTCACGGACACGAACATGATGTTCATCACGCCGACCGCACCCACGAAGAGCGAGATGCTCGTCACGATGAATCCCACGAGGATCACGATCCCCATGGTGCTGTTGAAGGCGCCCACCAGCGTATCGAGCTTGTTGATCGAGAAATTGTCCGGCTCCGTGGGACGGAGCCTCCGGATCTTGCGCATCTCGCCGATGACCTCGTACTCGAGGTTCTTCACCGACTCCTGCGTGGGCGCCTTGACCGCCACGTTCACTTCCTGCTGCCCGCGGCCGCCTCCGAAGTCCTTCACGTACGTGGTGATCGGAATGAAGATCTGGCGGTCGAAGTTCGGACCCCCGAGGAAGCTCCCCCCCTGATTCTCCATGACGCCGATCACACGGTACGTGCCGCGCCCGATCTTGATCTCCTTGTTCAGCGGATTCAGGGTCCCAAAGAGACCCTTCTTCACGTCGGAGCCGATCACGCAGACGTCCTTCTTGAAATTGACGTCGAAGGAGAGGAGGAACCGGCCCGTCTCGGGCAAGGCGCTGCCGAGAAGAACGCCCTTCTCGGTGGTGCCGATGACGGTCACCCCTTCCATCGTCTCCACGCGGTACTTCACGTCCTGGTTTCCCGCCATGGACGGATTGACGATCGCCCTGCCCCGGAGCTTTTCCTCCAGCATCCGCGCCTCGCGAAGGTCGAGATTCGGACGGTTGCGGAAGGAGAAGAAGTCGTTCATCACCACCCAGGGCATCCGCGAGACGTAGATCACGTCGGTGCCCACCGCCGAGAAGCTCTCGCGGAATTTGTTCCGGAGCCCGTTGGCCGCGGTCATGGTCACCACGACCGCGACGATCCCAATGATGATGCCGAGGGTGGTCAGGGCGCCGCGCCCCTTGTTGGCGCGGATGGCGCGCAGGGCGATCCTGAGCGATTCGCGGAAGTCGAGCGCCTGCTTCATGACGTCAGCCCTGGGAGGGTCCGCTCTCCTTCTTCGCGGGCTTCTTCGTATTGTCGATCGTGACGACCGCCCCGTTCTCCAGATCCTTCGAGATCGCGCGGTAGCTGCCGGTGACGACCTCGTCCCCTTCCTTGAGGCCGTCCAGCACCTCGATCAGATCATCGCTCTGGATTCCGGTCTTGACCTGCTTGGCGACCGCCTTGCCGTTCTCGATGCAGAACACGATCTCGACGAAGCCGTCCTTGTCGGCCTTGTAGGGGGTCTCGGCCGCCTCCGCGACCTTGCTCCCCTTCTTGCCCTTGACGCTGAGCTGATCCAGCGTCCGCACGGCGACGCTCTGGAGCGGCACGCTGAGGGCGTGATCGTTGGTGCTGGTGATGATGTCGGCGCTCGCGGTCATGCCCGGACGAAGCGTCTTGGGAGGATCCGTGATGGTCACCTTGATCTCGAATTCGGTCTTCTGGTCCGTCGTGCCCGCGCCCGCGGACCGGGCGCTGCTCGCGATCTCGGACACGACCCCCTTCAGGGTCTTGCCGGGGAGCGCGTCCACCTCGATCTCGGCTGGCTGCCCGATGGCCACGGACATGACGTCGTTCTCGTCCACGTTGACCTGGGCTTCCATCACCGACAGGTCGGCGACGATGAGGATGACGTCCTTCTGGAACTGCGACCCCAGCGCGATCTCCCCCTGCTCCTTGTTCAGGGCGCTGATCGTGCCGGACATGGGCGCGTAGATGGTGGTCTTGGAGAGATCGTCGCGCGCCTGCTTCAGGGCCGCCTTGGCCTGCTGCACCTGGTCGTTGGCGGACTTGTGACGCGCCACTTCCACCTGGTACTCGGCCTGCTTGGCCTCGAAGGCAGCCTGCGACTCCAGTCCGCCGGCGAGGAGCTGCTTGGACCGCTTGAATTCGTTCTCCGTGCGCGACATGTTCTCGCGCACCAGCGCCGCGTTGGCCTCGGCCGAGCTCACGCTGGCCTCCGCGCTCTCCACCGCGGCGAGATAGCGCTCGCGGTCCAGCCCGGCGAGAAACTGTCCCTTCTTGACCGACTGCCCCTCGACGACCGGCAGCTTGATGAGCTTGGCGCTCACGTCCGCGCTGATCTCGACCTGGGTCTTGGGCTGGATCTTCCCCGTGGCGCTGACTTTCTGAATGATCTTCTTCCGCTCGACCTTGGCGGTCTGGACTTCCGCCGCCTTGCCGCCATGACCGCGCAGCGCCGCGCCGCTCACCGCGGCGATGATGACGAGACCGGCGAGGGTGATCCAAATGTGCTTTTTCTTGAGTTTCATGACCGTACGGCCTCCGCGGACTTTCGCTCTCGGGTATCAGGTTTTCGGGGGTTCACGGAGAGAATACGGCCAGACGGGCCGATTAGTTACCACGCAGTTGGGCGCGATGACCAAGCCGCTGTCAATGCGGGACTTGCGCGCCGGGGGACGCTACTTGATTCCGACCACCCGGAGGCGCTACCGCTTGGAGACCAGCACCACGAACGTGCCCGGCACGACGCTCGGGCGCGGATGAGGGTGGTCGGCGGTCGGTGCGGGTGGCGGCCCGAAGTCGGCCGTCGGCTCGTACACCGACCCCGTCGCTTCGTCGAGCGCCAGCGTGCGGCATCCCTTCTGCGTGGGCACGGTCTCGACGACCGAATACTTGTCGGGCCCGTCCTCGTGGATCACGGTCAGCGTGCCCTCGCCGTTCGAGCTGAATACGAGCTGCCTCTTGGGATCGAACGCCACCCCGTCGACGTTCTTGCCGATGGGAAGAACGCTGACGACGTGCCCGTCGCCGGCATCGAGCACGACCAATTTCTCGTTGGAGCAACCCGCGAAGAGCCTCCGGTGCTCCCGGTCCATGGCCAAACCGCTCGGCTCCTCTCCCGGAGCGAGCGGCCACCGGTGCACGATCTGGAGTGTGCGGGCGTCGAAGGCGAGGACGGCGCTCGAGTCCTCGAGATTCACGTAGACCATGCCCTTCCCGTCGGCGGCCGCGAATTCAGGTTTCCCTCCGAGCGGCACGCTGCCGATGACCGTATCCGCCGCAGCCTCGATCGCCGTCGCGCTCGCGCTGCCGCCGTTGAACGCGAAGACACGTTTCGAGACGGGATCGTATTCGATCGCGTCCGGATTTCGGGCGTTGAGCTTGAGCTTCCCAAGGACGGCCAGAGAGTTCAGATCGAACATCGTCACCGAGGAGTCGCGGCCATTGCTCGTGAACCCGCGTCCCAGATCCGGCGCGAGCGCGACCCCGTGGACCCCGGGCGTGTCGGGGATCTCCCCGAGCACCTTGTCGGTTCGCGTATCCACCACCTGCACCCGGGTCCCGTGCGTGACGAAGAGGCGGTGGGTGGACGAGTCCACGGTCAGTGCGTCCCAGCCTCCCTCGCCGCCGAGAAGAATGCGGTGGGAGACCTTGAACGAGGAATCGCCCGAGGCGACGAAGACGCCCGGGGACGCGATTCCTAGAAAGATCATGGCGACGCGGATTCCAATTCGACTCATGACAACGCTCCTCAGGACAGGGCCCTGGCAAGACCGCGAAACGACGCACAGGGTCGCAGTCGATTCCTACGCGTTCGTAAACGGATGCTCCGGCCGGTGTGATCCGGTCACATCCGCCCCTTCCTGTCCTTTTGGATCGCGAGCAGGACGACCGAGCGTTTGGGATTGATCAGGGAGATGGTCCCATCCGGGCTCTGGCTCGCCCCCTGCCGGATCAGGCCGATGACCTCCGATACCTTGAGCGAAGGATCGATCGCGAACAGCTTCGCCGCGAGATTCGTCACCTGGGGAGCGGCGAGCGAGGTGCCCGACACCGTCATCAGCTCCCCCCCGGGGATGCGGGCCTCGAGCGACTTCCCGTTGGCATAGAGGGTCACGGTCTTGCCGAAGCTCGTGAAGTCCGTGGCCCGCCCGGATTGATCGACCGCGCCCACCGTCAGGAGATTGGGAAGCTCCAGCGAAGGGGGAATGGCCTCGGCGAAGGCGGCGTTCTGGTTCGTGTTCCCCGCGGCGGCGACGAAGAGAATCTCCGGAGCGCTCTGGATGGCCGCGGTCAGCCCCCGCTTGACGACCGTGAAGCACTCGCGCGCCCACCGGTCCGCCTCGTCCGCCTGGATTCCCAGAGCGCCCCATTGGGGCGGGGAGAGCGTCCAGCTCATGTTCACGACGCGCACGCCATGGGTCTTGCAGTACTGGACGATCGCGAGCGCGTTGAGGGCGAACTGCCGCCACCACTGGATGCTCTGGACCGACGCGCTCCCGTCCTCGTCCCGGAAGCTTTGCCGCACGACCAGGAGCCGGGCGGCGGGATTTCCCGCGAGCGCGATGTCGGCCACTTCGGTGCCGTGCGTGTGACTCCGGAGCCTCGACCCGGTCTCGTCCGAGTACAGGGAATCGGCCCCCTCCTCCACCCCGCGCCGGTAGGCGCGCGCTTCGGGGGTGTCGGCGCCGGAATAGAAATCGGAGGCTCCGCGCGCCCGCGCGCGCTGGGCCTGGAGCAGCCGCTTGTCGTTCTCGTCGATGGGAAAATAGAGCTCCGGGGTCTTCGAGCCGTCGAACCGGAATCCGATCCCGTGCACGTCGCCGACGAAACCGTTTCCGTCATTGTCCTTGCCGTTGAGCTTCTCGCGACGGTTCACGAAGAGACGATCCGGAAAGACCGAGGTGTCCACGCCCGAGTCCCAGATGGCCACGACGACGGCGGCAAGCTTCTCTCCGGCGGGAAGGGAGACGGATCGCGATCTCCAGATATTCACCGGACCCGCCGACGCGGGGTCCTCGGTCCGGTGCGCGGAGGCGTAACGATCGAGCGCCTGCACGAACTCGCTCTTCAGGGGCACGATGAGACGAAGAAGCACGCGGTCGAAGATCAGCTCGTTTGCGTATTCGAGCGAGATCGCGCCGCCGTCCGAAGGCTGGGCCGAGGCCTGGGTGCGGACCCAGGGCGGAATGTGATGCTCGTCCGAAAGCTCGAGGAGGGCACGGTCCTTGACGATCGCCTGGCGCACCTCGTCCCAGGGCATCGCCGCCAGGGTTTCCCTGAGGTTGTATCGAAGCACTTGGAGAAAGGTATCGCCGGATCCCGAGCCCGCGTCCTTCCGGGATTTGGCGATGATCTCGCTATAGAAGGTGATTCCGAGGAGCTTCTCGTCGGTCTTCCTCTCGAGCCGCCGGGCGACGCTCACGTGCTCGAGCACGGCCCGGTCGTTCCCCTCGAGGAGGTCGAGATGCGCCAGGATCGTGTGGAGGTCCTTGAGGGTCGCCCAATCGGCGATGTAGTCGTCCCGGAAGATTCCTTCGATGTGGTCGCGCACCGCGGCCGCGAGCGGGGCGAAGTCATCCGGAGAGACCGTCAGGTAGTCGGCATTCTTCGGGCCGCGGAAGTTGAGGCGAGGCAGATCCGCCGCGCGCGTGATGATCTTCTTCCCGTCCGCGAAGGCGGAGCCGGGTGTCGCGAGAAACGGCACGATCAGGACCACCAGCCCCGCCGCGACCCATCCCCATCCTGTGCCCGGTCTTCCCATACCGGGCGCGATCTTAGCGCAAATGGAGTGCGGCGCAACTTCGACGGCCGGTGCCCGGCTCAGTACCTCGGCACGGACGGGTCCACCTTCTCCGCCCAGGCGTTGATTCCACCCGAGAGGTTGTGGACCTTCCGGAATCCGGCCTCGCGAAGAAGCTGGAGCGCCTTGCGGCTGCGCACGCCGGAGCGGCAGAAGGCGACGATCTCGTCGGCCGTGCTGAGCTCCCCCAGAGCGTAGGGAAGACGGCCGAGCGGAATCAGCCTGGCGTTCTCGATTCGCGAGATGTCCCACTCCTGCGGCTCACGGACGTCCAGGAGCACCAGGTCCTCCCCGCGATCGATCTTCTTCTTCAATTCGGAGGGCGTGAGCTCGAACTCACCCGTGCCCGGGCCGATCTCCGCCTCGATGCCGCAGAACGCCTCGTAGTCGATCAGCTTCCGGATCGTGGCGTTCGGACCGCACACCGGACAGCTCGGGTCTCTTCTCAGCTTGAGGGTGCGGAAGCTCATCGCGAGGGCGTCGAAGAGGAGGAGTCTTCCCACGAGCGGAGTCCCTTCCCCCAGGATCAGCTTCAAGACCTCGCACGCCTGGATCGAGCCCACGATCCCGGGCAGCACGCCGAGGACTCCTCCCTCCGCGCAGGACGGAACGAGTCCGGCCGGCGGCGGCTCCGGATAGAGGCACCGGTAGCACGGGCCCTCCACGGTCGCGAAGACCGACGCCTGCCCCTCGAAGCGGAAGATGCTCCCGTACACGTTGGGCTTCCCGGTGAGCACGCACGCGTCGTTCACGAGGTAGCGGGTCGGGAAATTGTCCGTGCCGTCGGCGACGATGTCGTAGGCGCGAAACAGCTCGAGCGCGTTCTCGGAGGTGAGCCGGGCCTCGTGGGTCTCGATCCGGATCAGTGGGTTCACCTCACGCAGCCGCGCGCGCGCCGACTCGAGCTTGGGCCGGCCCACGTCGGAGGTGCCGTGGAGGAGCTGCCTCTGGAGGTTCGATTCATCCACCACGTCGAAGTCCACGATCCCGATCCTTCCGACGCCCGCCGCCGCAAGATAGAGGGCGAGCGGAGAGCCGAGTCCGCCCGCGCCGATCAGGAGCACGCTCGCGTTCTTGAGCTTCACCTGACCCTTCATTCCCACCTCCGGCATGATGAGATGGCGGCTGTAGCGCCGGATCTCCTCGGCGGAGAGGGGAAGCGGCGACGCGGAGGTGGGAGGAGCGGGAGGCGCCGCCTTCGGGACCGCGGGCTCGATCCCGCCCGCCACGGAGGGGACGATGCTCAGCACGTCCCGTTCGCCGAGAGGCGTGTCCGCCTGCTTCAGGTAGCGTACGTCTTCGTCGTTCACATACACGTTCACGAAGGAGCGCAGCTTGCCGTCTTCCCCGTAGAGGTGCTTCTTCAGCTGCGCATGGCGCTCGATGAGGCTCTGCAGCGCGTCCCCCACGGTGCGGGCTTCGACTTCCACTTCTCGGGCCCCGCCGACAAAGCTTCGGAGCGGGGTCGGGATCAAGATCTTCACGTGCATTCCAGTTCCTCCGGATCGAAACGGTTTCGGTCGTCCCTCAGCACCCACGACGCCAGGCCGGCCGGCGTGCCGCGCTCCACACTCAGGATCAGGTAGGAATACCAGGGCCATGCATGCTCGCGGTCGTACTCCGACGGGCGGGCCGAATGATCGGGGTGCGAGTGGTAGATCCCCACCACGTCGAGCCCGTGGCGTCGCGCCCAGGACTCGGCCTCGCGGTAGGCATCCGGCCCCACGAAGTAGCGACGCTTGCGCCCGCCCGGGTGACGGTTTTCGAGATGCTTCGTGAGAAGCACCGTCTTCTCTCCGCGCTCCGTCGTCTGCCCGACCAGCGCTCCGCAGCATTCCTCGGGGTACGCCTTCGCACCCCGGGCCCGGATCTCCTCGAGCACGCCCCTGGGAATCCGGATCATGGCCGGTCCTCCCAGAACCGCTCGCTCAGGTAGCGCTCTCCGCCATCCGGCAGGACGGTCACGATGCGCGGCGTCTCTCCCGCGGCGAGCGCCTCGCGTGCCACCTCCAGCGCACCGTGCAGGGCCGCGCCGGAAGAGATCCCGATCAGGAGCCCCTCCTCCCTCGCCACCCGGCGGACCATCCGGTAAGCAGCCTCGGTAGGGACGCCGCGGCGCTCGTCCGGCACCCTGGGATCGAAGATCGCGGGCACGATGGCGGATCCCATGTGCTTCAGTCCCTCGAGCCCATGAAAGGGCGAATCCGGCTCGATGGCGACGATCCGCACCGAGGGGATCTCCTCCCGGAGCCTCCGGGCGACGCCCATGAGCGTTCCCGACGTGCCGATGCCGGCGACGAAGTGCGTGATGCGTCCGCCGGTCTGGTCCAGGATCTCCACGGCGGTGGTGCGGTAGTGCGCCCGCCAGTTGGCCGGGTTCGAGTACTGATCCGGGTAGAAATATCGGTCCCCTTCGCGAGCGGCGATCTTCCGAGATTCCAGGATTGCCCCGTCGCTCCCCTCCAGCGCGCTCGTGAGCCTCAGGTCCACGCCGTACGCGTGCAGGGTTCGGATCCGCTCGGGACTCGCGTTCTCCGGAAGGCACAGCGTCACCCGGTAGCCCTTCACGGCTCCGATCATTCCATACGCGATCCCCGTGTTTCCCGACGTGGCGTCGAGGATCGCCTTCTTCGGGGTGAGCGCGCCGCTTTGCTCCGCCTGCTCGATCATCGCGAGCGCAGGGCGATCCTTGACCGAGCCGCCGGGGTTCTTCCACTCGGCCTTCGCGTAGATCTCCGCCCCGCGAACCTCCGCTCCGAGCCGCCTGAGGCGGAGGAGCGGCGTTCCACCGATGAGATGGAGCACCGAGGTCGCGCCCGAAACCCGCGCGCGCCCCATCGAGAAGGCGTGCTCGCGCGCCTGGAAGAGCGACCGCTTCACCTTTTCTGCCCCAGATACAGGTGTGGCATGGATGAAATCCCTCAGGGAGGTACCGGCGCCGGCCGGAGGACGCGCCGATCGGAATCGAGCTCTTGTCTTCGGGAAACGAGCTACGGAGAGCGGATCGAGCCGGGCCGGTGACTAGGCCGGGCGGATCCGCGGACTACAAATACAATTCCGGGGGAGGATGGACCTCAGGACGTCCATCTCGCGAGGAACCATGCGCTTGGGATGCGTCGAAGCGGGCTTCCGGTGCTCGTGCATCCGCACATTATAGCAGAAAGGCCCCGGCGTTGTCGCCGGGGCCTCGAATGGAGTCTCTGGACCGCGCGTTACTTCATGATCACGCACTGCCCTCTCGCCATCCCTGCGCTCGTCTCGACACGATAGTAGTAGACGCCCGACGCCAGCTTCGCGCCGGTGGAGCTCCGGCCGTCGAGCGTCAGGGCATGGTAGCCCGCCGCGGCGTCCGACTCGTCCATCAGCGTCCGGACGAGCCGCCCACTGGCGTCGTAAAGCCTCACCCGGGCGGAACCGCGTTCCGGCAGGTACAGGCTCATCGTGGCCTGCGGATTGAACGGGTTCGGAGATACCGAGACGCTCTGGCTGCCCTCGGCCTCCTTCTTGATCTGGAACGTGACGTCACCCACGACCTTGCCTCCCGTCGCGAGCGTTCCCTCGACGGTCACGGTGACCATGCTCCTTCCCACGGGGGCGGACGCAAAGAGCGGCCGCAGGGAGGCGCTGGTGAAGTACGCCTGGACCACCATTCTCCCGCTGCGTTCGCGCTCGACATCCCTCGTGAGGCAGCAGTAGGCGGCGGACGCCTGGAGCGCGCCGTTCTTCATGACCACGGACGTGAGATTCATGTCTCTCACGACGAAGCTCCCGCGCATGGGCTCGATCCGGAACGCATGGAACAGGCCCTCCGCGTTCAGCTGGACCTTGAACTTGGTGCAGGCGACCACGGCCGGGAACGTGGAGGGACGGATGTCCGCGATCGTCGCGGTGGTGGCGCTCGTATCGCTCATGCTCGGAGTGCCG
>Ga0066706_10000555_pt1 | contig 12166 bp, 8 predicted proteins | sample GraSoiAngelo_155_FD_67274 | JGI IMG/M metagenome (GOLD analysis project Ga0066706, IMG submission 67274) | Grasslands soil microbial communities from the Angelo Coastal Reserve, California, USA - 14_1009_13_30cm | ecosystem: Environmental > Terrestrial > Soil > Grasslands | place: USA...
CTAGCGAGCGATCCTCATACCGCCCAGTCAGTCACGGGCGAGACGCCCGTGCCACGATGGCTTCGTGGCATGGCCGTCCCGGCCATGCGAAACTTGACCGATCTGTGAACTTTGTCTCCACCAAGAGGACCTAGATGTCGCGGCGCGATCCGGCCCAAGCCTTGAAGGAAGGCGAGCGCGGGTCCGCGGGCCGCAGCAAGCGGTGGCCGCGCAATGCGCAGGGCTGCCCGGGTCGATCCGACGATTGCTCTGCGCTACGAGTAAAACGGCCGCAGCTCAGGCGCTTGCAAGTCACAGTAATCGGCATTCGGGAAAGTCGCTCTCGCCAGTCTCTTCGGGCGCGCTGCTTGACTCCCACTTATTACACCCCACCGAGTTTTACGAATTGCCGAGCGGCGAGCCATCCTTTACACTCTTAGAGTGTTTTTGCTTAGCGCTTTGTCCCCGAGTGCCCGTAGGTCCCCCCCAGGAAGAGAGAAGGACACATGACCTCAACTGTCAGCTCGCAACACGCGAAGGAATCTGCGTTACTGAAGCGGTGTGCCGCCGTGGCGGGCCTGCTCCTGCTTTTGTCGGGCCTGCGCGCGCTCCCTGCCGCCGCAGGAGAGAAACTTGAAAGGGGGAAACAGCTCTATCAAGCAAAGAAATACGCGGAGGCGGAAACTGTCCTGCAGGCCGCAGCGCTGGAGGAACAGCGGAATCCAGAGGCGCATATCTTCCTGGGGCTAACCCGGCTCGAGTTGCAGAAATTTGAGCCGGCGATCAACAACTTCAAGAAAGCCTTTGAGCTTTCCGGCGCAGCCGACAGGGCGCAAGTGGGTTTGGCGCGCGCCTATATGGGGCTGAAAGATTGGGACAAGGCTCAACAAGCTTTGAATGAAGCCCAGAAGGCAAATGCCGGCAACGCCGAGGTCTACTATTACCGCGGCCAGATCGAGGCGGCGCGAAAGGACTACGCCGCGGCCGTGCGCGATTTTGAGAAGTGCGCCGAGCTCGACCCGAATCACGCGTACTCCCGTTACTACGCCGGGCTTGCGTATAACCAGCTGAAGAAACCGGACAAGATGGTCAAGCATTTCGAGACCTTCCTCACTCTGGCCCCGAATGCACCCGAGGCTCCGAAAGTGCGGGCGCTCCTGAGAAGCATACGCTAGATGGAGGTTCTTCGCGTCTTCGCGTCTTTGTGGTGAAAGCAGTTTGGCCGCATTCACCGCTAAGACGCAAAGACGCGAAGAATCAGTAAGATTCCCGGTTACGGCTTCTGGAAAGCGTCGCTATATGGTCCGGGCGAAACGCAGGGCCCTCGCGCTCACGGGGGCAGCGATCCTCATTGCAGCGGTCATTATCGTGGCCGTCGCGCACACGCCGGCCGTGAACAGGTACGCGCTCGAAAGACTGCAGGCCTACCTGCGCACGGAATACGGGATCGAGCTGAAGGCAGGCCGGGTGCGGCCCAATCTCTTCCGGCTCTCCCTTCTGGTGGAAAAGGCGAGCCTGAGCTCTGTCGCCACGCCTGACCTGCCCCCTCTGATCGAGATCGAAAGAGCCAACCTTCGAATGGGGTTGATGGGGCTCCTTCGAGGCCCTGTGGCCGTTCAGGCCGCGCGTCTCGACGGGGTTAAGATCACCGTTCTGACCGAAAAGAACGGGCGCAGCAACATCCCGTCAAGCCCGAGCCCCAAGCCTTTCGAAGAGCTGCCGGATTTCCTGATCGATTCTCTGGAAATCGCTGAAGCGTCATTTTCGTTCGAGGACCGCCGGCACGGTCTTCGAGTAGAGCTCCCCGGTTTGCACGCGCAGATCGACGGAAACCCGCTGACCCTCAACCACGATCTGCTGCTGCGCGCCACGAAGCAGGGCTTTGCGATCTATCAAAATCGTTCTCTCGCCGTCGATCGACTGGACCTGGCGGCCCAAGCCAGGAAGAGAGAACTGATTCTCGAAAGCCTTGGGTTCAGCTCTTCGAATTCTCAGGTCAGCGGATCGGGCTCGATCAAGAACTTTGCGGACCCGGTTCTTGATTTCAACGTGCAGACCAACCTCGACCTGTCAGAGATCGACCGGCTCGCGGGGCTGGAAGAAAAACTCCGAGGAGCCATTCGCGCGCGAGTGTCTCTCACCGGATCATTGAAGGAAATCAGAGTTTCAGGCCAGGTCGGAGGCAGCGGCCTGACGGTGGCAGGATACGACCAGATTGGGATCGATACTTCGGTAGGATGGGACAGCAGCGCCCGGCGCCTGCGCCTGGAGCGCTTCGACGCTCGCTCCCCGGATGGCTCGGCACAAGGTGCGGCCGATCTGGCGCTCGACCGGGAAGCGGGCATCAGCTCGATTCAAGCCAGGGTTAACGAGTTTGAGCTTCAGCGCATCATGCGTCTCTTCCATCTCCCCGTTCGACTGGCCAGTCGCGTCACCGGAGACGTCAGAGCGAAATGGCAGGGAGTGGATTACTCCCGGCTGAATGGCGATTCTCGACTTCGCCTGACCGCCAGCCGGCCTGGCCCCGCCCGGGATGTCCTTCCGGTTTCGGCCTCGCTTTCCTTCAAGTTTCAGGACGATCGAATACAGGCCCTGGTTGAATCGGCCAGCCTGCTGGAAGCGAAAGCGCGGGGACAGGTCTCCGTGAAATCGATGGATAAGATCGAGGGGCAAATCGAGGGGTCGGTTGAAAGCATCGAGGGCCTCCTCTCCCAGATATCTCTCTTCCTGGGCAGAGAAGAACGTCTCATCAATGTGGACCTGGTGGGAGCCGCTGATTTCTCGGCCACGCTCCAGGGAACGCTGGAGCGACCGATGGTCATCGCTTCCGTGGAAGCGCCGCGTCTCCGGATCGGAGAGCTGACTGATGCGAGCGTGAAGGTCGCCGCCGAGATCGACCGGTCGTCCATCCGCCTCAAGGAAGTGATGGCAACTGTCGCAGGCCAGACGCTGCACGCCAGAGGGGTCGTCGGTCTGGAGACGGACGCGGCGCCATTGGACATCGAGGCGTGGGTGGATCAAGGATCTATTGCCCCAATTCTCTCCGCACTCAAAGTGCAGATCCCCGCGGAAGGGATCTTCCAGGCTTCGGCTCATTTGAGCGGGCAGGTGAACGCTCTCGCCGGAGAATTGCGAGTCTCGGCCTCGAATCTGAAACTCTACGACGAGCCGCTGGGAGCCCTCGGAGTAGAAGCGCGGCTCGCCGGGAACAGGCTCGAGACCACCCGCTTTTTCCTGGACAAGACGCCCGGCGACTCCGTGCAGGACTTCGTCGAGGCGAAGCTCGCTTACGATTTCCAGTCCGGTCAGTACTCGTTGCGGGCTGACGGGAAGGACCTGACCTTGGAACAGCTGAAGCTGCCGGGGGAGATTCCCATGCGGGGCAAAGTCTCGTTCGCAGCTTCCGGCCAGGGAACTATCGAAAATCCGCTTCTGGACTTGAAGCTGGATGTCGCGGATCTCGAGGTGCGCAACCAGACGGCCAGGCCTGTGAAAGCCAGCGCCACACTCCGAGGGCGTGAAGCTACAGTCGAGGCCCGCGCCCCGCGCCTGGCTCTGACTTCGACCGCGCGGATCGGCATCGAGCCTCCCTATCCCGCCCAGTTGAAAGTGCAAGCCGAAAAGACGGACCTTTCGTTGCTGGGGATCCAGGTGGGTGGCGAGCGGCCGCTCGGTGGAAATCTCGAGGCTGCCATCACCGCTTCCGGGAACTTGAGCGAGTGGAAAGACGGAACAGCGACTGCTCAGGTTCGCGACCTGCGGGTTACCCTTCGAGATCGCGAGATTCGCAACCGCGGAGCCGTTGCGGTTGATTATCAGGGCGGCTTGCTCCGCATCCAGCCGGCGACTTTCGTTTCCCAAAACTCGGAGGTCCAGATCTCCGGAACAATGCCGATCGACGAGCGTGATGCAACAGATCTGAGCGTCAAAGCCCGGCTGGACGTAGGCCAGATCTTCCCTTTCTTGCCGGCGCCCCCCGGCCTCTACGTGACTGGAGACCTGAATCTCGACCTGCGGCTCGCGGGGACACCGAGCCGGTTGAAGGCTTCCGGTCCCATCTCTCTCGCTAATGGATTCTTGCATTACCCGGCCCTTCGCATGCCCCTTGCGGGCATCACGCTGACGGCAAGTCTTGAGAACGGCTCGTTAGTTGTCACTCAGGCGACCGCGGAATGGTCCTCCGCCAAGCTCGCTCTCTCCGGAGAGCTCCCTTTGGGATTGCTGCCCGAGGCTCTCCCCGTTCAATTCGAGCGCAAGAATGCGCCCGGGCGCCTTTCGGCCAGCCTCGAGGGACTTCAGCTTCAATCGACGGGAGAGCTTCCGGCAGGCGTCACCGGCGTCCTGGGCCTCCATGCGACGGTGGAGGCGCCTCGCATGGATCTCGCAGCGCTGACAGCGAATGTCACCTCCGACCAGCTCAAACTGCAACTGGAAGACTACGTCGTGCAGCAGGCGCAGCCGGCGAGCGTCGTTGTGCGCGATGGGCTGGCGCGCATAGAAAATTTTCGACTGACCGGCCCGGAGACCAAAATTGAATTGAGCGGCACCGCGGGTTTGGAACCGGGCGCGCCCCTCGACCTTCGCCTGGAAGGGGATATGGATGCCGGGATCCTCACCTTCATGACAAAGGATCTGAGAGCGGCCGGCGCAACGCAGGTGAGGGTCAACGTGGGAGGGACGCTGACCGCTCCCGAGGTCTCCGGATTCGTTCAACTCGCTGACGGTCAGGCAAGTCTCACGGCGCCCAAGATCGCCGCCGACAACCTCGATATCCGGCTGAACCTCACTCGCGATCGCATGACAATTGAAAAGTTCAGCGGAAATGTAAACGGGGGCTCCCTCCAGGCCACTGGCTCGGCCGGCTACGCGGGGGGAGAACCACAGGAAATCAACATAGACGCCTCGCTCGAAAATGTCTTTCTGAACTTCCCCGAAGGCCTGAAGACTCGGGCCGATGCCGGTCTGAAAGTGCGCTCGGCCGGCCGCTTTATAGAGATCGGAGGCGAAGTTCGCATTCAGGAAGGCTCCTACAAAGACCCTCTGAAGATCGAAGGGGAACTTCTCAACTACCTTCGCTCCGAACAAACTGCCGATCTCGGCCAGGAACCCAACCCGCTGCTCTCGCGGATCCGGTACAACATTGCCGTTGTCAGCCAGGGGCCCATCGTCGTGGACAACAACCTGGCGAAACTCGTTGCCGATGCCAACCTCAGGCTCGTCGGCTCCTATTATCACCCCTCGGTGACCGGGCGGATCGCGATGGAAGAGGGGGGCGAGATCCGCCTGAACGAGAGGAGTTACCTGATCGAAAGAGGGATAATCGACTTCACCAACCAGACTCAGATTGAGCCAAACCTGGACATACAGGCGACCACCAAGGTCAAGGAATATGATGTCACATTGCGCGTCAGCGGATCCCCGAAGACCATCAAGTCCACCCTGACCTCGGACCCTGCCCTCCCGGAACCGGACATAATCTCGCTGTTGCTTACGGGCAGACCTCTTGAAGAGTTTCGAGGCGAGGAGCTGACGGTTGCCAAAGAGCAGGCCCTTTCCTATCTTGCGGGTGCAGCCGGTCAAAAGATCTCGGGCGGGGCGCAGAGGGCGCTGGGTCTCAGCAGTGTCCGTATTGAGCCGCACCTGATTTCCGCGGAGTCGGACCCGTCAGCCCGGCTCACGGTCGGCCAGGACATCACGAACAAGTTGCACTTTGTCTACTCCATGAACCTGACCGACAGCAGCGATCAAATCTGGATCGCGGAATACGATCTCTCGCGGAGATTCAACACGCGGGGAATAAAGCAAGAGGACAACAGCTACAGGCTCGAGTTCCAGCACGACCTCCGTTTCGGCGGCCCCTCGGCCCTGGGAAAATCCGAGCGCCCTGCGCGCAGGAGGAAGGAGATCGGTTCGATCGATTTCGCGGGCTCACCCGTCTTTTCAGAAAAGGTCCTGTCCCACAAGCTGGGCTACAAGGCGGGAGACCGGTACGACTTCTTCAAGCTGCAGAAGAGGATCGATCGTTTGCAGGAGTTTTACGCCGGCCAAGGGCGATTGGAGGCGAAGATACGCCTCGACAGACAAACCAAAAACGACACCGTCGACCTGAAGTTCAACATCAAAGCCGGTCCCGAGCTCGAGTTTACGTTTGAGGGGTTCGACGTTTCGAAGGACGTCAGGGAAGAAGTTCGACGGGTCTGGAGGGACGGTGTGTTCGATGCGCAGCGAGGCGACGAGGCCATCCAGGCAATACGAAGATCGCTGGTCAAGGAGGGGTATCTGCGAGGGACGGTCGAGTACGCGATCAGTGGTCAAGAAGACCGGGAGCAGGTGCGTTTTTCCATTTCGCCCGGAACACGCTTTCGGGAAGTCGAGCTCGCATTCGAAGGCGCTTCTGGAATCAACCCCGACGAATTGGAGAAGGAGCTCGTCCGGGCCGATCTGAAACTCGCCGTCTACACCGAACCCCGCAAGGTCATCGGCTTCCTGACCCGCTTCTACCAGCGAAACGGCTATCTTCAGGCCAAGATTAATTCGCCCCGTCTGGAGCTCGATGCAGCCACGGGGTCTGGAAAAGTCTCTATCCCGATCCAGGAGGGGCGTCTTTTCAAAATCGGCAGCCTGGATTTCACGGGAAACCAAGCCTTCCCGGATGAGAAGCTCAAAGGCGCCGTCCCTGTTTCGGCAGGAGAAGCTTACAAACCGGAACTTGTGAGCAACTCTGTCGCGGCGCTCCAGCGGTTCTACTGGAGCAACGGTTACCACGATGTGGAAATCAGCTACCGCATTGCCCAGGACCCGGCCGCCGGCCTGGCGAACCTTTCTTTCGAGATCGCTGAGAACAGGAAAGCCGTGGTCCAGGAGATTGTCCTGGAGGGGAACACCAAGACCGGCGATGGCTTCGTGCGCCGGCAGGTCAACATCGAGCCGGGAGAGGCGCTCGATCTTGAAAAGATCAGTCGAGCGCGCAAGAACCTCTACGAAACGGGCGTCTACTCGCTCGCGGATCTGGAGACTGAGGAGATCCAGGGGAGTCCCGCGGCGCCCGGCATCAAGCCGGTACGGATCCGCGTGAAGCTGAAAGAGGTCGAACCCTATCGCTTCCGTTACGGCGGTTTCTTCGACACGGAACGCGGCCCCGGGTTCATCGCGGACGCCGCGCATCGGAACCTGCTGGGAAGGGCCGCCATCCTCGGTCTCAGGACACGGTATGACATGGATCTCAGGGAAGCCCGCCTTTATTTCAGCCAGCCCGGCATTCGCGGCATACCTTTCAAGACCGACGCCACAGCCTTCCTGCGCCGTGAGATATCAACCTTCACCGATGACCTTGGATTCCCGAAAACCTTCATCACCGACAGAGCGGGCTTCTCGATCCAGCAGGAGAAACGCCTCAAGAACAGCTTTCTCTTTAACTATGGCTACCGGTTCGAGCGCGCTCACACCTTCGACAAAGAACCGAATCCGGATGATCTGATTCCCTTCGATATCACTCTCCCTGTCGCCCGCCTGGTCGGGACGTTGACGCGCGACACTCGCGACCACGTGCTGGATGCCACGCGCGGGTCCTTCACTTCGCACGGTTTTGAATTTGCCTCAAAAAAGCTCGGGTCGGACCTGGCGTTCTTGAAATACTACGGCCAGTACTTTCACTACCGGCCGCTGAGCGACCCCAAGGAATTGCCGCGCGGGCAGGAATCGCGCTTTGTTTATGCGGGAGGCTTGCGCCTGGGGCTCATCAAAGCCCTCGGGGGGCAGGACGTGATCCGTTCGGAACGCTTCTTTGCCGGCGGCGGCACGACTCTCCGCGGTTTCAAACAGAATGGCGTCGGCCCCAAGGATGACATCGGGGTCCCAGCGGGGGGCGAGGCTGTGTTCCTCGTCAACAACGAGGTCCGGTTCCCTCTCTTCAGTATCTTCGATGGCGTCGGTTTCGTCGATCTCGGCAACGTCTACGCAACGATTTCCGATTTCAACCCGTTCTCCATCCGCAAAGCCGCCGGCTTCGGAATCCGGGTGCGCACCGGTTTCTTGCTGCTCCGCCTCGACCTCGGCGTGAAACTCGATCGCAAACCCGGCGAGAGTCTCACAGGGCTCTTCTTCAGCATCGGCCAGGCGTTTTAAGCCAAGGGAAGGTTGTAAGTTCCACCTCTGGGTGGACATGCACTGCTTCCGCATCCAGATTGATTTGGCTTGCCATGTAAGGGAAAACCTCGTCCCGAACGAAGTCTCGCAGCTCTGTGCCGCTCTTGAAGCGCCATTTCGTCCACCGGTAGCGCTCGGCCTGCTTTGGGAAAAGGAGCTTTCCGTTGCCGCCACCCTTCAGACCCGTCAAGCGCGTCTGGAGTTCGCGATTGGATTCTTCCTCGTCGAGAAGTTTCAGATAGATGAGGTATGAAATCTGCTCGATATAGGTGACCGGATTTGTCACTCCACCGGCCCACAGGATGTCGGTGAATGCGGTCCAGCTTTCTGCGGATCTCCTGATTCATTTTGGATCGGGTACTCCCAGTTGCCGGCAGATCTTTCGCGCCAGCAGATCGGCGATTTCAGTGTGCCGGGGTACGGTACTGATTCGACTCGTGTCCGCCAGGTTTATGTATCGACTGTGCTTTGCGCCTTCACGAAGAAGCACGCATCCATGGCGCTCAAGATGACGAATCAGCGCCGTTCGCTTCATACCTCCAGTTCCTCGACAACCACTTCACGCCCGGGAAGACTAGAAAGATCTACGGGCTTTCGCATTTCGCGCACCGCGTCGATGAGATTCTCCCTTGCCTCCTCCAGAGTGCTTCCCTGAGTGAGCGCACCCGGGACATCCTCTGTCCAGGCGACCCACCACTTTCCGTCTTTGGCAAATGTTGCCTTGATTTTCATGGCTCTCTCCCCTACGCCAACTTTCGGCTAAAAACCGAATCGTTCAAATCTTCAATAATGTTTTGGAGCCCTTTTTCTCCAAAAAGCTCCACACCCAGACCGGCCGCGTTTAGTATCGACAGAGGGGGCTTGAAAAGGTCCTCGACTTCAATCTTGCCGCTTGCGATGCCGCGGTTCTTGAGCAGAGACAGATACTGCGCTTGCTGAGGAGTGAGGCTCTTCGCGACCAACCATGCCTGGAAGTTCTCGGTCAGGACTTCCTCACGGGTCTTCAAGTGGATGGTGCCTAGCGCTGCCTTGACAAAATCGATCAGGTTTCCCCAGGGCTGCCTGTACGCCCGCCGAAGGCTGTCTTCATTGAAGTAGTTCTCCGGCCTGTTGAGCCGCTCGGCGAGCGAGGTCTCTTCCTCTGGCGTCAGCAGATCCCCGTCTCTGACTTTCCGAATAATTGGGTCTTCCATGGCGGCGGAGCGGATGGTCTCCTCCCAATGGCTCACGTAGTCCCGCTTCCCAACCCTTTCACCCTGAGGCCCCACCTCTACATACGTCACCGCATGCAACCACTCATCTTGAAGTCCGAGCTCGATAAGATCGACGCGCGGTTTGCCAGGCGCCATAAATGGAGCGGTGGCATTCGTCAGCGATGACGACGTCGTAATAACCGCTTGTGAATTCCTGATAGCGTCCGATCATGGTCTGGAGTAAACAAACCGTAATCTGTTGCTCCTGGCTCGCGCAGGACCCCGACCTGCTTGTCCAGATCGTCGCGAATTCGCTCGGCCTTATCCAGAATCTTTTGGCTGTTATTCTTGATAGTGCCGGCCCACGTGAGGATTTCCTCTAGATTCTCTGCGCCTTTAGCGACGCGCGCAACACTCTTTTCCAGTTCGGCAAGGTCGGTCCTAGCCTTCACTGTCTCGGCCTGGTAGCGAACCAGGAGGGCCCGACCAATTGAAAGGGCGGCAAAAAACTGTAATCGGGAAGCTCGCGCCCCGGGGTACGCATGAGCCGGGACCTACCAGATCGTCCGCAGCAGAGAACTCTTCTGCAACCGCTCGTCTTTCGTGATAATCGGCAGGCCGTGTGCGCGCGCCGTGGCGCCGATGATTCGGTCGGCGGGGTCGCGGGATGACGGCCAAAGGTCCTTGAGCGACGATAGCTCTGAGCGGTACTGCAGTGAACTATTTTCGCATCTGAACGCATCTAGTGATAGAATATCGCGACCGGTGATAGGATTTCGCGTTGCCGAGGTGCCTCAGATTCCGTGGTGATACGTTTTCACGGGAACAATCATGCGTGATTGGATTTCGCGTTCAGTGAACGATTTTCACGGACGAGCACTGCCTGAACCCGCGGTCCCCGCAGGTTATGCCGCGCTTATCGAACGTTTCGATCTGGCTGTACCTCTACCTGCTCGGCTAACCGTCATTGCCGAGCGTCACCACCCGGCACCGAACCCGTCCTGGCTCCTGCTGACGCCTCGTCATCGTCCGCCCGATACGCTCGAGGGTCAACTCGTTTTCGCATTGAAGTGGGAAGGCCTTGATCTCGGTGTCCTGGCCGCTCTCTTCAAAGCTGTGGAGCCCCATGAAATCGCCGCGATTGTACGGGCAACGCCAACGGGCGCCTTCGCACGTAGGATATGGTTTCTCTACGAGTGGCTTACGGGACGTGAGCTCGATGTCCCCGATCCCGGGAAGGTTCGAGTTGTAACAATCGTCGATCCAGAACAGCAGGTCGGTCTCCAGAAGGGCACACCATCGCCTCGCCACAAGGTCGTCGACAATCTACCTGGAACGCGCGGCTTTTGTCCCATGATCCGGTGGACTCCAGAGCTTCGAGCAGCCGTCGCGAAAGGACTCGACCTGCGCGCCCGTGAAATCATCGGGCGCACACGAAAGGACCTCGTCACGCGCGCCGCGGCATTTCTTCTGCTCAGCGACTCGAAGTCGTCGTTCGCGATTGAGGGCGAACGCCCGTCGAGCGCCCGAGCTGCGCGGTGGGCCCGCGTGATTGGCGAGGCAGGCGTTCATCCGGTCACGATTGACGAATTGGAACGGCTTCAGCGTCTGGTCATTGGCGATACACGCTTCGTGAAACTTGGGCTCCGAGAAGACGGCGGATTCGTGGGGACGCACGACAGGGACTCACAGGAACCCATCCCCGACCACATCAGCGCGCGGCCGCAGGATCTCAGAGGCCTCCTCGGCGGCATCATTGAATACGATGGCCGTTCAGTCACTGGGGGTGTGGATCCTGTTGCGGCCGCTGCCGCCATCGCGTTCGGATTCGTGTACATCCATCCGTTCGTCGATGGCAACGGCCGGCTGCATCGGTGGCTGATTCATCAGGTGCTCGCCACCGCGGGGTATAACCCGCCTGGCATCGTGTTTCCGATTAGCGCGGCTATTCTTCGGCGGATCGATGAGTATCGAGCTGTGCTTGAGTCGTACTCTGCTGCCATGCTGCCGTTGGTCGAATGGCGCCCCACTGCCGACGGCAACGTGGATGTCCGGAACGACACGGCCGACTACTACCGGTACTTTGACGCAACGGCGCATGCCGAGTTTCTGTATTCGTGCGTCGAACAGACAGTTGAACAGGATTTACCAGAAGAAGTTCGGTTCTTGGAAGCGTTCGACAAGTTCTCGGCCGCAATAAAAGAGATCGTCGAGATGCCAGATCGAGAGATTGAGCGGCTCCGCGGGTTTCTCGCACATGGAGGTGGACATCTGTCAAAACGCGCACGTGAAAACGAGTTTCGTGCGCTGACCAATGAAGAGACAACTCGCGTGGAGGCTCTCTACAGCGAACTCTTTGGAGCGTTCGGCCGCGAAGCGGTCTGAGCGGGCCTTGTGAATTCACACAGCGTGCTGTATAAAACCCGGACCGTAGACGGGGATCAATCCTCATGGCACGCACCGGCGCGGATCTTGTGGTTGAAGCGTTGACGGCCGCGGGAGTCAAGAACTTGTTTACGCTCTCCGGCAACCAGATTCTTTCAGTCTATGACGCTACTAACGGGCGCGCCATCAGGCTTATCCACACGCGGCACGAAGCGGCAGCGGTGCATATGGCCGACGGCTGGGGGCGCTTGACCGAACAGCCGGGTGTCGCGCTGGTGACCGCAGGACCCGGCCACTGCAACGCTCTCTCCGCGCTTTACGTGGCCCTGATGGCGGAATCGCCGGTCGTGCTGTTAAGCGGCCATTGCCCGCGTTCGCAAATAGGCAGAGGCGCATTTCAGGAAATAGATCAGGTTGCCGCTGCCAGGCCAGTGACGAAAGCCGCCTGGCTGGCAGAGGACCCC
>Ga0066706_10000560_pt1 | contig 12142 bp, 10 predicted proteins | sample GraSoiAngelo_155_FD_67274 | JGI IMG/M metagenome (GOLD analysis project Ga0066706, IMG submission 67274) | Grasslands soil microbial communities from the Angelo Coastal Reserve, California, USA - 14_1009_13_30cm | ecosystem: Environmental > Terrestrial > Soil > Grasslands | place: USA...
CCCCGGCCCCGTAGATCTCCTTCGCGATCGTCTCGATCTTTTCCCGGATCGGCCGCTTCTCGTCGTACAGGGGCGTGAACTTCGCCGCGCGGCCGTCCAGCTGCTTGAGGACTGCTTCGGCCACCGCCACGCCTCCCTCCCCGCCCTTTTCCCACACCTCGCACAGCTCGACGCCCACACCCTCGGCCGCGCACTCGGCCCGTACTTGGTCGAGCTCGGCCTCGGTGTCCGTGATGAAGCGATTGAGCGCCACGATCACCGGGACGCCGAACTTCTTCACGTTCCTGATGTGGCGGCGCACGTTCGTCGCGCCACGCTGCACGGCGTCGACATCGGCGTTGCCCAGCGCGTCCTTCTTCACGCCGCCGTGCATCTTGAGCGCCCGCACGGTGGCGACCACGATCGCCGCCTCGGGGTTCAAGCCCGCCATCCGGCACTTGATGTCGAAGAACTTTTCGGCTCCGAGGTCAGCCCCGAATCCCGCCTCGGTGAGCACCACGTCGCACAGCGTGAGGGCGAGCTTGGTCGCCATCACCGAGTTGCAGCCGTGGGCGATGTTCCCGAACGGCCCGCAGTGAATGAACGCCGGTCCGCCTTCGAGCGTCTGCACGAGGTTGGGCTTGATCGCGTCCTTGAGCAGCAGGGTCATGGCGCCCTGGGCCTTCAGGTCGCTCGCGCGCACGGGCTTCTTGTCGGACGTGAGCCCCACGATGATGCGCGCGAGGCGCTGCTCCAGGTCCGTGATGCCCGTCGCCAGCGCCATGATGGCCATGATCTCCGAGCCCGGGATGATGACGAACCGCTCCTCGCGCGCGGGGCCGGCGTTCAACCCTCCGAGTCCCACGATGATGTTGCGCAGGGCGCGGTCGTTCATGTCGATGGTGCGGGGCCAGGTGATGCGGCGGGTGTCGAGACCGAGCGCGTTGCCATGATGCAGATGCGCGTCCAACATGGCCGACAGCAGGTTGTGCGCGCTCGCGATGGCGTGGAAGTCGCCCGTGAAATGCAGGTTGATGTCTTCCATCGGGACGACCTGGGCGTACCCGCCGCCCGCGGCTCCGCCCTTCACGCCGAAGACGGGCCCGAGCGACGGCTCGCGGATACAGAGCGCGGCGTTCTTGCCGATCTTGCGCAGCGCCTGCGTCACCCCGACGGTCACCGTGGACTTGCCCTCCCCCGCCGGCGTCGGGTTGATCCCGGTGACCAGCACGAGCCGTCCCTTGGGCTTGCGGCGCGCCACGGCGGCGAGCCGCACCTTCGCCTTGTACTTGCCGTACAACTCGATCTCTTCGTCGTCGAGCCCCAGCTCGGCGGCGATGTCGGCCACCGGGCGCAGCGCGGCCGCCTGGGCGATGGCGATGTCGGTGGGTACCTTGGCCGTCGTGGTCACGGGTGCTCTCGGCTAGAGGGTCGTGGCGAGCCGCGCTCCGAAGAGTCGGCGCGCGTTGTCCGTGGTGCGCTGGCCGATGCTCTCGACCGACTCTCCGCGGGCCCGCGCGAGCGCCTCCGCCACTGCACGCACGAAGGCCGGCTCGTTGCGCTTCCCGCGATGAGGCACGGGAGCAAGATACGGGCCGTCGGTCTCGACGAGCAGCCGGTCGGGCGGGCAGTCCGTGAGGCGGTCGGCCATCGTCCAGTTCTTGAAAGTGATCATGCCGCTGAAGGAAAAGTACGCGGCGACCGCCATCCCCGCCTCGAACACGCCCGGACCCGAGCTGAACGAGTGGAGCACGACCGGCGTACCCGCGCCCCGGAGCATCGCGGCCACGTCGTCGTCGGCCTCACGCGCGTGCACCACGACCGGCTTGCGAGCCTCGCTGGCGAGTGTGAGCTGGGCCTCGAAGGCGCGACGTTGCACGTCCCGCGGTGAATGGTCGTAATGGTAGTCGAGCCCCGTTTCTCCGAGCGCCACTACTTCGGGTAGGGCGAGCAGGTCTCTCAGGCGGGCGGCGGCGGCGGCCGACCAGTGCCGCGCCTCATGGGGGTGGATGCCGGCGGTGGCGGAGAGGCCGGGGCGGGCCCGGGCGAGGGCTACCGCCCGCTCGCTCTCGGGCAGGGTGGCGCCGATGACCACGACGTGTCCCACGCCGGCCTCGCGCGCGCGGGCGAGGACCGCCGCGCGGTCGGGGTCGAACGCCGCATCGCCCAGATGGCAGTGGGCGTCGACCAGCACGTCACACGGCCGCTTTGGAGCGGACCTCGGGGCTGCCGCTTGGGGGCGGCGGGTTCAGCGGCACCGACCCCGGGGGACGCAGCGCTCTGGCCCCGCGCGCGTCCTCGCCCGGCCAGCGCTTCTCGATGTACATCAGGAGCGGGGCCGCGATGTAGATCGACGAGAAGGTCCCCGTGAAGATCGCGAAGGTCATGACCAGCGCGAAGGGCCGCAGCACCTCGCCCGCGAGCAGCACGAGGGCGACTGTCGTCGCCATGGTGGTTCCGTGCGTTAACACGGAGCGCGGCAGCGTCTCGTTGATCGAGAGGTTCAGGATCTCGTACAAATTTTGGCGCCGGAATTTGCGCAGGTTCTCCCGCACGCGATCGAAGATGATGATCGTGTCGTTCAGCGAGTAGCCGACCATGGTCAGGACCGCGCCCACGACCACGAGACTCACCTCGAGGTCGAGATAGCGGATGAACGCGATCGTCGTGAGGATGTCGTGGAACGTCGCGAGCACTGCGGCGAGGCCGAAGCGCCACTCGAAGCGGACGGCGAGATAGACGAGCGTGACGATGAACGAAAAGAAGATCGCCAGGAACGCCTTGCCCTGTAGCTCGCGCCCCACCTTCGGGCCGACCGCCTCGGTGCGGAGGATCTTGTAGTGCTCCGGCGCCGAGCCCAGCGTGCGCGCCAGCGCCGAATCGACCGCCGCTACCGTCGTCTCGGTCGAGCCCTCGACGGCGGCGTCCGCCCGCCCGATCCGAGCGCGGATCACGTATTCGTTGGCCGCACCGAACTGCTGGATCTCCGCGTCGCGGATGCCGGCGGCGTCGAGCGCGCTGCGGATGCGGTCCGGTCCGACGGGCTCCGCCGTCTGGACCTGAATCAGCGTGCCGCCGGTGAACTCGATCGAGTAGTTGAGGCCGCGCACCAGGAACAGGGCGAATCCGGGAATGATGATCGCCGCGGTGAGCCCGTAGGCCCAGCGGCGCCATTTGATGAAGTCGTAGTTGGCGTTGGCGAAGAGTCGGATCATCTCAGACGCTCAAGGTGGCCATGTCCGGCCGGCGGTCGAGCCAGATCATGTAGAAGGTGCGAACCACGAAGATGGCCGTGATCATGGACGCGGCGATGCCGATGATCAGCGTGATCGCAAAGCCCTGCACCGGGCCGGTCCCCACCAGGTAGAGAATGAACGCGGTGAGCGCGGTGCTCACGTTCGAGTCGATGATGGCGCTCATGGCGTGCTTGAAGCCCTCGTCCACGGCGGTGCGCACCAGCTTCCCGTGCTGCAGCTCCTCGCGGATGCGCTCGAAGATCAGCACGTTCGCGTCCACCGCGATACCGACCGACAGCACGAGGCCGGCGAGCCCCGGCAGCGTGAGGGTGAACCCGAAGCCCGCGAGTCCGGCGAGCGTGAACACGACGTACAGGGCCAGCGCCGCGACGGCCAGCACGCCCGACAGCCGGTAGTAGACCACCATGATCAGCACGACGAGGACCACGCCGACGATCCCGGCATGGATGCCGTCCCTGATCGAGTCCTGGCCGAGCGACGGCCCGATGGTACGCTCCTCGATGATGGTGAGGGGGGCGGGCAGCGCCCCCGCCTTGAGCACCAGCGCCAGATCCTGGGCGTCCTGCAGCGGCTTCGCGCCCAGCTCGATCTGCCCGCGCTGCCCGATCTGACTTTTGATGACCGGCGGCTGTCCCTGCACCCGGCCGTCGAGGATGATCGCCATGTAGTCCTGCACGTGGCGGCCGGTCTCACGCTCGAAGATGCGCCCGCCGCGCCGCGACAGCACGAAGTTCACCACCGACTGGTTGGTGAGCGGGTCGCGCGTGGCCTTCGCGTCCTGGAGATATTCGCCCGTGATGATCGGCCGGTCCTCCACGGCGTACAGCGTCCGGTAGCTGCGGCCGGCGCGCGACAACACCTCCGTGCCCCACCTGAGCTCTAGCCCTCGTGGGATGAGCCGCTGCACGTCGGGCCGCGCCAGCAGGCTCTCGGCCACCGGGACCTGCTCTTCCGGCACGAGATACTCGCCGTTCACTTGACCCTGGAAGAGGAGCGACGAGAGGGCGCCGGGCGCGTTCAGGTCGGTGGTGTCTTTCGCCGCCGCCTTGCCCTTCGCCGGCTTGCCCTTGGCTTTCCCGGTGTCCGTGCCGAACAGCTGGGTCACGCTCGCCGCTGCCGCCCCTTGCCCGGACGCCCGCACCCCGGCCCGCTGCAGCGCTTTGTCGATCTCGGGCAGCGCGTCTCGGAACAGGTTCTTCATGTCGGTGATGCGGAACTCGAGGAACGCGGTGCGCTGGATGATGCCCTTGGCCCGGGCCGGATCTTTTTCGCCCGCCAGCTCGACGATGAGGCGGCAGCGCCCCTGAATCTGGACGACGGGCTCGCTCGTGCCGAACTCGTCGATCCGCGTGCGCACCACCTTCTCAGCGCGCTGGATGGCGTCGGCGCAGTCGGGGACGGGGCCCTTCGACTGGTCCACTTCGAGCGCCAGGTGAATACCGCCCTGCAGATCGAGCCCGAGATTGATCGGCACGCGCCGGATCGTGGTGTCCTTCATGCGACCGGTCGTCGCGTCGCGCACCCGCTGGGTGACGTCGGTAGGGATCAGCTGCCACACCGCGAGCGCCAGCAGCCCGCCGATGGCGATGAGTCGTGAGCGGATCGTGCGCATTCGAGTCTCTACCCCTTGAGGACCGCACGCGCCGCGACCGCGTCGCGCTCGATCTGGTCGACCAGCGCCTGGCGCGACGGGAACGTCTGGGTATCCCGCAGCCGCCGCACCCACTCCACCGTCACCGTCACCCCGTACAGATCGCCGCTGAAGGCGAACAGATGAACCTCGAGGCCGCGTGCGTGCACGCCGAACGTGGGCCGCGCGCCCTGGTTCATCATACCACCGTACCGCCGTCCCTCGACCTCGACCCGCACGGCATACACGCCGTCCGGCGGCAGCAGCTTGCGCGGGTCGGGCGACGTGAGGTTGATCGTCGGTACGCCGATGGTCCGCCCGCGCCCCGCGCCACGCTCCACCACGGCCCGCACACTGTACGGCCGCCCGAGGCCGCGCTCGGCCGACGCCAAGTCACCGTGCGCCACGGCGGTCCGAATCAGCGACGACGAGATGGCCTGCCCCTCGTCCTTCACGGCCGCGACGACCTCCATGGCGAACCCGTCGTCGCGCGCCAGCCGCCGCACCATCTCCACGTCGCCCGCGCGGCCGCGCCCGAACCCGTGGTCGTACCCCAGAACCAGCTCCTGCATCCCGAAGCGCGCCCGCAGCACGTCGCGCACGAACTCCTCGGGACCGAGACGCGCGAGCTCCGGCGTGAACGCCACGACCTCGACGCGCTCGACGCCGAGCCCCGCCGCCAGCGCGCGCTTCTCGTCGGACAGCGTGAGCAGCCGCGGCGCGGCGCTCGGGTTCACCACCTCGAGCGGGTGCGGGTCGAACGTCACGAGCAGGCTCGTGCGCTCCCCCGTCTCCCCGGCCCGCCGCACGACCTCGCGCAGCACGGCCTGGTGCCCGCGGTGGATCCCGTCGAACGTCCCGACGGTCGCGACGGTGCCCCCCCTCCTCCCCGTCACTGCTCCACCACCACGACGCGGGGCTTGAGCACCTCGCCCACGCGCTCCGCCACCGCGACGAGTTGTCCGCTCCAGAAGAGTGCGACGTTTCCCGTTTCCCGCGCCCCGTCGCCCACCGGCACCGGGCGTCCGTGAACCACCGCGGCACGCCCTGCGTCGTCCAGCTCCCGAGCCGGCAGGTCGCGGACGAGCTCCGCGGGATCGCGCAGCGCGTGCGCCGTCACGCCGTCGGGCGCCACGGCATCCGCGAGCCGGAACGGCCCGACCCGGGTCCGCGTGAGCGTCGCCAGGTGCGCCCCGCAGCCCAGCGCCTCCCCCACGTCGCGGGCCAGGCTGCGCAGGTACGTCCCGCCACTCACGGTGGCGCGGAAGCCCACGTCGGGGGGCGCGAAGCTCTCGAGCTCGAGCGCCGTCACTTCGACCCGTCGGGGTCGCAACACCACGCCCTCGCCGCGGCGAGCCCGTCGGTAGGCGCGCTCGCCGGCCACCTTCACCGCCGAGTACGCGGGTGGCCGCTGGTCGTACGCCCCGCGGAACGCGGCCAGCGCCTCCTCCACTCGCGCCCGATCCACTCCGCGCCACGCCTCCGAGGTGGCCACCGTCGCGCCGGTCGCATCGTCGGTGGCGGTCGTCGTGCCCAGCCGGATGACGCCGTCGTACGCCTTGGCCCATCCCGCCGCGAACGGCGCCAGCCGCGTGGCACGGCCCACCACGATCACGAGCAGCCCCGCCGCGCACGGATCGAGCGTCCCCAAATGCCCCACCCGATCGGTCCCGACGGCCCGACGCACGGTGTCGACGACGTCGTGCGACGTGGGTCCATCGGGGCCCCCCGGCTTCGCGACCAGCGCCACGCCGGAGATCAGCCCGCGCCCTCCTTGAGCCCGCGCAGCACCCGGTCGATCTCCTGGGCGTGCTCCAGCCCGCGGTCGAGCTCGAAGCGGAGCTCCGGCGTCACGCGTAACGGCAGCTCCCTGGCGAGCTGGGCGCGCAGGAAGCGGGCGGCGCTCGTCAGGCCCTCGAGCGACTTCGCCTTGTCCTCGTCGCCGCCCATCACGCTCACGCGCACCCGGGCATGCGCCAGATCGGCGGACACCTCCACCGCGGTGACCGTGACGAACCCGACGCGCGGGTCGCGCACATTCCCGGTCAGAAAGGCCGCCACGGTCTGGCGGATCGCCTCCGCGACGCGCTCGGGGCGGTGGCTCGTCCGTCGCTTCATATCAGAAGAAACTCGCGCTCGTGTCCACGATGCGGGCGCCGTCGGCCGCTTCGATCAGGCGGTCTGCCTCCCGCAACACGCTCTCCGCGTGGCCCCGGTCCGTCGAGACCACGCACACCGTCAGCTCGGCGCGCTGCCACAGGTCGTGATGCGCCGTCTCCGCCGCGGATACATTGAAGCGGTTGTGGAGGCGGTCCTTGAGGCTCTTCAGGACATGGCGCTTGTCCTTGAGGGAGTGACACCCCGCGAGATGCAGCTCCCACGTCATGACCCCCACGATCACGCGGGCGTCAGCGAGCGCGCGACTTCCTCGATCCGGTACGCCTCGATCAGGTCGCCGACCTTCAGGTCGTTGAAGTTCTCGACGCCGATCCCGCACTCGAACCCCTCGCGCACCTCGCGCACGTCGTCCTTGAAGCGCTTGAGGGAGGCCAGCGTGCCATCGTACACCTCGACGCCGTCGCGGACCACCCGCACTCGCGCCGTGCGCGGGATGACGCCCGAGCGGACGAAGCTCCCGGCAATCGTGCCCACCTTCGCGATCTTGAACAGCTGGCGGACTTCCGCCTCGCCCAACACCACTTCCTTCCGTTCGGGCGCGAGCAAGCCCGCCATCGCCGCCTTCACCTCTTCCACCGCCTCGTAGATGATGCGGTAGGTGCGGATTTCGACCTTCTCGCGCTCCGCCGAGGCGCGCGCGTTGGAGTCGGGCCGCACGTGGAAGCCGATGATGATCGCGTTCGAGGCTTTGGCGAGCAGCACGTCCGAGTCCGTGATCGCGCCCACGCCCCGGTGCACGACCTCGACCTTGACCTCGGGCGTCGAGAGCTGGGCCAACGCGTCCGCCAGGGCCTCGGCCGGGCCGCCCTGATCCGCCTTGATGATGATCCGGAGCGCCGCCGCGCCGCCTTCGGCCCGCTCGGCCATGAAGTCCTCGAGCGTCTTCACGCGACCGGTGCGGCGGTGCTGCGCCTCGCGCTCGAGGCGTTGGCGCTTCTGCGCGATGTCGCGCGCCGCCGCCGCGTCCGTCATGACCTGGAACGTGTCGCCGGCCTCGGGCACGCCTTCGAAGCCCAGCACCTGCACCGGCGTGGACGGACCCGCCCCGTCGACCGTCTGACCGCGCTCGTCGTACATCGCGCGCACGCGCCCGTAGAACTGTCCACAGATGAAGTCGTCTCCGCCGCGCAGCGTGCCATTCTGGACGAGGATCGTGGCGAGCGGGCCCTTTCCGGGGTCGAGCGTCGCCTCGAGCACCGTGCCCTGGGCCCGGCGGTCGGGGTTCGCCTTCAGATCGAGCAGCTCGGCTTGCAGCAGGATCTGGTCGAGCAGCTCCTGCACGTTCGTCCCCGCCTTGGCGGAGATCGGGGTGGCGAGCGTCGTGCCACCGAACTCCTCCAGCACCACGCCGTGCGCCAGCAGGTCCTGCTTCACTTTCTGCACGTTGGCGGCGGGCAGGTCGATCTTGTTGATCGCCACGACCAGCGGGACGCCCGCATTCTTGGCGTGCGAGATCGCCTCGATCGTCTGGGGCATGATCGCGTCGTCGGCGGCGACGACCAGGACGACGATGTCCGTCACCTGCGCACCGCGGGCCCGCATGGCCGTGAAGGCTTCATGACCCGGCGTGTCCAGGAACGTGATCGAGCGCCCGTCCTTGAGCGTGACCTGATAGGCGCCGATGTGCTGCGTGATGCCGCCCGCCTCGCCCGCCACGACGTTGGCCTTCCGGACGTAATCGAGCAGCGAGGTCTTGCCGTGGTCGACGTGGCCCATGACCGTGACCACCGGCGCGCGCGGCTTGAGATCGCCTGCCTCTTCCTTGGGCGGCTCCTCGGACGCGGCAAGGGCATACTCCACCTCGCGCACCGCCTGGAAGCCGAAGGCCGATGCGATCAGCTCGATCATGTCGAAATCGAGGCGCTGGTTGATCGTCACCATCTGCCCGAGCTCCTTGAAGGCGAAGCCGACGATCTCCTTGGCGGGTACCTTCAGGATGTTCGCGAGCTCGGAGACCGTGATGAACTCGGTCACGCGCACCAGCGTCTTCTCGCGCTCCTTCTCGTCGCGCCGCTTCTGCTCCTCGACCTCGCGGAAGCTCGGCCCTTCCTCGCGGCGGTGCGCGCCCTTCTTCGCCACCGGCCCTTTGATCGACGCCAAGGTGCGCGAGATGTTCTGGGCGACCGCTTCCTGATCCACCAGCGACTTCTTGCCCTTCTTGCGCTTCTTCCCCTTCTCGCGCCGCCGCTCCTCCAGCGGAATCGCGCCCGGCGCCGCCGAGGCGACTGGTCGGGGAGGCGCGGGCACGGCGCCGCCGGGAGTGGCACTCGCCACCGGCTTGGGCCGCACGGGGGTCGGGATCACGGGACGCGCCGGGGCGGACGGGGACGCGGCGAAGGGCGTGGCGGCGTGCGCCGCCGCGGGAGCGGCCGTCGCCGACTCCGCTCCGGCCTCCTCGGCCACCGGGAGCTCCTTGAACAGCGCCGCGGCGCGCTCCTCGAGCGACGGCTTCTCCTCCTCGTCCACGGCTTTGGCCGCCTCGAGCGCCTCGCGCGCCTTCAGCTCGCGCTCCGCCTCGATCGCCGCTTCGGCTTGGGCTTCCGCCTCGACGGCGGCCATCTCCGCCGCCGTGCGGCGGCGACGCTTGGGCCGCGCGTCGGGCTCCGCCACCGCCACCGGCTCGGCCGCCTTGACGGCGCGGCGCCGCTTGGGAGGCGCGGGCGCGTCTTTCTGCTTCCGCTTCTCGCGCTCCCAGCGCGCACGCATCAACGCCACCTGCTCGGGCTTGAGCGGCGAGAGGTGGCTGCGCACGAAGATGTCCTGCTCCTTGAGCATGCCCATGAGCTGCTCGGAGGGGATCCCGAATTCAGCCGCTAGATCGTGAATCCGCGTCGTCGTCACTCACTCCTCCAAAGACCCGACCAACCCACGCGCCAGCGCGGCATCCGCCACGCCCACGGCCTGCACCGGCGGCCGCCCCAGCCCCGCCCCCAACCGCTCCGCCACCGGACCGATCAGCACCGGCACTCGCCGTGCCCGCGCCAAGCGCTCGACTTTCTCTCGGGTGCGCAGGCTCGCATCCGCCGCGAGCACGACGCACGACAGCGCATCCCGCTGCAGCTGCGCCCGCACCCCGGTCACTCCGATCACCACCCGCCCCCCACCCCCCCGGGCGCCGAGCCCCAGCAGCCGGACCAGCCGCTCGCTCACGCCACCGGCGCCGCCGCGCCGCCCCCTTCGCTCCCCCCAGCGGCTTCGCCCGCCCCGCCCGAAGCGGCGTCACCCGCCCCACCGGGCGCCGCCTCGTCGTCGCCGCCCTCTTCGGTCATCTCATTCAGAAAGGCCATGAGCTTGTCGGCGATCTCGGGCGTCATGCCGGCGATCTGGTCGACGTCCTCGCGCTCGAGGTCGAGAATATCCTGCAGCGTCTTGTGCCCGGCGCGCTCCAGCGCGTCCACCAGCTCGACCGGCAGACCCTTCAGCTCGCGCAGCGAGACCTTGGTCGCGGCCTCGTCGTCCGCCGGGGGGAGCGGAGCGAACAGCGGCCCTTCCCCGCCGCGCTCCAGCCACTCGCGGCTCGAATAGAGGTCGATCTTCCAGCCGGTGAGCTCGGAGGCGAGCCGGACGTTCTGCCCGTTGCGCCCGATGGCGAGCGACAGTTGATCCTCGTCCACGATCGCCTGGATCGTCTTGGTCTCGGGGTCCGAGAACACGCGGGCGACCCGCGCCGGCGCGAGGGCGAGCTTCGCGAACCGCTCGGGATCGGGGGACCACGGCACGATGTCGATGCGCTCGCCGTTCAACTCGTTCACCACCGCCTGCACGCGTGAGCCCTTCAGGCCCACACACGCGCCCACCGGATCGATCGAATCGTCGCGCGACGAGACGGCGATCTTGGTGCGGCTCCCCGCCTCCCGCGCCGTGGCCCGGATCTCGACGATCTGCTGCTGGATCTCCGGCACCTCGAGCCTGAACAGGGCCTTGACGAACAGCGGGTCGGCGCGCGACAGAATGAGCCGCGGGCCCTTGGGCGTCTCCTCGATCCGCTTCAGCACGGCGCGGATCGTGTCCCCCTGGTGGAAATGCTCGCGGTGATTCTGCTCGCGATACGGAATGATCGCTTCGGCTTCCCGGAACTTCGCGAGCATGACGACGATCTTGCCGCGCTCGATCTGCTGCACTTCACCCGACAAGAGCTCGCCGACCTTGTCGGAGAACTCTTCCCGGATACGCGCCCGCTCGCCCTCGCGCACGCGCTGGATGATACGCTGCTTCGCGGCCTGCACCGCCGTGCGACCGAAGGCATCGAACGGCACCTCCTCTTCCAGCACATCCCCCACCTGGAAGTCCGGATCCTCGAAGCGCGCTTCCTCGAGCGCCACCTGAGAGCCCGGGTCCTCCACGGCCTCGACCACGGTGCGGAGCACCGCGATTCGGATCGTACCTTTGAGCTCGTCGATTCCGATCTCGGCCCGCACGTTGGGACCGTAGCGCTTCACGAGGGCGGCGTGCAGCCCGTCCTTGAGCAGGTCGAGCAGCTCCGTCCGCTCGAGCTGCTTGGTGTTCGTCAGCTCACGGATCGCGGAGACTACGTCGCTTGTATTCGTCGTCATGGGTTCCTCGTCACCAATCCACCGCCAAACGCGCGTCGCGAATTCCGGCCAGCGGCACCGGCCGCGGCGCTCCCCCCTGGGGCTCGAGCACGACCGTCGCCTCGTCGGGAACGGCCACGATGCGCGCCCGCACGCGGCCGAGCCCCGCTACCGTCGCCTGGACCTCGCGGCCCACGAATCGCACCCAGTGCCGGTGCCAGCGCAGCGGCCGCTCGACCCCCGGGCTCGACACTTCGAGCATGTAGCGGCAGCCCAGCGGACCGTCGGCGTCGAGCCACGCCTCGAGCATCCGGCTCGCCGTGGCGCAATCCGCCACCGTCACCCGACGCGGCTGGGCGTCCGGCCGCCCCGCGGGCGACGCGGGGGGCCACTCGATGCGTACTTGAACGAGCGGCCGAGTTTGCGTGCCGCCAATGCGGAGGTCCGCCAGCTCGAGACCTAGCGCTTCCAGTCGGGACCGAAAGGACTCGACGAGGCTGTCGGAGAGCATAAAAAAAAGCGCGGGCCCAACTTCGCCCGCTTCACCGGCCGGAATCTAGCCGCCC
>Ga0066706_10000567_pt1 | contig 12115 bp, 18 predicted proteins | sample GraSoiAngelo_155_FD_67274 | JGI IMG/M metagenome (GOLD analysis project Ga0066706, IMG submission 67274) | Grasslands soil microbial communities from the Angelo Coastal Reserve, California, USA - 14_1009_13_30cm | ecosystem: Environmental > Terrestrial > Soil > Grasslands | place: USA...
CGTGATGGGCGTGGCGACGTGGATGTTCCCGCGCCCCGCTAGGGACGATACCCGCTACCGCCCCGAGCTCGCCGAGGCAGTTTACTGGGTCATGACCGTCGCCACCACGGTACGCGCTCTCGCGGAGATAGCCACAGGCCTCAGGGGCGCTCCGATCCTCCGCGCTCTCGTCGCGCTCGCCGGCCTCGGCCAGCTCGTGGGCGCGGCGCTCTTCGTGCTGAACATGTGGGGGCGGGTGCGGATGCCCATCGCCCCGCCCCGTTAGGACCTGGCGCGACCCGGCGACCGGGTCTCTAGTGCCCGCTCGCGCTGACTGCCGCGCCGTTTGCACCGTGAAACACCTCGGGGTTCTCAGGGCCTTCGACGATCAGGAATCCGGCGAGCCCCCGCTCGAGCCGGGAGAGCGCGTGGTCGACGAGGATGTATCGCCCTGGCACCTCGAGCTTGAACTCGACGATCGTCGCACCGCCGGCCGGCACGACCGTTGTCTGCACGTTGGTAGCCGGGGGCGAGGTGATCGTCGCCTGGTCGTACACGCGGTCGAAGATCTCGCCGATCACGTGGAAGGACGAGGTCGCATTGGGGCCGCCGACGCCGAAGAAGATGCGGACGGTCTCGCCCACCTTCGCCTTCATCGGATGCTCGGCGGTGAGCGCGCCCACGGCGCCGTTGAACACGAAGTACTCCGCGCGCTCGGCGAGAAGCTTGTCGACGCTGAACTCGTCGTGGCCGCGCTGACCGAACCCGCGATCCGTGTAGAGCTCGCCCTGCATGACGTAGAACTCGTGGTCCACCTTCGGCAAGCCACCTGGGGGCTCCACAAGGATCAGACCGTACATCCCGCTCGAGATGTGATTGGCCACCATCGGCGTCGCGCAGTGGTAGACGTAGAGCCCCGGGTTGAGCGCCTTGAACCCGAACGCCTTGGTCTCGCCGGGCGGCGTCTGGGTCATCACCGCGCCGCCGCCGGGCCCCGTGACCGCGTGGAGATCCACCGAGTGGATCATTCGGCTGTCCGCGTGGTTCTTGAGTCGCAGCTCGACCGTGTCGCCAACCCTGACGCGCAGGAAAGGTCCGGGCACCTTGCGGTTGAAGGTCCAGTATGTGTACGTCGTCTCGTTCGCGAGACGTCCGACGAGCTCGACCGCTTCGAGATCGACGGCGATCGTTCGTGGCGGCCCAACCGGAAGCGATCCCGGCAGATCGGCCGGATCCCGCGCGATGCTCACCGACGGGCGCGCCGCCGCGAGGGGCGCCTTCGCGCCGCCCACGACGATCTTGCCTTCCATGCCGGCTTGGCGATGGCCCGGAAGGGAGCAGAAGTACACGAACTCGCCGGCCTTGTCCGCACGGAACACGGTGACGCTGCTGGCGCCCTTGCGATTCACGCGGTCGGTCCCGGCGTTGAAGTCCGGGAACACGACGTCGTGCTCGATGCCGTCGCCGTTGATGAGGCCGACCTGGACGATATCGCCTTCCATTACCTTGAGCGTGGGGTTCACGACCCCCTCGATGTCACCGCCGGCACCCACGAACGCCAGCTTGCCTTCCGCCAGCTCAGTCCGGAGTCGGAGGCGCACCGTGGGTGTGTACTCGGCGGCGGGGCTCTTCTTCGAGATGCCCGGCGGCGTGGGAGCGGAGCGCTTCGCCTGGGCCACGTGGTGCGCGTCGCCGTCAGGGACGCGGGTGTCCAGGGCCGACGCCACGCCCGGGACCAGCAGCAAGGCGAAGGCGAGTGACGCAAGTGCTCCGATCATGCAAATCACCTTTCCGCGCGGCGCCGTCACGTCCGGGGACCGCGCTAGGATGCTCCTCTCATACGGAGCACACCACGTGCCAGGTGTAACCCCGCGGGAATGCACGCGAGTCGATGAGGAGTGTCCGACGCCGCTGGGGTGATGGCGCCACAGATGCGGCGGCGCCCGCGCCCCGCTCTCCTGCCGCGTCAGCGTCCCGTGCGCTCGTCCTTCAGCTTTCGCTCGAGCGCCTCGCCCCGGATCTTCGCCCGGCACGTTTCGCAGATCAGCTCTCCCTGCGTCGGACCTCCGCAGACGACGCACGACGTCGTCTCGGTCGGCGCCGCCTCAGCAACCGCCCCCTCGACGGACGCCGCCTCCAGTGCCGGCGGAACTATGAGCACACGGCAGGGCGCGTGCCGGACGACCGCCTCGGCGACGCTCCCTAGCAGCATGCGGGAGACACCGGTCCGCCCGTGGGTGGCGATGACGATGAGGTCGATGGTGTTCCGCCTCGCGTAGGCGACGATCTGGTGCGCCACGAGGCCCGCAGTGACCGCCGTGACGACCGGCACCCCTTGAGAAGGAGATCCTTCGCCGACACCAGGTGCCCGTCGGCCGGCACGAGGTCGCCCGCCCCCAGGTGGACGACGTCGCCGGGGACGACCTCGCGGACCGGAATCTCCCGCGTAACCCCGTCGCGGACGACGGTCGCGCGCTGGGCGACGCGCTCGCGAAGCCGCCGTGCCGCCACCTGGGAGCGGTACGCCTGGGTGAAGTTGAGGGCGACGCCGAGGAGGATCATGAGCGCGATGACCGCCGAGCTCCAGAGCTGGCCGAAGGCGGCGGAGACGACGCTCGCCAGGAAGAGAATGACGATGAGGGGACTGCCCGCCCAGGCCAGGAGCTGGCGAAGCGGCTCGAAGCGGCGCGGCCGCGCGAGCTCGTTCGGCCCCCAGCGCTTGAGCCCCGCCCCCGCGTCGGCGGACGTCAGGCCCTGCGGCTGCCCTTGACGATCAACACCGGACATCGCGCGCCGCGCAGCACTTTCTCGCAGACGCTGCCGAGCAAGAGCCGCTTCATGGCGCCGAGCCCGCGCGCCCCGAGGACGATGAGATCGGCGTCGAGGCCGATCGCCGCGGCGAGGACCTCATCGGCCGGCGCGCCGGTCCGGACCGCACGGGTCACGCGGGTGACCTTGGCCTTCGCCTCTAGCGCAGCCCGCTCAAGGAGCTTCCCGAGGTCGGCCCGGCGTTCGCGTTCGACCGCCTCGATCATGGCCTTGAGCTGCCCGCGGACCATCCCGGGCGCAGAACCGGGATAGGGCACCGGCTCCACGACGCTGAGCAGGCGCACCCGGGTCGTCTTCGCGAGCGGGAGCGAGAGGAAGAACCTGACCGCCTCCGCCGCGCTGTCGGAGCCGTCCCGAGGCGGCGCGCCCGCCCCTTGACCACGAGAACCGCGCAGTGGGCGTGGTGGGCCACCGTCTGCGAGACGCTCCCGAGGAGGAAGCCCCTGACGCCACCGAGGCCACTCGCACCCACGACGACGAGGTCCGCCTGCCACTCCTCGGCCACGCGGACGATCTGTTCCTTCGGGCCGTCCTGGACCACGCGGGGCTCGGCGGCGGTGCCGCGCGTGCCGAGGAGCAGGCGCGCCTCGTCCACGATGCGCCGCCCGTCGGCGAGGAGGGCATCGTTGAACTCTCGCACCGGCGGGATGTCGAGCGGAGAAGGCGCGGGCGTCACGACGGTCAGCACGAGAATCTTTGCGGTGCCCGGCAGCGGGAACTCGCGCAGGTACGCGGCCGCAGCCTGGGCGTCCTTCGAGCCGTCGGTCGCGAGCAGCACGCGCATGACGCTAGCCCCTCCAAGGATTTCGGACTACGAAGCCGCGTGCCTCGAGGCGTTTGATTGCGGGGCCCGGATCGATCGTCCGGACGCGGGCGACCACGTCCCGCCGTCCGTTGTGGCCTGGCAGCGTCACGATGGACGCGATGCCTGCGTGCGCGTCCTCGATCGCGGCGACGACCTCGCCCAGCGACGCGCTCCCCTCCGGGAGGAGGATGTCGAGGCGGCTCGACGGCTCGCCCGCGCCCATCGCGCGCACGAAGAGGTTGAGCACATCCGTTTCCGTGACGATACCGACGAGGCGACCTTCGGCGGTGACGGGCAGGGCGCTGATCTTCTCCTTGACCATAAGGCGCGCCGCCTCCTCGACGGGCAGCTCCGCCACGGCGGTGATCACCGCGCGCGTCATGATCTCCTCGACGGGGACCTTCTCGAGCAGGTAGGCAAGCTCATGCCGCTCGAGCGCGGTCGCCGGCGACGCCATCGCGCGCTTCAGGTCGCGGTCGGAGACGATACCGACGAGCCGCCCCTCCTTGAGCACGGGCAGGTGGCGCACGCCGCGCCGTCGGGACAGGTCGAGGGCCTCCGGCAGCGTTGTCTCCGGCGTGATCGTGATCACCTCGCGCTGCATCACGTCCTGGACCAGCATCGTCGCCTCCTCGTGCCGTCGTGCCCGCGTTCAGAGCGGGTAGCGAAGGAGCGCGGCGACCCCGCCCGCGCGGGCGAGCGACGCGCGACCGTCCACGCTCTCCACAGTACCGCCTGTCGTCAGGACGCGCTCGACGAGCGCCTCGCCGAGCTCGACCTCTTTCGTGGCGCTGCCGCAGGCGTGGCAGGTCGCGCCGGTCCCGGGCTCCAGCGCGCCGCAGCTCGTACACTGGCGGCCGGGCTCGCTGAACGTCTTGAGCAGGTAGAGCCGCCGCACGGCGCCGCGCGACGCCGCCGCAAGCGTGACCGCGACGCCGGCTGTCGCGTTGCCGTCCTTCGCCGCCTCGGTGAGGATGCGGTCCACGTCGGTGGCCTCCGCCGTGCCCTCGTGGAGCTCGAGCAGCGCCCGCGCGCGTTCCACGAGCGTGCCCGCGGGCTCGACGCGGGTACCCTTCACGCTGCCGACGACCAGCCGGCCGATCCGGCCTTCCAGGTGCTTCTGGAACACGGCCACCGCCCGCGGCTCGCCAGCAAGCACGATGCGCTCGGTGGCCTGCTCGTCGACGAGTTCGGTGATCGCCGCGGCAACTGCATCGAAGTGGCGACCTTGCTGCGCCTGGATATGCCGCTGGTAGCGAGACTGGGCCAGGAGGTGCCAGCCACCCTGGCGGTGGTGGCCATGGATCTCATTCTGGAGCGTTACCTCCTGGCCGATTCCATCGGGACGCAGCTGAATGAGCCGCGCGTGCCCGGCGTCCACGAAGACGACGAGCGTCGCCGGTGTGTCGTCAAGGAGCTGGGCGAGACGACGGACGTACGGCGCCTCCGCCACGACGAAGAGATCCTCGACCGGCACGCGCAAGGGCAGCACCTCGCGCAGGCCGAGCGCGTCACACGCGAAGAGCGCGATGCCGCGCGCGTCCGAGTGGCGTGCCTGCCCGATAATCCTCTCCCCCTGCTCCGCGACCCACGCGAGGTCGGCCGCAAGCTGCGGCGACGCGCTCGCCAGGCGGGCTTTCTTGAGCTCCGCGTTGAGGAACACCCGGACCCGCTCGCGCTGCTGTTCGTCGGCCCAGCGCGTGCGGAGATACACGCTCACGACCGATGACGGCGCGCCTACGATCCGGGCGAGCGCGGCCAGGCGCGCACGCAGGTCGGCGTGGGACGCGATCACGACGCGTGTTCCCGCGCCGCGCGGAAGAGCATGACCGAGGGCTTTGCTCGATGGAGCACCTGCTCCGCGACGCTGCCGAGGACGAGCCGTCCAAGCCCGTTCGCCCGTTTCGTGGACATCACGATCAGGTCGGCGCCGAACGCCTCGCTCTCGAGGAGGATCTCCTTGACGGGCTCGCCGAACCGCACCACGCACTCGACGGGAACGCCACCCATGCGCGCCTCGACGGCCGCGAGGTAGTCGAGCCCTTCGCTCTCGAGCCGGGCCGCTTCCTGGTCGGCGTAAGCGACCACGCGCTCGTCGCTCACCACGTTGTCGGGGACGGGCGCCACGTGCAGGAGCCGCAGCGTCGCGCCGCCACCCCGGGCCATGTCGGCCACGGCGTCCACGACGGACTCGGCGGCGATCGTCTTGTCCAGGGGTACCAGAATGCGCTTGGCCATCGCTCCCTCCTACCGTGTCGCCACCCGCTTGGCGACGAAGTACTTCGTGGGCCGCCGCTTGAGCTCCCGGCCGGTGTCGCGGAGTCGCGTGAGCTGGCGCTCGAGCTTCCCGAGCGCGCCATCGAACGCCAGGCGCGGCGTGGTCGCCGTCGCCTCCACGTGCACCGCCGGACGGCGGGGCAGCCGCACTTCGAGCGCGCAGCGGATCGCGCGCCCGCCCTTCGGACCATTCTCGTCCACCAGGGTCCCGCGCGCACTCGTCGGCCGGAGCCGGAGCCCCGCGAGCAGACCCGCCACCTCGTCGGCGACGCGCGCGTGGAGCGCGTCGTCAACGGACCCAGCGAGAAATTCGAACTTGATCGGCGTCATGTCCCCCCTAGTCGGCTAGGCGGATCTCGCCCGTGAGCACGCGGCGCCGCACACCCTGGGAATCTCGCAGAGCGAGATACCCCTGGCGATCCACCCCGAGCACGCGGCCGTCATAGGTCTCACCGTCGCGCACCAGGACGCGTCGGCCGGTGAGGATGTCGCGGTCGCGCCAGGCGGCGAGCACCGGAGCCGGGCCCTTCTCCGCAAAGATCCCCGCCCACCGCTCGAGCGCGTTCAAAAACGTCGCGGCGAAGGCACTACGATCGATCTTCCGTCGCGCGGCCGCGGCGAGCGACCCGGCCGCCTGCGCCGCCTCGCCGAGCGCGCCCCAGAGCGCCACCGCGGTGACATTCAGGTTCACTCCGACGCCGAGGATCACGTAGTCGACCCGGGTGCCGCTCGTCGCGCTCTCCGCGAGGCTCCCCGCTACCTTCTTCTTGCCGACCAGGACGTCGTTGGGCCATTTGATGGCTGGCTCGAGTCCCTCTGCCTGGATCGCGTCGCTGAGCGCCAGCGAGACAATGAAGGAGAAACCCGGGACTTCGCGTGGCGGAATCGTCGGTCGGAAGAGCACCGACGCGTACAGATTCACGCCGGGCGGCGAGAACCATGGCTTGCCGTGCCGCCCGTGACCGGCCGTCTGCTCGTCGGCGATCACGACGGTCCCGTCGGCGGCGCCGTCCTTCGCAAGGGCACGCAGAACCTCGTTCGTGGACGACACGGTGCCAAAGAGCCGTAAGTCCCGGCCCAGCTTTACCGTCGTCAGATGCCACTGGATGCGATCGAGCGCCAGCATACCCGCACTCAGCTCACTCACGCGCATGGGCTGCCTCCAGCCGCGCGTCCGGCAGCGGCCTCTGTCCCTCGCCCGCAGGTCCTCCAGGCCGCGAAGGACCGATCGAGAAGACTCAGAAAGGTCGCGGTGAACGCGTTCCGATCGATCTCGCACGACTGGGTCTGGGAGACCGGGCCGAATTTCGCGTCGATACTGACGATGAGCCACTCCGTCCGATGGGCGACCGTCGGGCGCTCGACCGTGAGCGCCGGCGGCAGCTGCCCGAGCCATGTCGCATCGGCGAGCGCCTGCGCCGCCAAGTCCGCGAGTGCACCCGTCGCCTGGAGCGGACGGTCCGGACGGAAGAGCACAGACAGGCGCACGTCGGTCCCGTCATCCGAGAGGACCACGCTCCCCTCCGGCGCTCCTGCGTCGGCGAGGCGGCGAAGGATCTCGACGGTCGAGGCCGCGCGGCCGAAGAGATACATGTGCCGACCGACCGTCTCGCTCGCCAGCTTCCGTCTGATGAGCTCGATGCTGAGGCTGTCAGACGCTCTCGGCACCTCGGCGGACCCGACGGCGGTGGGGCTCATGCGTGGGACCTCAGCGGAGCGAGGACAGGTAGGCCGCGAGCGCCACCACCTGATCCTCCGCGAGCTCGAGCTGTGGCATGTGCGCGTTGGGACGCACCGCGAGCGGGTCGCGCAGCCACCGCTCCAGATAGTCGGACGGGTACTTCGAGCCGAGGTGCGAGAGGTCGGGGCCGATCGGGGTCCCGAGCTTGCCCACGGTGTGGCAACCGTGGCAGCCGCTGTTCATGAAGACGTGCCCTCCCTGCTCCAGGCGCGCGCGCCCCTGGGCCAGCACGAGCCCGGCGCCGACGACGACCATGAAGAGGACGGCGAGTGCGAGCCGCGCGGCGCGTTTCATCGTCCGGGCTCGCCTTCCTTCTTCTGCCTCACCGTGAGGACCGGGCAGAGCGCCAGGCGGACCACCTGCTCCGCGACGCTGCCGAGGAGGAGGCGGTTGAGCCCGCTCCGCCCGTGCGTGCCCATCACGATCATGTCGGCGTGCTCCTCCTCCGCGGCCTTCACGATCTCCTCGAAAGGCACCCCGACCTCGAGCCGCCAGCGCGCCTTGATCCCCGACTCCCTCAACTGGCCGCAGCGCGCCTCGAGCGTGTCCTCCGCCCACTTCCGCTGCGCGTCGTAGATCGTCCCCGCCCCGCGAATGTTCAGGAGACCCTCGCCGTAGAGCGGAGTCTCGACGAGCACCTGGACGAGGACGAGCTCGCCGTCCAAGTCCTTGACGAGCCGGACCGCATGACGCTCGGCCTCCACTGCGCACTCGGAAAAATCAGTCGGGTGCAGGATCTTCATGGCGCCCTCCTTGCCGTCGCGCGTCCTTCCTCGGCATCCGCCGCGTCGCGCTCCAGGTGCCAGCGGAGGCGGTCCCGCCGGCGCAGGATTTCATCCGACGTCTCCACGGGGGCGTCGGCGGGCTGCTCGACGCCGAGGGCGCGACCGATCTCGTCGACCACGTCCTGATCCGGCGTCGCGACGCTGCCACCCACCGCCTCCTCGCCGGAGGCGTACGCGGACATCCAGTCGGCGTCGAGATCGCCGCCGGTGAGAACCGGGCTCGTCTCCCGGTGGGTCACGACCTCCTCGGCCAGCGCGACGATCGCACCACGGTCCTCGAGCAGCGCGGCCTGACGGATCACGGCCTGATGCGAGACCCGGTGCTTTCGGCGTTTCATCACGCGTCCTCCCAGGCGGACTTCAGATCTCTCGGCAGCTGGGTCAGGATGTCGTCGCACTCACCCGGCGAGAGATGTTCCTTGAGCGCGGCGAACACCGCCTGCGTCGCGAGCCTGGCCTCCCGCTCGGAGGCGAGCCCCGCCTCCACTCGTACGCGAGCGTAGAACTCCTTCTGGTGCATCTTCGCCGGCCGGCGGCTCTCGACTTCTCCGTCCCACCAGAGCAGTTTCAACGGCCGCGGCAACTGCGCGGCAGCCTGGTCGGCCTCGTTGGGGGTCAGGCGATCGCGCAGGGTGTGGAACACCCCTGCCGTCACGCGCCTGGCGTCCTCGAGGCTCGGTCTCCCGGCTTCGATCAGCACCTGTCGGTAGAACTTCTGCGCCGTCATCGCGCTGAATGACACTGCAATGCGGCTGCCAGAGCGGAGCCACGCGAAGTCAACGGGTTAGCGCTCGACGACGGAGAGGGTGAGGCGGCGGAGCCCCGCTGGCCGGACATCCGCGCCTCACATCACATGATGCCGAGCAGCGGACCGCAGCTCGAGTAGCAGGACGGCCGAGAGAAACCTGACGCGGGGCTCCGTCCCGCCCCAAACCCACTCCTCATGCCGGCCGGCCCTCAGGTAGTCGATGAAGACATTCGTGTCGAGGAGAGCCTTGCCGGTCACCGGTACGGCCAGGGCCGGTCGTCGCCCCGGAGAACACCTCCGAGCGGCTTGAGCCTGCGCATGATCCGCTGCTCCTGCATGAGGAGTGCAAGGGCTCGGTCAATCGCTTCCTGTTCCGACGCTACCCCGAAGTAACGCTTCGCGAAGTCGATCTTTCGCTGGTCCAGTTTGGGGTGTTTGTGTCGGGTCGCCCGCGCCGCCATCAAGACCTCCGTGTACACGACGTGTACACAGTTTAATCGGAGGGGACCCGCCGGCAAGCCGAAGCGCGCGGACGCATCCCGCCGGGGCGTCGACATGGGCGCTCGCCCTACTGCGCGATCGGCAGATCGTCTCGGTTCCCCCACTCGATCCAGGACCGGTCGTAGCCGACCACCCGGGGGTAGCCGAGAAGACGGAGGACGAAGTAGGAGTGGGCCGCGCGGTGATGGGTCTGGCAATAGGTCACCGCCGTCTTGTCCGGCGTGACGGCCTTCGCGACGTACATCCGGCGGAGCTCGTCGGCCGGCTTGAAGGTCCCGTCGGGCCGGAGGTTCTCGCGCCAGTCGATGTTCACCGCGCCCGGGATGTGGCCGCCGCGCTTGGCGCGCACGTCCTTCCCCGCGTACTCCGCCGGCGTCCGTGCGTCGACGAGCGCGATCGCGGGGTCGTTCAGCCGGTCGCGCACCCACTCCGCGCTCGCGACGAGCTCGGCGCGGAGCCTCGGCCGGTAGTCGGTCCGCGCGATCCTCGGGATTTCCGTCGTGAACGGGAACTTCGTCCGTTGCCAGGCCTGGATCCCGCCGTCGAGGAGCGACGCCTTGGCGTGACCGAAGACGTCGAGCGTGAAGAAGAGGCGCGCGGCGTGCAGACCGCCCGCGTCGTCGTAGATCACCACGCGAGTGTCGGGACCGATGCCGAGCGCGCCCAGCAGGCGCGCCGCCTCGTCTTCCGTCGGGAGCCTGAAGCCTCCCGCGGGCACGCCGACCCGCGCGTCGTTGACGTTGAGGTAGACCGCGCCCGGCAGATGCGCCTTCTGATAAGCCTCGGCCTCCGTGACCATGTCCACGATTCTGAGATTCGCGTCGTGGAGATGGGCGCTGAGCCACCCAGTGTCGACCAGCAGTCCCGGCTCAGCGGCGAAGGCGGGGGGCGCGACAAAAAGAGAGATGGATCCGAGAAGGGCTCCGATCCAGTTCCGCATCATGACTTTGCTCCCGGCTTGGGCTCGAGCCTACTGACGAGCCAGAAGGTCCCGAGCGCCATCAGAACCACCAGCGCGGCCAGCAGCCAGAACGGAAGCCCGAGCAGCTCGGCGAGGGTGGCGCTCTCGAGCGAACCGCTCCAGACAAACGTCGCGATCGCCGCGTAGACTTCGGCGAAGACGATGACGCCCGCGATCAGTCCCAGCATGAAGACCACCGCGTCCAGCCGACCCGAGGCCGCGCCCGCGGCCGATGAGCCGGGTCAGCAGCCGCCGAGCGCGAACCCGACACCCAGGACCAAGCCGCCCACGGCTTGCGGCCAGAGATAGGTCGGCTGGACGGCAATGTGCGAGAGATCCAGGACGCCCAGCAAGGAAAGCGCGCCGATGCCTGCAGCAGTCACGGCGATCGCGGCGAACATGACTTTGAGCATCGTGAAGTCTTCCAGATAGAAGAGGCCCGTGAGCTTCTTCGGGTCCCCCAGGCCCCCGCGCTCGAGGACGAAGCCGAAGGCCACACCCGCGAGGAGCCCGACGACGAGCCCGCCCGTGCCCTCGAGTCCGAGCGGCCAGCTCATCGCCACGCCCGCCTCACGATCCACGCGGTGACGAACCCGCCGGCCATGAACATCCGAGAAACGCCCAGGCGCCCGGCGCCAGGACGGCGCCGCCGGAGAGCGCGACGCCGCTCGTGCACCCCTGGGCGACGCGGCTCGCAAAGCCCACCGTCGCGCCGCCCACGAAGGCGAATGCGAGGCGGCGGCCCACCCCGATGCGGGGGCCCTTCTCGAGCCGCCAGGCGAAGCGTCCCGCCGTCCACGCGCCGAGCACGGCGCCGATGAGCACGCCGACCATCTCGACCACGATCCACTGAGCCCACAGGCGGCCCGCTTCCAGGTAGCCCACCAGGTACGGGTTCGCCTGGGCCCGGCCAGGAGCGACGGCGCCCTCGAGACGCGCGGCGACCTGGGCGAAGGCGCCCGAGGCGCCGAGGCCGAATCCCATCAGCAGGTAGGTGGCGAGCAGGGTCACGCCGAGCGCCACGCCGGCGACGTACGGGGACCAGTAGGGACGTGTCCCGTTCATGCCATCATCCTCGCACCACTTCCGGCTCAACGGCCACCGCGACGTCGATCCCGTGACGCACGCTCTCAGTGACGGTGCAGAAGGACTCGAAGATCTCCAGACACCGTCCCCTACGGGCGCGGACCTCGGGCGTCACGCGCACCACCAAGCGGACGCGCACCGACTGAATGCGCAGGCGTCCCTCCGCGTTGCGTCCGATGGCGGTATCGACCTCGGCCTCGAGCTCTCGGGGATCGAGCCGAGCCCGCTGCATGCAAAAGAGCAGGCTCGCCGCCAGACAGTGGCCGACGGCCGCCGCCAGCAGGCGTGACGGGTCCGGGCCCGCGCCACGTCCGAGCGGTGGCGGCTCGTCGGTGAGCAGGTCGGGCACGCCGTCGCGGTCGAACTTCACGCGGAAGCGGAATCCTTCCTCGCGCGTCAGGAT
>Ga0066706_10000572_pt1 | contig 12093 bp, 5 predicted proteins | sample GraSoiAngelo_155_FD_67274 | JGI IMG/M metagenome (GOLD analysis project Ga0066706, IMG submission 67274) | Grasslands soil microbial communities from the Angelo Coastal Reserve, California, USA - 14_1009_13_30cm | ecosystem: Environmental > Terrestrial > Soil > Grasslands | place: USA...
GTGATATTCCTGCAGGTAACCCATGCCCCGCAGGTAATGCTGGTAGGCTTCCGACTTAGTGTCGGGACGGCTTCGCAACGTGTCCCGTCTCGCGGGTGTGACTTCAAGAGACAGAAGATTCAGCGCCTCAGTTACGACCTGATCCTCCAGCCCGAAAATGTCGGCGGACGCAGCGGTCAGGCTGCGTCCCCCGATTTGCCGATTTGTATGGGCGTCGATCAGGCTGCAGTTGACGCGCAGTTGCGATCCCGATTGCTGCAGGCTGCCTTCGAGGATCAGGTCAACACCGAATTCGCGCCGCGCATCTTCATCAGTCTTGATACCCTGCGCTTCAATTTCGCGCGTTGAGACCAGTTGCAGCCGATCGCCTTTGCTGACTTCCGCCAACTGCGCTGTCAGCGTATCGGCCAAGCCCCTGCCCAGTGCGTTCGTCGCGTCGTCCTGGCCCAGGGAACGGAATGGCAGAACGGCAAGAATCCGGGCTGCGGTGGGTCTTGAATGGCTCTGGCTTCTCCACTCCACCCCGACCAGCCCTGCCAAAATTGCAAAACCGATACTTGCGGCGACGACAATCTCTGGACGCCTCGATCTGATCGTCGTCTGCGTCATTCTAATCGGCGGTGCGTCACTGCCGGAGCGGGCGGGCTGCAATCGACTCAGGTCGACCCGGAGTTCCCGCGCCGACTGGTACCTGCGCTCGGGATCTTTATCCAAAGCTTTCAGGATGATGGATTCTAAGCCGGGCGCAACTCGCGAATTGAGACTGCTTGGAGGTTTGATCGGCTGGTGCAGAATGTCGTCAATTAACTGAGGCGAGTGTTTTTCAGTAAATGGCCGGCAGCCAGTCACCATTTCATACAACACCGATCCCGCCCCCCAAATGTCACTCCGTTCATCAACCGGTTGCCCCCGAACTTGTTCCGGTGACATGTAGGGGAGGGTGCCGGACAGAAACTTTTCCCCACTCAAATTATCGGTAACGGCCGAAGGATTGACCAGACTCGATATTTTGGCGAGGCCAAAATCAAGAATCTTCAGCTGGCCTTTGGGCGTGAGCCGCAGGTTCCCCGGTTTCAGGTCACGGTGGACGATGCCTTTTTCGTGCGCGGCTTCCAGTCCTTGTAATAGTTGAACGCCCAGGTTCAACGCCTCCCGATGCGATAAGGCCCCGGCTGCGAACTTGCTCTCCAGCGTGATACCAGCGATGTATTCGGTAACGAGGAAATCTACTTGATCCTGAGTTCCGAATTCGTGCACCGTGGCAATGTTGGGGTGATTCAGACGGGCGAGAACCAAGGCCTCTTTGCGAAAGCGAGACCGTGCGTCACTGTCGCTCAGGGTTCCGCTGGGAAGTACCTTAACCGCAACATCGCGATCGAGCTGCAAATCATGCGCTCGGTAAACCACACCCATTCCGCCAGCACCGATCTGTTCAAGAACGCGATAGTGCCCCAGCACGGGTCCGAGGCTCGGGGAGGTCAACGACACCTGTCGCAAATAGTAGGCCTACAGGAAACGCTGGTCAACACGGGAGGCTATTATCCTTGGTATGCGAGGTTTAAACGTTGGTTTGGAACGAAAGCTTAGGCTCAGCAATGAATCGGCGTGAGACTCGACTCAACGGCAGAACTCCACGTGATCAGCGTCCAATTGAAATACCTTCTCGCCCTGAGGCGCGGGAATACTGAAGTGGACTCATCCGCGCGGAAGTGGCGATACAACGTCAAAGTTCCCGTGCGTTGATGGGCTTAGCTGATTACTACGGGAAAACGGGTCATTTAGATGAGGCCGCCGCCGAGAAGCGGACGCAAGTCCTCAGTCGTAAATCAACTCTCAAATCTTCCAGAAAACGTATTCCAGTTTACGAAATATATGAATTTGAATATTCATATTGATGAGGAGCGCGTTTATTTTTATAAGGTTAGATTTGCGCCTTCGCTGGCCCAAAAATTGCCAACTCGAAAACGGACAGCTGCACGGTTAAATTAGAGTACACAAGTGCATACCTCCTAGTTCTCTAAGGAGTGACGTATGAAGCACGTCAGCAAGATTCTCTCAGCGTTTCTACCTGTTAATGGTATGCACAAAATCAAAGTCTACTTGTGGCTAGGAGCGACCGTATGAATCGTCGTGTTTCCACCCCAAAATTTGTTGTGTTGCAGCTTTGCACGCTGTTGCTGTTTGCAGCAACAGTATTCGCGCAGGAAACGACCGCTGGCCTTCAAGGAACAATTAAGGATCCATCAGGTGCCCTGGTTGCCAACGCCCAGGTTGTCGTCACCGGGACCACTCTGGCGGGTAATAAACAGACCAAGACGGATGGCAGCGGCTACTACCGTTTTGCCAACCTTCCCCCTGGCACTTACAACGTAACCGTAAACGCTGAAGGGTTTGCCACCACTAAGAGAGAAGGTCTGGTACTCGAAGTTGGTCGCCTTCCTTCGATTGATTTTGCCCTTCAAGTTGGAAAGACCTCCACCGTGGTCGAGGTCAGCGGCGCAGCGCCGCTTGTCGATACGACAACCAATACGAACCAGACGAACATCACCGCGGACATGATCAACAACGCTCCTCACGACACCTCCTTCCAGTCCATGATTCAGTTTGCGCCTATGGCGCGTAACGAACCTCTCGCCGGCGGACAGATGGTCGGAGGCGGCACGGGGGGCGGGCTACCGGGCAGCAGTGGCAACGGCGGCGCGGTGGGCTACTCGATTGGCGGCGCCGCGGATTCCGAGAGCGCCTATCTTGTAGAAGGCCAAGACACTGAAAACATCTCCGGTGGCTATTCCAACGCCAACGTACCTTTCGAGTTCATTCAGGAAGTTCAGGTGAAGACTTCCGGCATTGAAGCGGAGCACGGCGGCGCGTTGGGCGGCGTGATCAACGTCGTTATGAAGAAGGGTGGCAATGGCTATCACGGCAGCGGATTTCTCACTTACGAGTCGGACGCGCTGGACGGTGCTTATAACGTAATCAATCACGACACCCTGCGCTATGATCCTTTAGGCGCCCCCACTGCGACTGCTGACCAGGCTGCGCAGACCTACGTGCCAAAGAACGATACGTTCCATGTCCTTCAGCCTGGGTTTACGATTGGTGGTCCGGTCAAGAAAGATCGCATATGGTTCTTCCTGGGTTTTGCCCCCTTAGGCCGCTCAGTCTCCAGAACGGTGAACTTCGATCCATCCATCTGTAACTTACCCACAGCTGGTTGCCTAAATCAGTCCGCCGGAAACCAAACGTTTAAGCTAAAAAACTGGCAATACTACAGCACTGCCCGCCTGGATGCCACTTTGACGCAGAAAGTCCGCGTATTTGGTTCCTGGCTGTATCAATTCGAGCGCGAGACAGGGTCCACTTTGCCGTCGGCAGATCCCATTCCAAACCAGGCCAATACTTTCCTGAACTCGGGCACGGTCGGGTACGCCAACGAGGGGATTAATACCTTCTTCGCACAGTATTCACCTAGCCATGGCTGGTCTCAACCCAACGCGACTTATAACGTCGGTGCGGATCTCACGCTGACTCCAAAGATCGTCGCTACCACCCGTTTCGGCTATTTCTTCACCAACTATCATGACTTCGGATGGCCGACCACGGGTGCGAACCTTTCATGGAATCTCAGTGGCATTGGGGCAACTGCCAATTGCACACCGCAGCCGTGTACTCCCAGTGCCCCCATTCCCACTCCCGGCGGCGGAGCTTTGCAGCAGAACGGCGGTACTACCACGGCCGCCTATGATCAGAGCTACACTCTGTTCAACGCCAGCAAGCACTATCAGTTCAATCAGGACGTTGCCTTTTTCAAGAGCGGCTGGGGCGGGACCCATAATTTCAAATTGGGCTACCAGCTTAACAAGATGTCCAATGTGATTGATCAGAATGGCAATGTCCCCCAAGTTTTCATGACTCCTGGATCCGGTCAGAACTATACGGCTGCCACAGTACCCGGCAGCGCCAACTGTGCCCTACTTACCGCAGAGTGGGGGAGTTGCGCTGGCCAATACGGTTATGTCACGGTTGAGGATTTTGCGACCATCCTGCCCAAGCCAGCAATAGACTGGAACCACGCATTGTTTGTGCAGGATGCCTGGACTGTTGGCCACGGCCTTACTCTTAATCTCGGCATCCGCGTCGAGAAAGAGAGACTGCCGGTTCCCGCCGGACTTCAGCAAGCGGGCGTCGTCCCGCCGACGTCTATCAACTTCCCGTGGAGCGACAAAATCGAGCCACGGCTGGGAGCTGCGTGGGGTCCGGCGAGCGGGAAGATGAAGATCTTCGGCAGCTATGGTGTTGTCAATGACGTCATGAAGCTGTTGCTCGCCCAAACTTCGTGGGGAGCGCAGGTATTCGAAGATTGTGTCTACCCTCTCGGCCCGGATGGGAGCAACACGTTCACCAATTCAGACATTTCGGTTGCCTTCGTCAACAACCGCGCCTGTCCAAATGGTGGCCCAACCGTGCCAGCTAACTTCGCGGGCGGCACAACGCCTACATCTCTGACGGATGCGGGCACTGGCGTTTCGCTGATTGAAAACGTCAACTTCCGTCCGTGGGAGCCAGTCGCGAAGGGCGTGAAGCCCTACCGCCAGCACGAGTTCGTTATTGGCTACGATTACCAGATCGCTCACGATTGGGCATTCGAAGCCCGCTATGACCGTCGCCGCCTTGACCATGTAATTGAGGACGCGTCATTGGCTGATCCGGACAACTTCGAGATGTACACCATCGTTAATCCGGGCCAGGGCGTGAACGCAACCATCGACGGCTACGCTAACTATTTAACCTCGCTCGGATCGGCATACGGCATTCCGAATTTTGCGTTCAATGCGGACCCACTCAATCCGTTCGGAACATGTCCTACCTGCCCGCACCAGCCCTTGGCGGTCCGCAACTACGACGGTGTAGAGCTCCGTCTGACCAAGGGTACGAGCCACGGCTGGGCGGGTATGTTCAGCTATACCTGGAGCAGACTCTGGGGCAACTACACCGGCCTGACAACCACCGAACAGACCGATGGCGGCGCAACAGGACGTGACTCGCCAGACACAACCCGCGCTTTTGACGAGCCATTCTACTACTTTGGCGCCAACGGTAAGTCGAATAATGGGCCGTTGCCGACTGATCGTCCGAACGCCTTCAAGGGCAACCTGTATTACCAGTTGCCCTGGAAGGGCATGAGCACAACCTTTGGTCTTTTCCAGGTCGCTTACCAAGGCTCGCCCCTGAGCTCGTTCACAGATCTAGGCTTAGCGTGCTGTAACGAACCCATCGAAGCTACGGATATCTTCGGGCGCGGCAAGTGGGCCAACATAACGCAAGACCCCGCCACCGGGGCCGTAACTATCGGAACCCCATATAGCCGTCGTACGCCCTGGTTCACTCAGACCGATTTCCACATCGCGCACTCGATCAAAGTGAACCCGAACAACGAGGCGCAGCGGCTCGAGTTCTCGGCGACGGCCCTCAACGTGCTAAACCAGCACAACGTAGTCTCGTATTGGCAGGGTTTCAACTCAATCGCTGCTGCGAGTTCTGTGTTGCCCAACTCGATCTTCGTGGGCGCTCCCTCCTACCAGCAGCTGGAATCGGGATACGACCCGCAAGCTGCGGTTAATGCAAATCCGCTGTTCATTCAGAACTCCCAGTACGGGAAGCCGAACCTATGGCAGCTCTCGCGCAACCTTCGTCTCGGGGTGAGCTTCACGTTCTAGGGAGCTGTGGGCTTAAGCAAGCAGGAGGCTCTTCGGGGCCTCCTTTTTTGGTGTAGGGACAAAGCGGGGTGGGTGCGGCTGAGGAGCTAACTCCCAAATATTGGGCAGTGGCTCGCCGCTCCCAGGAACAGCAGCGGAAGCGATCACCAGGGATTGGTTCCTCCAACCAGCGACACCCGCAGCGGCTTCAGCTTTATCAGCGTCATTCCGGTGACGATGTTTTTGTACATTTTCGGCCAGGCAGGCAGGCGGCTTTCGCAAGCCTATAAGAAGGCCAGACGGTCGAATTCTATGTCACCAGGGGACCGAAAGGCTTCCAGCCGGAAAACGTCCGACCCGCGTAACCAAAGGTGCAAACGAGCTGCCCGGCAGAATGTAGGCAGTAAAGGTTCTTCCCACGCTGAGTCGAAAAATGAAATTGACCTTTGGCATCGGTGGCAGTCGAACGCAATGGCAATGGCGTCATTGGTGCGATCTGTCGCCGTCACATCTTTAACAATTTCCTCAGCTACACCTTCTCGAACGGCTTCGCAAAGAACCTGACGCTGGGAACCGGAGTCCGTATCGAGACCGGGGTTCCGATTAACAACTTGAGAGCTCATCCGGTTTACCAGAACGGTGGCGAGGCTCCGTCCGAAGGCCATGGGGCTCTGGGCCGTACGCCGACAGCTGGATATGGAGACCTCCACGCCGACTATAGCCACAAAGTCGGTGAGCGGTCGACGCTCCATTTCGGAGCCGATCTGTTCAATGTGGCCAACCAGAAGACGCAGCTGCGCGTTGATCAGTTCCAAGATGCTGAGTTGGGCGTACCGAACGCCGACTTCAAAAGGCCGGTTGGAAACGACAACATCGGAATTCCCCGGCATATCAGCGGCCGTTCAACGCCCGCTTGTTCGCAAAATGGGAATTCTGAAAACAGATGACTCTTGAGGAGGGCGAGAGATCGCCCTCCTTTTTCAATGTGCCGAAAATGTTCGATAGCTTGGGGGTGGAAGTCCCCTGTCCAACCTGTTGGAGATGAAGGGCTAGAGAAACATAAGGGCGGCGGCCCGAGGCGGAATCTGAAAGAAGCGTACATGAAAAGCGCGAGCTGATGAACAAGAACCGGATGAGGAGGCCTACGGTGTGGGGCGAGCTGGCATGTGACAGCGAAGCCCCCTCTGGCGTAGTTGGTATGCATGAGCGAGAAGCCGCGGATACATTTGTTCAGTAACCCGTCTACAATGTCGCCGGAGGAAGCATGCTCAATTCGCGCAGACAGTTCTTGGCAACCTCTCTTGCACTCGCTGCGGCGGCATATCGGAGCGAAGCACAAACTCCAGGCGAACCACAGCCTGGCTCGCCTCCGGCATTCGGTACAGGCCCATTGGTCGGACCTGAGGTTTCGCCGGCCACTTTCGCGGAGGCTGAGAAGCTCGTCCAGATTCAGATGAGTGAAGGTGACCGCGCCCTCGCAGCCGCGAGTTGGCGACAGAACCTAGCGTCTCTTTATGAACGGCGCACCGGCCCGCGAAAAGTCCCTATGGACGGTACACTCACACCTGCCTCACGTTGGACCCCAGTTTCCCCAGAGCTGAAGGCGGCACAACAAGACCGGTTTATTCGGAGCAACGATGATGCTGGTCCACTCCCGTCAAAAGACGACGATATCGCTTTTGCACCTTTGACACGGCTTTCCCGCTGGATTGAGCAGCGAAAGCTCAACTCAGAACGCCTGACTCGCATTTATCTTGACCGCCTGCAACGGTTCGATCCTAAGTTGCGCTGCGTGATCACACTTACCCGGGATCTCGCGTTCGCCCAAGCCAAGCGTGCTGATGCCGAAATCAACGCCGGAAAATATCGCGGTGCGCTGCACGGCATTCCCTGGGGAGCGAAGGATCTGCTTGATACCGAGGGCATTCCCACAACTTACGGAGCGGAGCCATATCGTGATCGCGTGCCTTCGAAGGATGCCGTAGTCGTTCGGCGTTTGCAAGAAGCCGGCGCCGTGTTGGTGGCCAAGTTGAGCCTCGGCGCGCTCGCATTGAACGACATCTGGTTCGGTGGACAAACGATGAATCCCTGGCTTCTGGAAGAAGGATCGTCGGGTTCAAGCGCCGGCCCCGGCGCTGCCACGGCAGCGGGATTGATAGCATTCGCCATTGGCAGCGAAACCGGCGGCAGCATCGTCGGACCGTCTATGCGTTGCGGCATCACCGGACTACGGCCAACTTACGGACGCGTGCCACGCACAGGCGCAATGACGCTGTGCTGGTCCCTCGATAAGCTCGGGGCCATGACTCGCAGCGTTGAAGACGCAATGCTGGTTCTGCACACCATTTCGGGTCCGGATACAGGAGATTCCGCTAGCTTGCCGAGCAAACTTGATTTTGACGCAGGTGCGAGCCTCAGCGGCCTGCGCGTAGGCTATTTTCCGGCGTGGATGAAGGAGAATCCGGCAACGGACGTGGATCGTGCGGCTTTGGAAAGCATTAAGAAAGTGGGAATGATCCCCGTTGAAGTCCGAATTCCAGATTGGCCCTATGATTCACTCGATCTCATTCTGTTCGCCGAAGCAGCCGCAGCCTTCGAAGAGTTCACACTTAGTGGAAAGTTGAATCAGCTGAAGGTGCAAACCTATGATGCCTGGCCAAATATCTTTCGCCAGAGCCGGTTCCTTTCCGCTGTGGATTTCGTTCAGACCGACCGCTTCCGCAACCAGGTAGCGAACGAGATGGCTCGCGTATTTTCCGAAGTTGACTTGCTTCTCGTTCCGTCCCTGCGTGACGAGATGCTGACTATCACCAACTTCACCGGCCATCCTTCGCTCACACTGCGCGCGGGCTTCGTTGAAGTATCAGAAGCACGGAGTGATTGGGCACCTGATCCCAGCCGCCCATTGCCGAAGTTTTCGCCGCCCCGGCGGGTTCCACATGGGATTACATTGATCGGGCGATTGTTCGACGAAGGCACAATCGCGCAGGCCGGAATTGCGCTGGAGCGAGAATTTGCTGTTGTTAGCGAAAGGCCGCCAGGATTCTGATCAAGTGGAAATGGAAATTAGCCCGCGCACGGAATCGATTGGCCTTTGAGCATGCCAGGAGGAAATGATTTCTGGGAACAAAATAGTGGGACTTGCGACGGCCTGCAATACCTTGGGAGCATTTCAAAACGAACTGCAATTGCGGCGATCGTATTCCTCTGGTGGCCGGTTTTCGTGCGTCCTGCGGCGATGCTGTAGAAGTTCCAGACAGCAACCAAAGGGGAGAGACTGCTGCCGCATGACAACGAGTTCCCCGCGTTCTTGACGCCATATCGACCATATCGGTAGATGGGCGGGCCGCGCCGGCGTACTTGGTAGTCAGTATTGCCGTTACGTACACAGATCGGTCAGCCTTTGGCGGCACAAATCTGTTCAGGATCACCCCGGAGATGACGGACTGCCTCAGAACGAACCTCATCGTGCGCTCTCAGCATTTCGCCGAGACACGGCGCGATAACTCCGGGATGGTCGCTAGCCTTGATCGGAAACGCCTCGGGCAAGACACTTCGGGTTGGAAGAAGAAGTCGACCTGAGGCGTTTCCGATCAAGGCTAGCGACAACTCGGAAATCATGCGGTGATGGGTCAATTGACGTTAGTCCCCAAAACACTCAAAATGCTTTGGGAAGGTTTTGGCTGGCAATTATTTGCGACCACTACGCGGGTTGCGGGCGGTCAGGAGCGATGTGTTCGCGCCGAATGATCTTGCCCATTGGTTCAGTGCCGTCAGACTACCGAACGGTTTAGCGCCGGAAACCATCTCTCAATACATGCGCCGGGTCAGCATACGTCGTTGATCGTTAACAGTCTGACTTCACCGAAAGCCCATCGATCAAGTCGACTAGTAAATTTACTTAGGGTTCACCCATCGTTAGATTCTAGTGATCTTCTCCCGATCGCAACTGGTGACAGAGCCGCTGCCGGCAACTAACCAAGAGCTCACTACAGGAATATTCGTATTGACAAAGCTGACATTGAGGAACACGATTCAACGGTTTATTGAAACGTTTCAATAGGTGCCTAAATGATCCGCCTATCCTGGAACCTCCTGCGATTGCCCTTGGTTGTCTCCTTAAGCGTTGCCGCCTCGGCTCAATCCGCATTCGTGCGCGTGAATCAGATTGGATATGTTTCCGGCGGCGCAAAGCGCGCATACCTGATGGCCTCCGCCGCTGAAACCGGCGCAACATTCATCGTCAAGAATTCCGGCGGGACCACCGTTTTCGGACCCGCCGCCATTGGCGCGAACCTCGGGTCATGGAGTACCGCTTATCCGGACGTGTACGCATTGGATTTCGACAATTTCGTGACCACTGGCACGTATACAATCGACGTCAGCGGCCCGATTGCGGCCGCATCGCCAAGCTTCAGAGTTGACACCGGAGCGAACGTCTACGCGAATGCTCTCGGCAATTCGCTGTTTTTTTATCAAAACGAACGCGATGGTCCGAACTTCATCCCCAGTCCCTTGCGGATGGCCGCAGCCCACCTCAATGATCAGAATGCAAAGGCATATGTCACACCGAACGCAAATAGCAGTGGGCGTTTCTCCGGCGATTTGAGGCCCGCCACTTTCAGCGGATCGCAACCCGTCATCAATGCGGCTGGCGGATGGTGGGACGCAGGCGACTATCTCAAATTTGTTCAAACCACCAGCTACACCGTCGACCTCCTGCTGGTTGGAATTCGAGATTTCCCCAACCAGATGGGTGCCGGATCTGCTACTTCGAGTTTCGTGGCGGAAGGGAAGTTCGGCCTCGACTGGTTACAGAGCATGTGGGACGACAACAACAAGATTTTTTATTACCAAGTTGGCATCGGCAGCGGAAACTCTCAAACCGTTGCCGATCACGATATTTGGCGCCTGCCGCAGGTAGACGATACTTATAACCAGTGCAGTTCCAAGTATCGCTATATTTGCAACCGCCCGGTTTTCGTTAACACGTCGGCAGTGAACTCTTCAGGTCAGATTCAATCTGGCGCGCTGATCAGCCCCAACCTGGCCGGGCGCATGGCAGCTGCGCTGGCGATTTGTTATCACGAATATCAAATCAGCAATACTGCGTACGCGAATCAATGCCTGAGTTCTGCAGAACACATTTTCGACCTTGCGAATACCGCTCCTAGTGGGAATCTCCTGACCGTAATTCCGTTCAGCTTCTATCCGGAGTCTGAGTGGCGGGACGATATGGAACTCGGGGCCGCCGAACTTTACTTTGCATTGCAGGGATGCGGCACCAGCTGTCCGGCAGGTCCCCATCCGGCTTCCTATTACTTGCAGCAAGCGGCACATTGGGCGAACGCGTATATCACGGGACCAGGTGACGCCGCTGACACTCTCAATCTTTACGACGTGACTGGCCTCGCACACTTCGAGCTATATCGCGCGCTGGGCCTGGCGGGAAATCCGGGTGGTCTCGAAACTAGCCAAGCTGCTTTGCTGGCAGATCTGCAAAAGCAGTTGAACAAAGCGATCGCCCAGAGCAACACCGATCCCTTTGGATTCGGTTTTCCTTGGGCAACCTACGACACCACTTCGCATGGAGCCGGCCTCGCAGTGATGGCCGCCGAGTACAGTTTTCTAAACGGTCCGGCGCTCAGCGGAGGAATCTCTCAGGCAGCTTATGCGTCGCGGCAATTGGGAAATATTCTCGGGGCAAATGCGTGGGGCACGTCGCTGATCGTGAACGATGGCAGCACGTTCCCGCTGTGCATGCAGCATCAGGTTACGAATCTTGTCCCTATGCCTCCGAATGGCTCGCCATTCCTCTCCGGCGCCGCTGTCGAAGGGCCAAACTCGATTGCTGCAAAGGGAACTCTCAGCGGAATGGTCACCTGTCCGCCTAACGGAGTGGACCTGTTCTCCCAATTCAACAGTAAAGCCGTTTACAAGGATTTCGTTCAGTCCTACTCAACAGTAGAGCCGGCAATCGACCTCACAGCATCGTCGCCGCTGGCATTTGCCTGGCAGATTGCCGGCGCTCCATCAGGAACGCCGTAACTGACAACCGACGGCTGAAGGCCGCGCCGGCCGGTGGTAAAGCTGCCGAAGCTCGCGGTCGAAACCAGCAAGGACGACCGAGCGCAGCCCACCACGCTTTAATCGTCAAATTTTCATCGCGAAATTTTCGCATTTCAGGGAATACTGGGTTTCATTTACAGTATCCAGTTCACCCGGAGGCCAAAGTGAACAATCAGCTTCAGTCTTCAGGTAACCCGCTTTCTCGACGAAAATTTATTGCACAAAGCACGGCCGCTGCAGTCGGTCTCTCCATTGTTCCGCGCCGCGTGCTGGGCGGGCCAGGATACGTTTCTCCCAGCGACAAGATCAACATGGCATTTATTGGCGT
>Ga0066706_10000587_pt1 | contig 12031 bp, 9 predicted proteins | sample GraSoiAngelo_155_FD_67274 | JGI IMG/M metagenome (GOLD analysis project Ga0066706, IMG submission 67274) | Grasslands soil microbial communities from the Angelo Coastal Reserve, California, USA - 14_1009_13_30cm | ecosystem: Environmental > Terrestrial > Soil > Grasslands | place: USA...
CACGGTAGCCGCACGAAAGTTGGTGGCGTAGAGACGGTCGCCCGAGGCGGTGCTGACGATGGCCAGCCCTTTGTAAACGCCACCCCCCGCCGAATTGTCGACGGCTACAACCGCCTGCGTGGCCGCCACCGCCGGGGTCCAGCCCGAAATGGTGCCGTCCTCGCTGGCGAAAATGAAGCGCGCGGGGCCCGACTTTGTGCCGCTCGTCACGACGAAGCCGGCACCGCCGTTGAACACGATGCCGGTCGGCGCACCAGGAACGCTGACTGTTAGGCTGACCTTGGCGCCGGTGTTGCCGTTATAGAGCGTGGAGAGCCCGGTTCCGTTGTCGGCGACCCACCAGGGCGAGGTGGCGCTAGCAACCAGTCCCCACGCGTTGACGAGGGCCGCATCGACGAGGTCCGCTGACACGGCCCCGTCGGACACCAGGTTGTGTTGTTCATAGAACGGCGTGGCGTCCTGGAGCGAGAATGAAGCCGGGAGGGGTGGGGCGATGCTGCGCTCCCCAGCGCACGCCAGCGACAGCGCGCCGAGGAAGGCGAGGGGCGCCCCCAGGATGCGGCGAGCAGCCATGAGGATCTCCTTCCTAACAGTTGTCCTGCGAACACGCCGATCCAAACAGCGGTCGGCAAGCCGTCCGTCACCGGACCGCGACGGCCTTCACCTCCACAGGCGCACCCGCCACGAGCACCGGGGCGCCATGCTCCTGCGCCGTCTTGTTGAACACGGCGACGTCGGTCCGCACGAGCTCGTTGAACTTCGCGACGTAGTCGGCCAGCGCTGCACGCAGCTCCGTCAGCCGCGCCGCGACGACCTCGTTCGGCAGCTGGGCGTAGGCAAAGGCGAGGCCGAAGCCCAGCCCCTGCAGCCGGTCCTGGAAGCGGTTGAGGTAGTGGATGTCGTCCTGCCCGGCGTCGCGCTGCACATCGGAATTATACAGGCTGTCCTTGAGCTCCTTGAGCTTCCGGTCCAGCTCGCGCGCCTGGCGCGACACGGGTGCGGCGGCCGCAGTGTCGCCGGCGGTGTTGTCCCGCAACGCCTGCTGCGTGTTCTTGAGCTGTGTCTCGAGGCTTGCAATCCGATTCAGCATCTCGTTCAGGGCGGACATGGCGTTGCGCCATTCGAGCCCGGCGCGGAGCTGCGCCGCGAACCGGGCGGGATCGCCGCCCAGGATCGGGTCGGGCTCCACGGTGACCGTCTTGGTCCCCGTGCGGCCCCCGGCGGTCACGGTGACGGTGTAGGTCCCGGGGATCGCGCGCGGGCCCCCGACATTCCGGAACGGATTCTCCTCATCCTCAGCACCCGTGGGACGCTCGAAGTTGAGCCGGGTCGGCCCGGCGTGACGGAGGTTCCAGACGTAGCGGTTGACGCCCTGCTTCCCCGGGCCGCCCGAATCGACGACGACGGTGTCGCCGCGGCTGTCCGTGACGGTCGCGATCACGCGCCCGCGGCGGGAGCGCCCCCGCTCTTCCTCCCCCTGCGAACCGGATGAGCCGGTGTCCAGGGCGGCCTTGAGGTAGTAATCGATCATCGCGCCGGCCGGCGCGTTCGGCGTGGTGAAGCGCGTCGGGGCGACGCCCGAGCGCCGCGGGCGCACGTGGATCTGGGCCGGCAGCGTCGAGAACAGGTGGAAATCGGAGGCGACGACCTCGGGGGTGAGCTCTTCCAACGCGGTGATATTGTCCAGGACGAATAGCCCACGGCCGTGCGTCGCAAGCACCAGGTCATGTGAGCGCTTGATGAACTGCACGTCGTACACCGGCGCGGTGGGGAACTCCGCCTTGAGCGGCTTCCAGCTCGCGCCGCCGTCGCGCGAGTACCACAGGGCGGCGTCGGTCCCGAGGACGAGGAAGCCCCGCACGTTCGGATTCTCACGCACCACCCGCGCGGGGACGTCCGGCGGGAGACCCTTGCCGACGTCGGTCCACGTCTTGCCGTAGTCGCTGGTCTTGTAGACGTAGGGCCGCCGGTCGTCGAGCTGGTGGCGGTCGATCGCGATGTAGGCGGCGCCCGCGTCGAAGGGCGAGACCCCGATCTGGTACACCCGTCCTTCCACGTCCTTTGCCAATCCGGGGAAGTGGCCCGACACGTTGCTCCAGGTCTTCCCCCCGTCCCGGGTCACCTGCACGAGCCCGTCGTCCGTGCCGACCCAGATCACGTTGGAATCGGTCGGTGCGAGGTTGACCGTGAGGATCGTGTTGTAGGTCTCGGCGCCCGAGATGTCGTAGTTGATGGGACCGCCGCTCGTCACCTGTTTGGTCTTGTCATTCCGGGTGAGGTCGGGACTGATGGCCGCCCAGCGGTCGCCGCCGTCCGTGCTCTTGAACACCACATTGCCGCCCATGTAGACCGTGTTCGCGTCCCGTGGCGAGACGGCGATGGGCGATGTCCAGTTGAAGCGGTACTGCAGGTTGGCGGGCTTCGTGTCCTTCACGCCGGACAGGGAGGGCCGGATCGAGCGGTTCAGTCCCGTCTTCAAGTCGACGCGGGTGATGTTGCCGTTCTGGGAATCCACGTAGAGGATGGATGAATCGGTCGGCGCCGGCACCGCGTATTCGCCGTCCCCCCCCGCCACCGTGAACCACTCGGAGCCGTTCACGCCGCCGCCCGCCCCGCCTCCACCACCTCCGCCACCTCCACCGGTTCCCACGTTGCTCGACGGCCCGCACCACGCGTTATTGTCCTGGAGGCCGCCGCACAGCATGTACGGAGTGTTGTTGTCGGCCGCCACCATGTAGAACTGCCCGATCGGCAGGTTGTTCAAGAACCGCCAGCTCTTGGCGCCGTTCTCAGAGAGGTACACACCGCCGTCGTTCCCCTGGATCATGCGGTCCGGGTTCTGTGGGTCGATCCACAGTGCATGATGGTCCACGTGCACGCCGCGGTCGATGGGCGTCGTCGTCTTGCCGCCGTCGTCGGAGCGAAGCAGCAAGTACGACGAGAAAAACAGCTTCCGGTCGTCCGCGGGCGAAACGTGCAGCAGCGAGAAGTAAAACGGCCGCGTGGAGAGGCCGTGGAAGTCGGAGACCTTGGCCCAGTGGTCGCCCTGGTCCTTCGAGTCCCACAGCATCCCCTGCTTGGTCTCGACGAGGGCGTATACGTGGCTCGGATTCGTGGGACCGGCGGCGACGGCGATGCGGCCGAGCGGGCTGGGAGGGAGACCCTCGCTGAGCCGTTCCCACGTGAGGCCGCCGTCCTTGGACCGATAGATGGCGCTCCCCGGTCCGCCCGACACGAGCTCCCACGGATAGCGCACGAACTGCCACATGCCGGCGAACAGCATCCGAGGGTTGCCCGGCACCATGATCAAGTCGGTGGCGCCCGTCGTGTCGTTCACGAACAGCACCTTCTGCCACGTCTTCCCACCGTCCGCGCTGCGGAACACGCCGCGCTCGGGATTCGGCGCCCACACGTGGCCCAAGGCGGCCACGAACACGACGTCGGGATCGGCAGGATCGATCACGATCCGGGTGACCTGGCCCACGTCACCCAGGCCCATGAACCGCCAGCTCTTGCCGGCATCGGGAGACATGAACACACCACCGCCGTCCACGACATCATTCCGCGGGTTCCCTTCCCCGGTGCCGACCCACACGACGTTCGGGTTCGAAGGCGCGAGCGCCACGGCGCCGATCGACGACGTCGGCTGATCCTTGAACACGGCCTCCCACGAATCGCCACCGTCGGTCGTCTTCCATACGCCGCCCGCCGCCGCGCCGACGTAGTACACGTTGCGGTCTCCGGGCACACCCACGACGGCGGCCACTCGGCCGCCAGCCACCGAGGGGCCGAGGTTGCGGAACTTGAGGTTGTTCAGGGAATCAGCGCTCAAGGCCCGAGGTGCATCGGTCGGCGGTTTCACACGGCCGCGACCCTGCGCAGGGGCGGGGGCCGGGACCGACAGGGCGAGAGCGAAGCACAAGAGCGCGCTCTCGGCAGTGGCTTGACGGAGAGCCATGCGGCGCATCGGACGAACTCCTAGAAGTGGGTCCCAGGAACAGATACGAAAACAGGGCAACGGGCGTTGGCGTCTCGGGGCCTGATTTATCGGCAAGCCTAGCGCGCGTCAAGCGTGTAAGATTTTCCCTATGACAAGATCCTTGCTGCTCGTCGGAGCGTCGGTCGCGACTGCGGCATTGACGCCACAGCTCGCCGCCCAAGATCTCGGCAAGGCGCGCCAGACCGCCATCGTCACCGCCGCCAGCCGGCTCGCTCCGGCGGTGGTGAGCGTCAACGTCCTGCGGCGCGAGCGGCGCCTGCCTCAGGACCCCTTCGAGCAGTTCTTCACGCCCCGCGGCGCCGAGCAGGTGGTAGAGGGCTATGGGTCCGGCTTCATCATCTCCGCGGACGGCGTGGTCATCACGAACCAGCACGTCACGCAGGGGGCGGAGCAGATCGTCGTCACGACGCGCGACGGACGGGATTTCCCCGCGAAGATCCAGGGGGAGGACCCGCTCACGGACATCGCGGTGCTGAAGCTGGACGCGACGAGCCTCCCGACCGCTCCGCTCGGGAAGAGCACCGACCTGATGATCGGGGAGTGGGTCGTAGCCGTAGGCAACCCGTTCGCCTACCTGCTCGGCAACACGGAGCCCACCGTCACGGCGGGGGTGGTGAGCGCCGTCGGGCGGAACCTGCTGCCCTCCCAAGGGCAGTCGGGGATCTACGTCGGCATGATCCAGACCGACGCGCCGATCAACCCCGGCAACTCGGGCGGGCCGCTCGCGAACGCCGTGGGGGAAGTGGTCGGCGTGAACAGCTCGATCTTCACGAGCTCGGGCGGATCGGTGGGGATCGGATTTGCGATCCCGATCGAGCGGGCCCTGCGCGTGGCGGACGAGCTGCGGCGCTTCGGGAAAGTGCGGCGTGCCTGGGTGGGGCTCGACGTCGCGGGGGCCGAGGATCTGCGGGGGTGGAAGCAGGCGGGCGGCCTGCGGGTGACCCAGGTGGCGCCGGGCGGGCCCGCGGGCCGGGCCGGCGTCGTGGCGGGCGACGTACTCGTGAGCGCGCGCGGCCGGCGGTTGCGCACGTTCCTCGATTGGGAGGCGGTCATGCTCGACACGGGCCCCGGCGACACGCTCATGGTGAGCTTCCGCCACGCTGGCGAAAGCCGCAGCGCCCGGCTTGCGGTCACCGATTTCCCGACCACGCTCGCGGAGAAGGTGGCGGTCCTGGGCGGCATGAAGGTGGTGACGGTGACCCCGGCCGTGCGAGCCGAGCGCGACATTCAGAGCGACCACGGTGCGCTGATCTACGACCTGCCCGATGACATGGAGGAGGCCACGGGCCTGCGCTCGGGAGACGTGATTCTCCAGATCAACCGGGTGCGGGTGTCGAGCGCCGACGATCTGCGCCGGGCGTTCGCGGCGACGGCGGGAGCCGGGGCGGTCACCGTGTGGTACGAGCGCTCGGGGCGCCTCGAGCGGACGGCGTTCTACGTGAGATAGCGTCGCGATCTAGCGGGCAGGCGGACGGGGGGCCATTGTCAAGCGACGAGAACCACATCCGGAGACCGCCATGGCCGACACGATCCGCAGGGTGAGCTACTACTACACGACCATATCCGACAAGCCCGGCGAGGGCGCCCGCCTCCTCGAGACTCTGAGGAGCGCCGGCGTGAACCTGCTGGCCTTCCACGCCTTCCCGAGCGCGCGCAAGGCCCAGGTGGACTTCGTGGCGTCGGACGCGGCGTTGTTCACGGCCGCCGCGAAGGGCGCAAAGATCAAGTTGTCGAAGCCGAAGACGGCATTCCTGATCGATGGCGACGATCGGGTCGGAGCGCTGGCCGGCATCCTGGCGCGGCTGGGCGCGGCGAAGATCAACGTCACGGCGGTGACAGGGGTGTGTGCCGGGATGGGTCGGTACGGAGCCCTGCTCTGGGTCAAGCAGGGCGCGGTGAACAAGGCCGCAGCTGCGCTCGGAGCTATGTAGCTAGCGCTGGGCTCCGCCCCGGCCGAGGGCGTCGGGACCGAATCTCTCGCGCACCTCGTCGATCACGCGAGAGATGACCCGGTCGCGCTCGGTCTCGAGCGTGGTGCCGGGGGTCTCGAGCAGGGACAACTGGCCCTCACCGCCCTGCCGGACGAGCTGCGACAGGGCGACCCCGAGCAGGCGCGCGGGGACGCGCCGGGCGGCGCGGAGCCGCGCCAACAGCTCGCGCGCCACGGCGTACACCGCCCGGTCCGATTGGACGGCGTCGGCGAGCGTGCGGCTCGCCTGCCGGGTCGTGAAGTCGGCATCGCGCAGCTTGACCGTGACCGTGCGGGCGACGAGGCCGGACTCCCGGACGTCGGCGCTGGCCCGGTCGGCCAGCGCGAGCAGCCTGGCAGCGAGCGCAGCGTCGTCGTCCAGGTCGGTGGGGAACGTCTCGTCGCGGCTCACGGACTTCGCCTCGCGATTGACCTCGACCGGCGCCCGATCGATGCCGCGCGTCCGCTCGTGCAGCCAGGTGCCCTCGCGCTCCCCCAACCAGCCCACCAGCGTCTCCCGCTCATGCCGGACCACGTCGCGCACGGTGCGGAGGCCAACGCGCGCCAGGCGCTCCTGGAACTTGGGCCCGATGAGCGGGATGTCCGCCAGTGCGAATTGGAGCATGAAGTCGGCCTCCGCTCCGGGGGCCACGACGTGCACGCCGTCCGCCGCCCTGCCGGGGCGCGGCTTGGCGAGGCCGGCCGCGAGCTTCGCCACGAACTTCGACGTCCCGCCCCCGATCGACAGAGAGAGCGACGTCTCGGCGATCACGGCGTCGCGCATCCGGCGCGCCGTTGCGGCGAGGGGTTCCCCGCCGTACAGCTGCTCGGTGCCCGAGAGGTCGAGATAGAACTCGTCGCTCGAGGCCTGTTCCACGACGGGGGTGAAGCGGCGCAGCACGGCGCCGATCTCGCGGCTTTTCCGCGTGCACGCGTCCCACGGCACGGGCACGACCGTCGCTCCGGGACAGAGGCGCACCGCCCGCGCCATCGGCATCGCGGAATGCACGCCGAAGGCCCGGGCCTCGTACGAGGCGGAGGTCACGACGCCGCGCTGCTCGGAAGAGCCGCCGACAATGAGGAGCCGGGCCTTGCCCGCGCCCTCCGGATCCGCCAGGCGCGCCACCGCCACGTAGAACGCGTCCGCGTCAGCGAGAAGAATGCGTCCACCGGAGGTCACCGGGCACTACGGGGACGGCGCGGCCGGATGGTCCTTGAAGATCTGTGCGACGATCTCACGACGCTCCGCGAGGTTGTACAGCGTCAGCCGGAAGACCTCGTCGTCCGCGCCGCCCAGCACGCCGCTGTAGCGGTTGGGCTCGGCGGTCTGACGCCGCTCGGCTTTCCGCACGAAGCGCAGCTCGTCGACCTGACTGATAGCGAAACGGAACGTCGAGTCGCCCTGTTGCACCACGACCGTGTCGCTCCGGAACCGGACCAGGTGCAGCTCCCAGAGGATCCGGCCGTCGTTGAGCGTGATCTGCCAGCGATCGTCCTGCTGCGCCGCGACCGGTGCGGTGCCGAGTAGGACGATCCCAGCGACCCAGAGCGCTCTCACTGTCCTTCCACCTTCCCCGTCTTCGCCGCCTCGGCGGCCTTTTTCTTCCTTTTTTTCTTGAGGCGGGTGGTGCCGTACGTACCGCGGAAGATCTTGCCACGCCTAGTGCGAATGTCGCCTTTGCCCATGAAGCCTCCGTTACTTCGCTCCGCCCATCTTCCGGAGCCGGTTGTATTGCTCCGCCGATGCCGGCATCACCGAGAGACGCCCCATGCGCACGAGGCCGAGGTCGGCGAACGCCCGGTCCTTCTTAATCTCGGCGAGCGGCACCGGCCGCGGCAGTCTCTCCACTGCCCGGAGCTCCACCACGGCCAGCTTGGGATCCTTCTGCTTGGGGTCGGGATAGGCTTCTGACGTCACTTCCGCCACGCCCACAACGGCTTTCTCGTCTCCCGTGTGATAAACCAGCACCCGGTCCCCGGGTTTCATCTGTCGCAAGTGCTTCAGGGCCAGATTGTTCTTGACCCCGTCCCAGACGGCGGTCTTCTGGCTGGCCAAGGCATCGAAACTGTACGTGGACGGCTCAGTCTTTACGATCCAATTCGCCATGAGTATCGGAACGGTAGAGGTTGGAGTAGGTTGGGGAGGTTAGAGGAGGTTGGTCACGGCGGGGAGCGACCTCCCCCATCCTCCTCAAACCTTCCCGAACCTGCTCTAGATAAGCCTCCCCGTCCAGTCCACCATCGCCTGCACCAGTTCGCCCATCACGTCGCCGTCCGTCCTGCCCGACCGTTTGAGGACGTGAAACGAGTGGTCGCCGCCTGCCACCAAGTGCAACGTCGCCCGCTCGCCAAGCTGTTTGATGACCGGCCCTAACAATTTCAAGTCGGCAAACTCATCACGGTCGCCTTGCAGGAACAGCATCGGAATCCGCACTTGGGCCAGGTGCTCCGCCCGTTTGTCGGCTGGGCGGCCGGGGGGATGCAGCGGAAACCCGAGGAACACGAGCCCCCGCACGCCGGGGAGCGGCTCCTCCGCCAGTGCGGTGGACGTCATGCGCCCGCCGAACGACTTGCCGCCGGCGATGAGCGGCAGGCCTGGCGCGACGCGCGCGGCCTCCGCCACGGCGGCCCGCACCGTCGCGGCCGCCACCGCCGGTGGATCGGGCCGGCGCGCCCGCTGCTCCATGTAGGGGAACTGATAGCGGAGGGTCGCGATTTTTTGCTCGGCTAAGGCCCGCGCGACCGCTTCGAGGAACGGATGGCGCATCCCGGCGCCGGCCCCGTGGGCCAGGACGCAGAGAAGGCGGGCGTCGGGGGGCCGGACCAGCAGCCCCGAAACCTCACCGCTCGTCTGGCCGACGCTGAAGCGGAGCTCGGGCGCGAGCGCCATGCTACTCGTCGAGACGGCCGTGCAGCCGGGAGAGCGCGGCCATCAGGTCGGGCTGGTGGTCGAGCACCGGCCACAGGGGGTCGTCCTTCAGCTTCTTCATCCGTGCCGGGACGGTCCGGATCGTGAACGCGCGGATGTCCAGCCGCGGCGTCACCTCGCGCCAGGCGAGGGGAGTGGATACCGGGGCGCCGGGGAGCGGACGGACGCTGAACGGCGCGACGAGCAGGCGTCCGTGCCCGTTCTGCACGTAGTCGAGGTACACCTTGCCGCCCCGCTTTTGGACCTGACGGGTGACGGTGGCGATGTCGGGGAGCTGGGCCGCGATGACCCGCGCCAGGAGTCCGCCGAGCGTGCGGGATTGCTCGTAGGTGACCTGGCGACCCAGAGGGATCAGCACGTGAAGGCCGGTCGAGCCGCTCGTCTTGATGCCCGTCGGCAGGCCGATGTCGTCGCACAGCGCCCGGACGGCCTTCGCGACAGTGACCACGTCGGTAAACGGCGCCTCCTTCGGATCGAGGTCCAGGATGCACCAGTCGGGCGTCTCCAAGGTCGCCACGCGGGACGACCAGACGTGGAGCAGGATCGCCGCCATGTTGGCGATGTAGAGGAGCGAGGATTCATTGTCGCAGACGAAATAGTCGAGCTCGCGCTGCGAGTCCTCGCTCCAGATCGTGACCGTGCGCACGAACGCCTGGGCATACTCCGGCGCGTCCTTCTGGAAAAAGGATTTCCCGCTGATGCCGTCGGGGAAGCGCGTGAGCACCAGGGGCCGATCGGCGAGATAGGGCAGCATCCACTGGGATATGGCCCGGTAGTACTCGATCAAGTCGCCCTTGGTGTAGCCCTCGTCGGGCCAGAAGACTTTGGCGAGGTTGGAGAACTTGACCTCGGGATGCGAGAGGCGGGATGCGGGATGCGCGATTGCCACCGGCGGCTCCGCATCCCGTATCTCGCCTCCCGCATCCCGTTTCGCGATTTCCGTAATCGGCTTGTCGTCTCGGAATCTCACGAACACCGGCTGCCTTAGCAGCCCCTCGTCCGTCCATTCCTTGTATCTGACTTCCGCGATCAGCGTGGGCTCGACCCAGGTGTGACCGGAATCTTGCGGGACCGGGCCTGAGAATGCGGGCGTCGGCCGGACGCTGCGCTCGAGGGCGGCACTCACGTCCTCGAGCTGTGCGGCGGTGAACCCGCTGCCGACTCGCCCGGCGTACACCAGCTTCCCGTCCTGGTATGCGCCGAGGTCGAGCGCGCCGAACCCCGAGCGCGAGCCCTTGGGCCGCGTGAAGCCCACGACCACGAAGTCGTCGGTCCGGTCGGCGCGGATCTTGAGCCAGTTGGGTGAGCGGCCCGCCCGGTAGGGCGCATCCGCCCTTTTCGCGACGATCCCCTCGAGCCCCATCTTCACGACCTGCTCGTACAGCGCCTCTCCGTCCTTCTCGAAGTGCGAGAGATACTTGAGCGGGCCCACGCGCGGCACGATCTGCTCGAGCAGCGCCTTGCGCTGCTCGAGCGGCAACGGCCGCAGGTCATAGCCTTCGAACGCGAGCAGATCGAACACATACAGCACCGCGGGGGACTCGACCGCGGCGCGCCGCACTTCGAGCGCCCGGGACACTTTGGCGCGGTTTTGGAGTCGCTGGAAGCTCGGCCGGCCCGCCTCGTCCGGCACCACGAGCTCGGCGTCGAGGATGAATCCCTCGAACGGCAGCGCAACCAGCGCGCGAGCGATTTCGGGGAACGCGGCGGCGATATCGTTCCCCTTGCGCGTCAACAGGTGAGCCTCTCCTTGCTCGCGCCCGGCGCGGACGCGGTACCCGTCGAGCTTGAGCTCGAACAGCCATCCGGGCTTCGAGAACGGCTGCTCGCGCGTCTCGGTGAGCATCGGCTCCGCCTCTTCGACCGTGAGGACGCGGCGCGGGGCCTTGAGGCGGGCCAGCGCCTTCAACACCGGCGCCGCGCGGTCCTTCCCCGCCTTCAGCTCCTCGACCGCGAGCCCGGACAGGACCGACTCCGGCGGCAGCGCGCTGTCCGCCGACACGTAGCCGTCCTTCTCCTTGATGAGCAGCCACTCCTTCTCGCCCTTCTTGAGCTTCACGAGAGTCCACTTGCCCTTGAGCTTGTAGCCGTGCAGCTCGAACAAGAGCTTCCCCTTCTTCATCCCCTCCAGGGGATCCTCCAGCGGCACCCAGCGCCCGCGGTCCCACACGATCACTGCGCCGGCGCCATAGTTACCCTCGGGGATGATCCCCTCGAAGTCGCCGTACTCGAGCGGGTGGTCCTCGACGTGGACCGCGAGCCGCTTGTCGGCCCGGTTGGGCGAGGGGCCCTTCGGGACGGCCCAGGACCGGAGCACCCCGTCCATCTCGAGGCGCAGGTCCCAGTGGAGCCGTCGGGCGGCGTGCATGTGGACCACGAAGAGGCCGCCCGCAGACGGGGAGGGCGCCGCGGTCGCGGGACGGGCGCCGGGTTCCGTCGTGCGGTCCAGAGACCGCTTGGCGCGATATGCGCTGAGCGGATCGGGCCCGGGCTTCCGTTTTGCCGACATAAGGGTGAAATCTTAACCCATGAGCGCACACCCGCTTGGTTCCGCCACCCTGTCCTTCGGCCTCGTGTCTGTGCCGATCAAGATGTTCTCGACCGGCGAGTCCTCGGCCGCGATCAGTTTCAACTGGCTGCACAAGAAGGACGGCGCGCGTCTGAAGCAGCAATACGTCTGCTCCAAGGACGGCGACAAGGTCGAGAAGGACGAGATGGTGAAGGGCTACGAGTTCACGAAGGGGCAGTACGTGATCTTCAAGCCGGAGGAGCTGAAGGCCCTGGAAGAGAAGTCCACCAACACGATCGAGATCACGGAGTTCGTGCCGGCGGAGCAGGTGGACAGGAAATACGTCGAGAAGTCGTATTTCCTCGGACCCGACAAGGGCGGCGACCGCGCCTATCGCCTGCTGACGGAAGCGCTCAAGCAGACGAAGCGCGTAGCCGTCGGGCAGTACGCGGCGCGCGGCAAGCAGTACCTCATCGCCGTACGTCCCGAAGCGAACGGGCTCGTCATGGAGCAGCTGCGCTACGCCAACGAAATCCGTTCGATCGCCGACGTGCCGATCCCGAAGATCGAGGTCAAGAAGCCGGAGCTGCAACTCGCCGTGCAGCTCGTGGAGCAGGCAGCGTC
>Ga0066706_10000596_pt1 | contig 11970 bp, 10 predicted proteins | sample GraSoiAngelo_155_FD_67274 | JGI IMG/M metagenome (GOLD analysis project Ga0066706, IMG submission 67274) | Grasslands soil microbial communities from the Angelo Coastal Reserve, California, USA - 14_1009_13_30cm | ecosystem: Environmental > Terrestrial > Soil > Grasslands | place: USA...
CAGGACGCCTCGCGTGCTCGCGATGCTCAACCTGTACCCCTACAACGTGGGGCACGTGATGGTCGCGGTACGCAGGCACGCGGCCTCGCTCGCCGACTTGACGCCCGAGGAGTCGGTGGAGGTGACGGGCTGGCTCGGGCGCGTGGAAGCGGCGCTGACGCGCGAGTACCGCCCCCACGGCTTCAACATCGGGATGAATCTGGGCCGCGTCGCGGGAGCGGGCGTCCTGGGCCACCTTCACTGGCACATCGTGCCGCGCTGGAACGGCGACACGAACTTCATGCCCGTGATCGCGAGGACGAAGGTCCTGCCGGAGTCGCTGGACCGAACGTACGCCCGCATCGCGAAAGCGCTCGCTGCGACGGATCGCCGGGCCAAGGAGGGCGCCGGGAAGAAGCGGACGCGGCGAGGCGCAAGGCGCGCGCGGCGCTAAACGCGATCGAGGTTCGGCCGTGCTCAAGAAATCGCGCAACGAGTCGCCGGTTCTCGATTGGTCGCTGGGGCTCCTGTTCGTTCTCATCGCCGCGCTGGCCGTCTCCGCCGCGGTGCGCGTGGGACCGCAGGCGATCGTGAAGCCGAAGCAGCCCATCCGGATCCAGCTCTGGAACGGAAGCGGACGGTCGGGGCTGGCCGCGGAGCTGGCGTCGTATCTCAGGGACGGCGGCTTCGACGTGCTGGAGGTCGCGAACGCCGACCGCTCGGACTACCGGGCGACGCTCGTGGTGAACCGGACTCAGAATCCCGAGCCGGCGAAGGTGATCGCGGAGTACCTGGGAACCAGCCACGTCATCCAGCAGGCCGGCTCCCAGGAGTTGATCGACGTCACGGTCATCGTGGGTCGTGACGCGCGGCGCTGGACGCAGCCGCACTAACCCAAGGAGTCCGCCGGAGAGGCGGGCCCGGAGAGGCAAGCCAGAGACCATGTTCAACATCGGACCGCAAGAGATGTTCATCCTCTTCCTGATCATCATCCTGCTCTTCGGAGCGAAGCGCATACCGGAGATCGGCAGGTCGATCGGAAGAGGAATCCAGGAGTTCAAGAAGGGGATGCGCGACGTCGAGGCGGAGATCAATTCACCCGAGAAGACCGAGCCTCCCCAGCCTCACGCGCTCGAGGAGCCGAAGAAGCGCGCATAGGCCAGCGCGGCCGCGCACGCCTCGAGCAGGCCCTGATCCTCCGCGCCGAACGCGTCGGGGAGATCGCTTTCGACGTCGAGCAGTCCCACCACCTGCCGGCGCTCGGGATCCAGGACCGGGACGACGATCTCCGAGCGCGTCGTCCCCAGCGTCGTGAGATACCGTGGGTCCTGGGTCACGTCTCCCACCACGACCGTCGTGCCGGACCGCACGGACGCGCCGCACAGCCCCTGGCTCGCGGGGAATCTCGGAACCGCGGGGGCAAAGGGCCCGCTCCAGGCGACCACGCCGATCTCCTCGGGCGTGACGTCGTAGAGGCCGACCCACCGGTATCCGCCCGCCTCGCGAATTGCCGCCGAGATGCGCCGGGCCGCTCCAACCCGGTCGCCCCGGATCGAGAGGATCTCTCCCACCCGCTTCAGAATCCCGCTCGATTCAGGCATGGCCGAGGCGAGGGCCGGCGCGTCTAGACCTCGAAGTAGTTCTCCCGGAAGTCCTCGATCTTCGCCCGCTTGCGGGCCGACTCGAGCCACTCCTGGAAGCGCTCCTGACGTCGCGAGTTCAGGATCGTGTTCCGGATCTGGGCGGCCTGGGTCTTGTAGTCCTCTTGCTTGGGCTGCGGGTGCTCCATCACGAACCCGACGATCGCGACATGATTTCCGGTCAGCGCCCGGCTCCAGGTGCCCGTGGGCGTGCTGAAGAGCGCCCCCACGATCTCGGGCTCCAGCCCGAGGTTTCCCATGTATCCGTTGCGCGTCATGTCCGTGGCGATTCCCTCCACGCCGCGGAGCCCTTTCAGCGCTCCGAGATCCTTCGCGCCCCCCGCGATCCTGGCGGCGGCCTCCTTGGCCGCGTCCGATGCCCGGGCCAGCTGGAGCGAATAGAGGAGCCGTTCGCGGGCGAAGACGCGGGCCGTGGTGAGCGGCCGCAGACCCGACGGCTGGCGATCGGCGATTTCGTAGAGGTACCAGCCGTTCTCCGTCGGGATGGGATTGGAGACCGAGCCGACCTTGGCCGTGAACGCCCACCGCTCGACTTCGGGGAATCGCTTGAAGACGTCGTTCTTGCTGTTGCCTTCGCGGAAGAAGGGAGTCTGGCTGGTCGGATAGCCGGCGCGCGTCGCGGCCTTGGCGATACCGTGCTTCCTGGCGTCCGTCAGGAGATCCTGAACTTTCTTGCGCGCGTCACGGATCGATTCCGAGCCGGGCTCGACCCGGAAGGCGATCTCGTGGTAGTGGACCCACATCTGCCCGCTCTTCGGGTCCGCGAACCGCTTGTCCAGCCGGAGCAGATGGACCGAGCGCTCCTCGCGAATCACATCCGTGAGCTGCCCGGGCTGGGTCACCTTGAGCGCAGCCTGGAAAGACGGACGAAGCTGGGAGTAGAGCACGTCGGCGCCGTCGCCGCCTCGCTCCGCGGAGCCGGCTTCGGAATAGGTGCGCGCGTATCTCGGGAAGGAGTCTGGCTGGGCCGCGATCTGCTCGCGAATTCCCATCATCCGCTCCCGCGCCACGGCGAAGTCCGGCTCCTTGGGCCGGCGCTGGACCATGGTGACCTGCAGCGTCACCTCAGGCGGTCCCGTGAATTCCTCGGGGTGGGTCCGGTAGTACGTCTCGATGTCGGCCCCGCCGATCTTGGTCGTGTCGACAGGGAAGCTGTCCGCGGCGAAGGAGATGTAGCGGACCTTCATCTTGTCGTTGACCAGCTGGAACCGCTCGCGAACGTCCGCCTCCGACACCTTGGCCGTGGCGACGATCTCCTGCTGGAGCTTCTGCTGCGGGAGCGTCTGGGCCACGTAGTCCTCGACCTGCGCCCAGGGCACCTGCGAGTTGGGGTTGTCCAGCTCCGCCAGGTATTTCCGGTAGTCGAACTGGCCGTTCGTCTGGAATCCGGGGGCTTGCATCACGAACTCGGGGGGAGAGGCACGGATCATGGTCTTGATCTCATCCGCCGTGACCGTGATGCCGCGGCGGCGGACTTCCTGCTGCACGAGCTTGCTCGTGACCATGTCGTTCCAGGCCTGCTCGCGGATGTAGCTGTCCTCCCCCTCCTTGATCTCCCGGCTCTGCCGGACACTGTTGAGGATGTTCTGGTACATCCCGTTGAATTCTTCGTACCGGACCGGCTCGCCATTGATCCGGGCGATCACGCCGGCGGGACCGCCGCGGCCGCTGGGGGGATTCAGCACGCCTCCGAGCTGGAGCACTCCGAATCCGACGAGGAAGACGATCGCGGTGGCCCAGATGATCACCTTCATGTTGTCGCGCATCGACTGCATCATGATGTTCAGACCTCGATCGAGAGCGTACGAAACAGGAGCGGCGCCCCGCGGGCGCCGCGAGAAACGTGGAATCGTCATGGAGGATATCGCGACGTCGGCCGTTCCGCAAGGCGGGGTCCCGAGGGACGCTCTATCCGGCCCAGAGACCTCGATTTGGGTTGACGCCGTGAGGAAGCGGATGCAACGTCAGTCCTCGGACGTTCTCGAGACTCTGGAGGGTTCAAGATGCCTCGCGTCGAGGCTCCGGCCGAAGAACGGGAGCTGCTCCGGAACATCCTGGATGCCCTCGACACCGGGCTCCTCGCGCTGGACGAGGACCGGAGGATCGTGGCCATCAACGACACCCTCGCGAAGGGGTGGGGCGTGGACCGCGCGGAGATCGAGGGCCAGCCGCTCTCGGACGTGTTCAAGCCCGAGGTGGAGCGCTGGTACCTTCCGGAGCGGGGCGTGCGGGGTGAGTCGGGACGGGGCACGCGCGAGATCCGCGGCTCGGTCGCCGATCGCGAGGTTCTGATGCGCTACAGCGTGCGCCCGCTCGGAGACACGGGCGGGGTGATCGTGCGCGTCGAGGACCTCGTGGACGCGGACTCCGACGAGGAGGTCTTCCGCAACACCGAGAGGCTCATCTCCCTGGGTGAGCTCTCGGCGCGGGTGGCGCACGAGATCCGGAACCCGCTCACCGGAGTGCGCACCACGGTCCAGTTCGTCGCCTCCAAGCTCCGCGCGGGAGACTCGCGCAAGGACGACCTGAACGACGTGCTGAAAGAATTAGACCGGATCGAGCAGATCATCACCGATCTTCTGCTCTTCGCCCGGCCCCAGGCGGCCCGCCCCGTTCCGACCGACGTCCGGGAGGTCCTCGACAAGGTCCTCGACAACATGGCCAGCCGGTGCCGCGAGGCATCGGTCGAGGTGGCGCGGGACTTCGATGAGACCCTTCCCAATGTGATGATCGACCCCGACATGGCGCAGCAGGTGTTCCTGAACCTCGGCATCAACGCGCTCCAGGCGATGCCGGAGGGGGGTCTTCTGAAAGTGGGGACGAGTCTTCGGCGGACCCGCTACAAGAAGGCCTACGTGGACGTGGTGGTGGCGGACAGCGGTCCCGGGATTCCCGAGGAAGTGAAGGAGAAGATCTTCGATCCCTTCTTCACCACGCGTTCCATGGGAACCGGCCTGGGCCTATCCATCTCGCTTCAGATCGCGCGGGAGCACGGAGGGAACCTGACCGCGCGGAACAGTGCCCAGGGTGGGGCGGTCTTCAAATTCAGCCTGCCCGCCCTCCTCTCGCCCGACGGCGAAGAGGCCAAGGAGTAACCCTCATGAACCTCCGAATCCGGATCGCGGACGACGAGGAGCTCATCCGGAAATCCCTCGTGAAGCTCCTGAAGGCGGAAGGCTATGAAGTGGACGCGGTGGGCACGGCGGCCGAGGTGCTGGAATCGGTCCGGAACGACCCGCCCCAGATCCTGATCCTGGACCTCCGGCTCCCGGACGGCAGCGGGCTCGAGCTGTTGCCGCGGCTGAAGTGCATCGAGCCGAATCTCAAGGTGGTCGTGATCACGGCATTCGGGGACCTGCCCACCGCGGTCCAGGCGATGCGCCGTGGAGCGACCGACTTCATCAAGAAGCCCTACGAGATGCACGAGATGGTCCTCGCGATCGAGCGGCTGAAGGCCGGGATCGCGCGCGAGAATCAGCTCGACGCGTTCCGCCGCGGGGAGCTGGAGTCGTTCCTGAAGACGAAGGTCGTGGGCGAGTCGCCCGGGATGCGGAAGATCTGGGACCTGGTCTCCAAGGTTTCGAAGAGCGAGGCCACGACGGCCCTGATCGAAGGGGAGAGCGGGACCGGAAAGGATCTGGTCGCCCGCGCCATCCACTTCGAGAGCACCCGGCGCGAGTCACCCTTCCTGGCGCTCAACTGCTCCTCCTTCCAGGAGCAGCTCCTGGAAAACGAGCTCTTCGGGCACGAGCGAGGCGCCTTCACGGACGCGCGCGAGCCCAAGCGCGGGCTGGTGGAGCTGGCGGACCAGGGCACGCTGTTCCTGGACGAGATCGCCGACCTTCCCGCCGCGACTCAGGCCAAATTCCTCCGCTTCATCGAGGATCGGACGTTCAAGAGGGTGGGCGGCGCCGCGGACCTCAAGGTGGACATCCGGATCATCGCCGCCACGAATCGGGATCTGGACCTGACCGTGAAGGAGGGCGGCTTCCGGCAGGATCTCTACTACCGGCTCAAGGTCGTCTCCATTCTCCTGCCGCCGCTTCGGGAACGGGGAGAAGACGTCCTGCTCCTGACCCGGCACTTCCTCGAGCTCTACAACGAGAAATTCCGGAAGCGGTTCACCTCGATCGCGCCGGAGGTGGAGGAGATCCTGCGCGGCTACCGGTGGCCCGGGAACGTCCGGGAGCTCCGGAACCTGATCGAGCGGATCGTGCTCCTGGAGGAGGACGAGACCCTTCGCGAGGACCATCTCCCCGCGGAGATGATCGCGCAGGTGGAATCGGTTCCTCGCGTTCTCCGGGACGCGCTCACCGCGCGCGGGGAAGGGGACGGCGAGATGCCGACCCTCAGCGAGGTGGAGCAGGAGCACATTCTCAAAGTCCTCGACTTCACGGACCGGAACCGCTCGCGCGCCGCGCGCATTCTCGGAATCTCGAGGCAGAGTCTCATCGAGCGGATCAAGCGCATCGCGGTTTCGCGCGGGTCGCAGGATCTCGACGAGCTTCGCGCGCGATCGCTTCGATAGAATCCCGGAAATCGTTCGCGCACCTGTCGCGTTTCTTGGGATGTCGCGTTTCTCGACATCGCAACGCATTCCTCTCCCTCTTCCGAGCGAGAATCGATCCGCGCATCGCGTTCGATCGTCGATTCCCTGTCTAGTACGGTGACACCCTCGCATCGCGCGCGCGGAACCGATCGCGCGAGAGTTTCCTCGAAGAGATTTTTCTAACCACACACGAGCGCGGATGATGCGGAGATGAATCTGCTCCCCGCGCGCGCTTCCATCCCTCTGGCCCGCTTCCTGCTTTCTACTTGTATCCGATGGCTCCGCATCAGCGCATGCGAGGAGGTGTGGTTTGGCGAAGTCCGTCCTCATCGTGGACGATGAAAAGCTTCTGGTACGCACACTCTCCAACGCGCTGAAGGAGGCGGGGTACCGCATCGCGGTCGCGGGGTCGGCGGAACAGGCGGAAAAGCACGTGTTCGGTGAGCCGCCCTTCGACCTGATCCTCCTGGACAACCGCCTCCCCAAGGAGAGCGGCGTCGACGTGGTGAAGCGGGTCCGCGATCGGGCGGTCAGGTCCAAGGTGATCTTGATGACCGCGTACGAGACGCCGGACGTGAAGGCGGAAGCGAAGCGGCTCAAGGTCGAGCGCTACATGAAGAAACCCTTTGATCTGACGGCCCTTCTCGAAGAGATCCACGGCTTGATCGGAAACGGAGAGGGTTCCACATCCGGCTAGGCCGGAAACGCGTATCCAACGAGAGGGGAGGTGATACACCGATGGCGGGGAAGAAGAAGGCTGGAAAGAAGAAGGCTGCGAAGAAGAAGTAGGCATTCAGGATTGGGCACGTCCTCAGGGCCGCTCGGGCACCACCCGGGCGGCCCCTCTGTTAAGATCGCACCGTGTCCGGATCCCCGAAGATGGAAGAGGTCGAGTTCGTCAGGCTCCACGGCGCCCGCCAGAACAACCTCAAGAATATCGACGTCGAGTTCCCGCGAGCGGCCCTGACCGTGGTGACGGGGGTGAGTGGCTCGGGGAAGTCCTCGTTCGCCTTCGACACCATCTACGCCGAAGGGCAGCGCCGCTACGTCGAGTGCGTCTCCACGTACGCGAAGCAATTCCTGGAACGGCTGCCGCGGCCCGACTACGACCAGGTCGACGGGCTGGCCCCCGCGCTCGCCATCCGTCAGGGCGCGGCCGCCCAGACCGGCCGCTCCACCGTCGGCACGACCACCGAGGTGGCCGATCACCTGAGGCTCCTGCTCGCACGGGCCGGCGAGACGATCTGCGGCCGGTGCGGGACCAAGGTGCCGCGACACAGCGTGGACTCGGTGCTCGAGGGAATCCTGTCCCGGGGCCAGGGGGAGGTCACGATCTGGTTCGAGATGCCGGCGCATCCGCGGGAGACGCCGAAGGACCTCTGGGCCCGGGCGCTCGCCCGCGGCTTCGTTAGGGCGCGGGCGGCGAGGGGCCTTGACGCCCCCTGGTCGCGACTCGATGAAGGGATGCCGCGGGGGGCAAAGGCTCCGATCGAGGTCTATGTGGATCGGCTGTCGCCCTCCCCGGAGCACCGGGCGCGCCTGCGCGAGAGCCTGGAGATCGCGTGGCGCGAAGGACACGGGCGGGTCTTCGTCGAGGCTCCGGACGGCGAGGTCCTGCGCTATCACGACGGCCGCACCTGCGAGCGATGCGGGCGTGAGTTCCCGGAGCCCCTTCCCCAGCTCTTCTCCTTCAACAGCCCCTACGGGGCCTGCCCCGAATGCCGGGGCTTCGGAAACATCCTGACCTTCACCTTGCGCCGCGTCGTGCCCCATCCCGGCAAGACGCTGCTCGAGGGGGCGCTCGATCCGTGGGCCAACTCATGGCGCGCGCACTTCATGCCCAAGCTCAAGAGCGTGTCCGAGCGGCTCGGGATCCCCCTGGACCGTCCCTTCCGCACGCTGTCCAAGGAGCACCAGAAGATCCTGCTCGAGGGGACGACCGGATTCCGCGGCGTGTTCCCCTTCCTCGAGAGGCTGCGCGAGAAATCCTACAAGTCCAGCGCGCGCTTTCTCGTGAAGCACTACCAGGAGCCGATGGTGTGTGGCACGTGCGGCGGCAACCGGATGAAGCCGGAGGCGCTCGAGGTCTCCGTGGGCGGGAAGAACATCGCGCAGCTCCTCGCGATGACGGTGGGGGAGATGCGCGCGTTCCTGACATCGCTCGCGCTCGATCCGCTGCGGGAAGAGATCGCGGCCACGATCCTGGCCGAGCTTCGCGGGAGGCTCGAATATCTTTCCGAGACGGGGCTCGATTACCTCACCCTGGATCGCCCCTCGAAGACGCTCTCCGGCGGTGAAGCGCAGCGGATCGAGCTGGCGAACGCGCTGGGCGGGAGCCTGAGCCACGCGCTCTACGTCCTCGATGAGCCCACGGTAGGGCTTCACCCCCGCGACACCGAGCGTCTGATCCGTGTGCTCCGCCGTCTCCAGGCCAGGAAGAACACCCTTCTCATCGTGGAGCACGATCCCGACGTCATCCAGGCGGCGGACTGGATCGTGGAGCTGGGCCCCGGGGCAGGGGAGCGAGGCGGTCGCATCCTCTACCAGGGACCCCGCGAGCGATGGCCCGGGCGCGATCTCGCCGGATCGGAATGGGCGGAAGCCGTCGCGGACCAGGGCGGGGAACCCTACGGCCGTCCCAAGCGGGCGGAGTGGATCGAAATCCTGGGAGCGTGCGAGCACAATCTGAAGGCCATCGACGTCCGGATCCCCGTCGGATCGATCACGGGAGTATGCGGCGTGTCGGGATCGGGCAAGTCCACGCTGATCGAAGACGTGCTCTGGCGGGCCGCGGCGCGAGCCCTGGGGCAGGACGCGCCCGAGCCGGGGGCGCACCGGGCGGTCCGCGGTCTCGGTGGGTTCGACCGGGTCGCTCTGGTGGATCAAACGCCGGTGATGCGCTCCTTCCGCTCCAATCCGGTGACCTACGTCAAGGCGTTCGACCGCATCCGGGAACGCTACGCGCGCACGCCGCTGGCCCGCGAGCGCCGGTACACCCCCGGCACGTTCTCCTTCAACGTGAAGGGAGGGCGCTGCGAGCGCTGCGAAGGAGCGGGCGTGGAGCGGGTGGAGATGTACTTCCTCGCGGATCTCTGGGTCCCCTGCGAGGCCTGCGGCGGAAGACGCTACCGCCCCGACGTTCTCGAGGTGACGGTGCATGGGCTCTCGCTGGACCGGCTTCTCGACAAGACGGTGGAGGAGACGCTCGCGCTGTTCCAGGGCGAGACCGACATCCAGGAACCGCTCTGGGTGCTGGAGCGGGTCGGCCTGGGCTATCTCCGGATGGGCCAGCCGCTCTCGACCCTGAGCGGCGGCGAGATCCAGCGGCTGAAGCTCGCGCGGGAGCTCTCGGAGCGCAGCACCCAGAGGACGCTCTTCCTGCTCGACGAGCCCACGGTGGGGCTCCATCGCCGTGACGTCCTGGTGCTCCTCCGCGTGCTGCGGGAGCTGAAGAGGCGAGGCGCGACGGTGGTTCTCGTCGAGCACAACCTGGATCTCCTTGCCGCGTGCGACTACGTGATCGAGCTGGGTCCGGAGGGTGGAGAGGCGGGTGGACGGCTCATCGCGGAGGGAGCGCCGGAGGAGCTGGCGCGGAACGACGATTCCCTGACGGGGCGCTACCTCAGGAAGATCGCGGCCTGCGCGTAGTCGAAGGGACGATGGCTCGGGATCGAGACCCTTCCGCGGAAAAGAAATCCCACCCTGCTCGAGATCGACGTCTCGAATCCAGCGTAGCCGTGGGTTTTCACGTAGACCTGGGATTTGTACAGAGTGCGGCTCAGCCCCTCGAGAGAGGCGACCTGGACCACGATGTGCGCGGCGGGACCGAACTCGATCAGGGGCCGGATCTTCCATGAGTCCCGGTACGTGAAGCTGGGGCGCATGAAGAGGTAGACCCCCACGGCGCCTTCGGTCAGCTGGTCCTTCGCCGATCCCGTCAGCTCCAGCATCAGATTCTGCTCGAACACGGGGCCCTGCCCCATCCACCGGCGGTACGCGACGCTCCCCAGGATGTCGAAGAACCCTTTCACCGGCCCTGCCCCAAACTCGAATCGATCCCGGTCCTCGGGGACGTAGCGCAACGTGGAAGTCACGCGATCACGCGAAGGAGTGGACGTGGCGGGCTCCGGCAATGGGGGCACAGCCGGCGGGGGAGGGATCGTGTCCCGCGCCGCCGCGTGCGGGGAAGGGCTCGTGTCCTGAGCCGCCGCGCGCGGCCCCGGGCCGAAGGCGAGCCAGCCGGCGGCGAGGAGCGACACCGCGATCATGGCCCGCGGCATCCGGCGCTTCCCGATCAAGGAATCGCCACGTCGCTGGAGGAGAGGAACGCGTCGCCCGCTCTCATGTACACGCGATAGTTTCCGGAGGGGACGCGCTGGCCCTGGGGGCCGGTCAGATCCCATTCGATAGGAGGCTGGCGGAACTGGCCGATCGTGGCGGGCTCGTTCGAGGCGAGCAGCACCTTCATCATCGCGCCGTGCGCGTCGTACACCGCGATCCGGACTTCCATCGGGCTCGGAAGATAGAAGGAGATGGAGTAGGACGCGGGCGTCATGGTGCCCGGCTGGTTCACCAGCGCGGCGCAGACCTGCACCACGTTCCCCCCGTTGCCGAACTTGCCGCAGTCCGCCCACGAGGTGGCCTGGCTCCCCGGAAAGAACTCGAGCGGCGAATTCACGTTGTCGGCGGAGCAGCCCGCGAGAGCCGCCAGGCAGAGAAACGTCAGAACACGCAGCGTCACACGCGCTCCGATCCGGCTACGAGGAATGGGTACGGGAAGTGCCGCCTACGAGGCGGCCGCGGAGAGCGCTGGGGGACGATTCATGCAGCGGCTTTCGTCAGGCTCTCCGTTCGAAAAACTGGGAGGAAGTTCCCCGCGCATCCACGTGAGTCGCAATATAAAACCTCGCAAGAAACGACCCGCTGGATAGATTAGGTTCTAGCTGCGAAAGTTGGCACGAGGCGGCAGGGAACTCCGCTCGCCTGCATCTTCGTCGTGGCCGCGATGGCTGTCAACCTTTTTTCGGCATACGGGCGCGGAAAATCGGTCCCCGGGCCCTTCCCGCCCCGGTTCTTCCGGGTTGTCGGGCTCCGGCGAACGTGGTAACTTCCAGCGTTTGTCTCGGGTGGCGCGTTTGGATCGAAAGGAATCCCCTCCGGCGTGTTCGACGAACTGACTACGAAGTTGGCCGGAGTCTTTCGGAAGTTGACGGGCCGGGGCCGGCTGAGCGAGCAGGACGTGCGCGATGCCGTCCGGGAAATCCGGCGCGTTCTCCTGGAAGCGGACGTCAACCTGGCGGTGGCGCGCGACCTCTGCAAGCGCGTGGAAGAGCGCGCGATCGGAGCCGAGCTTCTCCAATCGATCGCGCCCGGGCAACAGGTCGTTAAGATTGTGTTCGACGAGCTGGTCTCGGTGCTCGGCGGAGGCTCGACGGCGGGAGCTCTGTTTCCCTCCAATCGAGCGGGCGTGGTCCTCATGGCGGGCCTGCAGGGATCCGGAAAGACCACGAGCGCGGCCAAGCTGGCGCGGTTCTGGAACGACCGCGGAAAGCGTGTGCTCCTCGCCGCCCTGGACCTGAGACGCCCCGCGGCGATCGACCAGCTCGAAGTGCTCGGGAAATCGATCGGCGTGCCGGTTCATCTGGACCGTGAGGCCAAGGACGCGGTGGCGCTCGCGGAGCGCGCCCGGACGCGCGCGGATCGAGAGGGCTTCGATCTTCTGATCGCGGACACGGCCGGGCGGCTCCACGTGGACGAGGAGCTGATGGCCGAGGTGGCCCG
>Ga0066706_10000599_pt1 | contig 11962 bp, 11 predicted proteins | sample GraSoiAngelo_155_FD_67274 | JGI IMG/M metagenome (GOLD analysis project Ga0066706, IMG submission 67274) | Grasslands soil microbial communities from the Angelo Coastal Reserve, California, USA - 14_1009_13_30cm | ecosystem: Environmental > Terrestrial > Soil > Grasslands | place: USA...
GGATTGTTGCGGCGCAGCGCCTGCAGCTTCGGTTGAAGTTGCACCAGCGGCACGCGGTCTTCGTCCACATACACCTGTCGATCCCGTTCAACCGTCAACACCACGCGCTGTTCCGGCTTGATGGTATTGGTGGCTGTCTGGGGAAGATTGATGTCCATGCCACGGTAGAGCATCGGCGCCGTCACCATGAAGATAATCAGGAGGACGAGGACGACATCCACGAGCGGCACGACGTTGATCTCGGCCATGTAGCGGTGGCGGGTGCCCGTGATCATCAAAGTCCCGCGCGCTCGACGCTGCTACGCATCTCCAGGGCATTGGTCCACTCAATGGCCGAGCGTTCGACCCGAGAGGTTTGCCTCCGGACACGTCCGAGGAAATAGTTGTACGCGATCACGGCGGGGATCGCCGTAAACAATCCCGCCGCCGTCGCCACGAGCGCTTCCGACACGCCGGGCGCCACGGCCGCGATGCTCGCCGTACCCTGCGCACCGATCTCCCGAAATGCGTCGATAATGCCGAGGACCGTCCCGAGCAAGCCGATGAACGGTGTGATGTTGCCGGTCGTCGCGAGGAAGGGCAGATACGTCTCCGCTTTCGTGATTTGCTCTTGCAGGGCATGAGCCAACACCCGTTCCACGTACTTTGGATTGGGTTTCTCGTTGTCCCCTCCGAGGAGATCGCGCGACGCGCCGGTCGCACCATTCCCCATCGCCGGAAAGAGACGGGCGACGTCCGCGTAGACGGAGGCTAATGCGCTCGCCCGATGTCCATGCACCTTGCGAAAGGCTTCGAGCGGATCCTCGTGTTTTTCAAACGCCCGAAGAAACCGGCGGTCGGCTTCCTCCTGCTCACGAAAGAACCGCACTTTATAGAGGATCAAGGCCCAGGAGGAGACGGAGAAGATCAAAAGAATCACAAGAACAATCTTCGAAACGAGACTGAGCGAGGCCAACAACTCAAAAAATCCGGAACGAAACATCATGCGCTGTGTGAGATCCTCCCTAACATTCAGACCTTATGCCTGGCACCGAAGTCGGTCGCCGCGCAGAGAGAAAATTGGCGGGGCCGACGGGATTTGAACCCGCGACTTCCAGATTGACAATCTGGCGTCCTAAACCAGGCTGAACGACGGCCCCGAAGCAAAATTCGTATGGAAAAGCATGGTAGGCGGAACAGGGGTCGAACCTGTGACCTCTGCCTTGTAAGGGCAGCGCTCTGACCAGCTGAGCTATCCGCCCGAGTGAATCCACCAATACCGCTGATATCCTTAAAAAGACACCGGAATCCTAGCAAGGACGACCATGTAAGTCAATCGTTAATGTCCCCATTTAACCCCTAGGATGGTGTCGTTTGTGCAGTTGTTTGAGTCGTTCGCGTTCGACCTTCGTGTAAATCTGCGTGGTTGAGATGTCGGCATGTCCCAACAAAGTCTGAACCACCCGAAGGTCGGCCCCGCGCTCCAGAAGATGGGTCGCGAAAGAATGTCGAAGCATATGCGGGGAGATCGGCTTGTCGATGCCGGCCGCGCGGGCATACCGCTTCACGATCTTCCAAAACCCCTGACGCGTCATGCCGCGACCCGAGCGAGTCACAAAGACACGATTGGATGATCGGTGTTTCAGCAGTGTGCCGCGTCCGCGGTCGAGGTACCGTCGAAATTTCTTCACGGCCACCGCGCCGAGAGGCACCAGGCGTTGTTTCGATCCTTTGCCGGTGGCCTTGAGAAACCCGACGGAGAGATTCACCGCATCGAGATCGAGTGTGATCAATTCCGACACGCGGAGTCCCGTCGCATACAACACCTCCAGCATCGCGTCGTCCCGCAGGGCTTCGGGGGAACGACGCGCAAGCGCCTTCGCTTGCGCCGGACCATCCAACAGCCGTTGAATCTCCGAGAACCCCAGCGCCTTCGGCAGACGCGCCGTCGCTTTCGGGACCGTCGTGTTCAGGAACGGCTCTTGTTCGGTATGCCCTTCGTTGAGGAGGAATCGGTAGAATCCGCGCCACGCGGCCACGCATCGCGCGATGGACGAAGGAGCGAGCCCGGCGCGCTTGAGAAAGACTAGGAGCCGCGGGATGTCCACGCGCGTGAGGGACGCCGGATCGTCACGTCCCTGTGTCTTGAGGTAGGCGCGCAGCTTATCGAGATCGTGGCGATAACTCTGCAGCGTATTGACCGAGCAGCCGCGTTCCGAAATGAGAGCGTCGAGGTACCGATCGATAAGCTGGGAATCCGCCAAACAACATTCTCCGGAGAGACCTAGTCTAGCCGGAGTGATTGCAGGCGGCAAGCACGGTGGAGCGTAACGCTAGCGCACGGTGCCGGCCATTTGAAAGATCGGCAGGTACATCACGATGACAATGACCCCGACAAGGATACCCATCACCAGGAGCAGAGCCGGTTCGATCCAGGTCGTCAGCCGGCTGAGCTGCTGGTCCAGATCGCCTTCGTACAATTCGGCCACATCCCGCAGCATGCTCTCCAGTGATCCGGTCTCCTCGCCGACGCCGATCATCTCCAGCGCCAAACGAGGCAAGAGATGACGTTCTTCCATCGCGGCCGCCAGCGTGCCCCCTTCTCGCACTCGTTGCACGGCCGTGATGAGGTTCGCGGACAAGAACTGGTTGGACACCGCCCCGCGGACGACGTGAAGCGCCGTCACTAATGGGGTTCCGCCGGACAGGACGGTCGCCAGCGTGCGCGAGAATTGGATGGTGTAGTGTTTCATCAAGGCGTCGCCGACGATCGGCACCCGCAAGATGGCCTTGTCCCAGACGAAGCGCCCATTCTTCGTCCGAAGCCACATCCGAAACGCAATGGCGAAGCCGACGATCGCCGCGACGGCAACGACGATATGCGCCTGCAGGCTATGGACCAGCGCAATCAAGAACCGCGTCGCCGGTGGCAAGGTACTGCCGCCGTCACCATAGATCGCGGAAAACGTCGGCAGGACATACATTAACAAGAAGGCGATCACCGCCATGCCGACGATCACGAGAAAAGCCGGATAGGCCAAGGCCTTCGTCATCTTCTGACGAAGCCCTATCATCATCTTGAGATAAGAGATATAGCGTTGCAGGACTTCCGGCAGATTGCCTGACTGCTCGCCGGCCCTGACCGTCGCGATATAAAGTTCTGGGAAGCAACCGGGATGATGGGCCAATGCTTCCGACATGGAGGCGCCGCCGCGGACGTCGTGGCGCGTAGCCCGCAACGTCTTCTGAACCTCCGGCTTCCGCGTGCGTTCAATCAACAGATCCCAGATTTTGAGGATCGGCAGGCCAGCCTTCAGGAGCGCAAGGAATTCCTGATTGAAGACCAGAAACTCTTCCAGGCTCCACGTTTTCCGAGCGAATAATCCGATGCCCCCAACGAAAGACCACCTGCCGAGACGGCGGATGCTGAAGATGAGTACGCCCTGGCTTTCAAGTCGGCTCCTGACTTCAACCTCATTTTCACCCTCGGCCTGTCCTTCGAGAGTGGTGCCATCGGGCCTGGCGACTCTGTACACGAATGCGGGCATGTCAGGGAGCGGGTTCCGGAAGAAGTAATTCCTTGCCGGGCACAATCACCTCGGATTTCAGACGGTTCACGGCGATCAGGCTGCGTAGGCTCACTCGATGTTTGCGGGCCAGATCCCACAGCGTATCGCCGTCACGCACGATGATTTTTCCGAGCGCCGCCTCTGCTTCTGCCATCGAGGGAGCGGTCCTCAGCGCATTCTGTTTCGGCAAAGAGGCGGCCGGCAGCGCGGCCTTCCTCTCCACCATCGGAGCGATGGAGAGCTTCGCTCCGGCACCTTTCGGTTCTCTGGGGTCCGCTTTTGGAGGAGCGCTCAGGGCGGCGTCGAGTGCCGCTTGAAGCCGCGCGCGTTCGCGTTCGGCATCCTCCGCCTGTTGTCTCAGACGCCCAAGTTCCACGAGTTGCGTTTGGGCGTCTTGACTTGCCTGGGCAAGGCGTTCGCGCTCTTCCCTCGCCTTCGCCAATTCTTCGCGCTGGATGTCCACAATATAACGCGCGTCATGCAGTTGCCGGTCGGTTTCCCGCAAGGTGCCATCCAAACGCGCCTGCGACGCCCGCGCGGCGCCGAGATCACGCTGGAGCAACTGCTTCTCGGCATGCAACTCGGCGATCGTCCGTTGAAACTGCAGGAGATCGGCTCTTTGCATCTCCTGGTTTCTCAGGAATTCCTGAAGGGAGGGCGACTGCGCCGCGCACCCGAACGACAACGCGACGAGAGACAACGCCATCAAGAACGTCCCTCCATGACGGACCATGGCCTTCACCATTGGTTGTAGGGTTTGCTGTCCGTCCCGACCAGATCGGACCCCGAATGCACGTCATAGACGCCGCCTTCAGTCGCCTCAAAGATTTCCTGCCAGGTCGTGGCGGAACGCGTGAAGGGATCCAACGGGATGGTTCTCAAATAGCCGGCCGTCACCAGACGCTTCAGCTCTTCCGGATACCGGCCCTTGTCGGCTCGGTACTGGTCCAGCAGATCCCGCATCGTGAACAGATCGCGCATCAGGACCGCTTCACGGGCCTTGACAGTCGCCTGGCGGTATGACGGCACGGACAGCGCGGCCAAAATGCCGATCACCGTCATGACGATCATCAACTCGAGAATCGTGAAGCCATGCTCGCGCCGCCTGCTCCGCACCATGGTCACCAGTCCCGGTATTTGCTGCCGTCCAGCGCGACATCCGGACTGGACGAGGAGACGTCGAAAATATCTTCTCCGCACCAGGAGGAGACATTCGGAGGATCCGTGTAGCAGCGCAGGCTCCAGTCGGCCTTTCCGGAGAAGGGGTCGAGGGGGATTCTTCGGAGATAGCGCTTGACGGACTCTCCTTTGACTGTGGACTCCGCACCGGTGAGCGTGACCTTGAGCAACACGTCCAACGACTTCGGATAGCCGGATATCCCGGAGACTTCCTTGCACGTCAGTTTGTTCTTGATGCACAACGGACCTTGCAAGACGTCGCCATCCCGGATCCATTCCGCTCTGAACGCGTCGATAGCGGCGCGCATCGTCCGCAGGTCCTGATGCAGCTCGATCTCGCGCGTCCGCTTCATCGCGATCTGAGAGATGGGCATCGCGGCCGAGGCCAGGACCATGATGATCGTGACCGTGATCAAGACCTCCAGGAGCGTGAGCCCTGATTCCTTCACCTCACCCTCACGAGTCCCTGTCCGCTGGTCAGGACTACGGATGCCTTCCCGTCCGTCAACAACTGCGGGTTCTGAAGACTGATCATGGACGCCCCCGGCGATTTGCCGACAAAGGTGAGCATGGCCAGCACACCGCCGCCGCTGCCGCCGGAGGGCCGCTTCAACGTGATGACCACAGTGCCCATCGCGGGGTTCGGTTCGGCTGTGACCGTGCCCGCGCCGTCCCGTCGCAGAAACTCCCCTTCCATTGCCTGCCGGAACTCCAGGATCTTGGAATCGTAGGCGACTGTCAGGGTCGCTTCGCCGAACGACTCGACATCGGCCACAAGTAGGTCTAGTTTCAGCTCTTGCCCCACGTCCACCGCGCCGTCCGCGGGCCTGAAAGAGAGCGTGGCGGTCGGCCTTTGCGCGGTTCCGGTTCCACCGGCCCTGGACGGAACCATGGACACATTTCGGACCGGGCCGAACGCTTCCGTAAACAGCGGCTTCAGCGCGTACGCCTCTTCGGTTCCGGACCAAAATACTTGATCGTCCACGGAAGGTGGATCCAACGACCTGATGACCCTCGGTGTGATCGTGAGAATGACATCGGTGGTGACCACGTCGTGAGTAGTGTGCTTGAAGATTTCGCCCAACACGGGAATATCGCCAAGCCCCGGCACTTTCTCCACGGTCGTCCGGTCCTCATCCTGAATGAGTCCCCCAAGGACCACGCTTTCCCCGTCCTTAAGCGTCAGCGTCGTCTCGGCCGTCCGCGTCCCGAACTTGAACTGCTGGATGAGGGGGTTGTTCTGAAGCGTGATCTGATCTCCAAGACGCGTCACCTCGATCTGGAGCTTGATGCTGACATCGTTGTTCAGATGAATGTTCGGTTCGACCGACAGCTTGACGCCGGTGTCCTTGAATTCGATGGACGTGATCGTCGAAGACGTCGGCACCGTTCCCGGCACTACACCGGGAATTGTGTTGGTGTTGGACAACAGGATCGGCACCTTATCCCCGATGTTGATCTTCGCCACTTTGTTGTTCACCACCCGAAGCTTGGGATTCGCCAGGGTCTTCGCGTTGGATTCGGATTTCAAAAAGTCGAGCAGAATGCTGGCCGGCAATGTGAACAGAAAACTCCCGGTACCGATGGATGTCAGTTGTTGGTAGGTGAATGTGGTCGTCGTGCCCGCGGCCGGGAAGACCGTTGTCCCTGGCGGCCCAAATGCCGCTCCCGCTTGCTTGGCAATGTTGACCCCAAGTTTCTCGGTCTTGGTCTTGTCCACCTCCAGCACCTCGATCTCGAACATCACTTCTCCCGGCTTCCGGTCGTTCGCGAGAATGATGCGTTCCGCCAACCGAACCTTGTCCGGACTGTCGCGGATGACGATCGCGTTCAGGTCTTCATTCACGTAGAGCCGCTTGCTCTCGAGCATGGTCCTTAGGAGATTGACGATCTCCTTCGCCTTCGCGGTGGACAGATAGAAGGTCCGAATCAAGAGGTCCTGATATTGATCGAGCTTTTGCTTGGTCTTAGGAATGACGAGAATCGTGTCGGTCGAAAGACGGCGTATGAAGAGATTTTGCGTGGTCAGCAACAGGGCTAACGCCTCATCGAAGGTCGCATCCTTGACGAAGAGCGTGACGGGCTCGTCTTTCATGTCCTTGTCGAACAGAAAATTGATGCCAGCCGTGCGCGCCAGGACTTCGAACACCTCCTTCGTGCGGGCGTTCTGAAACTTCAACGTGACGGGTTGGCGACCGCCGATGGTGGCCAGCGGCGCCGGACGCTGCTTTTCAGCGATCTGGACGAGGGCGTCTTGCGCGGCGACCGACGTTGGATCCAGTTCAAGCGCGCGCTCAAACGCCTCCGCGGCTTCATCCAACCGCCCGGCTTTGAGCAGCTTTTCGCCGGCCATGACCCGGTCCTGCGCTTCCTTGAACCGCAGCACATCGGCCAGCCCTGATTGAATGTCAGCATTGCCAGGATCCAGCGCCATCGCCCGCTTAAAGGCTTCAAGCGCCGGCGCGAGTTGCCGCTCCTTCAGCGCCGCCCTCCCACGCGTCATATGGGCCGCGGCGGCACGCCGGCGTGCATCGGCGAGCTTAACCTGGAGGGATGCATTGAAAGGGTCGTCTTTCAGAGCCGTCTGGTACATCGTCACGGCCTCATCCCAATGGCCCTGTTCCATCAACTGATCGCCAAGCGACGTTGCACCCGGACGGGTTGCGCACCCGGCGAGAAGGACCAGGAGGATCAGAAAGGGAAGCACCCGTCTGTAGCGCAAGGGTTTTCCTCCGTCTACCAAACGTATAGTATAAACTATGTAAGAAGATAAATAAACCTAGGACAAAGTTTGACCCCACAACGCCCTAAGGCTCAATCCTACTAAAGTTGGAAAGCGTTAATGCGGGGGCAAGACCTTAGCGGAGGGGACCGCGAGCACGTGATTCCTTCAACTCGAAGAGGCTTTGATGAAGGTCAAAGTCCTGAAAGGACTGCTGCCGATGTGCGCGTCTTTCCTGATACCGAAGCGTGAAACAACACTAGCATTAGCGCCCGAATGGGAAGCCACGCTCGCCACCGCTCGCTCCTCCGGAAGATTCGTCCAATGGCCGGATGCGCCGCCCGTTGAATTTGGTGATGGTGATCACTTCTCCGTCGGCTGTCGCATTGGCTTTTACCCAATCGCCGACCCGCAATGTCTCTCGTCCTCGTGCGGTCTCTGTCATATGCAGGCGCAGGGCGTGGCCGGTCGCATCCTCCAACAGGAAATAGTCCTGCTCCATCTTCAAAATCTGGCCGGCAACGATGCGATGAGACTCTGACTTCGGAACTTCCGCCCCCGCTTCGGGCATGCTCGGCATAAGCCCCGGCGCCATCGCCCGGAAGTCCTGAGAGAAAGCCGGAGCGGCGAGTGTGAGTATCACAAACAGCGTTGTGAACGGCGCGCGCGTTGCGATCGTTCTGAAGTTGTCATCTATCATCAGTTTCATGGTGTGGCCTCGCAGCGTACTCATGCAAGACAGCAAATCCGGGGCCACTGTCAGCGATGTCGAACGACGGAAAGACTGTGAAAGGAGAGCCGCTATAAAGGATGGCTTTCCATTCGGATGCGGGGTTAACGAATCGAGAGATTGCCGAAAGGTTGTTCATCACCGAGCAGACGGTCAAGAATCATCTCTGTGATGTTTTCGAAAAACTCAATGTTCACCGGCGAAGTGAATTATGGCGATGGTCTTGGGGCTAGGGCCTCTCAAAGATCAGTGGTTCCGCTCCAGCATTGTTTGAAAATCTGAATACGTCATAAAGAACCGGCGTTCAAATGATTCGTTGAACGCCTTCTCCGCGGCAAGATCGTTGAGCAAGGCCGTGAGCGCCGCCGGACCTCCCCGATCGAACAGCATGCGCACGGCAATCGCGCTTTCCGCATACGCCAACGGGACTTGATCGGATGGCAACTGGACGAAACTACCGTGGAGTTTTGAAAGCGGAATCAATGTCGACGCCTGGCGGACGACCCCCTCCGCCCACGCCGTGTCACCTATTTCGAACAACATCGCCAACCCCTCATCCAACCACACCGGGAGGCGGCGCGGCACGATGCTTCTGAGAAGGGCATGGGTGAACTCGTGCGCCAGCACCTTCTCCAAAGTCCCCGGATCGTTCAATGCGCCACGCATCGGCACCCGAATCTTTCCATCGTAGAGCCCCGCTGCCCACTTGGGACTCCGCGTGATGTCTCGGAACTGTTCATCGGTATACAGGATGACAGTCAGAATCTCCGCTGGATACGCAAGGAGTGTCGTCCCGATCCGCCAATACGCGGCCTCCAGCATCTCGAGCGAACGTGCCGCAAGCGCCTGCTCGGCGGGACCTTCAAAGAGCACCGTGAAATGCGGGTTGATGGTTCGTTGAAACGTCCCGTGCAAGGCCATCTCTTTGCGCCACGTTTCCAATCTGTCCCGAATCTGCGGATGCTCCGGCACCCATGCGAGCGCGGCCTCGTACGTGCGGATGGCGCTCTCAATGTCGCCCGCACCATACGCAATCTCCCCCAACAACAGAGACGCCTCCGTGAGCCGGGGATCCAATCGCAACGCCTCTTGGAGCGCAGCACGCGCCCGCTCCTCCTGTCTTTGGAGATGCGCTGCCAAACCAGCGCCGAGAAACAAGGTTGCATCATTGGGATGGCGCGCAATGGCTTCCTGAAAGTGCCGGGAAGCCTCCTCTATCTTGCCCGCTTTGATGGCTTCCCATCCCGACCATGCGTCGGAATCCGACGGCTTCGCGTCGGTTTCAGCCATGGCAGCAAACCCTGCGACGAGGACGAGGCAGATGCTTGCCATGCGTAGGGTTAGCGAATTCATTCCATCGGCCTTGGTTGGGTTGCATTCGGCATGGCGGTTCCATATTGTATCGTTTTATGAGGAACATCCCTAGGGAGAACGGTCTGCTGCGCGACAACCGCGGGATCACCTATCTGTTTGTGATGCTCTCAATCGTCGTACTCGGGCTTATGGCGACAGCCGCCGCCAAACAGTGGAAGACGACGATGCAGCGGGAACGCGAGGCCGAACTGCTGGCTCGCGGCATCGAAATTCAGTATGCCATCGGCGCGTACTCAGCCCTGCAGAAAAAAGGGCGCGTGGTTCCTGGTGAAGTTTATCCGATGACGTTGGAGGAGTTGACGCGACAACCGAAACCCGTGCTCAGGAAAGTCTATCCAGACCCCCTCACGGGAAAAGAATGGGGCTACGTGCGCGATCAGGCCGGACGGATCAAGGGCGTTCGGAGCACGAGCAAAGAGGAGCCGATCAAGCAGCATGAGTTTCCACCCGCCGTGCGGCACTTCGATGGGTTGACGCGCTATACCGATTGGGTCTTTCAATATCCGTCTGCCTCCACACCGGTCGTCCCAACCGTTCCAGGACAACAGCCCGCATCACCGGGTGGGACACCCACTGCTCCTGCCACCCCTGCCGCTCCCGCGGCACCCAATTCAGCACAGTAGTTGATTGTCATTCTGACAGCTGAGATTCCTCCAACATTCCCCCCGGGCTTCTTAAAGGCCTAACCCCCCTCGTAACGGCGCCGTCGCTCTAGATCATTGTGAAGCGGTGACCGGAAAATCCGATCACCCACTTTAGTAGGGTTGCCGGAAGAGCAGTTGACGGAACAGCATTGAGCCTTCTCTCCGCCGATTTGGATGAAGGAGGCCCGCCATGAAGCGTTCAGTGCATGCCCTCTTGATCGCTCTTGTGCTCACAATGCTCCCGGCTACGCTCGTTCGGGCCGAAATCCTCGCGCTGTTGAATTACGAGAGCAAGCCGGAACAGAAACCGCGAAAAGAAGGGTTAGCGGTCATTGATGTCGATCCAACGTCCCCAACGTTCGGCAAGATGCTGATGGACATCCCGCTTCCGCCGGACTTGGTGACGCATCATATCTATTACAACCGGGATATGAGCAAAGCGTACATCACCGCTCTCGGGAAAAGTGTCTTGCACGTCATGGATCTCAAACGGTTTCCCTATCGTTTAAAGGCCGTCGACGTGCCGGACTGCAAGGTGTTGGAGGATGTGGTGCTGTCGGAGGACAACCGTACCTGGTATCTGACCTGCATGGGTTCCGACAACATCATCATCGGAGATGCCAAGGCCGACAAACCCCTCAAGACCGTTGCAGCCGCGGCGCCGGCGGCGGCGTTCATCAGTCAACCGCACGGCATCACCATTCACAACGGGATCGACCGAGTGCTCATCACCAGCACCGTGAGGCCGTCGGATCTCGGAAATCCGGGTGAGACTATCACCGTCCTGGAAGCGTCGTCAGGAAAAGTGCTCTCCACGCATAAGGTCTCTTCCAAACCGTCTCCCTCCGGATCGGCCCCCGTGGAAGTGATGTTCTCCCATCATGCGAATCCACCGGTCGCGCACATCACCAACATGCTCGAAGGCAGCCTGTGGTTGGCGGCCTGGAACCCGCCGACCAAAGCCTTTGGCTTTCGGCAGGTGGATGACTACACGACCCGAGGCCACGGCTTCCCCCTCGAGATGCTGTATAACCGCAGGGGCGACCGCCTCTACGTCACCACGGCAAAGCCCGGTCATGTGACGGTGTATGACAACACCGATCCGCAGCACCCCAAATTCCTCAAAGCGATTGCGGCGGCACCCGGTGCGCATCACTTGGTTCTGTCTCCCGACGAGCGGTACCTGTTCGTCCAGAACAGTCTCTTGAACCTACCGGACATGAGTGACGGCTCCATCACGGTGATTGATGTCGCGAAGGGTGAGCCGATCGCGAGCGTGAACACATTGAAGGATCAAGGGTGGAACCCGAACTGCATCGTGCTCTTACCGACCCAGCCGACTCAGCCTTGAACAGAACATGGGCAACTGGAGTTAGAAGGGGACACTCCGGTTAGTGTTAGTTTGCGTTTCGAAATCCGTTCAGGAAAAACAGGAATGTCCGCTTTTGGCCCGGATTGGAGCAGCCGGTCCACGACCCAAGGGTTACGTATGCAATAAACCTGGGATCTGTCCGTTTAGGGTGTTATATTCCCCAGCATGGAAAACACAGATGACATTCGCTCTCTGTCCATCCTTGAATTAGTTGGTCCTGTCTGTGCCTTGATGGAGGACGGGAAAAGAATAAACAGGATCGTGCAGCACTTGCTCAATCAAGGGGCATCCCTAAAGCTGAACTTCTACGGGGTGAAACTTGTGACGCCGTCATTTTATGCCGCTGTCACTGACGGCTTGTATAGCGTCTTTCCCGAATCTGATCGCAATGCG
>Ga0066706_10000608_pt1 | contig 11917 bp, 12 predicted proteins | sample GraSoiAngelo_155_FD_67274 | JGI IMG/M metagenome (GOLD analysis project Ga0066706, IMG submission 67274) | Grasslands soil microbial communities from the Angelo Coastal Reserve, California, USA - 14_1009_13_30cm | ecosystem: Environmental > Terrestrial > Soil > Grasslands | place: USA...
GAATAGTCCACGTAGATCGATTTCCACTCCGAGTAGACATCGAGCGCGGCGCGCCCGGCCTCGCGGTGGCCGTTGCCGGTGGACTTCGTGCCTCCGAACGGGAGCTGGATCTCCGCGCCGATGGTGCCGGCGTTGATGTAGACGAGCCCGGTTTCGGCATCGCGCATGAAGCGGAACGCGTTGTTCACATTGCGCGTGTAGACCGAGCACGACAAGCCGTACTTCGTCGAGTTCAGGACCTTGATCGCCTCGTCGATCCCGCTCACCTCGATGACCGCGGTCACCGGCCCGAAGATCTCCTCCTGTGCGACGCGCATATTCGGTTTCACGTCGATGAGGACGGTCGGCTCGTGGAAGAAGCCTTTCGCGAGTGCCCCCTCGGTCCCCACATGACCACCGGCGGCGACGGTCGCGCCCTCCTTTTCGGCCACCGGGATGAACGCGTGGACACGCTCGAGCTGCGAAGCCGAGACGACCGGCCCGACGTCCGTCGATGGCTCGAGCCCGCTTCCCAAACGGAGCTTCTTTGCGCGGCCCACCAGCTTGTCGATGAGCCCCTGGGCCACGCCGGTCTGTGCGATGACGCGGGAGGCCGCGGTGCACCGCTGTCCTGAGGTCCCGAACGCGGACCAGACGATGCCGTCGAGCGAAAGGTCGACGTCGGCGTCCTCGAGCACGACGATCGCGTTCTTGCCCCCGAGCTCGCACGAGACCCGCTTCAGCAAGCGGCCACCGATCTCGCTGATGTGCGAGCCCGTGTCGGACGAGCCGGTGAACGAGATGAGGTCGACCGCGGGGTGAGAGATGAGATGGTCGCCGAGCTCGCCGCCGGGGCCCAGGATCAGATTGAGGACGCCCTTGGGAAGCCCGGCCTCCTCGAGGATCTCGACGAGGCGCACGGCGAGCATCGGGGTGTACGAGGCGGGCTTGAACACGACGGCGTTCCCGAGAACGAGCGCGGGCATGATCTTCCAGGTCGGGATGGCGAAGGGGAAGTTCCAAGGGGTGATCGCCGCGACGACGCCCACGGGGCCGCGCATGCTCATCGCCCACTTGTTCGGGAGCTCCGCCGGAACGACGTCGCCGAACTGCCGCCGCCCTTCGCCGGCCATGTAATAGGTCATGTCGATGCCTTCTTGCACGTCGCCGCGGGCCTCGGGCAGGACCTTTCCCATCTCGCGAGTCATCTCACGAGCGAGGTCGTCCTTGCGGCGGAGCATGATCTCGCCGGCCCGATACAGGATTTCCCCGCGCTTGGGCGCCGGAAAGAGACGCCAACCGTCGAGCGCCCGCCGAGCCGCCTCGATAGCGCGATCCACGTCGGCCGTCGACGACTTCGCCACGCTCGCGATGAGCTCGCCGGTCGCCGGATCGATGTTGTCAAAGGTCTCGCCGGTCGACGAGTCGACCCAGCGGCCGTCGATGTAGTTACGAAGCTGGAGCGTGGGCATCTCGCCTCCCCTTGTGAGGGGATGGTAGGAGGCCTAGAGCCGGCCCATCCGGACGAGCACCGCGAAGAGATGATCGAGCCGCCGCTGCCACGCGTGGATCGCTCATGGGACGTTCGGTGTGGTCGCGGCCAGGGGAAAAATGCAAGCGGGCCTGGCGCGAGGACTACCGAACGCGTCCTTGATCACCGCTGCAAACCTCCCACGCCGAGTTCGAGATAAGGGGGCATCCTCGCGTGGCCCTGATCGGGTCTCGCAGTCCAGACCTGCGCCCCCGCGAGCAGGTGAGCGCGCGAACGGTCGTCGCTGTGCCTCCAGGGCGTCCAAATCTGCGAGATGATGGAGCGTAATCTGGCGTCATGACGATGCTCCGGATCCTGGTCGTTGAGGATGACGATGCGATCCGTGAGCTCCTCGAGTTCGCCTTTCGCGAGGCCGGCCACGAGACGATCGGGGCGATCGACGGGCAGCATGCGCTGCGTCTTGCGATGGCGAATCAGCCAGATGTCGTCGTCATGGATTTGGGACTCCCCATCATGAGCGGGCCCGAGTTTGTTATGAGTTGGCGGGCGCACCTGGGCACTCCCGGTCCCCCTATCGTCGTGATCAGTGGGCGGCCTGATGTAATGGAGGTCGCGCGCGGTCTGGACGCCCGCGCGGCATTCGCCAAGCCATTCGATATCGAAGTCCTTGTCGCCACCGTCAGCCAAACCCAGTAGCTCTTCGCCGACAACTGGCATGAACCGACCGGTGTCCCCGTCCGTACCTCTCGCGTGATCCGCGCGCTCGCGGTCGTCCTCGCGTTCGCAGCCACGGCGTGCGGCACTGCGGCCGCGCCGGCAGCGGTGAGCTCGGTACCCTCGCCGACCGCGGCGGGCTCGTCCAAGCCGAGCGGCAGCCAGGCCCCGCGCATCGAGGGCACGGTTCAGAGCGCGACCGCGAACAGACTCATCCTCGCTGACGGGACGACCCTCGAGCTCGGAACGGCCACGCGGATCACGCGGACGGATCCGGCGACACCCGGGGATCTGAAGACCGGCGTCTTCGTCGCGATCACCGCGAAACAGCAGCCCGACCAGACCTTGCTCGCGAGCATGGTGAGCATCTTTCCCGAGTCACTCAGCCGCGTCGTCCCGCCCGGACAGCGGCCTCTGGCCGAGGGAAACCTCATGACCAATGCCGCGATCGCCGCGATCGATCAGGTCAGCGCGAACTCGTTCACCGTGACGTTCGCCGGCAACAGCGCTAGGGTCGTGCTCGCTCCGAATGCGGTGATCCTGAAGCAGAGTGACGTAAGGCCCGAGGACATCCGCCCAGGGATGAAGATCTCCGCGTCTACAGCGAACGGCCTCGCGCAGTCGATCCAGATCCAAAACCAGTAGCGCCGAATCCCACCTCTTGCATCGTCAGGGCTTCCTGTATCACCCGGCCTTGGAGCCCGCCCGGCGCTAGCCGCGAATGCCGGTCCGCGCGATGCCCTGGATGAACTGGCGTTGGGTGACGAGATAGAGCACGACGACCGGTAGCACGGCCATCATCGAGCCCGCCATCAGGAGCTGGAAGTTCGTGCTGACGTCGCTGCGGAAGATGGTGAGTCCGACTTGGATCGGCCGGAGGTCCGGGGTGTCGGTCACGATCAACGGCCATTGGAAGTCATTCCACGCCCGGATCGCGGTGAGCAGCGCGATGATCGCCAGTACCGGTCGCGAGAGCGGCACCGCGAACTGCCACAAGAACCGGAGGTGGGTGCAGCCCTCCAGCACCGCCGCCTCGTAGAGCTCACCGGGAAGCTGGAGGAACGCCTGCCGGAGGAGGAACACGTTGAACACTGACGCGCCGAACGGGACGATGAGGGCGACATAGGTGTTGTACCAGCCCAGTCGCTGCATCGCGATGTAGTTCGGGATGAGCGTGACCTCCGGAGGGATGATGAGCGTCGCGAGTAACGCGCCGAAGATCACGCCCCGGCCGGGAACGCGCATTCTCGCAAGTGCGTACGCCGCGAGGCTCGACGTGACCAGGCCGAGGGCGACCTGCCCCGCCGCCATCACCGCGCTGTTGAGGAAGTAGCGGCCGAACGGCGCGGCGCGCCACGCGTCGAGGTAGTTGCCGAAGAGCCAATGCGCAGGCAGCACGCTCGGCGGGAAGGTCGTCGCCTCGGCCTCACTCTTGAGCGAGGTCGAGAGCATCCAGAAGAACGGGAACGCGATGACCACGCCGGCTGCGAGCATGGCGACGTAGAGGAGCAGCCGCCGCGGCCTCTTAGCCCACATAGACGGTCCTCCGGCCGAAGAGGCGTCCATTGAGCGCGCTGAGCGCCAGGATGAGCAGCCCGAGCACGAACGCCGCCGCGCTCGCATAGCCCAGCTCGGTCTGGCACCAGAAGCGGTCGAAGACGAAGAGCGCGGCGACCTGTGTGGTGCCGAGCGGGTTGCCGGCGCACCCGAATGACTGCCCGCCTCCGCCCATGACGTAGATGAGGTTGAACGACGTCATCGCCCCGATCGTGGCGATCAGTAAAAGGAAGTATGTCGTCGGCGACAACAGGGGAAAGGTGACGTGCCGGAAGAGCTTCAACCCGGACGCGCCGTCGATACGCGCGGCTTCGACGAGATCTCCCGGTATCGCGGCCAGCCCCGACAGGAACACAACAGCGTGAAAGCCGAGGTAGTACCAGACCGTCACGATCATGATGGCGGCGAGCGCGAGGCTCGGTGGCGCGTCCGGCGCGAAGATCCCGCCTGGCTCGAGCAGCCAGTGCTGCGGCGCGAGCCCGAGCGAAGCGAGGAGCCCGTTCGCCGCGCCGTAGCTCGGGTTGAACACCCAGCCCCAGACGAGGGCCACCGCGACCTGCGAGGTGACGTACGGGAGGAAATAGAGCAGACGGAACAGCCCGCGGAAGCGGAGCCGCTGGTGGAGCACGAGCGCGACCGCAAGTCCGGCCGCCATCTCGAGCGGGACCGTCCCGAGCGCGTAGACGAGTGTGAGAAGCAATGACCGCAGGAAGTCGGCGTCCTGGAGCAGGTGCTCGTAGTTACGAAACCCGAGGAACGCGCCCTGGAGGATGTCCCACCGGAAGAGGCTCATGTAGAACACGTACAGGGCAGGCCACACGTGGAAGGCACCGATGATGAGCACCGCCGGCGCGAGGAAGAGGTAGCCCTCGATGGCCTCGCGCCGCCGCCACGCTGCCCGCATCCTGGCTACTGGCCAGCGAGGATGTCGTTTACCTTCTTTTCGGCTGCCGTGATCGCGTCCTTCGGGCTCGCCTTCCCGAGCAGAGCGCTCGTCACCATGTCACCCAAGACCGGTTGCATCTTCTGCCAGTCGGGGCTTCCGGGGATGCCGTGCCCGTCCGTCAACGCGTTGATGGCGACCAGCACGCGATCATCCTTCTGAGCCGCCGCCTTGAAGTCGGGCGCGTTCTGCGCGGAGACACGCAGGGGCATGTACCCGCTCGCCAAGCTCCACGCGACCGTCTGATCGGTGTCGGTGAGCCACTTCATGAAGAGCCACGCCGCGCGCTGATGGTCGGACGGTGTCTTCGCGAAGATGACGAGGTTGTTGCCGAAAAGGTCGGTGGCGGCGCCCTTCGGTCCTGCGGGCAGCGGCGCCATGCCAACCTTGAACGTGTGGTCGCTCGGCATCGCCTGCTCGATGAACGGACGGCTCACACTCGTTGATACCGCGAACGCCACCTTCCCTTGCGCGAAGGGGTTCTGCCAGTCGAAGCCCTGCGTCACCACCGCGGTCTTGTCCGCGAGGACGAGATCCGTCTGGTACTGCAGGGCCGCCAGCCCCTGCGTGCTGTTGAACGCGGCCTTCGAGTAATCGGCGGAGAGCGCATCACCACCCTGCGACCAGAGGTACGGCAAGAAGAAGTAGTAGACGTCTGGCGTGTACTCGAGCGGGGTCGCCGTCGTCTTCGACTTGACGGTGATGAGCGCGGCCTTGAGGTCCTCCCATGTCTTGGGGACCTGGACGCCGGCCTGGGCCAGGATGTCCGGGTTGTAGTAGAGCAGCGCAAGGCTCTTGGAGAACGGCCAGGAGACGAGCGTCTGCTTTCCGTTCACGGGCAGCGAGTTGTCGTTGAGGAGCGCGGGGACGAAGTCTTTGAGCTGGTCGGCGGTGAACCCATCGGGTGAATCGATGAACTGCTGGACTGGGATGAGCGCCTTTGCCTTCCAGTACTGCGCGGTCTGCGGGGGACCGCTCACCATTGCCATGTCCGGCACCGAGCCCGCCTGGATCGCGCTCACGATCTTTTGGTAGAGCTGGTCGTAGGTCCCCTGGAAGGCACCCTGAACCTGGATCTTGTGCGACGAGTTGAACTTCGCGATGAGCTCGTTGAGACGGTCGCCGAGCACCCCGGATTGTCCGTGCCAGAACGTGATCGTGACTGCAGGCTCTGGTGCCGCCGTAGCGTTGCTGGTCGGCTGCTCGGTCGGACTCGGCGATGCGGCCGGCCCGCATGAGGCGAGGAGCAGCGCAAGGAAGAGGGCGTACACCTTATGAACCATCAGTCCACCTCCCGTGACAGGGGCGCATTCTAGTTACGGTGCGTAGCCCCTACTTGCGCGCGCCGGGTAGTCCGGTCCGCGTCGTCGGACATCGCGGCGCGCTGGCGCTCGCGCCCGAGAACACCGTCGCGGCGTTCGAGACGGCCGTACGGTGCGGTGCCGACGCGATCGAGTTCGACGTGCAGCGAACGGCCGACGGCGTTCCCGTCGTCATCCACGACGAGCGGCTCGATCGGACCACCAATGGGACCGGGCGTGTAAACGAAGTCCGGTTCGACGAGATCCGCGCGCTCGACGCGGGCGCGTGGTTCGGCCAGCGCTTCGCCGGGCTGCGCGTGCCGTCGCTCGACGAACTGCTGACCTGGGCGGGGCCTCGCGCGATCGACCTCATGCTCGAGCTCAAGCAGCCGGTCCCCGCAAGCGGCGAGCCGCGGGACGAGGAGCTCGCTCCGGCCGCCCTGGGCGCGGTCCGAGCGCGCGGCCTCCTCGAGCGCACGCTCTTCATTTCCTTCGACCATCCGACGATCGCGCAGCTGGTCGGGCTCGATCCGTCCGCGCGGACCGCGCTGCTCACCGAAGGGCCCGCGCTCGTCGATCCGCTCTCGCCGGCGCGTGCGGTTGACGGCACGCTCGGCGTACACGTCCGCTGGCGCTGGGTCTCGCGCGAGCTGTGTGACGCCGCGCACGCCGCGGGCATGCACGTGCACGCGTGGGGCCTCGGCCGTCCGATCCCACCCGAGGCCGTGCGGCGACTCGTCGACTTCGGGATCGACTCGCTCTCCGCGGACGCGCCCGACGAGCTTCTGAGGCTCCTCGCCGCGGAGGGGTCGCTGGCTCCTGCGACGACGACGGCCCCGGGGTAGTGCCGGCGATCCTCGGCGTCTCCAGCTCGATGCTGCTCGAACGCTCAATCGAGCAAACGATCGCATTCGCGGACGACGAAGGCTTTCGTGCGTTTGAGCTATGGGCCGACCACCCGCACGTTCATCCCGACGAGACGCCCAAGGACGCGCGCCAGCGTCTCGCGAAATCGCTCCGGCGCTTCGACCGGCTCTCGGCGCACGGGCCGCTCGGGAACGCGAGCATCGCCTCGATCAACCCTGGCATTTGGCGCGAGTCGGTCCGCCAGCACATCGCTGCGGTTGAGCTTGCGCACGACCTGGGCGCCACGCTGCTGGTGGTTCATCCCGGCGACCTTCGCGACCGTCGGTTCAAGGCCGACGCGCTTCGGTTGTCGTGCGAGGCCTTGGGGAAGATCGCCGGCCGGGCGGCCGAGCTCGGGGTCACCATCGCGCTCGAGAACTGTGGCCCCTACCACGCCGGGATCGATGAGACGGCCGACGACCTCACGACGATCGTGCGGTCGCTCGGGCCGCGCGGAAAGGTGTGCCTCGATACCGGTCATGCCGCGGTCAACAAGAACGCGGACGAGCTCATCGCCGCCCTCGGGGGCGACGTGGTGCACATCCACATCCATGACAATCACGGCGCTCGCGACGAGCACCTGCCGATCGGCGCAGGCTCCATCGACTTCTCGCGCTACGTGAAGCTCCTTGACCGCCTCGAAGGCATCGCCGTCGCGGAGGTCGTCTGGGAGGAGGGCAAGATGAGTGGCACGCCCCAGGACCTTGTCCGCGCGACGCGGATCGGGTGGGAGAAGCTGGTGGGCAAGCGCGTCTGAACGACGCTCGCGTTTGCGTTCCGGTGACGACGCGCTAGCCTCCGGACCCGGTGATGGATCCCCGTTTCACAAGGCGCGACCTGCTGCGATTCGGTGCGACCGCCGCGGGCGCGGCGGCGATCGCGCCGCTGCTCGAGGCGTGCGCCGGTCCCTCGGCGCAAGCCACGCCCATCCCGACCCCGACGGCCAGCGCGAAGCCGACCCTCGCTCCGGCATCGCTGACCGTGCAGGTCGGCGTCCAGAACGTCGAGTTCGCCGGAATCCTTGCCGCGGAAGACCAGGGGTATTTGAAGAGCCTCGCCCTCACCGAGAGTCTTCTGCCCTTCGGCCCGAACGTGCAGCCCGTGACGGTCGTCGCCGGTGGCTCGGCGCAGGTCGGAGTCATCGGAGGAGCCGACACTTTCCTCAAGGCGCGCGCCAGCGGCATCCCCGTCGTCGCGATCGGGACGATGTACCAGAAGGCGCCGTCCGGCTTGGTCAGCCTCGCGAAGAATCCGATCCGGACGCCGAAGGACGCGGTCGGAAAGAAGATCGGTCTGCAGTCTGGGGCGCGCGGTCCGTGGGCAACGATCCTGAGCCTCAGCGGGCTCAAGGAGTCGGACATGACGATCGTGCCCGTGCAGTTCGATCCGACGCCGCTCGTGCAGGGTCAGGTCGATGGGTTCTGGGCGTTCGCCTTCAATCAGCCGCTCGTGCTCCAGGCGCAGGGCCTCGACACGGTATTCATGACCGCGTTCGACGCCGGCTACAAGTTCTACGGCGACGTGATCATCACGACCGATCAAGGAGCCAGGGACAACGCCGACGCGCTCTCGCGGTGGCTCCGTGCGACGTCGAAGGGCTGGGACTACGCGTTCGGTTACCCCGACGCGGTCGCGAAGCTCGTCGCGGACAAGGGACCCGCGCTGAACCTCGACGTGAAGCAACAGACCGCGCAGCTCAAGGCGGAGAAGGACTTCATGAGCTCGAGCAAGGGCATCTATTCGATGGATCAGGCGACGTGGCAAGCCGGCATCGACATCCTCAAAAGCCTGAACCAGCTCGACAAGGCGATCACCGCCGCCGAGGTGATGAACGCGTCCATTTTGGAGATGGCGGCGAAGCTGCCATAGCCGCGACCACGTCATCCGGCCCGGTCGCGATCTCCATCGATCACGTCAGCAAGATCTACTCCCTCGAGGCTGGTCCTCTGACGGCCCTGAACGACGTGACGCTCGAGGTTCACGATCACGAGTTCGTCGCGCCGGTGGGTCCGAGCGGGTGCGGGAAGTCGACGTTGCTACGGCTCGTTGCCGACCTCGATACCGCAACCACCGGCGCCATCGTCGTCGGCGGGAGGTCGCCCGCCGACCCGCGCCACGAGCGGCTGTTCGGCGTGGTCTTCCAGGATCCGGTCCTCCTCCCTTGGCTCGACGTCCTCGCGAACGTTCGTCTACCGATGGAGGTCGCAGGCGGCGGTGCCGCGGCACCGGCCGACCCCATGGCGCTCATCGAGCTCGTCGGACTCGGCCGCTTCGCGCACGCGCGCACCTGGCAGCTCTCAGGCGGCATGCGCCAGCGTGCCGCGATCGCGCGTGCGCTCGTTCTTCGCCCGCAGATCCTGCTACTTGACGAGCCTTTCGGTGCGCTCGATGAGATCACGCGCCAGCGGATGAACCTCGAGCTCCTGCGGATCTGGAGCGAACGGCGGACCGCGGCGCTCATGGTGACCCACAGCATCGGCGAAGCGGTCTTCCTCGCCGACCGCGTGCTCGTGATGAGCCCGCAACCCGGACGCATCGTCGCCGAGGAGGCCGTTCCGCTGCCACGGCCACGCGCGATCGAGACGTTCGCGTCGGCCGACTTTCTTGAATGCGTCTCGCGCGTGACCAGGCGGCTGCTCGGGGCAGTGGAGGGCACACCGGCGTGAAAGGCGCGCGCGGTTGGACCGTGACGCTCATCGTCCTGGTCGGGGTCGTCGTGCTCTGGGAGATCGCGGAGCGGCTCGTCGCGGCACGCTTCCCCCTGGTACCCGCACCGTCCGCGATCGGTGGTGCCATCGTGCGCTTCGCGACCCCGATCTGGCTCAACCTGCGACTGACGCTGATCGAATCGGCACTCGGGCTCGTCAGCGGCAGTCTGCTCGGGCTCGCAGTGGCCGCCGTCTTCGTGCGCTGGCCGCGCCTCGAGCGGTCCCTCTACAACCTGATCGTGACCATCCACAGCATCCCGCTGGTGGCCGTCGCGCCGATCCTGCTCATCTGGTTCGGCGTCGGGATCACCGCACCGACGATCGTTGCGGGCCTCGCCTGCTTCTTTCCGATGGCGGTGAACGCGACGCGCGGTCTGCGCGCCGCAAGCGCGAGCTCTCTCGATCTCATGCGCGCTCTCGATGCGAGCCAGATACAGACCTTCCTCCGGGTCCGCGGGCCCGCGAGCCTGCCGTACGTGATGGCGGCGCTGAAGCTCGGCGCGCCTGCGGCCGTCCTGGGCGCGACGGTCGGGGAATGGCTGGGCACCGCGGGCGTCGGCTACCTGCTCTTCTCGGCCATGGTCAACTTCCAGGTCGAGCTCCTCTGGGCAACGATGGTCATCGCTACAGGGGTCGCGCTCGCCGGCTACCTCCTCTTTAGCGTGGCCGAGCGAGTCCTGGTGGCATGGGGCCCGTCCGCGAGGGGCGAGACATGAGATCGCTACGCGGAATCGCGACCCTATTCCGCGACGCGACTGCCGTCGTGGCGTTCGTGGCGATCTGGCAGCTCGTCACGGTCCTCCTCGCCGTGCCCGTCTTCCTCCTGCCGCAGCCGGTCGTGATCGCGCAAGCGTTCGCCACCAACCTCGATGCGATCGGTCTCGCGCTCGCGCAAACAACGGCGGAGGCCGCCGTCGGCTTCGTCGGCGGCAACGTCCTCGGGCTCGTTCTCGCCTTCGTGTTCGTGCGCTCGAGCCTCATCAGCCGAGCCGGCCTTCCGCTGGCCATCGGCCTGCGGAGCGTGCCACTGATCGCGCTCACGCCGCTGCTCACGATCCTGTTCGGTTTCGGTGTCCTGACGATCGTGGTCATGGCGGTCCTGATCAGCTTTTTCCCGGCGCTGGTCGCCGGAATGACCGGTCTACGCGCGCCGAGCGCCGACGCGCTCGCTCTCATGCGCGTCCTCGACGCCCCGGAGCGGGTGGTGTACCGACGTCTGCGGATCCCAGCCGCGCTCCCCTACCTGTTCGCCGCATTCAAGATCAGCGCGCCTGCGTCGGTCCTCGCCGCGATGGTCGCCGAGTGGACCGCCGCGAACAGCGGCCTCGGCTACCTCATCATCGATGCGGGCGCGCGCTACCGGTTCCCACTGATGTGGGCCGCGATCGTGGCCGCCACCGCGGTCGCCGTCGTCGCATTCGCCGCGGCGGCCGCAGCTGAGCGCCGCACGATCCACTGGCCCGTCGAGACCGCGTGACCCTCAACATCGCAAGTTACTCGGACGATCCGCGCGCTCGTCTCCTCTCGGCGTTCGCTCACACCCCATTCGTCCTCCGCTGTGGCGAGCGCGAAATCCGCTGCGAAAGCGTCGAAGGCTTTTGGCAGGGGTTGAAGTTTCCGGAGGACTCGGCCGAGCGCGAGCGGATCTTCGGACTGTGGGGTCTCGACGCCAAGAGAGCGGGCGCCAGCGCTCCGTCCTCCGAGGCGATCGACTTCTGCGGCGAGCGCGTCGCGCGCGGAGGTCCAGCCCACCACGCCCTTGCGGAGAGGGCGACGCGCGCGAAGCTCGGGCAAAACGAGGAGGTGCGGCGGGCCCTGATCGAGACCGTCGGGCTCACGCTGACCCACGAGCTCGTCGATGAATCCGGGGCGCCCGTCCCCGACAGCCGCACGCTTCCGGCCGCCGTTTTTTGCGCGATCTGGACCAAGCTCCGCGACGAAATCTCGAGCCAGGGTGCTCGCGACGACACGTCAAGACTCGCCTGACTAATCTTGCCCCGCGTCTTCACAGGCGTCGCAACTCGCGCCACGCCCCTCGCCAGAGACCGCCGCCAAGAACGACCAGCAGCATGAGGGCGGCGAAGATGACGATGGCATCGATGCTCTCGCGTCCCTGCGGCGCCCAGTACACGTCCGCAAGATTGAGGATGAGCGCGAACTCATCGAGCACCAGCGCGGCGCCAACGCCGAAGAGGATCGCGCGCAGTCGCGGCGCGCGCTCCGTCAGGTCGATCAGGCCCGAAGCGAGGAGGATCACGAGCCCAAAGACGACGTGATGGATGTGAAGCGAGCCCACGGCGATGCCGCCGCCACCGGA
>Ga0066706_10000618_pt1 | contig 11840 bp, 10 predicted proteins | sample GraSoiAngelo_155_FD_67274 | JGI IMG/M metagenome (GOLD analysis project Ga0066706, IMG submission 67274) | Grasslands soil microbial communities from the Angelo Coastal Reserve, California, USA - 14_1009_13_30cm | ecosystem: Environmental > Terrestrial > Soil > Grasslands | place: USA...
GACACGCCGCTGCCGACCTTCAGCGATGGGCAGGCGGCCCAGCTCGCGGCGCTCATCCCGGGGGCGATCAAGGACAACAACGTCGAGACGGTCGTCATCTGCACGAACCTCGCCCCGGCGGCGCTCGACGTGGGGCTGGAGGTGTTCGACGAGACGGGGGCGCTGCGGAACTCGATCGCCGCGGGCGACGGGGCGTTCCTCGCCGTGGCCCCGGGCGTGACAGTCACGGTCGGCACGGGCCCGGTGGCGGCGCTGCACGAGAACCAGACGCTCACGCTCAACACGGCGGGCAGCGGCACGAACAACCTGCGCAATGGCTCGGGGCGCGTGGTGGCGAGCGGGGCGCCGCTCGGCTGCATCGCCCTGGCCGTCGACCGCCTGCACACCATCGAGGATCCCGCCGTCTGCCCTACCTGCCCGCCCCCGAGTCTCGTCACGGTGCCGCTCATTCCGGCCTGCTCCCCCGCCGCGTGTGACGACGGCAACCCATGCACGGTGGACGGATGCGACGCGACCGGCTCCTGCACCCACGGCGCGGCGCCCGATGGCACACCCTGCGACGACGGCAACGCGTGCACGACGCAGGACAAGTGCACGGCCGGCGTGTGCTTCGGGGTGCCGCTCGTGTGCGGGGCGGATACGCCGTGCGACCAGGTGGCGGCCTGCGATCCGGGTACCGGCCAGTGCGCGGCGACAGCGCCGGTCTCCACCTGCGTGCCGGGGGGAGGGAAGCCGGCGACCGATTGCGCCGCAGAGTGGGTCGTCGAGAACCCCTCCAACCCCAAGGGACGAAACAGCGGCGTGCAGCTGTGCAAGCAGGGGGACGGGAGCTGCGACTTCGACATCGACCCGCGCCTGTGTACGTTCCACGTGCGCGTCTGTCTCAACAGCCACGACTTGAACCTCGGGAGCTGCCAGCCAGACCAGTTGAGCACCTACGAGCTCAAGAGCCCCGGGACGCGCTCCGCGAACGGCCGGGCGCTCCTCGACGCAGTCGCCGCCCTCGCGCCCTCGTCACGGAGCGCGAAGCGGCCGAGTCGGATCGTCTTCGGGCCGCCCGACGCGACGCCGGACCACTGCACGCCCGCCGTGCCGGTGCGCGTGCCGCTCGCGCGGCCCTTGGTCGTGAAGGTGAGCGTCGGCTCGCCAACCGGGACCCGGGACAAGGACCGCCTGCGGCTCAAGTGCGTCCGCAAGCTCGGGGGGCGCTGAGCCCTCGGGCCGGCCGCTCGCGTGCTGTCAGTCGCCCGACTGCTTCTTCGGCTTGATCAGCTTCAAGCTCGTCAGCGGCGGGGGCTGACAGGTCGAGCACAGGGCCGGGTCGGCAACGACATGCTTGTCGTCGAGCGCGATCGCGTCGCAGCCGATCTTGCCCGTGCTCACGATCCGCGCCGAGCCCTGCGCGATGGCGGTGACTTCGATCTTGCAGTCTTCGTGCAGCTGCGCGGTCCCGGTGAGGCCGATCGTCACGGTGGTGCCGGGCGGGACGTTGAGGACGGCCCCCGTGGGGCACGTGCTGCCCGTGATGCTGATGGAGCCGTCGACCTTGTTCAGCTGAGTGCCGTCGAGATCGAAGGCCTCGACCCCGATGTCGATCGGGGCCGAGTCGAGGTTGGTGCACAGGAAGTCGGTCGACATGTGGGTCTTCTTGATCACCCCCGGGACGATCCAGACGATCTTGCCGGTCTGCCCGTCGGTGAACGCCGAGAGCGGCGTGATGAGCGGCCCGCTGCCGGCGGCGAGGGCCGCCCCACGTCCCAGGAGAAGGCTCGCCCCGCAGAGGGCGAGGCCAGTCAACCTGAAGGCCGTCTTCGCAGTGCGCGTCATATGCCGTCTCCCTTCAAGAGCACGAGTGCGCCGGTGCGGAGACTAGATCAGCGCGGGGTGGAAGTCACCACCAAAATCGCGCGGGAGCCAGGTAACGCGGCGAGGTGGGGGATCCCGGCGGTTGCGCCCCCCCGATCCATTGCCGCATGGGCGGGCCGTTCCCGTCGCGCGTGCGTCCGGCACGGTCGGAGGGCTAAAATGCCTTCGATGCCCGCCTCGCCGGAGCGACCTGCCGCCCGTGGTCGGCTCGGGTACGTCGTCAAGGTGTTTCCCCGCCTCTCGGAGACCTTCGTCATCAACGAGATCCGCGAGCTCGAGCGCCAGGGCGTGGAGGTGTCGATCTTCACGCTCCATGCCCCGGCGGCCGACGTACCGCACCGCCTGCTCGCCACCCTGCGCGCGCCGATCATCCGCGTCGACGCACTCCCGGAGCCCTCCGACGGCGAGTGCAGGACGGCGAGCGCCGCGCTGCGCCGCCGCCTTCCGGAGTCGGCGGCGCTCGGCGATCGCCTCCTGCCGCGCAAGTACGTGAAGCTGGCCGTGCAGCTCGCGAGCGCGGCGCGGGGCGCGCTGCCAGCGCGCTTCCACGCACACTTCGCCTCGCGCGCTACGCACGTGACGATGCTCGCGAGCCTGCTGCTCGGCGTGCCCTTCAGCTTCACGGCGCACGCGAAGGACATCTACCACCACGAGGTCGACCCGGACGTTCTGCGGGCGAAGATGCGAGCCTCCGATCTGGTGGTGACGGTCAGCGATTACAATCTTCGTACGCTCCTTTCCCTGGGCGACGGCGTGCCCGATCTCGAGAGGAAGCTCGTTCGTCTGTACAACGGCGTGGATCTGTCGCTCTTTCACCCCGCCGGTGGCGACCGGCCACCCCCGCGCATCTTCGGGATCGGACGCCTGGTCGAGAAGAAGGGGTTCCCGACGCTCGTCAGGGCGTGCGCCCTGCTCGAGGCACGTGGCGTTCCGTTCACGTGCGAGGTGATCGGGTCGGGTCCCGAGGAACCCCTGCTGCGCGAGACGATCGGCAATCTCGGCCTCGACCGCGTCGTCCGCCTGCGCGGCGGGCTTCCGCTCGAGGAGGTGGCGGCCGAGGTACGCCGGGCGTCCGTCGTGGTGCTGCCGTGCGTTGTCGCCGCCGATGGCAACGTCGATGCGCTGCCCACGGTGCTGCTCGAGGCGATGGGAAGCGGCGTGCCGGTCGTCGCGAGCGCGATCTCGGGCGTTCCGGAGATCGTCGTCGACGGCGAGACGGGCTATCTCGTGCCGCCAGGCGACGCCGCGCCGCTCGCCGACGCGATCGAGAGGGTGCTCCGGGATCCCGGCGCTGCGGGCCGGCTCGGTCGCGCCGGACGCGAGCGGGCGGAGCGATTGTTCGATCTGCGCAGCAACGTCGCCCGGCTGCGCAACCTGCTCGCACGCGGGCCCGCCGACGTCGCCACGGCATGACGAGGCCGCACATCGCCTACGTCTGCGCCGACCGCGGCATCCCGCTGCTCGGGACGAAGGGGGGCTCCACGCACATCCGCGAGCTGGTCAATGCGATGGCCGGGCGCGGCGCCGAGGTCTGCGTGTTCACCGCCCGCCGCTCGGACGGTGAGTGCACGGCCGCTCTGCGCGCGCGCATCTTCGAGGTCGGCGCGGAGAAGTTCCCGCGGGCGCTGCGCGACCGGATCCGGGCGATCGCGCCCGGAGTCCCCGGGGAGGTGATCGGAGCCGAGACGTTCGGCCTCCTCCTGAACCAGGGGCTGTACTTCCGTCTTCAGCAGCTGCACGCGCGCTGGCGGATCGACGTCGTCTACGAGCGCTACTCGCTCTGGGGATACGCGGGGCTCACCTTCGCGCGCGACCACGGCATCCCCTTCGTCCTCGAGGTGAACGCCCCGCTCCGCCTAGAGCAGGCGCGCTACCGTGCGCTCAACAACGCCGTGCTGGCGGAGGCTCTCGAGGGGCAGCTCTTGCGGCTCGCCGACCGGGTCGTCGTTCCCTCTTCGGTGCTGCGCGACTACGCCGTCGGCCGCGGCGCGCGCGCGGGGCGGCTCCGGCTCGTGCCGAACGCCGCGGACCCGACCGGGTTCCGGCCGTCGGGCGACGTCCTTCGCGCAGCTGACCGCGACGGCGCGTTCGTGATCGGCTTCCTGGGGAGCCTGAAGCCATGGCACGGGGTTCAGGACCTGCTGCGAGCCTTCGTGCTCCTCCACCGCCGGAACCCCTCGTGTCGGCTGCTGATCGTCGGGGACGGTCCCCTCCGCCCGGCCGTCGAGCAGATGTGTCGGAGCGAGCGGCTCGCGGCCGTGGTGCAGGTGACGGGCGACGTGGACCATGCGCGGGTTCCGGGGTTCCTCGCTCGGATGGACGTCGCCGTCGCGCCCTATCCCCGGCTCTCCACCTTCTACTTCTCGCCCCTCAAAGTGTACGAGTACATGGCCGCAGGCGTCCCGATCGTCGCAAGCGCGATCGGCCAGATCACGGAGGTGCTTTCCCACCGGAAGACCGCTCTGCTCCATCCGCCGGGCAGCGTGAGCAAGATGGTCGCGCACATCGAGGAGCTCCGGGACCGTCCCCGCTTGCGCGCGCGGCTCGCCCGCGCGGCCCGACGGCTCGCCGTCAAGCGGTTCACCTGGGACCGCAACGCTGCCCGCGTGCTCTCGATGATCGAGACGCTCCGGCGTCAGGTTCGGGAAGGTCGCTATGCGCGTCAAGAAGAATCCGTTCTTTAAGAACCTGCGCTGGCGGCGCCTCTCCAGGCTCGTCTACTACTTCCGCTACGATCTCCGGCACGTGCGCGGTGAGCTGACGCTCGCCCTGGTGTGCACGCTCGGCACCACGCTCACCGTCCTCGCGCGCCCCTGGCCGCTCAAGATCGTCTTCGACTACGCGCTCATCCCGAAGCACCGCTCGCGGTGGGCGCTGCCCTTCGACATCAAGGGCTACGGCCCGATGGGGGTGGCGACCGTCTCCTGCGCCCTCCTGCTCGTGATCGCGCTCCTGTGGGGGCTGTTCTCGTACTACCAGAGCTACCTGCTCGCCTCCGCCGGCCAGCGCCTCACCTACACGGTCCGCCGGCGGTTCTTCGCGCATCTCCAGCGCCTCTCCCTCTCCGTCCACACCGCGCACAGGACCGGCGACCTCGTGCTCCGCGCCACCGGGGACACGAACATGCTGCGCGAGATGCTGGTGGAGAGCGCGCTCATCATCCTGAGCGAGTTCCTGGTCGTCTTCGCGATGCTCGGCGTAATGTTCTGGATGGACTGGCAGCTGACCACCGTGAGCCTCGCCGTGCTGCCGCTAATGACGCTCACCGCCTTTCGCTTCTCGCACGAGCTCCGCGAGGCGGTGCGGCTGCAGCGCCAGCGCGACGGCCGCATGGCCTCGCTCCTGAGCGAGGTGCTGCACGCGATCACGGTCGTCCAGGCCTTCGGGCGTCAGACGCACGAGGACGAGCGGTTCGCGGACTTCAACAAGCGCAGCCTCAAGCAGGGGCTGCGCGCCGTCCGCCTGGAGGCGGGGCTCGAGCGGACCGTGGAGGTGCTGGTGGCGATCGGGACGGGCGGGGTCGTGTGGTTCGGCGTGCGCCGGGTCCTCGAGGGCTATCTCACCCCCGGCGACCTGCTCGTGTTCACGGGCTACCTGGCGAGCATGTACAAGCCGCTCCGACGCGTGGCGCGGCTCACGGCTCGCCTGTCGAAGGCGACGGTGTGCGGGGAGCGCGTCGCCGACATCCTGGCCATCGAGGAGCGGGTCAAGGAGCATAAGAGCGCGCGCCCCGCGCCCGCCTTCGCGGGCGAGGTGTCTTTCCATGGCGTGCATTTCCACTATCGGCCCAGGCGCCCCGTGCTGTGCGATGTCACGCTGCGGGTCCAGCCGGGGCAGCTGGTCGGCGTGGTTGGCCCGAACGGGGCGGGGAAGTCGACGCTGCTCGGCCTCATCCCCCGGCTCTACGATCCCGTCGACGGCAAGATCAGGATCGACCGGGAGAGCATTCAGGACTTCACGCTCGACACGCTGCGCGAGCAGATCGGCATCGTGCTCCAGCAGCCGATCCTGTTCGGCGCGACCATCCGCGAGAACATCGCCTACGGCAAGCCCGATGCCACCATGGAGGAGATCGTCGCCGTGGCCCGCGCAGCGGACGTCCACGACTTCATCGCCGGGCTCCCGGATGGGTACGACACGGTGATCGCCGAGGGTGGCGTGACCCTCTCGGGGGGCCAGCGCCAGAAGATCGCGATCGCGCGCGCCATCATCAAGGACCCGCCCATCCTGCTCCTGGACGAGCCGACGACGGCCCTGGACGCCGAGTCGGCTGCCGAGGTGAATGCCACTTTGGAGCGCCTCCGCCGCGGGAAGACGGCGCTCCGAGTGGCCCATCGGCTCGAGGAGGTGGCGGGGGCCGACCTGATCGTGGTCCTCTACGACGGGCGGATCATCGAAAAGGGCACGCACGTCGAGCTCGCGGCCACGGGTGGGTGGTACCAGAAGATATTCGACCTCCAGAGGGCGCGCGGCCCGGCCGGCGAGACCGGGACCGGGGCAGCGGTCCCGGCGAGCGGAGGCGGGCGCAAGGCGGCCGCCGCCGAGGGCTCGTGAGCGCGCGCGAAATCCTGACCCTGCTAGACCCGGACGCGATGCAGCGGTGCCTGCAGGCGATCCCCGTCTTCGCCGAGCGGCTCGCCCGTCTCGGTTCCGTGTCGTTCGAACGGCTGTGGGCGAAGCCCGGCCGGCACTTCCACGTCTCGTATCGTGTGCGCATGCATGCGGACGGCGGGACGGTCGAGACGCTCGCCTCGGCCAGCCTCCTGCGCGCGGACGCAACCGCCTCGGACGTCGTCGGTCCGGCGGTCGAGGTGCCGAGCCCGGAGGGGCTGCCGGGCTCGCCCGGGCGCTGGAGCGCGCGGCTGTCGACCGCGGTGCTCGACGCGCCACGGATCCTGGTCCAGCTCTTCCCGTGGGACTATCGCCTCCCGACCCTCGCCCTCGCCCTGGATCCCGCATCCGTCGAGTCGCGGGCGGGCCTGGCCTCGATCCGAAGCTGCGCGCTCTCCGGCTACTGGCCGGGCATGCGCTGCAACGTCCGGTACGAGCTGGGCCGCGAGCCGCGCGTCCTCTACGGGAAGGTGTTTCCCGCCGGGATGGTGGAAGCCGCCGCCGCGAACCAGGCCGCGGTCGCCCGCGCGGTGGAGCCGGCCGGCGCGCTCACCGTGCCCGGCGTGTACGCGCATGTGCCCGAGCTGAGCCTCCTCTTGACCGAGCCCGTCGACGGCGAGCGGTTCCTCGATCGCCTTCAGCAGGGCGACGGGGATGTGGTCATCGGCCGCGTCGCCGCGGCGCTTGCTGCGTTTCACGCACTCTCCGTCCCCGGGATCGAGAAGCGGTTCCGGCCAGAAGATGATGTCGCCGTGGTGGAACCGTGGGTCGCGCTCGTCGGCGCCGTCCTCCCGGAGCTGGCGGCGATGCTCGAGGGCTCCGCGACCGACGTCCGGGAGGGAATGCCTGCCGACGATCCGGCCCGCGCCGCGCTCGTGCACCGGGACTTCTACGACAAGCAGATCCTCGTCGCGCCCGCCCGCGTCGGGCTGCTCGACCTGGACACGGCGTGTCTCGGTGACCCCGAGATCGACGTCGCGAACTTCTGCGCCCACCTCCGCCTGCGCAGCCTGCAATGGCACTCCTCGAGCGACGCCGCGAGGCCGCTCACGACCCGGTTCCTGGCCGCGTACCGGGCCTGCCGGCCGTGCACGGACACGCACCGCGTGCGCTGGTACCTGGCCTCGGCGCTCCTCCGCCTCGCGTGCCTCTACTCGCTCCGACCGTCGTGGCAGGCGCTCGCCCCGCGCCTGCTCGAGGAGAGCCGCCAGGCGCTCCGCGCGGGCGGGCCGGAGCCATGACCCTCGAGTTGGACGAGCTCCGCCCGCGCAGCTGGCGCCGCCCAACCCTCGCGGCCTGCGGCCTCACGGCCATGCTCGTCGCGGTGGCCCTCGTTTCGCTCGAGCCCGAGAGCCTGCGCGCGAAGCGCGTCGACGTGCCCGCCGACGTCGCCCGCTGCGCCGCGGACGCGGAGTGCATGCTCGTCGACCGGATCGGCTGCTGCCCGTGCCGCTCGGGCGGGGCGCGCTGGGCGATCAACAGGGACAGCGAGGAGACGTTCCGGCGGTTCCTCAAGCGCACGTGCCGGCGGTCGGCCGTGTGCGTGCAGGTCAACACCTGCCGCGACGATCTCGTGCCCGCGTGCGTCGACGGCCGGTGCACTGCCAGGGTCACCGATGGGTGACTCGCTGCGCGTCCAGGCGATCGTCCTGGGGGGTCTCTTCCTCGCCGTGGCGGCGGTCGGATTCGTCCTCACCTCCTTCTACCGGGAGACGTCGCGGACGACGACCCTCGCGATCCCCGGCGACATCACCGGCTGCGAGCGCGACGCCGACTGCGGCGTGGTGGACCAGATCGGCTGCTGTCCCTGCGAGGCCGCGGGAGGGCAGGGTGCCGTGAACACGCGCATGCGGGCCCGGCTCAAGGGCTTCCTCCGGCGTGCGTGCGGGCACAAGCCCCCGTGCCTGAACGTCGCCACCTGCCGGAGCGACCTGCGGCCCGTGTGCTCGGACGGGAGCTGCACGCTGGCCGCCGTCAGGGCGCTCGCGTCCGACGGACGCGGCGACCCGGCGCCGCGGAGGTGACGGCGCATGGCGGCGATCCGACTGCTCTTCTACTCGCATGACACGTTCGGCCTCGGCCACTTCCGCCGCAGCCTCACCATCGCCTCGCACCTTCGCCGGCACCTGCCGGACGCCTCCGCCCTCATCATGACGGGGCTCGAGAGCGCCTATGCCTTCGAGACGCCGTCCGGCATCGACTTCGTGAAGCTTCCGGCAGTCAAGAAGGTCGGACCGGATGCTTACCGGTCGCGCCACCTCCGCATCAGCTTCAACCGGGTGCGCCGGCTGCGCGAGACGCTCATCAAGGCCGTGGCGAAGAGCTACGATCCCCACATGCTCATCGTCGACAACGTGCCGCGCGGCGTCGAGGGCGAGCTCGTTCCGACGATCGAGTTCCTGCGCGCCTACCGGCCGCGCACCAAGGTCGTGCTCACGCTGCGGGACATCCTCGACGAGCCGGCCGAGATCGTGCCGCTCTGGCGCGAATGGGGCGTCTACGATCTGCTCGCGCGTTGCTACGACCAGATATGGGTGGTCGGCTGGAAGCCCCTCTTCGACCCGACCGCGCACTACGAGTTTCCGCCGGCGGTCGCCCAGAAGACGAAGTTCTGCGGCTACGTTGTGCAGCAGGCCTCGCCCGAAGCCGCGGCCGCGGTGCGAAGAGAGCTCGGGCTCGGCGACCAGCCGCTGACCCTGGTGAGCGCCGGCGGGGGCGGCGACGGATACCCGCTCCTGCGGCTGTATGCCGACGCCCTCGAGCTGGGCGCGACCGACCCGGGCAGGAGCGCGGTCTTCCTCGGCCCGGACATGCCGCCGCTCGAGCGCAATGACCTGAAGCAGCGGCTGCTGCCGCTCGGCCGCCGCGTCCTCGTGTACGACTTCCGGCCGGACATGGTGAGTTTTCTCCCGCTGGCGTCCGTCACCGTCTCCATGGCGGGCTACAACACGGTCGCCGAGCTGGTCGCCCATCGCCGGCGAGCGCTCGTGGTCCCACGCGTCTATCCTCGCCGCGAGCAGTGGCTGCGCGCGCGCGCCCTTGAGCGCCTGGGGCTGCTCAGGAGCATCGAGCTCGAGGGCCTGACGCCGGCCGGCCTGCTCGAGGCGATCCGGGCAGGCCTCGATCGCGCCCCGCCGTCCCGTCTGCCGCTGGACTTCGGCGGGCTCCGCCGCATCACGCGGCGCGCGGCGCGCCTGCTCGGGCTCGCGCCGCAAGCCGCATCGGGCTAGAAGCGGCGCGCTGATGCGGATCGCCTACCTCTCGTGCGACCGTGGCGTCTCGGTCAGCGGAAGCAACGGGGCCGCCACCCACATCCGCGAGCTGGTAAACGCCCTCGTCGAGCGCGGTGCGGAGGTGAAGGTGCTGGCGGCCCGGGCCGCGACCGGGGGCGGTGCCCAGGCCCTCGCCTGCGAGGTGATCGACGTCGACACGGAAGCCTTCCTCCACCGCCTCCGGCGCCGGACGGCACGGCTCGAGGGGGCCGCGAGCGCGCCCGGCACCCGTGCCTCCGAGGTCCACGGCCTCCTGCTCAACCAGAGCGTCGCCGAGCACCTGGACGCGCTCTACGCGCGCTGGCCGTTCGACGTGATCTTCGAGCGCCACTCCCTGTGGTCCTACGCGGGCCTGCGGTTCGCGCGCCGTCGGGGCCTGCCGTTCCTCCTCGAGGTGAACGCGCCGCTCGTCACCCAGCAGGAAGAGTACCGCAGTCTCTTCAACGCCGCGACGGCGCACGCACTGGAGGAGCTGCTCCTCGCCGCCGCCGCCCGCGTCATCGTGCCCTCCAGGGCTCTGGCGGCGTACGTCGCCCAGCGAGGCGGTCGGGCGCGCCGCGTGCGGGTCATCCCGTGCGGCGTCAACCGGGCCATCTTCCTCCCGACCTGGCGGCCGATCCAGGCGCGCGACGGAACGCACGAGTTCGTCATCGGCTTCTTGGGAAGCCTCAAGCAGTGGCACGGTGTCGAGATTCTCCTCGAGGCGTTCCGGCAGCTGCGCGAGAGGAGTCCCGCCTACCGCTTGCTGATCGTGGGGGATGGCCCCTTGCGGAGCCTCGTCGAGGCGCGCGGCGGGCGAGACCTGCCGGGTGACGGCATCACGATCACGGGCGCGGTGCCCCACCGGGACGTTCCTCGCTGGCTCGAGCGGATGGACGTCGGGCTCGCGCCTTACCCGCCGCTGCCGCTGTTCTATTTCTCTCCGTTGAAGGTCCTCGAGTATGCCGCCTCCGGCGTCCCGATCGTCGCGAGCGCGAGCGGGCAGATCGCCGAGATCTTCGCGCACGAGACGAGCGCCATGCTGCACGCGCCCGGGAAGGTCGCCGAGATCGTCGAGCACGTCGAGCGGCTGCGCACGAGCCCGGAGCTGCGCATCCGACTCGCTCGGGCGGCGCGGCGCGCGGTCAAGAAGGTCTACACCTGGGACCGGCTCGCCGCTCATCTGCTTGCCATCGCGGAGACTGCGCGTCGCGGATACTCGAAGGCGCCACGGTAGCTCTTGCCTTTCTCGACGTGCGGAGTTTGTTCGGCGTGTTCGCCTTCGCAAGGTCGAGCGCCGCAATGACAATCGCGTAGAGCGCCCACTGCTCCGTGTCCTGCCCTTGGTTGATGAGGGCGAGCAGGTGGTGCGGGAGTTCGTCTGGCCTGATGCTCCCGGCGCCTGCAGGTTGCACCGTCAAGGCGGCCTTCACGATGACCTCGGGGTCCATCGGGTCGTCGCCGCCACGATGCAGGCCGGGCTGCCAGTACCGCTCACACCATTCGGTGAAGGGGCCGTAGCCGAGACGCCGAGCGACGGCGCGCTACCTGGCGCGGATGGAGGTCGGCCTGGCGACCTACCCGCCGCTGCCGCTCTTCTACTTCTCGCCGCTCAAGGTGTTCGAGTACGCGGCCGCCGGCGTGCCGATCGTGGCGAGCGCGAGTGGGCAGATCGCCGAGATCCTCGCGCACCGGGTCAATGGGCTGCTCCACCGCCCCGGCGACGTCGAGGAGATCGTGCGGCACGTCGAGGAGCTGCGCGCCCGGCCGATCCTGCGCGTGCGCTTTGCCCGGCGGGCGCGCCGGGCCGTCCTGAAGGGCTACACGTGGGACCGCCAGGCCGGGAGGCTGCTCGGCTTCGCCGAGAGCGTGTGTCGGCGGTACGCGGGACGGCCGTAGCACAGTCCCGCCGGCCGAGGCGCGATTTGCATGGCATCGTGGTGCTCGCTACACGCGAGGGCCGCACCCCGTCCCCGGAGGACCGATGCCGACCGCGCCACACCCCTCTCGCTTCCGCCTGCCGGCCGACGTCCGGCCGACGGGCTACGATCTCCACCTGGAGCCCGACCTCGAGGGCGGCGCCTTCCGCGGCGAGGTGCGGATCGCCCTCCG
>Ga0066706_10000629_pt1 | contig 11791 bp, 7 predicted proteins | sample GraSoiAngelo_155_FD_67274 | JGI IMG/M metagenome (GOLD analysis project Ga0066706, IMG submission 67274) | Grasslands soil microbial communities from the Angelo Coastal Reserve, California, USA - 14_1009_13_30cm | ecosystem: Environmental > Terrestrial > Soil > Grasslands | place: USA...
CGGGAGGCCCGATTTCTGGCCCAACTCGGCGGCCCGCTCGCGGACCTCGCGATGCAACGCTACGAACGCCGCGTCCTTCTCATTGAGGGGAGCCAAATCGGGCGTTTCGCGGACCGTCGCCTCGAGGTAGCCATTTGTCTCGCTGTAGTGGACCGACGTGCCACGCGCCTCGCCATGCAGGATCAGCTGGACGCCCCCGAGATTGCGCTGGACCTGGCTGATCCGCGCGATCGTCCCGGTGCTGTAGAGCACGCCGGGGGAGACCTGGTCGATGTTTTCCTTTTGCGCGACCGCGAAGACCTTGCGGTCGGGATTCTTGAGGGCGGCTTCTATGGCGCGCAATGTCGCTGGACGGCCCGCGCCGATGGGCGACGCGACGCCGGGGAACAGCACGGCATCGCGCAGCGGCAGGACGGGCAAAGTCATCCGGTCTGACATGGATTCTCCGATCATGGGTTACAGGGACGAGATTCCCGAGTGTGGGATGCACCGTCCATGCCACGACAAAACACCATAGACGGCAGGTCCGTTCCGCATTACGCCGCCAAAGCGGCGCGTGGCTGCCAACTCGACGCTTGAAGAGTATCTTTTTGGCCTCGAATGGATTGCAAAAACGCATGAACGACCCGCTGGCGCAGCGGCTCAGTCAGGCCCTCGGCTCCTCGTTCACGCTCGAGGGCGAGATCGGGCGAGGCGGCATGGGCGTCGTGTACCATGCCCGCGATGAGCGGCTCAAGCGGAACGTTGCCGTCAAGGTCCTCCCGCCGGAGCTCGCGTTCCGCGAGGAAATCCGCATCCGGTTTTTGAGGGAAGCCGAAACCGCCGCGCGACTATCACACCCGCACATCGTTCCGATTCACTCCGTCGGCGAAGGGCCCGACGGGCTCGTCTATTTCGTGATGGCCTATGTGGATGGTGAATCGCTCGCGGCGCGCCTCAAACGCCGCGAGCGACTCCCACCTGAAGAGGCCCGCCGCATCATGATGGAAACAGCGGACGCCCTCGGGGCGGGACACGCGCTCGGGATCATCCATCGCGACGTCAAACCCGACAACATCCTGCTCGAGGGAAGCCGCGGCCGGACCGTCCTTACGGACTTCGGGATCGCCAAGGCGTTGACGTCGACGACGGGCCCGGGTACGCTGACGGCCACCGGCGTGGCCATCGGGACTCCGCATTACATGAGCCCCGAGCAGGCGGCGGGCGACCGCGAAATCGACGGGCGCTCCGACATTTACAGCCTCGGAGTCGTCGGTTATCAGATGCTTGCCGGCGAGCTGCCGTTCTCGGCGCCAACCGTACCAGGCATCTTGATGAAGCAGATCACGGAGCAGGCGCCGAATCTCCAGGAAAAGACTCCGACCTGTCCGGACGATCTCTCCGCGTGCGTGATGCGCTCGCTCGAGAAAGAGCCCGAGGCGCGCTGGCCCACTGCAGACGCGCTGCGCCGCGCGCTCGAATCGCGCAGTGCGCCGCCGTATCGCCCATCGCGGCGCACGAGTGGCCCTGGGGGGGGGGCACTGGCACGACCCGAGACGCGTCTCGGCGGCGCGCCACCCGCGAGGATGTCGTTCGGCGGGCGCCCCGAACGCCGCCGCGCAACGCGGCCAACCCCCAAGCGCGACCCGAAGAGCGACCTCACCCCCAGTGGTGAGCCGCGCATGGTCGCGAAGTTCAGGGACTCCTTCGTCTCGTGGGCGTCCGTCTGCGGCGGATTAATGCTGATCGATTTGATACAGGGTGGTGGTCTCGGCTGGTCGCTCTTCCCCACGGGTATCTGGGCCGGCTTCGGCCTGCTGCCGCAGTACATGAAGCTTTGGCAGAACGGCTACTCGTGGCGCGACGTCCTCAACCGGCCGGTGGCCCCCGACGCGCAGGAAGCCCTCCTTGGGGGCGGCGCGCGCCGTCCGTTGTCGCCGCCCAAGGCCGATGAGTTCGGGCGCCAGGTCGATACGATCCGGCTCGTCCGCAACGATCGCGAAGCGATTCTCAAGATCATGGAGCGGGTACCGACGTCCGAGCGTAAGCTGCTGCCCGATGTGGTCGTGACTGTCGACGCGCTCCTCAAGCGCGCGGAAGAGCTGGCCCGCATGCTCCACGGCATGACCGCCGACGTCGACGATGGCGCGCTGGCTCGAATCGAAGGGCGCATCGAGGCGGTCAAGCACCACGAAGAGGGCGCGGAGCGTGAGCGGCAGCTCAACTTGCTCGAACGACAGCGCCAGGCATTGAGCGACCTCCTGACGCGGCGAAAGAACGTCGAGGAGCAGATCGAATCGTGCGTCCTGGCGATGCAAAACGTCCGGTTCGATCTCCTGCGCCTGCGATCCGCCGGCGTGGCGGCCGTGCTCAGCGATTTGACCCACGCGACGCAGCAGGCGCGGGCGCTCTCGCGGGATGTCGATCACGTCATCGCGGCCGCTGGCGAGATCCGCGATGTGCTCAGCGCCTCTCCCGCCGCCTCGCCCCCTCGCGGTCAGCGGCCCCGGTCCTCGCCGTAGAGTCCTCGCCCGCCCGGCACTCCCTGACCAGTGCCGGCCCGTCTGCCCGCTCCAGCGCGAAATCCAACAGCTCGATAAAGCTTGCCGCGGCCGCCTCGCAATCGCCTGCCCGCAATGCAGCGACGGCCGCCAGCTCACGATAGCGCGCCGACCCGGGGCGTCGCCGCGCCGCGTAGCTCAGCAAGCTGTCGGCCAGGGCGGGCCGGGCGTCGAGCGCGATCTGCCCCAGCGACTGGGTGAGAAACTCGCCGGGGAAGGGATGGCGAAACGTGCCTTGCGCCGTACTCAGCGCGCCGCGCGCCTCCGACGCCGCCTCAGTCCAACTCGAATCGCGAACCGCCAACCACGACAAGGCGGCGCGCACCTGCGCGGTGTCGGCGCCCGCGGCAAGCGCTTGACGCAGTGTCATGACGGCCCGCGGCTCCTTGCGCGCGGCAGCAAGCAGGCCGTGCATGAGCAGCGCATCCGGGGAGGGCGCCCCTCTGCTCTGAGCCAGCGCGGCACCGAGCAACGAGTCGGCTTGCACGGTGTCCCCCAAGGCCAGTTGAATCCCCGCGCTGCGCACGCTCCACTCCGCCACGGACGGCTGCGCACGGCGGGCCGCATCGAGATACGGGAGCACGCCCGCGTCGCTGCGCCGCGCGGCGAGTATTCGCAACAGCGCGAAGGGGGACGTCCCGCTGTCGCGATTTCCCATCTCCATCAGGGAGTCGAAGACGGCGTAGGCCCGCACCCCGGGATCGAGAAAGCGGCGCGCCGCCTCGAACTCGAGACGCGGGCGATTATCGCTATGGCCGAATGTCGCGCGGGTGACGAGACGCGCCACACCGGAGTCGCCGAGCAGCATGCGCCCAAAGTACTGGTCCGTCGATTCGAGGCTCAGCCATTCTCGGGCGAGCGCATACAAGGCTCCGCCAGGACCGATCAGCTGTGTGAGCCAGGTGCGATCGTATGTCAGGGGTCGGGCGGACGCGAGCACGACGAGGTCCGATGTGCCGCCGAACCACACGTGCACGTGCGGGAATACCTCGCGCAAGCTGCGCACGATGCCGGCGACAACCGGCAGCGGCAGCTGGTAGAGCTGAATCCACTGGCAGAAGACTCCGCCGGCTGTGAGCCGGGCGCTGGCGATGCGGAAAAACTCGGGCGTGTAGAGGGTCGCGATGCCGGCCACCCAGGGATTGGACGGCTCAGAGACGATCACGTCATAACGCTGCCGGTCGAGCTGTAACGCGCTGCGCGCGTCATCGACGAGCAGCTGGACGCCTGGGCGAGCGAGGACTGAACCATTTACAGCGCGGAACAGGCTGTCCATCGTCACGACGGCGGGCTCGATTTCCACGACTTTGACACGCTGCATGCCGGGGACGGAGGCAAGGACTCGTGCGGTGACCCCCGTCCCATATCCGATCAAGAAGGCGGATGTGGCCGCGGGGCGGGCGACCGCCGGCGCGAGACCGATCATCACCTGCGTATCCATGTCGCCCCGATCGGAGGCATCGACCTTGCCGTTGACGCGCAGGGATCGTCCCGTCTCACCGTCCCACACGCTCACCGTGGCGTTGGGGCCTTCCCGGAAGGCGAGTTGGCGCACGCCGCGGTGTGCGAGAAACCGCTGGCGGGCCGGTTTGTCCATGCGCTGCCGCGCGTAAATCGTCGGCCCCAGGTCGATCAGGCGGGTGCTCCACCCAGGCGCAGCGACTGCCGCAACGAGGGCCAGCGTCCCAAGTCCCCCGCCGATCAATATGCGCGCCCGGACGCGGCGATCTTCCGTTGATCCCTCCGCGACGCCGCGCGAGGCGAGGAGCGCGAGCGCCAGAGCGGCGATTCCATTCACGACCAATCCGATCCGCAGGGTGGCCTGCGTCCCGAGCACGACGACCAGCACGAAACCCGTGAGGACCGCGCCGAGGATGCTGCCGAGCGTGTTGAGCGCGTAGGCTACGCCGACATCAGCGCCGCGCGCGTCGCTGCTTCGGGCGGTGAGATCCGTCAGCAGGGGGAAAGTCATTCCCATGCCGATCGCCGGGATCAGCACGACCGCGCCGACCGCGACCGCCATGAGGAGGAGACGCGGCACCGCGCTGAGATCGGGAATCTGGAAGATCGCGATGATGTATAAGGGCAATAACCCGAAGAAGACGAACAGCGCGGCCGCGCCTAGCCCCGCGCTTCCCTGTGCCAGCGCCGCACTGGCCGCTGTGTCGATGCGCGGCGTGCTGCGCCTGGCAACGATGACGCTACCGAGACCGATGCCCAGCAAAAAGACGAGGAGTATCAGTGTGAACGCGTACGTGGATCCGCCGACGATCATGACCAGCACGCGGGTCCAGGCGATCTCGTCGAGGAGAGAGGCGAACGCGGTCAGCGCCAACAGAACGAGCGCCAGCGTCCGGAGGTGGTCGGCCGTTGGCGGGGCGGGCGGGGCGGGCGGGGCGGGCGGCGCGGGCGGCGCGGGCGGGGTCCCCGAGGCGCTCTCTTGTCTTCCGAGCGAGATCGCGGCTGCGCCGATCGCAAGATTGATCGCCGCGGTCGCCCAAAGGGATGCCCGCACGCCGACGAACTCGATCAGGAAAAATCCGGCGAGCGCGGTACCAGTCATCGCACCGAGGGTGTTCAAGCCGTACAGACGGCCAAGTGACGGTTTGAGTAATCCGCGATCCTCGCCCATGAGCGCGCGAGTGAGGACCGGCAGCGTTCCGCCCATGAGCGTGGTAGGGATCATGAGGACCAGCGCGGCCAAGCCAAACCGGAGTGCGACGCTTGCCGCACCGCCTAGCGAGAGGGCTCCCGCCGTACCGATGTAGATCCAGTGCGCGAGGCCGAGCACCAGCGGCGAGATGATGCCGAACGCGCCAATCGCGATTTCGAGCCAGCCATATAGCACGGCCGGCCGCTGCGAGCGGTCCGCAGCACGGCCCAGCCACCACGCGCCGAGGCCGAGGCCGCCCATGTAGGCGGCCACGACCGTCGTCACGGATTGGATGGTAGAGCCGAACGACTGATAGAGAACGCGGACCCAGAGCAGCTCGTAGATGAGCCCGGTGGCGCCCGACAGGAAGAAGAGAACTGTGTAGGCGAGTGCCGGCTTAGAACGCATGCAGCTCGCGTATCGCCTTCGCGAGATCCTCCACCTGTGGCAGGATATGGTCTTCGAGGTCGGGGGCGTACCCCACGAACGTATCCATCGACGCGACGCGCCTGACCGGCGCATCGAGCCAGGGGAAGCACTGATCTGCGATGCGCGCGGCAATCTCGGCGCCGTAACCCCAGGAGTACGCGTCTTCGTACGCCACGAGCACCTTGTTCGTCTTCTTGATCGAAGCCTCGATCGTCTCCCAGTCGACCGGAGAGAGCGATCGCAGGTCGATGACCTCGACACTGGCGCCCTCTTTCTCTTCAAGCTCCTTGGCCGCGACGAGCGTCCGTTGCACCACGGCGCCGTACGTCACGACGGTGACCGCCGTTCCCTCCCGCACCACCTTCGCCTTGCCGAACGGAATCATGAAGTTCGGGCCTGGATTGGGGGCTTTGTTGTAAGTCTGGCGGTAGAGGTGTTTGTGTTCGAGGAAGAGGACGGGGTCATCGCAACGGATGGCGGTGCGCAGCAGCCCGTTGGCGTCCAGCGCCGTCGACGGACAAATGACGCGCAGCCCCGGCACGGCTGTGAAGACCACGGCACCAGTTTGTGAGTGATAGACGGCGCCGCCCTTGAGATAGCCGCCGTATGTCACCCGCACGACGGCGGGCGCGCTGAAGGCGTTGCTCGAGCGCCAGCGCAGGGTCGCCAGTTCGTTGCGGATCTGGTGATAGGCCGGCCAGATGTAGTCGAAGAACTGGATCTCGACGACGGGCTTGAGCCCGCGCGTCGCCAATCCGATCGCACGCCCGACGATATTCGCCTCGGCAAGCGGTGAGTTGTAGACGCGATCGCTGCCGAACTGGCGCTGGAGTCCCCACGTCACTTTGAAGACGCCGCCCTTGCCCTTCACTTCCTTGAGGTATTGCTCGCGACTGACATCGGCGACGTCTTCGCCGAAAACGACGATGCGCGGGTCGCGCGCCATCTCATCCTTCATGCACGCGTTGAGCAGGTCCACCATCGTCGTCGGCTCGCCCGTGAAGTGCGGGTCGTCCTCGGTGTCGAATTGCTCCGAGGCGGGATCGACATCGGGCGAGTAGATCCAGAGGAGCGCGGATTCCGCCTTGGGCTGCGGCGAGGCAAGCGCCATGTCGGCGGCCACCTGGATCTCCTCTTCGATTTGCGCCTTGATCGCCTCGATCTCCGATTCCGTGGCCACGCCGTCGGCCAGCAGACGCTTGGGGAACGTCGCCACGGGATCGCGTTTGGCCTCCTCTTCCCGCTCGCGCGGTGGCTTGTACAGGATCTCGTCGTCGGACAAGGAGTGAGAATAGGGCCGGGTGACATGGGCGTGGACGAGGGCAGGTCCCTTCCGCTGCCGGCACCAGTCGACCGACCGCGTCAACGCCTCGTACGACGCGATCGGGTCACAGCCGTCGACCTCAGCGATGTGCAGGTTGGGGAAATTGCTCACCAACTTGGAGACCGATCCACCGGCGGTCTGCACTTCGATTGGGACGGAAATGGCGTACTTGTTGTCTTCGATGAGGAACAGCACCGGCAGCTTGAGGTTGCTGGCCGTGTTCAGCGCTTCCCACCACTCACCTTCACTCGTGGTCCCATCGCCGGCGGAGCAGTAGACGACCTCATCGCCGTGGATCGGCTTCTCCTTCAGGTCGTCGATTCTGCTGTAGCGCAGCCACGCTTCGGCGCATCCGACCGCCTGGAGAAACTGCGTGCCGGTCGGGCTCGATTGGCTGACGATGTTGAGCTGCTTGTGTCCCCAGTGCGACGGCATCTGCCGCCCGCCGGAATTGGGATCGTCCGCCGCACCGACCGCGGAGAGAAACATCTCGGTCGGCGTCATGCCGAGGGTCAGGCAGAGCGCGCGGTCGCGATAATATGGATAGAACCAGTCATAGCTCGGCCGCAGCGCCTTCCCGGCAGCGACGAGGACCCCTTCATGCCCAGCTCCCGAAATCTGGAAAAAGATCTTGTTTTGACGCTTGAGCTGGATTTCCCGGTCGTCGATGCGCCGTGACAGGAGCATCAGCCGGTACATGTCGAGCAGGTCGCTTTTGGAGAGCGAGCGCTTGGCTTGGGGAGCGGCGGTGCGGGACCGTGTCGCCATATTGCCCAAAAATAGCCTGTTCTCTTACTTCAAGACATGGACGAGGCCGCAAAGAAGGCAATCCTCCGGCACTTCCCCTACGGCTTGTATGTCGTGACCGTCGCGCACGACGGTGAAGACCACGGCATGACGGCCAACTGGATCACACAGGCGGCGTTCGAGCCGCCTATGGTCGTGGTCGCCATCGAGAATACCTCAAAGACGATCGCCATGGTCCGCGACTCGCACCACTTTGCGATCAACCTGTTACTAACCGGCCAGCGCGACCTCGCCGGCAAGTTGGGACGCAATTCCGACCAGGCGCCGCAGAAGCTCAAAGGACTCAAGACAAAACCGGCGCCCGTGTCGGGAGTGCCGGTATTGGTGGACAGCCTGGGGTGGGTCGAGTGCCGCGTGGTTGCGACGCTCCCGGCCGGGGATCACACGCTCGTCCTCGGCGAGGTGGTCGGCGCCGGGGTGGAGCATGAGGGCGAACCGCTCACGTTGGCGGAGGCCGGCTTTAAGTACTCGGGCTAGGCTCGTCCCGTCTACGGTTTCTGGTAGACCACTCTCCCACCGACGATCGTGTAGCGCGGCTTGATCGTGCCAAGCGATTCGGGCGCTACGGCAAACGGATCGCGATCGAGTACCACAACGTCCGCAAATCGCCCCGCTGCCAGCGTGCCCCACTTCTGCTCGTTGAACGTGGCCCACGCATTGCCGTAGGTATACGCGCGCAACGCCTCGCCCACCGTGATCTTCTGGTCGGGGACCCACCCATTCGGGTTCTTGCCATCGAGGGTGCGGCGGGTGACCGCGGCATACACACCGAGCATCGGATCGAGCGGAGCAACGGTCCAGTCCGACCCGAACGCGAGCGGTGCGTCGGTGCCGAGCAGCGTGCGGAAGGCGTACGTCGTTTTGATGCGCACCGGGCCGATCCGTTTTTCGACCCAGCGGCCGTCGTCGATCGCGTGGAAGGGCTGCATCGACGGCACGACGCGACGGGCGCCGAACAGCGGAATCTCTTGCGGGCGCAAATGCTGTGCGTGCTCGACGCGCAGCCGGCGATCGCGCGCGCCATGCGCGTGAGCGACGCTGTCGTAGATCGCCAGCAAGATCGCATTGGCGCGATCGCCGATCGCATGGACCGCGACTTGCAAGCCGGCGGAGTCCGCGGCGCCGACCCAGGCGCGCATGTTCGATTCCGGTTGACGCATCAGTCCACTGTATCCCGCTGAATCCGAGAACGAGTCAAAGAAAAAAGCCGTCCGCGAGCCGGCTGAGCCGTCCATGTAGCCTTTGACCCCGCCGATGCGCACCCAATCATCACCAGCGCCGTGCGCTCGCACGCTATCCGCCACGGTGCGCCAGTCTTCGATCGGCAGATAGAGCGAGACGCGGACCGTCATCCGGCCGGCGCGCGCCATGCGCTTGTAGGCGGCGAGATTCGCCCAGGACGCCGACATGTTCCCGGTCGCAGTGACGCCGAGCGATGCGGCATGCGCCAGCGCGCGCGCCACCGCGGAATCTTGTTGCTCGGCGGAGGGTGCGGGGATGGCCGCTTCGATCAGGTCTTCGGCGTTGTCTTTGAAAATGCCGATCGGTTCACCGCGCGCGTCGCGGGGGATTTCTCCGCCGACCGGGTCGCGCGTAGCACTCGTGATCTTCGCCGCGCGCATCGCGGCGGCATTGGCCAACGCCATGTGTCCGTCGAGGCGGGAGACGAACACGGGACTATTCGGCGTGACCGAATCGATCCACTCGTGATGCGGCAAAGGAGCACCCTGCCACAGCGTATGATCCCAATCGCCACCGAGGATCCACTCGCCAGGCTTCGCGTGCGACGCATACTCCTTCAGCCGGCGCACGAACTCCTGTGGCGTCGCAGCGTCCCGCAGGTTGACGGACGCAAGCTGGAAGCCGCCGTCGACGAAATGCGTGTGACCATCGGCGAAGCCGGGCATGATGAGGCCGCCATGCGCCTGCAGGACCTGAGTCCTGGACCCCACGTAACGCGCAATCTGGGCGGAGTCACCGATTGCGAGAATCCTGCCGCCGGCAATCGCGACAACCCCCGGCTGCCCGCGTCCAGTCGAGAGGCCGGTCCAGACCGGACCGCCCTCGATCACGATGTCCGCCTTGGAACCGCAGGCGGCGAGAAGCATCAGTGTGATTACGCCCCACGCACGACGCACAACGCACCTCCTAACGGAGCTTGGCGATTCGGCGAATGGTATCGATCGCGGCGATCGGACTGCTTCCCGCGTCGGACGGTGGCTTCGGTTTCGCGGGCGCGGTCAGCCCGTCGCGGATATCGAGGAGGACTTCGAGCAGCAATTGTTCGCGCTGGTAGGCGGCATCGAGATCGGCCATGCGGCGTTCGTCTTTCGCCGCCTTCGCGCGTTCATAGGCCTCGCGATACACCGAATCGAGGTTATCGAGAATTTGCTGCCGGGGCCGTGGACTCACAGCGGCCAAAGATATAGGTTCCGGCCATGTCTCTCAAAGGCAAACGCGTTCTCCTCTTCGCAGCTCCGCTCTACGAGGATCTCGAACTGTGGTACCCGAAGATTCGCCTCGAAGAGGAAGGAGCCAGCACCACGGTCGCCGGAATGGGCGAGAAAACCTATCCCGGGAAACGCGGCTATCCGGTCACAGTCGACACGAACGTCGATCAGGTCGAGGCGTCCGATTTCCATGCGCTCGTGATTCCAGGCGGCTTTGCGCCCGATCAGCTGCGGCGCTCCGATAAGGTTCTGCAGCTGACCCGCGAGATCTACCAGGCGGGCAAGCCGGTGGCTTTCATCTGCCACGCCGGGTGGGTGCCCATCTCCGCGAAAATCCTCAAGGGCAAACGCGCGACCAGCGTGCGCGCGATCAAGGACGACATGGAGAATGCCGGGGTCGTCTGGGAGGACAGCGCGGTGGTCGTCGATGGCAATCTCATCTCCTCCCGCACGCCCGCCGACCTGCCGCAGTTCTGCAAAGCCCTCATCGCCGCGCTACGGCAAGGGCCGCAAGACTAGACCGCTTGGCACCTTCGGAATAAAGTAGGTGGACTTCGGCGGCATCACATCGCCGGCATCGGCCACGGCAAACACCTGTTCCACCTTGGTGGGATTGAGCAGCACCGCCACGGCCGCACCGCCGTGCTGGACCATACCGAGTGCCTCGTTACCGTCAGGAACAAAGCGGACGACGGGCGTCGACGTTCCCGCGGCCAGAACCTCCTTCACCACCAGGGATTCGATCCGCGCGACATCGAGATCGCGAACCGCGGCGCTGTGCGCCAGGCTCGGCAGCCGATCAGGGAGTGCACCCGCCTTGAAGAGCAGCGCCAGGATCCGCGAGCGGTCCGCGACGAGACAGGCCGTGCCATCACGGCCCAGGGCGGCGAGTACCGCCAACGGGTCGCGGCCCGCGGCCACCGGCTGCACGTCGAACCACTCGCGCCAGCGCGGCAACAGGCGCTCCACCTCGCGCTCGGCCCCGAAGATGACCCGGTGCGTAGGCAGGACAGCGAGGCCCGGATCCTGCGCCGATACGATGAGCGCGAGCACGCGATCCGCCGCGGGGTTCTCGAGGGCATACGCGCTCGCCGTTTCGTAGCGGTGATGGCCGTCGGCGATGTATAACGGCCCAGCGGGAAACGGGAAACGGGAAACGTCGCGTACGATCCAGAGGCGAATCCCGACGCCGTTCAACTCTGCGGTCGCATCCGGCCTGCCCGACGATGCGGCGGTCACCGCGTTCGCCAGCGCACGATCGTCATCGGGTGCCAGAAGAAAGATCGACTCGATGTTGGTCGCCGTGGCGCGCATGAGCGCCAGGCGGTCAGCCTTGGGTCCCGCATGCGTGTGCTCATGCGGCCGAATCCGGCGCGGCTCGTAGCCTTCCGCGGCCACGGCCGCGAAGACGCCCCGCCGCGTGCGGCGTTCGCCGGTCGGCAGCGTGAAGTCTTGGGCCAACACGTAAAGCACGGGCTCCGGATCGCGTCGGAGCACAACTTCCCGACGCCAGGCAGCCAGGCGCTCCGCGGCGACACGGTAGCGCTCCTCCTCCGCCGCGCCCGGCGGCGCTTCCGGGAGCATGATG
>Ga0066706_10000641_pt1 | contig 11741 bp, 9 predicted proteins | sample GraSoiAngelo_155_FD_67274 | JGI IMG/M metagenome (GOLD analysis project Ga0066706, IMG submission 67274) | Grasslands soil microbial communities from the Angelo Coastal Reserve, California, USA - 14_1009_13_30cm | ecosystem: Environmental > Terrestrial > Soil > Grasslands | place: USA...
CCCGCACGGCTGCGGTCTTGTCCCAGCCGCGCTGCTCCCAGTAGCCGTCCTCGTCGTGGTCGGCCAGCTCGATGTCCGTGAGGAACTTGGGCTGCTTCATGCCGTAACGGCCCGCGATGATCACCCGAAGCGGGGCGCCGTGCTCGGGTCGGAGGAGGGTCCCCGCAGGCCCCATCTCGTAGGCGAGCCAGGTGCGCGGGTCCCGCGCCACCGCGAGCGGGAGCGACTCCGTGTAACCGTCGGCCGCACGCCAGAGGACGAATGTGGCCGAAGGCCGAACTCCAGCCGCCGTGAGCACATCGACGACTCGAACCCCGGCGAACCGCTGATTGCCGATCAGCTGGTCGTACGTCGTCACCCGGCTGCTGATGCACTGAAACGTTCGGTAGCCCTCGACGGCCGGCATGGCACGGATCTGGTCCAGCGACAGGGACAGCGGGCGATCGACGAGACCGGAGACCTGCAGACGCCAGGCGCTCACGTCCACCGCCAGCGGAAACACGTCCTTTGCGACCACATAGAAGTGGTCGAGCGGCGTGATCGCGGGCGTCGGACCGAAGCCATCCGACGGGCTGGCTCCGCGGGCGACCTGGTTCGTCGAGCCTGCCGCGATGACGCGCGCCGCCACGGTCAGTCCCGATGCCCCCAGCGCCCCGAACCCGAGGATCGCCACGGCCCGACCGAGGAAGGCCCTTCGGCCGAAGAGACCGGAGCGGGCCGGGCTGGTCTCGGCGTCGACGCGAGCGGCGGTCGGCCTACGAACCCGAGCCGTGAGCATCACTCCGAAGGCCACGCAACCGATCGCGAGCGGCGCGTGCAACGGCAGGACCGGTCCTCGGAAGTCCGATCCGAACAGGCCCACCTGGAAGACGGGCAGCACCACGACTTCGGCCAGCAGGAACGTCAGGCCGGAGACGAACACGGTTTCGTAGATGGGCCCACCCATGCCCAGCCCGGCATAGCGAGCCAGCAGCCAGCCGGTCAGCGCGCCGGCGCCCAGCACTCCTGCGCAGACGCCCACGAAGAGCAGCCCCTTCGCGTACGGCCCGAACGTGCCGATACCGAGATCGAGCAAACCCGTCGGGAAGTACTTGGTGACCCCGTTGTGGACGGCCTCGAGGAAGCCATCAGCGTTCAGGACGAGGGGCGCGAGAAGCAGCACGAGCAGCGTCACTGACGCGGCCAGCAGGCCGGCGCGCGCCGCGCGGCCCGGCGCGATCACGACGTGGTCCCCGCAGTACTGCCCATCTTGCCTGGATGATCGCTGCCGGCCATGACGTGCCAATGACGGGTCGATAGGGTGCCGCCGGCCCGAGCGTGCGGAGCCGATAGGATGGACCCTGCCGTGTCCTCATGCACTTTCGGCATCGTAGGCCGCCCGTTGCGCCGGTGACGCCGTTCGAGCGACTGGGCGCGTTCGTGTACCGGCGTCGGTGGTGGGTGATCGCTGCCTGGGCGGCCGTCCTGCTCGCAGCAGTGCCATTCGCGCCCCGCGCCGGGGATCCCCTCCAGGCTGGCGGTTTTACGCTCGACGACCTCGAATCGGCGAGGACCAGGGCAGTCCTGGCTCGCGAACTTGGCGAGACGCCCTCCGCGCTCGCGGTCGTGTACCACAGCGACGAGCTGGCCGCCGGCAGCCAGGGGTTCGAGGCAGCCGCGGCGTCGGCCATCGCGAACGTGCCCTCGGCACGCCACGTTGCGGGAGTGGTGTCACACGTGCTGGCGCCGCGCCAGGTCTCGGCCGATGGTCACACGGCCTACGACATCGTCCAGCTCGACCTCTCGCCGGACGACTCCCCGGAGAGCCTGCCATTCGTCAGAGCTGCATTGGGACCTGCGCCCGGACTCGAAGTCTCGTTGGCCGGCGGCCCGGCCTTCTACGGCGACGTCCAGACTCTCTCCGAATCGGATCTCCGCCGCTCCGAGTTGATCTCCCTTCCGCTGGCCGGACTGGCGCTCCTGTTCGTGTTCGGCTCGGTGGTTGCTGCCGGCGTGACACTCGCGGTCGGCGGCGCCGCGGTGGTCGTCGCCCTGGCAATCGTGTTCCTCGTCGCCTCGCTCACGCCGATGAGCATCTTCGTCCTGAATCTCGCAACGCTCCTGGGGTTGGGCCTTGGCGTGGACTACTCGCTCCTGATGACCAGTCGTTTCAGGGAGGAGCTGGCGAGCCGCGAGGGCGAGCCCATTGATTCCGCCGTGGAGGCTGCTGTGCGCCGGACTGTCGCCACGGCCGGGCGAGCGGTGTTCTTCTCGGGCGTCACGGTGCTGCTCGGGCTCGCCGGCCTGGTCCTGTTCGAGTTCATGGTGCTGCGGTCCGTGGGGATCGCCGGTGCCATCGTCGTGGCCCTGGCGATCTCATCCGCGCTCACCCTCCTGCCGGCGTTGCTGTCCGTCCTCGGGCCGCGCCTCGACGCGTTCGCGGTACGCCGGGTGAGACCCGGAACCGGCACCGATGGTCGCTGGGCGCGCCTGGCCCACTGGGTGATGGACCGACCGGTCGCCGTGCTTGTCCCGACCCTGGCCATCCTGCTTCTCCTGGGCGTCCCATTCCTGCACGTCCGGTTCAACGCGCCGGACGCTACGATCCTGCCCGCCGGCGTGCCGTCGCGCGCTTCTTACGATCTGCTCGCAAGCACGTTCGGCGAGGGCGAGTTCGCACCGCTCGAGCTGGCCATCCGCACGACCGGCCCGGCCACTTCGCCCGCGAATCTCGAGCGGCTGTACGACTACTCGCGCCGTCTCGCTGCAGACCCCCGTGTCACGAGGGTCGAGAGCCTCGTCGACGTCGACCCCCGCGTGACGCTCGCCCAGTACCAGTTGATCTATGCGAATGCCGGTGGGCCGCGAGATCGTTACGCGGCGATCCGTCTCGAGGCGACGACACGCGGAGACCTGACCGCGTTCACGCTCTTCACGCCGTACGGCCCGAATCGCGACGAAGCGCGAGACCTCATCCGCGATCTCCGCGCCTCCTCCGGACTGCTGGCACCTCCGCCCGGCATGACCGTCGGCGTCACCGGCGGTGCGGCTGACGTCGTCGACGTCGTCTCGCGCATCGGCGCGGACTTCCCGCGCACCGGGCTCTTCATTCTCGTCACCACCTACCTCGTGCTGTTCCTGCTCCTGCGGTCCGTCGTGCTGCCTCTCAAGGCACTGGTCATGAACAGCCTCTCCATCCTGGCCAGCTTCGGAGCTCTCGTGTGGATTTTCCAGGACGGGAACCTCTCGAGCGTGCTCGGATTTCAGCCCCTGGGCTTCGTGGAAACGACCCAGCCGGTGATCCTCTTCTGCGTCCTGTTCGGCCTGTCGATGGACTACGAGGTCTTCCTGCTGACCCGCATGAAGGAGGTCTGGGAGCGGACCGGGGACAACCGGCTGGCGGTCGCATCGGGGCTCGAGCGAAGCGGGCGGATCGTGACCTCCGCGGCGCTGATCGTCGTCCTGGTCGCGGGCTCGTTCGCCCTCGCCGACATCGTGCTCATCAAGGCGCTCGGGCTTGGGATGGCGCTCGCGGTTGCGCTCGACGCCAGCGTCGTTCGGGCCCTGCTTGTGCCGGCGACGATGCGCCTGCTGGGCCGCTGGAACTGGTGGCTCCCGAGGCGGTTGGAGAGCGTTCTGGAATCAGGTGCTCGCAACGCCGGAGACCCCACCGCCCGAGTGGTCGGTCATGAGTAGGTCCCGGTCGCCCTGGTTCGGCTCTCGGCCGCCCTCGTTCGCTTCGCGGCCGCCCTCGTCCAGGTCGCGTTCGGGCTCGTCCTGGCCGCTGCTGCTGGTGGCGTTGGCCCTCGCCGGCTGCTCAGGGGGCGGGCCGACCCTGGCGAATCGGCCGGTCGTCCGTCCGGAGCCCCCTCCGAGCCCTTCGCAGAGCCCTGCTCCTCACGATCCACTGCCGATCACCTTTCCTCGTGACGACGGTCCGCATCATCGGCTCACGGAGTGGTGGTACTACACGGGACATCTCGTCGCGGACGATGGCCGGCGTTTCGGCTTCGAGTTCGTGGTCTTCCGCGCCGAGCGCGGAGGCTTTCCACTGGGGTGGGCATCGCACGTCGCCCTCACCGACGAGGGTGCGGGACGCTTCCACTACGCCCAGCGCAACGAGGTGGGGCCGCAGGTCGACCATTCGCCGACCACTGCTGGCTCGCCGGATGGTTTCGCGCTGACGTTGTCCGCCGTGCCGGGCGCACTCGCGTCACCCGGCCCCGCGACGGCTCTGCCGCCGCCATCCGACGCGACGCCCTGGTCCATGGCCGGCACACAGGAAGGCGGCCGACTCATCGCATCGGCGTCTGCGGGCGAGGTCGCGAACGGCCAGGGTGCGTTCGGCCTCGACCTGTCGCTGGGATCGGGGCCGGTCGTGCTGCAGCACCAGTACGGCTTTGTGGATTTCGGGGCCGGCGGCGGCTCGTACTACTACTCACGCCCCCGACAGCCTGTGGTTCGAGGGACGGTGACCGTGGGCGGCCAGGCCGTGTCGGTCCGCGGCACGGCGTGGTTCGACCACGAGTGGGGCGACTTCGTCTCCATCGGCGGCGGGTGGCAGTGGTTCGCAATCAATCTGAGTGACGGCCGCTCGATCACGCTATGGCTAGTCCGCGACGCCACCGGCAGCCCCGTTCTGGCGTACGGCACCCTCGGTGCCGCCAGCACTGTTCACCTGACGCAAGCCGACTTCGAGGTCGCCGCCACCGGCAACTGGCGAAGCCCGCACACCCGAGCCGACTACCCGGCCGGCTGGCGCGTTGCAATCTCACAGGCCAACCTGCTTCTGGACCTGGTGCCGACGTTGCCCGACCAGGAGCTCGATGCGCGCTCGACGACGGGCGAGGTCTACTGGGAAGGCTCGCAGCGGGTGACCGTTCGATCGAGCTCGGGTGTGGCGATTCCCTCGCTTTCCGGCGAGGCGTACGTCGAGCTGACCGGCTACGCGCCCGCAGGGGGCTGAGCTCCCGTCTCGGTCAGGGTGCCAAGCGCGCCCCTTCGTCCCTCGATTCCCAGCACGGCTGGCCCGACCACGAACCGTGCCAGGAGATAGATCGCGAAGCTGAGCGAGGTGACGAACACGCTCACCGGCGCGTTCGAAACCAGCGACAGGAAGATCCCGCCGATCACGCAGGCAAGCGCGATCAGGACGCTCAGGAGCGCTGCCCGGCCCGGCCGCACCGTCAGCCGTTCCGCGGTGGCGCCCGGGGTGATGAGAAGCGTCAGGATGAGCAGCACGCCGACAACCTGAACCGCTTCGGCGACGGCCGCCGCCATGATCAGCAGGAAGACGATCGTGAGCGTGCGAACCGGCACACCGCGGGCTTCGGCGACCTCCGGGTCCACCGTTGCGAACGTGAGAGGCCGGTACACGACGGCGAGCACAGCAAGGGTCACGGCCCCAATGGCGAGCAGAAGGAGGACGTCGCCCCGCGTCACCCCCGTGATCGTTCCGAACAGGATGGCGAATGCCTCGGTCGCATAGCGCGGATACAGGGTAAGGAAGAGGACGCCGAGCCCGAGCCCGAAGGCCATGACCACTCCGACGACGGCGTCGCGCTCGCGCACCCGAACGCCGAGGGCGCCGATGAACAGCGCCGTGACGGTCGTCCCGGCCAGGAGGCCGACCACTGGCGAGATCCCGAAGAGGATGGCCCCAGCGGACCCGGTAAACCCCAGCTCGGCCAGGGCGTGGACCGCAAAGGCCATGTTGCGGGCGACCACGAAGCGGCTCACCACGCCGGACACGATCGCGATCACCACGCCGGCGGCGATCGCGTTCTGCACGAAGTCGTAAGCGAGCAGCCGGACGGCCTGGTCGAGCATCAATGAGCCTCGGGGCCCATGCCCGTGCCCTTGCCCGCGGCGGCTGCCGCCGTGGCGGTGGCGGTGTGGTCGATGGGCGGGAGGTGATGCGGCTCGCCGAGGTCGAATCCGGCGCCGGTCGAGTCGCCCACTACCAGGATCCGGTCGTGGACCCTGAGGACGTCGACGTGCGACCCATACAGCTCCGACAACCGATCCGATGTCAGAACCTCGTCCGGCGTGCCGGCCGCCCAGCGTCCGTTCACCACGAAAAGCACGCGATCGACCAGATGCAGGACGGGGTTGACGTCATGGGTCACGAACAGCACTGATCGCGAAGTGCCACGCAGCGAGCGCCCGATCAGCTCGGTGATCTCCTGCTGATGGTGGAGGTCCAGGTTGGCCAGCGGCTCGTCGCACAGAAGGATCTGCGGATCGTCGACCAGTGCCTGCGCGATCCGAAGTCGCTGTTGCTCACCGCCCGACAGCCGGCCGATCGGAGCGTCGGCATACGCGCCCGCCTCGACGCCTTCGATGGCGGCATCGACGCGCATTCGCGCCGCCACATTGGGTCGCCCGATCCCCCAGCGATGGCCGTCAAGACCCAGCTGCACGAGATCGCGGCCCCTCAACGGCAAGTCGCGGTCGAACGACTGGTGCTGCGGGACGTAGCCGATCTCGGGGTTGCCTCGACGCGGCGGACGTCCAAGGACATCCGCCGTTCCCGCGGAGAGGGCGGCAAGGCCAAGGATGACCCGCAGCAGCGACGTTTTGCCGGACCCGTTGGGGCCAAGGATGGCCACGAACGTACCCGGTTCGACCGCCAGCGATAGGTCTCTCCAGACCGTCCGGCCGTCATACGCCAGCGTCGCGTTCGTGAAGCGCAGGGCGGCGTCCGCCAACTCGGTCACGCTCCCTTCAGCAGAGCCTGCTCCAGCTCATCGAGCTGGGCGACCTGCCAATCCTGAAAGTGCTGGTATGTACTGGGGATCGTCTCCGCGACGCCGACGATCGGGACACCGTTGGTTTGCGCGAGATCGTGGATCTGCTGGGTGATCGGCGACTGGACCTGGCTGTTGTAAAGAAGCACTTTCACCAGATGCATCGTGAACAGGTCGCGCTCCGCCGCGACGTCGGCCGGTCCCGGATCGATGCCCTCCTCGACGGCTTTCATGAAACCTGGCGGACTCTTCACCACCAGCCCGATCGTGTCGGTGAGGTAGCCGGCCACGTCCTCCGTGAAGGCAATCGGCGTGCCGGCGAAGCGCGCCTTGAGTGCGGCAACGTTGTCGATGATCGGCTTGAGCCCGGCCAGATAGGCGGCCTTCCGTGCCTCGAAGTAGCCGGAGTTCGGTGGATCGAGCTTCGTCAGGGCGCCCGCGGCCGCCTCGGCGACCTTCGGCATGGTCGCTGGGTCGTACCAGATGTGGACGTTGACGTCCGAGGGCAGTCCGAGTAGCTGCTGGACGTTGATGACCACGCGATCCGGACGGTTGGACGCAGCCAGCAGCTTCTGCATGAACGCGTCGTATCCCAGGCCATTCACGATGACGAGCCGTGAGTCTGCGACGAGGGCTCCGCTCTGCGGGCTGCTCTCGAATGCGTGGGGATCCGCGTTCGGATCGTTGAGCAGGCTGCTCGCAGCCACCCGGGAGCCGCCAACCTGGGCGAGCAGGTCGGCATAGAAATTCTCGGTTCCCAGAACCGGCAGCGGTGGCCCTGAGTCGACGGGTGTCGGCTCGGCCGAGCCAGAGCTGGACGTCGGGCTGGAGGCTGTCGCTGCAGGTGGCCTGGCCGAAAGGGTAGGGCTACCTGCCGGCCCGGCACAGCCCGCAACGAGCAGCAGCCCGAGGAGCAGCGGGGCGCGCAGCGTGCAGCGGGACACGCGGCCGTCGCGCGCTAGGAAGCGCGGCATTCGGGACACAGGCCAAACAGCTCAACGCGATGCGAGTCCACCAGATAGCCGGTCTGGGCTTCGATCTGGCGGGCGACGTCCTCAATTCCGCAATCCTCGACGTCGGTTCCACGACCGCAGCGCTGGCAAACGACATGGTGGTGGTGGGCCGGCTCGCAGACGACGTAGGCGTGCTCGCCGCTGGGGAGGTCGAGTCGCTCCACCAGGCCCAGCTCTTCGAAGACCTCGAGGGCACGGAACACGGTCGCCCGCCCGACGCCCAGCCGCCGCCGTTTCGCCTCGAGGACCAGCTCCGGTGCGGTGAAGTGGCTGTCTCGCTCGGCGACCATTTCCGCGACGGCACGTCTCGGCTCGGTGATCGAGTAGCCCGCCCGATCGAGGGCGGCCGTCCAGGGTTTGGTGTCGACCATGCCGGAAATGATACTGGGTCTCGAATTCGTTGTCGAGACCGAGTCTCAGTTGTGGGCTCGCCTCGCGAACGCCTTGAGCTGCTCTGCCGAGGGCATGCCCTCGCGCGCCCCGGCGATCGTGGTCGACAGGCTGGCCGCCTGGATCGCCCGACGAGCGGCGTCCGGCAAGGTCCGTCCTTCGGCGAGGCCGGCGGCAAGGGCGCCATTGAAGGCATCGCCGGCTCCGGTCGCATCGACCGAGGACACGGCCGGCGCGGGAAGATCGAGGGCTGGCCCATCCACCCGCACGAGCAAACCGCCGGCACGTCCAAGAGTCAGGACGACCGCGAGTCCGACCCCGGCCCCCTCCGCGCTGGTCGCGAGCAGCCCTTCGGCGGCGCGCACCGGGTCGTAGTCCGCCGCGAATGGCCGTCCGGTGCGGTCACCCTCCTCCGTGACCAGTGATGCGAGCTCGGCCCGATTGGGTGTCAACACGTCGCTCATTCCGAAGATGCCGCGATCGAGGCCAGGTGCCGGCGCGGGATTCAGGATCCCCAGTGCTCCAGTCGCGCGCGCCCCGCGCAGCGCTTCTCGCACCGACGGCCGCGGAATCTCGGAGCTGACGAGAAGAACGTCCCCGCGCGCGAGGCGCAACGAGGCAAGAGCCTTCCGAACGTCGGCGGGCTCCAGGGCAGCGTTGGCGCCGGAGGCGACCGAGATGAGATTCTCACCGGCGTCGTCGACGAGGACCAGTGCCACGCCCGTTGGCTGGCCACGGACGGTTCGGAGCGCGGCCACGTCGACCCCTTCGTGCTCGAGCGCGGTTCGGGCCGCGCTGCCGAAGTCGTCGTCGCCGACGGCTCCGACGAATGCGGTCCGGACGCCCAGCCGCGATGCCGCCACGGCCTGGTTGCCGCCCTTCCCGCCGTGGTGCCGCTCGAACGTTCCCCCGATCACTGTTTCGCCCGGGGCAGGCAGCCGGGGAGCCCGCACGACCAGGTCGACGTTGACCGAGCCGACCACGATCACACGGCCGCTCATAGGCAACACCGCTTCAGTCCGCGGCGCGAATCGCGCTATCCGGTGATGTACTCGCCGCCGTCGATGCCGATGACGTTCCCGGTCATGAAGTCGAGGCCCCGCTCCGACAGCGCCACGATCGCGTCCGCAACGTCCTGCGGGGTCGTCATCCGCCCGGACGGGTTTCGGCGGGTCGAGGCCTCGATGATGGCGTCGTGCTCGGGGATCTTCATCAAGGCTGGCGTGACCGTGACGCCGGCGCGTATGGCGTTGACGGTGACGCCGGTCCCTTTGCGGGCCAGCTCCATCGCCAGCTGCCGGCAGTGAGACTCGAGCGCCGCCTTCGCCGCGGAGACCGCGCCGTAGGTCGGCACCATCCGCGTGGATCCTTCAGAGGTCATGGCGTAGACCTTTGAGCCAACCTCGAGAAATCCGCCTCGCAGGAGGTCCTGCACCCAGTAGACGAGGCTGTTGGCCATCACGTCGAGGGTCATTTCCATCTGCTTTCGGCTGATAGCCACCTTGGGATCCTCGGCCAGGAATGGCAGCAGGGTGCCGAACGCGAGCGAGTGCATGACGACCCGGACGTAGGGATGGGCGCCTTCGGCCCTGCGCTCGTCAAATCGCGCGCGAAAAGCCGCCAGCGCCGCAGCCCGCTTCTCGTCGTCCGCCGCGTTCATGTTGGTAAAGAGCGCCTCCGAGCCGGCATCGGCGATCCGCTTCCTGACGTCCTCGACGTGCGTCAGGCCGGCCCGGAAGTCCAGGTGGATCCCGGCGATCCTGTAGCCGGCACGCGCCAGGGCCACGGAGGTCGCCTCGCCCATGCCCGAAGAAGCGCCGAGGACGAGCGCCCAGCGCTCGCGAGCGTCGTGGACCGCGCGATCGTCGTGGGTCATGAGTTCCTCCTGAATGCGAGCGCGGCCGAGTCTAGCAGCGGGATTCTGGCGGCCGCGGGGCCTCCGTGCAGTCCTGCAAGGGCTCGATTCAGACGACTCCAGCGGCCTCGAGCTTCCTGATCTCGACCTCGCCGTAGCCAAGCTCCCCGAGGATCTGGCGGTTGTGCTCGCCGAGCAGGGGCGGGGCCACTCGAATCCGCGCCGGCGTCGAGGACAGCTCGAATGGCAGGCCGACCTGGCGGATCGGACCGAGCACGGGGTGCTCGATGTCCACTGTCATGGCCCGAGCGACCGATTGCGGCATGGCGAATGCTTCAACGACGTCGTTGATTCGGCCCGCCGGGACGTCCGCCGTCACCAGCCTCGCCAGCCATTCGGCCGACGAGGCGCCGGCGAGGCGATCCGCAAGCAGCGGGCGAAGCGCCTCTCGATTGGTGACCCGCCGCTCGTTGGTCGCGAAACGAGGATCCGCCGCGAGGTCCGGTAGCCCCACGGCCTCGCAGAACCGCAGCCACTGGCGCTCGCTCCCCACCGCAACGACGATCTGGCCGTCGGCCGTGCGAAAGGCCTCGTACGGCACGATGTTCGGGTGGCTGTTGCCACGCCGCTGCGGTGCCTGCCCGGTCGCGAAGGCGTTCTGAGCCTGGTTGACCAGGCTGGCGAGAGTGGACTCGAGGATCGATACGTCGATTCGCTGCCCGTGGGCCTTGCCACGCTCCCGTCCGAGCAGCGCCGCGAGAACCGAGACGGCCCCGAACAACCCGGTCACTACGTCGCTGATCGCCACCCCGACCTTCGTCGGGTAGCCGCCGTCCGCGTCCACGAAGCCGGTGATCGACATCAGGCCCGCTTCGGCCTGCAGCACGAAGTCGTAACCAGGGCGGAGGGCGTCCGGGCCGGCGGGGCCGTACCCGCTGATCGCGAGGTGCACGAGGTCGGGGTTGAGAGCCTCCAGGGTGTCGTCGTCCAAGCCGAGACGCGCCAGGCCGCCCACCCGGTAGTTCTCGAGGAGCACGTCCGCCCGGCCGAGCAACCGCCGCAGGACTTCAACCCCGGCACCTTGGCGCAGATCCAGGCTCAGCGACCGCTTGTTCCGGTTTACCGCGACGTAGTACGCGGCGACTCCTGGATCGTCGGGTGAGATTCGGCCGGCTCCGACGTACGGCGGTCCCCAGCCGCGGGTCGCGTCGCCCTCGGGTGGCTCGACCTTGATGACCTCGGCGCCGAGATCGCCCAGCAGCATCGCGCAGAGGGGACCGGCCAGGACGGTCGAACAGTCGGCCACGAGCAACCCGGCGAGGGGTCCGGTAGGAGACGGGGCTTTCGAGCCGGCGGCCATCGGGCGGATGGTAGCGCCAGGGCACTCTCGCGCGATCGCGGAGAGAGCCCCAAGTCCTCCGCCCCGCTAGCATTCAACCGATGCCCACCGATCGGCCACTCACGCTCATGACCGTCCACGCCCATCCCGACGACGAGACCATCGGCACGGGCGGGACGATGGCGCGGGCGGTCCGTGACGGCCACCGCGTCGTCCTCGTCACGTGCACACGGGGCGAGCTGGGCGAGATCGTGGTGCCCGAGCTCGACACGCCCGACAACCACCGGCGGCTTGGCGAGATTCGTGCAGGCGAGCTGGAAGCTGCGATGGCCGACCTGGGCGTGACCGAATGGGAAAACCTGGGCTATCGCGACTCGGACATGATGGGTCGAGCGGGTAACCGGGATCCGCGCAGC
>Ga0066706_10000648_pt1 | contig 11710 bp, 9 predicted proteins | sample GraSoiAngelo_155_FD_67274 | JGI IMG/M metagenome (GOLD analysis project Ga0066706, IMG submission 67274) | Grasslands soil microbial communities from the Angelo Coastal Reserve, California, USA - 14_1009_13_30cm | ecosystem: Environmental > Terrestrial > Soil > Grasslands | place: USA...
GTCTCGCGCAGCCGCGTCGCCCCGGTCCGCAGCCGGTCGGTCATCTCACCCAACAGCCGCGCCAGCTCGCCGATCTCGTCGGGCCGCTCGCTCCCGAACGCCACGTCGAGCCGCTCGAGGTCGACGCGCCGCGCGGTCTCCGCCAGGTCCGCGAGCGGCCGCGTCACCCGTGAGGCGAGCCAGCCCCCCAGCAACACCGCCGCCGCGACCGTCGCCAGCACCGCGACGAGGAACCCCAGGTCCATGCTGCGCCGCACGCCGGCGATGGCGGTGAGCGGCGCGGTGACGACGATGCGCGCGGGGGCGAGTCGCGCCGAATCGGCGTCCACGAACACCAGCGGCACGTCACCAACGATTTCGTCCGCCGCGGTGGTGTCGGGCGAGCGGGAAACGAGCGCGCCACCCGGATACTCGAGGCTCACGCGCAGGGTCGTGTCGCGGGCGAGTCGCGCCAGCGCCGCGGAATCCACCGCGATCCCGCCCACGACCGTGAAGCGGCCGGCGCCGAGTCGCAGCGAATCCACGCGCGCCAGCGCGAGGAACCCCCCCTCCGGCGTGCGGGCGCGGATCAGCGCGACGCCGCCGGGGGCGCTCGCCAGCAGGCGCGGCAGCGCGGGCTCGAGACGATCGAACTCCTGGCGGAAGTGGCCGGAGCTGACGACGCGGCCGTTGGCATCCTGGATCTGTAGCATGTCGAGGCCCGCGAGCCGCATCGCCGATCCGGCGTAATCGAGCAGGTACTGCCGGTCCCCAGACTGCAGTGCCGCCGCGCGGAAGCGGTTGTCGTCGAGGGCGGCGGCCGTGAGCGACGTGAGGCGGTCGCCGATGGAGCGGCTGCGCTGGGCGAGGTCCTCCTCGATGACCGCGACCAGCGCGTCCACGCGGCGCCGATACTGCGCCGCGAGCCGGTCGCGCACCGCGCGGCGCACACCGATGCCGAACACCAGCAACGGAATGAGCACCACGGGGGCGAACGCCAGCAGCACGCGGGTGCGAAAGGTCATCGTCGGATCACCGGATGCGTGGGACGGCGTCCCAGTCGATGCTGAGGCGAGCGCCGCCGCGACGCAGCAGCATCCGGCGCCGCACGTCTACGAGCGGGGCGATTCCCGATGGTCTCAGCCATGGGGCGCGCGCGGCGAGGTCGCGCCACGCCGCGCAGGGATCGAGCGCGGTGCGCGGCAGCGCGACGATGAGCCAGTCGCCGCTGTGCGCGACGAGGCGGGCGGCGACCGCGTCCGGCTGGAGCCCCACCGCGCGGCGCGCCGGTCCGTCGGGAGACAGCGCCACCAGGCGGTCGGCGAGATCGCGAGCGATGGGGTCCCCCTGGGCGAACACGATCGCGTTCCCCGGCGGGAGTGAGGCCGACGCCGGGGGCGAGCCTACCGCGCAGGACGAGCTCTGCCACCAGAACGGCGGCGACGCGGGGCGGGCTTCGACGCGTACGGCGTGGCGCGCCAGGTCGTCCAGCGGGATGGCAGTCTCGCCGAGCGGGGCCGCGGCGAGCAGCACATACGTCCGGTCCCATGGCAGCGGCACGGAGGCGAAATCGGCGCGCGTTGCGGCATAGGCCAGCGCGCCGGCGTCGTCGGTAACGAGGAGGTCAACGCCGGCGTCGAGTAAATCGCGCGGGTCACTGGCGGCGGTCCGCCACCGGATCACCGGCAACCGCGTACCGCCGAGCGGAACGACGATCAGCTCTGGGCCAGTGCTCTGCACCCAGTACCGCCCGGTCCCGATCGGCCAGGCAATGCCCGGCACCTTCTTGGCGATGGCGAGGCCGGGGTCCGCGAGCGCGGCCGGCCCATCGGGCGACGGTCGCCGCAGCCGCACGATCATTGTGCGCTCGGCCGTTACGGCCGCCGAGTCGGCGACGCCGCTGATCCCCGGGCCCCACGCCGCGAGCACGTCGCGCGCGCTCACCGGCACGCCGTCCCAGAAGATCGCGCCGTCTGCCAGGGACACCGTCCACGTGCGGCCGCCGTCCGAGGAACTCCAGGACGCGGCAAGCGCCGGATGCAGGTGGCCCTCGCAATCGACGCGCAGCAGCGTCTCGTACAGTTGGCGGAACAGCACGCGCTCGGCGCTGGTGACGGGGATCGGCGCGTGCGCGGGATCGACGGCGCCGGGCGCGGCCACGGTGAGCGTGTCGGAAGCGGCGGTCGAGTCACCTGACAGATCGCAGATGCTGAGCGGCTCGGGTGGTGCAACGGCCTGCGACGCCGGCGCGGCTGGCGCAGGCACGGCGCGTGGCGCGCAGGCAGTGGCGACCAGCGCGGCGAACAGGGCGCTGCGGTGCAGGTTCATGGAATCACCCGGGGCACTATCTTATACCCCGCCCCCGGTGTTGAGTTAGCTTAGGAACAATGGCCACATCCACGCCCCCACGCCCCAGCCGCACCCGCGAAGCCGTCGAATCGGTCGTGATCCGGTTTGCCGGCGACTCGGGCGACGGCATGCAGGTGACGGGGTCGCAGTTCACCGTGGAGACCGCCCTCGCCGGCAACGACCTGGCGACGTTCCCCGACTTCCCCGCCGAGATCCGCGCGCCCGCCGGCACGACCTTTGGCGTCTCCGCGTTCCAAATCCGCTTCGGCGCGGCGGACGTGCTCACCGCGGGCGACGCGATGGACGTGCTGGTCGCGATGAACCCCGCGGCGCTCAAGGTAGAGCTCCGGGACTTGAAGCCGAGCGCCACAATCGTGGTGGACACGGGAGCCTTCACCGAGCGCAACCTGGCGAAGGCGGGCTTCGCGGCGAACCCGCTGCAGGACGGCTCGCTCGCGAAGTATCGTCTCCTCCCCTTCGACATCACCAAGCTCACCGCCGACGCCGTCAAGACGTTCGGCCTCGGCACCAAGGAAGCGCACCGCTGCCGCAACATGTGGGCGCTGGGGCTGATGTTGTGGATGTACGGTCGCGAGCGCGCGGCCACGGTAGAGTGGCTGCAGAAGAAATTCGCCAAGCGCCCCGACATCGCCGCGGCGAACGTCGCCGCCCTCAACGCCGGCCACGCCTTTGGCGAAACGGCGGAGATGGCCGAGCACGTGGTGGGCTACACCGTCGCGCCCGCGCACTTCACGCCGGGCGTCTACCGCACGGTGAGCGGCACCGAGGCGCTGGCCTGGGGGCTCATCGCTGGGATGCGGGCCGCCGGCCTCTCGCGCATGATCTTCTCGGGTTATCCGATCACGCCGGCGTCGGCGCTGCTGCACACGCTGGCGAACCTCAAGGCGTTCGGCGTCCTCACCTTCCAGGCGGAAGACGAGATCGCGGCGATCGGCGCGGCGATCGGCGCCGCCTATGCGGGCGCCCTCGGCGTGACGTCGAGCTCGGGCCCCGGCATCGCCCTCAAGACCGAGATGCTCGGTCTCGCCATCGCCACCGAGCTGCCGATCGTGCTCGTGGACAGCCAGCGCGCCGGCCCGTCCACCGGCATGCCCACCAAGACCGAGCAGTCGGACCTGTTCCAGGCGGTCCTGGGACGCAACGCCGACTCGCCGCTGGCCGTGATCGCCCCGTGCACAGCCGGCGATTGCTTCCCGATCGGCGTGGAGGCGGTACGGCTGGCGACCAAATACATGACGCCGGTGATCGTGATGAGCGACACCTACCTCGCGCACGCCGCCGAGCCGTGGCGCATCCCCGAGGAGCGGGACTTGCCGCGATTCCCGGTGCGATTCCGCACCGATCCCGCGGGCTTCCAGCCGTTCCAGCGCGATCCCGACACGCTGTCGCGGCCGTGGGCGCTCCCCGGCACGCCGGGGCTGGAGCACCGCATCGGCGGCATCGAGAAGGATTTCGACACCGGGCACATCTCCTACGACCCGGCCAACCACCACCGCATGACGCAAACCCGCGCGGCCAAGATCGCCGGCATCGCGCGCGACATCCCGCCGCAGGACGTGGCGCTGGGCGAGCCGCTCGGCAAGCTCGCGGTGGTCGGCTGGGGCTCGACCTTCGGCGCGATTCACGAAGCGGTGCGCCGTTCCCGCGGCGAAGGCCTCGAGGTGTCGCACATCCACGTCCGCTACCTGAGCCCCTTCCCCGCCAATCTGGGCGACCTGCTGCGCCGCTTCGAGCGCGTGCTGGTCCCCGAGCTCAACAACGGCCAACTGGTGCAGCTGCTCCGGGCCGCGTATCTGATCGACGCCCAGGGGTTCAACAAGATCTCGGGGAAGCCGTTCCACGTCGCCGAGCTGGCCGCCGCGATCCGCGAGCACGCCGGGAGGGACTCGTGACCGTCGTCACCGTTACCGACCGCGAGCTGCAGCCCAAGGATTTCGCCTCCGACCAGGAGGTCCGCTGGTGCCCGGGCTGCGGCGACTACGCCATCCTCAAAGCGATGCAGAAAGCCCTCGCCGACGTCGGCGCGCCGCGCGAGCGCACGGTGTTCGTCTCGGGGATCGGGTGCGCCGCGCGGTTCCCGTACTACGTCTCGACGTACGGCTTCCACACGATTCACGGCCGCGCCCCGACCATCGCCACCGGCATCAAGCTCGCCAACCCCGAGCTCGACGTCTGGGTGGTGACGGGCGACGGTGACGCGCTGTCGATCGGCGGCAACCACCTGCTGCACGTGTTGCGTCGCAACGTGGACCTGCAGCTGGTGCTGTTCAACAACGAGATCTACGGACTCACCAAAGGCCAGTACTCGCCGACCTCGCGCAAGGGGACCCGCTCCCCGTCGACGCCGCTCGGGTCGGTCGAGAACCCCATCTCCGCGTGCCAGGTCGCCCTCGGCGCCGGCGCGCGGTTCGTGGCGCGATCGGTGGACACGCTGATGGCCCACCTCGTCGGCGTGCTTGGCCGCGCGCACGAGCATCGCGGCGCGTCGTTCGTCGAAGTGTTCCAGAACTGCGTCGTGTTCAACGACGGCGTGTTCGACAACTTCACCGCCAAGGAAATCGCCCCCGAGGCCCAGCTGCACCTCCAGCACGGCCAGCCACTGGTGTTCGGAAGGACCCGCGAGAAAGCGTTGCGGCTCGTTCCCGGGAAACTCGAGCTCGAAGTCGTGCCGGCCACCGCGGGCGACGTCCTCGTGCACGACGAGCGCAATCGCGCGCTCGCACAGTTGCTCGCCAGCCTCGAGCCTCCTGAGTTCCCGGTCGCCCTCGGCGTCTTGTACTGCAATCCCGCGCCCGCGTTCGAGGGAGAGGTGTACGCGCAGGCGCGCGCTGCCGGCCTCGGCACGGCGTCCGCCAGTCTCGATGGTCTCCTCCGCGGCGGCCAGACGTGGACGGTCTCGTAGCTCGCACCCGCCGCATGATCGTCTATCTCAACGGGAAGTTCATCGACAACGCCCAAGCCACGGTCTCGGTGGACGACCGTGGCTTTCTCTTCGGCGACGGCGTCTACGAAGTGTTCCGGGTAGCGGACGGCCGGCTGTTCGCGGCCGACCGCCATCTGCGGCGACTGGCGCGCGGTCTGGAATTCCTCGAGATCCCGAGAGCCTCGGCGCTCGACGACGCGGCGCTGGTGGCAGCGGCCCTGCGGCTGCTACAGGACAATGCGCTGACGCGCGGCGACGTGCTGGTCTATCTGCAGATCACGCGCGGCGCCCCTGGTCCGCGCGCCCATCAGTTTCCCTCGCCCCGCACGCCGCCCACCGTGTATCTCGCCGCGAACGCCTACACGCTACCGGAGGAGGTGCGCGTGCACGGCGCGAGCGTCGTGACCACGCCCGACATCCGCTGGGGCCGCTGCGACCTGAAAACCATGCAACTCCTCCCCAACGTCCTCGCCAAGCAGAAAGCGGTCACGGCGGGTGCCTTCGAGACCCTGTTGGTGCGCGATGGTGTGATTACCGAGGGGGCGAGCACAAGTTTCTTCGCCGTGGTGGGCGGCGTGCTGCGCACCCATCCCGCGAACCACCACATCCTCCCCGGGATCACCCGCGAGATTCTCCTGGAGGAGGCGGAGCAGATCGGGGTGTCCGTCGTCCCCACGGCGATCACGCCGAAGGAGCTGAACGGCGCCGAGGAGGCGTTCGTGACCAGCACCTCGGCGGACGTGATGCCGGTGGTGCGCGTCGACGGGCGTCCCATCGGCGGCGGCGAGCCCGGCCCCGTCACGCAGCGCCTCCAAGGCTCCCTGCGCGCCCGGCAGGCTAGTGCCGCTCCCGCACTGCGCGAGTAAACTCGCGGCTCGGCATTTGCCCGTGAACGGGCGTTGCACGCCGCCGCCGAGCGGACTTCCGGTCCGGGCGGTACCTTAGGCGCCGCTCCGCAGTCGACACCAGGGCCAGGGGGATTTCATGCGATCGATCAGCTTCATCGCGGCGGCGCTGCTCGTCACGCCGCCCGTCACCGCGGCCGCCCAACAGACGTTCGAGGGCGTCGTGGAGTACGACATGATCAGCGACAATCACAGCATTCACACGATCTACTATCAGAAGGGCTCCCATGTGCGCATGGAAATGAACATGGGCGGCCAGGCGTCCGCGATGATCATGGACGGCACGACCGGCACGATGACCACGCTGGTGCCAAGTCAGAAGATGTACATGACGATGAATTTCCGGGCGATGGCGGGGGAGATGAGGCAGCATCGCGACAGCGTGCACCTGCCCAAAATCACCGCCACCGGGCGACACGAGACCATCGCGGGGCGCGACTGCGAGCATGTCCTGATGACGAACGACCAGGACCCCGGAACTGCCGACATTTGCGTGGCACGTGGGATGGGCTACTACATGTCGGGCGGCGGCGGCGGACGGCGCGCGGCTCAGGACTTCTGGTCCGGCATCCCCAACGCCGACGATCCCCGTTACGCCGAGTTTCGGCGCCAGTTCGCCAACGGCTTCTTCCCGCTGAAGATGGAAATGAGGGACGAGCACGGGAAGGTCGGGATGACGATGGTCGCGACCAAGATCGACCGCCGCAGTCTCTCCGATGACCTGTTCAAGCCGCCCGCCGACTACAAGGAAATGAAGATGCCGACGATGCCGGGGCACTAGCTCGGAGACCGCATGATGCGCTCAACGCTGGCCTTCGCCGCTTTCGCGCTCGCTGCCCCGGTATCGGCCCAACAGCCCGCCGCCGACACCGGGTACACAACCACCGAAGCCATGATCCCGATGCGCGACGGCGTGAAACTCCACACCGTGATCGTGGCCCCGCGCAGCACCGCACCCCTCGGCATCCTGATGGACCGCACGCCCTACGGCGCCGACGGCGCGGCCGCGGGCGCGGCGCGCAACGCGGGGTACCTGGGCTTGAGCGGCCTGATCATCGTCGCGCAGGACATCCGCGGCCGCTTCAAGTCCGAAGGGACCTTCGACATGAACCGGCCGCCGCACTCGGGACCCCAGGGCACCGACGAGAGCACCGACACCTACGACACCATCGATTGGCTCGTGAAGAACGTGCCCAACAACAACGGCCGCGTCGGAATTTTCGGGATTTCGTACCCCGGCTGGCTCACGGCGGTGGGCGGCATCGGCGCCCACCCGGCGTTGAAAGCGATCAGCCCGCAGGCCCCGATGGGCGACGCGTGGATGGGCGACGATTTCTTCCACCAGGGCGCGTTCCGCGTGAGCTACGGACTCGAGTACTCGTGGATGATGGAAGCGTCCACCGACCTCAGTGTGACTCCGTCTCCGTCGCGCTACGACACCTACGAGTGGTACCGCTCGTTCCCGACGCTGGGCGCCATGGAGCAGGCGGTGGGCGCGGACAAGTGGCCGACGTGGCGCCGCTTCACCGAGCATCCCGCGTACGACAGCATCTGGCGCGCCCGTTCCCTGCCCCGCTATTTCACGCACACCACCGTGCCGACGCTCACCGTGGGCGGCTGGTGGGATCAGGAAGACGAGTACGGGCCGCTCGCGAGCTATGCGGCGCTGGAGCGCACCGACACGGCGGGCGTGAACTTCCTGGTGATGGGACCCTGGTACCACGGCCAGTGGTTCGCGGACTCCGGGACCGCGCTGGGCAACGTGCGCTTCGGCCGGCCCACGGGGGTCGACTTCCGCGAGCTGCAGACGCGCTGGTTCGCGCACTGGCTCAAGGGTGAGGGCGACGGGAAGTTTCCTGAGGCGACGCTGTTCGACGCCGGCACCAACGAATGGCGCACGTTCGACAAGTGGCCGCCCGCGAGCGCCCACGCGCGACGGTTGTACTTCCGCGCCGACGGCGGGCTGTCGTTCGACCCGTCGACCGGCGTCCAGGGCAACGACGCGTTCGTCTCCGATCCCACGAATCCAGTGCCCTACCGGCCGCGGCCGGTGGAGCGCACCTACTCAGGCACGTCCCGGTGGCGCCGCTGGGAGACCGAGGATCAACGCTTCGTGGATGGCCGCACCGACGTGCGCACCTGGCAAACGCCGCCGCTCACCGCCGACGTGACCCTCGCCGGCAACGTCGTCGCGCACCTGTTCGCGTCCACCACGGGCTCGGATGCCGACTGGGTAGTGAAGCTCATCGACGTGTACCCCGACACCATCCCCGACCGGCCGACGATGGGCGGCTACGAGCTGATGGTGACCGGCGACATCATGCGTGGGCGCTACCGCAACAGCTGGGAGCATCCGCAGGCGCTCGGGCCCAATCAGATCACGCCGTTCACCGTGGACCTGCACCAGCAGGCGTACACGTTCAAGAAGGGGCACCGCATCATGGTGCAGGTGCAGAGCACCTGGTTCCCGCTCTACGACCGCAACCCGCAGACGTTCGTGCCCAACATTTTCAAGGCGGCGCCCGGGGACTATCGCGCCGCGACCCACCGGGTGTATCGCACGGCAAGGTACCCGTCGAACGTCACGATCGACGTGTTGAGCCCGTAACCGGGGACGCGACTAGCCGCAGGCGCCGATCTTGTTCGAGCCGCGGCTCCGGCCCGCTGCGCTCCCGAAACTGCTCTTCAGACGACGCAGGGGCGAGGTAGCTGAGACGGGGGAAATCCCGGAGAACACCGTCCCCAGGCCGACCGACACCACCCATCGCGGGGAGGCGGTGGTGAGACCGTGACTCGCGTCTACCGTCACCGCGAGCGCGCCGGCGATGGCGTGCGTGATCCCAACGGCGGCGACGCGCGAGAGCGGCTGCGTCGAATCGGCGGTGCCGACGTCGACACCGGCCGAGAGGCCCAGCGTCCACCGGGGCGCCACGTCGGCGGCCGCTTCCAGCCGCAGCGCCGTCGCCTGCGACGCGGTGAACGACGTCTGTCCCGCGAGCCCAGAGAGGTTGCGGCTCGCATCCGCTGAAAGCCGCAGGCTCGCCGTCGCGGCGACGCCCACCCCCGCGTCGATCCCCACGGTCGTCTGACCGCTCCCCAGCCCACAGGCGGAGTTCCCGGTGGGCAGCGAGAGAATCAGCGCGCCGCCGATGGTCGGGGCCCACCGCGACGGCAGCGTGGCCGTCGCACCCGCGATGAGCGGCAAGTCGCCGAGACCGCGGCTCACCGAGCTACTACCGGCGGTGTCGCTCGACACGCGTACCAGCGATGGGATCGCCGACAACGTCAGCCACGGCCGTGGGCGGAGCTGGATCACTCCCGTCAGCGCCTGCTCGGTCCGCGTATCCGAGAGCCGTGCGGCGCCGACCGTCACGCCGACGCCGACGGGGCTCTGCGCGGCGACAGGCGCGCCGCCGAGTAGCCAGACAGCGATCGCGGTTTCGTGGCGAAACACGGTGTGACCTCCTCGCGCTTCCCCGGTTCTTACTAGTGACAGGACGCCAGGTCGGCGCCCTGAACTAGAGACGGAGGTATGCACATGAAGGTCACACGGATGCTCACGAGCGCGGCGATCGCGACCCTGTTCGCCGCTGCGACGCTGGCCGCGCAGCACGCGACCAAGGCGCAGACACCCACCCCGCGTCCCATGAGCCATCGTACCGGGACGTCCGGACAGTCGGCCAAGCCGGCGGCCACGCCTCGCCCGATGAGCTTCAAGGGCATCGCGAATAAGCTGGGGACGACGTCTGATGCGCTGGAAAGCGCGTATCAGGCGGCGCTCGCGGCCAACCCCAAGCTCACCCGCGGCCAGTTTGTCGCGGCGAACGTCCTGGCCAAGAACCTGGGCGACAAGAACCCCGCCATCACCACCCAGGCGATTCTCGACGGCCTGAAGAGCGGCAAGAGCATCGGGCAGACGCTGCAGGCGCTCGGGGTCAAAGCGAATGAGGCCAGCAAAGCCCAGCGCGACGCGAACCGGGAGATTCAGCGAAGCCAGAAGGATTCGACGGACTGACGTCCGGATCCCATCGGATTAACGCAGCGGCGGGCAGGTCCAAACGGGCCTGCCCGCTGTAGTTTTACTACCCATGCTCCGTTCCGCGATTGCCGGCCTCGCCTGTCTCGTCATCTCCGTGCCCGCCTCCGCCCAGCGGCGCGCCGCACCCCGACCTCCCGCGGGCTGGGACACGTTCGTGCGCGCGTTCGATGCCTACGCCTCCGGCGACAGCATCGTCGGCGCCAGCGTCCTCGTCGTCGCCAACGGCCAGGTCGCGGCACATCACGAGTACGGCTTCGCCGACCGCGCCCTCGGCCAGCGCGTCGATACCGCCACGATCTACCACTGGGCCTCGATCACCAAGACGTTGACGGCGCTCGCCGTGCTGCAGCTGCGCGACCGCGGCCGGCTGTCGCTCGACGACCCGGTCACAAAGTGGATTCCCGAGCTGCGCCAGGTGCACGACTCGTTCGGCGCGATCGACAGCGTCACGGTCCGCATGCTGCTGTCGCATGCCGCCGGCTTTCAGGCCCCCACGTGGCCCTGGTCGCGCGGCCAGCCGTGGGAGCCGTTCGAGCCGACGCGCTGGGAGCAGCTCGTCGCGATGATGCCGTACGAGGAGCTGCTGTTCGCGCCCGGCTCGCGGTACAGCTACAGCAACCCGGGGTTCATCTACCTGGCGCGCATCATCGAGCAGATCACCGGCGATCCCTGGGAGACCTACGTCCAGAAGAACCTGTTGACGCCGCTGGGGCTCACGCGCAGCTACTTCGGGGTGACGCCGTATCACCTCGCCGCCTCTCGGTCCAACAACTACACGGTGACGAAAGACAGCGCAGGCCACATGGCGGTGATCGCCAACGGCCGCGACTTCGATCCCGGGATCACGATCCCCAACGGCGGCTGGAACGCGCCCCTCAGTGATCTGGCGCGCTATCTGGCGTTTCTCACTGGAGGGGACGTCGTCCTGAAGCGCAGCTCGCTGCAGGAGATGTGGCAGGCGCGCTATCTCGCGGTGGAGCCGGTGGCGGGCGTCGCGACCCCGGCGGACTCGATTGGGCTGTCCTTCTTTATTCTCTGGCGCGCCGGTGCGCGCTTCGTGGGCCACACGGGCCACCAGGCGGGGTTCCGCTCGTTCTTCTATATCAACCCGGCGACGGGCAGCGGCGTGGTCGCCGCCTTCAACACCACCAACGACGCGGACAACGAGCGGTCGGAAGCGGGGTTCCGCGCGGTGCGGGACGCGGCGCTGGCGCTACTTGCTCGCTGACGGGAACAGCCGCACGTACTGGCCGTACCCCGCGGCCTCGAGGCTATCGACCGGGATGAAGCGCAGCGCGGCCGAGTTGATGCAGTAGCGCAAGCCGGTGGGCGCCGGCCCGTCGTCGAAGAGGTGGCCGAGGTGCGAGTCCGCGTGTGCGGAACGGACCTCGGTGCGCTCCATGAACAAGGAGCGGTCGGTCTTCTGGTGGACGTTCTCGGGCTCCAGCGGCCTGGTGAAGCTGGGCCACCCGGTGCCCGACTCGAACTTGTCGA
>Ga0066706_10000655_pt1 | contig 11641 bp, 7 predicted proteins | sample GraSoiAngelo_155_FD_67274 | JGI IMG/M metagenome (GOLD analysis project Ga0066706, IMG submission 67274) | Grasslands soil microbial communities from the Angelo Coastal Reserve, California, USA - 14_1009_13_30cm | ecosystem: Environmental > Terrestrial > Soil > Grasslands | place: USA...
GATTCGTTCGCCAGCGCGGCGGACAAAAGCGCCAAGCTGCTGGGCGACTATGTCTCGAGGCAACACACCGCCGGGCATGCGATGGTGAGCGACGAATTCGGGTTGACCAAGGCGTTTCTCGAGCTGACGGCAAAAATGCTGTCAAACCCCTATCGGCTTGCGGAAACGCAGATGAACCTGTGGTGGGACTACTCCTCGCTGCTCCAGTCATCGATGCTGAAGATCATGGGGCAGTCTCCGCGACCCGTGGTCGAGCCGGCCCAATCGGACAAGCGATTTCGCCACGAGGACTGGCAGGAGCATTTCCTGTTCGACTTCGTCAAGCAGTCGTACCTGATCACCGCCCGCTGGCTGCACAACGCGGTAGCGCACGTCGAAGGGCTCGACGAGCACACCCAGAAAAAGATTGATTTCTTCACCCGGCAATACATCGACGCAGTGGCACCGTCGAACTTCGCTCTGACCAACCCGGAGGTTTTTCGAGAGACCATCGCCACCGGAGGGCAAAATCTGGTCAAGGGCCTCAACAATCTGCTCGATGACATCGAGAGAGGCAATGGCCATCTGCGGATATCGATGACCGACAGCAAAGCTTTCGAGCTGGGCGTCAACATCGCGACAACGCCGGGAAAGGTCGTATTTCAGAACGATCTGATGCAGCTCATCCAGTACGAGCCGGCGACGAAGAAGGTGTACAAGCGGCCGTTGCTCATCATCCCGCCATGGATCAACAAGTACTACATCCTCGATTTGCGCGAGAAGAACTCGCTCGTCAAATGGTGCGTCGACCAGGGGCTGACCGTGTTCGTCATTTCCTGGGTCAATCCCGATGAGCGGCTGGCCGACAAGGACTTTCAGGACTACATGTTCGAAGGTCCCCTGGCCGCCATCGACGCGATTGAAAAGGCGACGCGCGAGAAGGAGATCAACGCGCTCGGATATTGTCTCGGAGGCACACTGCTCGCGGCCGCGCTTGGATATCTCGCGGCGAAGAAGGACCGCCGCATCGGGGCCGCAAGCTTCATGACTTCGCTGCTCGACTTCGCCGGCGCGGGCGAGCTCGAGGTATTCATCGACGAGGACCAGATCTCGTCGCTGGAACGAAAGATGAGCGAGCGCGGCTACCTCGAGGGCAGCCATATGGCGAACACCTTCAACATGCTGCGCAGCAACGACTTGATCTGGTCGTTCGTGATCAACAATTACCTGATGGGCCGCGATCCTTTTCCTTTCGATTTGCTGCACTGGAACTGCGATTCGACGCGGATGCCGGCGAAGATGCACAGTTTTTATCTTCGCAATATGTACATGCGCAATGCGCTTCGCGAGCCAGGCGGGGTCACGCTCGCCGATACGCCTATCGACCTGTCGAAGGTCAACGTTCCCACTTATTTCGTGTCCGCCATCGAGGATCACATTGCGCCGTGGAAGGCGACGTATGAGGGCCCGCGTATCCTTGGCGGCAAATCGCGATTCGTCCTTTCCGGTTCGGGGCACATCGCCGGAATGATCAATCCGCCGGCGGCAAACAAGTATGGCTACTGGACCAACGACAAGCTCCCTGCCGCGGCGGACGAGTGGCTCAAGACAGCGGCCCAGCATGAAGGCTCGTGGTGGACCGATTGGCTGGGTTGGCTGAAGCCCCACCTCGGACCTCAGGTTCCCGCTCGAGAGCCTGGAAAAAATGGATCGAAAGGGAAAACCAAAGTGCTCGAGCCGGCTCCGGGCAGCTATGCGCGGGTGCGTACGGATAGCCGTTGACGCATCGCGTCTTGTCGCTGCATTGTCCCTAAGGAGGCAAGCATGAAAACTGCATCGGTCTTGATCGTTGTCGCGCTTGCGTGGCTTGCTTCGGCTGCGTTGGCGCAGAACACTTCGACCACGGCGCCATCTGCGGCCCCGGCTCCAGACACTTGTGCGACATGCGGCGTGGTCGAATCGGTGAGATATGTCGAAAAGCAGGGCAAAGGCAGCGGCGTGGGCGCGATCGCCGGCGGCGTCGTGGGCGGCGTGCTCGGCCACCAGATCGGTTCGGGGCACGGCAATACCGCCGCCACGATTGCGGGCGCGGGCGTGGGCGCTTATGCCGGCAACCAGGTCGAAAAAAACGTCAAAAAGAAGGCCTACTACGTCGTCAGCGTCAGGCTGGACAACGGGCGCCGTCAGTCGGTGACTCAGGGAGCGCGGCCCGGCGTGCGCGAAGGCGACCGGGTGAAGATCGTCAACGGCAATCGAATCGCGCTGCTCGCGAACTAAGAAACACATCACAAGCCGCGATTCGAGGGCGGGATCGGCTTTCGTTTAGCCGGTACGCTGCCGGCGCGGCCGCTGTTCACGTAAAGAGCCCTGTCCAATAACGGGCTTGCAGCCAAGCCTCGTGAAGGCTCGGCTTCCCAACCGCATTACAATGCGATCGAAGAATTCAATAATCCACCCAAGAGGAGATCTCCGATGCGAAGGATCCAGCGTTCGCTCTTCGCGGCAGGTTTGGCCGCAGGTCTGTGTCTTGCGTACGGCGAAGCGGCGGCTCAGTTCAATCAGTTTTTTTTCTTTGGCGACAGCCTGACCGACGCCGGCTCGTTCAAGCCTGTGCTTCCGCCCGGCACCGGCAAATTCACGACCAATCCCGGACCCGTTTGGGCGGAAGTCCTGGCGCAGCGTTACGGATCGAGCGCGACCCCCGCAAACCAGGGCGGCAACGATTATGCCGAAGGCGGGGCGCGCGTATCGCAGCTTCCGGGAGTGCCGAATTCGCCGCCAACGGGAACTGCGACGCCGGTCGCCGTGCAGGTCCAGAATTTTCTCCACAAAGGCTCTGTGAATCAGGGAGCGCTGTATTCGGTATGGGCCGGAGCCAACGACGTCTTCTTTCAGCTGGGGCTCGCGTCGGCGGGGGCGATCGGATCGGCGGACGTTCAGACGAATCTGGCGACTGCGGCGGCGCAGCTGGCGCAGCAGGTTGGCATTCTCAACGCGGCCGGCGCTCGCTACATCATGGTGTTCAATCTGCCCGATATCGGCAGGACGCCGTTCGGTGTCGGGTCGGGCCAGGCCGCGACGTTCACGGCGCTGTCGAGTTTTTACAACAGCAACTTGAGCGCGGGGCTCGACGCGCTGCACATCGACATCATTCGACTCAATGTCTTCGGTCTGCTCAATGAGGTGATCGCCAATCCGGCTTCTTTCGGATTCGTCAACGCAAGCTCTCCTGCGTGCACCACGAGCTCGCTTGTCTGCACGGCTGCCACGCTGGTGGCGCCGAACGCGGCCCAGACTTATGTTTTCGCAGACGGAGTCCATCCGACAACGGCGGGTCACCAGCTCATCGCCGACTATGCTGCATCGGTGATCGAAGGACCGCAGAAAATCGGCCTGCTCGCCGAAGCGCCACTGCAAGTCGAGCAGGCGAACTATCGCGCGCTCGACGCACGGATGTGGTCGGCGCTCAATGCGCCGCGTCCACAGAACAAGTTCGATGCATATGCCGTGTATGACTACGGCAATTACGATCGCAGCGGGGACTTCGTAGGCGGTGATAACCACGTCAATACGGTGGTCGCAGGCGGAGATATGAAGCTTTCCGATCAGATGCTCGCCGGCGTGGCCTTCGGCTATTCCGAAGATAAGGCGTCCTACGGCAATGGCGCGGGCGGATTCAAGCTCAACGAGGCGTCGATCACCGGATACGTCGGATACGGTGTCGGGCCATGGTATGTCGGCGGCAGTCTCGGCGCCGGTGATCTCGACTTCCGCAACATCCGCCGCAGCTTCGCATTAGGCCAGGGGACGCGCACCGAGAGCGGGAGTACCCGGGGCACGCACCTGGTGGGGCGCCTGCTCGGCGGCTACTGGTTCAACACTTCGGCAAACTGGATTCATGGTCCTTTCGCGCGCCTGACGTACCAGGAAGCCAAGGTCTACGCCTGGTCCGAAACGGGGACCAGCAGCACCGCGATGTCATTCGGTCATCAAAAGCGCGATTCGTTCGCGTCGAGTCTGGGCTGGCAGGCCAGCGGCAGTCTTGGCTGGCTAAGACCGTTCGGGCGCGTAACCTGGGAGAAGGACTATAACAACGACGACCGGACGGTACGCGCCGGACTGGTCTCAACCGGGGGCATCGGATTCGGATTGCCCGCGCTTAAGGTCGACAGCGACTATGTGCTCTTCGACCTGGGCGCCAGTGCCGATCTGGGGGCCAAGCTGGTCGGATTCGTCAGCGTGAACGCGACTGCAGCCAAGAGCGACGGCAATTACCAAGCCGTTACGATCGGCATTCGCGTCCCGCTCTAGGCATGCTTCAGCGTAAAGGCCGCGTGTCGCGCGGTCTTTCTTTGACGTGGTTCCCTAAGCGCGGGCGCGCGGCTTTCGCGGCGCTCGGGAAAACGCTGGATCGTAGACGAGGCGCGGCAACACGCGCAAGAGCCGTCCGATCCACGCCATCTGCCATGGGAGCACGTAAAAGCGTTTACCCCGGTCTATCGCGCGGACGATCAGGCGCGCCGCCTTGTCCGGCGGCAGCAGGAACGGCATCGGATACGGATTGTTTTTGGTCATCGGCGTATCGATGTACCCGGGGCACACCGTGATGACGTCGACGCCTGTCCGCGCCAGCTCGATGCGCAGACTTTCCAGGTAGACGATCGCCGCCGCCTTGGATGCAGAGTAGGCGCCTGCTCCGGGCAGTCCGCGGAAACCTGCGACGCTCGCGATGCCGACCAGCTTGCCCCGTCGCGCGTCGAGCATCGGCCGCACGAAGGGCTGAAAGGTGTGCAGGATGCCGAGCACGTTGGTTTCGAGCACGTCACGGAAAGCGGCATTGTCTTCGGGGTGCTCGATCGACGTCCCGACCGATATTCCCGCGCTGGCCACGACGAGGTGTGGAACGCCAAATCGCGCTTGGTAGTCCGCGGCCGCTTCACGCATCGCAACCGGGTCCCGAACGTCTCCTGGGTAGATCGCGCAGCGCGCGGGTTTGAGCGTCGTCGCAAGCGCTTCGAGCGCCTCGGCTCGTCGGGCGAACAATCCCAGCGCGTCACCGCGATTGGCGTAAAGGCGCGCGAGCGCGGCGCCGATGCCGGACGACGCTCCGGTCAGGAAGACGTTCAACGAAGCCGCTTGGCCGGTGTCGCGCTAGCGAACAACGAGAGCCCTGACGACGCCCGACGCTCCGCGGCCAGGATGGCGTCAACCCTTGGGACGTTCCGATCGCGCTTTGGCGACCAGCGTATCGAGCGCTGCAGGTACTTGACCGTGCCCGCCAATGCGGTCAGAGGAAGTTACAAACTTGCCATCGATCACCATGGTGGGCACGGCCTGGATGTTGTACTCCTGCGCCAGCACCAGAGCGCGCTTGAGCTTGCTGTCGATGCCGAAGGAGTTGTAGATCTCGACCACTTGTTTGCGGTCGAGTCCCTTGCTCGCGGCCCAGTCGAAAAAGACCTTGTCCTGATACAGCGGCATGCCGGCGCCGTGCAACGCCTGGAACAAAGCGGGTGAGAGCCGCGTGTCCTCGCCCATGGCGTCGAGCGTGTAATAATCCCGCGCCAGCGCCTTCCAGCGATCCTGGAACATGACCGGTACTCGCCTGAACTGCACGTCGGCGGACGCGGTCTTGAGCCACTGCTGAAGAAACGGCTCGAGATCGTTGCAGTGTGGGCAGCCATAGGAAAAAAACTCGATCACCTCGATCTTTTTGCCCGTTTCCACCGGCTGAGGATTTTTGAGCCGACTAAACTCCTTGCCTTCGGCAAATTCCGCCGCGCCTGCGCTCACGCAAGCGACTGCCAGCAGCGCGCCGAGGACGTGGGGTACAAAGTTCTTCATTGCGTCTCCCGCAACTTGAGATGAAAGCTTAACGGATCTTGGGCCGGCCCCGCTGACGGGAGTTCCGTCGGCGGCGGACCCGAGCTAGGGATTACGGATCACGGCAACGTCGAAGCCGCCCTTGCCGAGTTCCGTCTTCATGCGATTGAGCTCATCGGTGTTGTCGTAGGGACCCAGACGCACGCGGTAGCGAACGCTCTTGTCGGGGAGAGTCGCGGACTGAATCGCGGCTTCCCAGCCCGAAAGCGCGAGTCTCGCTTTCAGATTCTCGGCTTCGGATTCGCTTGCAAACGCTCCCGCCTGAAGCCACAACCTGTCCGCGGCTTTCGATTGCATCGATTCCGGCGCCTTGGCGACGACGTCTGCAGGCCGCTCACCGCTCTTGCGCTCTGGAATGATCTTCGGTTCTTCGCCTCCGGGGAGGATCTTGTAGAAATCAAATCGAGGTTTTTCCGGCGCGCCCTGCGCGACCGTGCCATCGGCCTTTCCGTTGCGCGCCGCTTCCTTCGTGCTCACAGCGCCGGGCAGAGGCGAGGTGAGCCCGCTCTTGCCGAGGTAATAGGCAACGGCGGCGGCGATCCCCAGCCCGAGCGCCAATCCGACGAATACGCCGAGCAGCGTTCCACCGTGGACGCGCCTCCGGGGCGGATTGCGCGAGCTTCGCTGATTTCCGGACTTCATGAATCGAGATCCCTGGCCTTAGCGTTGATGCAACTACATCTTCTCGGGCGCGCTAACCCCGAGAACGTCCAATCCATTGCGAACGACTTGCCCTACCGCAACCACGAGTGCGAGACGCGCCCGGCGCAGACCCGCGTCGTCGACAAGGAACTGCTCGGCATTATAGTAGCTGTGAAATTCCGCCGCCAATTCTCTAAGATAGAAAGTCACCAGATGCGGAGCCAGTTCGCGCGCGGCGGTCGCAAGCACCTCGGGAAAATCATCCAGACGGCGCAGCAAGGCTTCTTCGTAGGGGCTTGCCAGCGGCGAAAGATCGGCGTCGCGCAGCGCCTGCGCCGCGTCCCGTGGCGCCAGACCGGCCTTGTCGAGCACGCTGCATACGCGAGCGTGGGCATACTGAACGTAGTAGACCGGGTTCTCCTCGCTTTGTGAGCGCGCGAGATCGATATCGAAGGTGAGCTGCGAGTCGGACTTCCGCAACAAAAAGAAAAAGCGGACCGCGTCGCGTCCCGCCTCGTCGATGAGTTCGCGCAGGGTGAGCGTAGTTCCAGCGCGCTTGCTGAGCTTGACCTCCTCGCCGCCGCGCATCACCAGCACCATCTGATGCAGGACGTAGTCGGGATATCCAGACGGGATGCCCAGCGCCTGCAACCCGGCTCTGACGCGCAGGAGCGACCCGGCATGGTCAGCGCCCAGCTCGGTTATCGCGCGCGAAAAGCCCCGCTCCCATTTGGTCAAGTGGTATGCGATGTCGGGGACAAAATACGTATAGCTGCCATCCGACTTGCGCATCACGCGGTCCTTGTCGTCCCCGAAATCGGTGGTCTTGAGCCACAGCGCGCCCTCGTGCTCGTAAGCGTGGCCTTGAGCGACAAGCGCGTTCACGGTTCTGTCGACCGAGCCGTCGGTGTAGAGCGAGGACTCGAGATAATATCGATCGAAATGCACGCCAAACGCCGCCAGATCGGCGTCCTGCTCGCGGCGCAATGCCGCCACGGCAAATTCACGAATAGCGTCGAGATTGTCGCCGTGGGGGTCGCCCGGATTCGCGTTTGCATACGCGCTGGCGATTTCGCGTATGTACTCGCCCTGGTACCCATCGTCGGGAAGCGGCGCGAAGCGCCCCTGGAGCTCGCGAACGCGCGCCTGCACCGACAAACCGAGATTGACGATCTGGGCTCCGGCGTCGTTGTAGTAGAACTCGCGGTACACGCTTTGCCCCTGTGATTCGAGCAGCCGGGCGAGCGCATCGCCGACAGCAGCAGCGCGTCCGTGCCCGACATGAAGAGGTCCCGTCGGGTTCGCGGAAACGAATTCGACCATCACCTTGGTCGAATTCGGCATCACCGATCGCCCGTAGGCGTTGCCCTGCTCCAGGATTCTTGTGACGACGGCGCGCCTTGCCGGCCCCGACAAGAAAATGTTGATGAACCCCGCGCCGGCAACCTCCGCACGCTCCACCCACGGCGACTCTCCGAGCGCGGCGACAAGCGAAGCCGCGAGCTCGCGCGGGTTGCGCTTGAGCGTCTTGGCGAGCTGCAACGCGATGTTGCTCGAGTAATCGCCATGCCGGCCCTGTTTCGGCCGCTCGAGCACAAAATGTTCCGGTCGGTAGTCGGGCGCAACACTCCGCAGTCCGGCGCGAAGCCATTGGACGAGCTGCGATTTAAGATCGGTCAAGGAAGTTCAAGCGAAGACGCGTTGGACAAAGGCGGTGGATTATACCGGCCATGCACCAGGGCTAGCTCAGGCAAAGCCGAGGGGATCCACGTCGAGCGCCCAGCGAACGCGGCGTTCCGCGAGCCGTTCGATCTCAACCCGCCAAGCCGGAAGAAAATCCTGCATCGCACGGCGATCGTCGCTTTGCACCAGTACTTGCGCGCGCTCGAGGCCGGCACGCCTCGACAGCGCCGCCGGAACAGGAGGGTAGACCGAGCACCGCAGGCTGCGTTCTGCTGCAAGCGCGCGGCCTTTGTCCGCTGCAGCGCCGAGAAAACGCATGAGGCCTTCGGGAGATTTACCCTCTCCGCCGAGAAGGGCGAGGTGCGCCGATGGCGGAAGCGACAAGGCCTTGCGTTCAGCAAGGAGCGCGCGCGCGTAGCTGTCGTAGTCGTGCCTCACCAAGGCCTGGTAGAGCGGGTGATCGGGAAAATCGGTCTGCACCAGCACTTCGCCCGCGTGCTCGCCGCGCCCCGCGCGGCCTCCGACCTGTTCCAGCAGCGCGAACAGACGCTCGGTTGCGCGAAACTCGGCGCTGTACAGCGCGTTGTCTGCCCCCAATACGCCGACCAGCGTCAGCTGCGGAAAATCGTGACCCTTTGCCAGCATTTGCGTGCCGACCAGGATGTCGGCTTGTCCCCCCGCGATCGCATCGCGCATCGTCTCGAAGGACCCTTTGCGCGCGGTACTGTCGCGGTCGATTCGCAGCACGCGGGCAGCTGGATGGAGGACAGAGAGAGCGCGCTCGAGTCGCTGCGTGCCGAATCCAAGCGGCAGCAGGTCGATATTCCCGCATTCCGGACAAGCGAGCGGTATCGGCGATGCGTGGCCGCAATGATGACAGCGCAGCGTGCTCGAATGCCGGTGCAGAACCAGGCGTGCCGAACAGCGCCGGCACATCGCTTTCCAGCCGCAGGCGGCGCACAAAAGCGACGGGGCGTAGCCGCGTCGATTGATGAACAAGAGCGCCTGCTCGCCCCGGGCGAGCCGCTCGGCTATCGCCGATCGCAACTGGGCGCTTATTCCCTCGACGTTGTCCGGCGCGCGGTTCGGCACCAGGCGCACTTCCGGCAGCGGTTTGCGCGCGGTGGCGCGTTCGCGCAAGCGTATCCAGCGATAACGTCCGCGGATCGCTTGTGCGTAGCTTTCCAGCGACGGGGTTGCGCTGCCGAGGATCACCGGCACGGAACGCAGCCGCGCCCGATAGATCGCGACATCGCGGGCGTGATAGCGTACGCCATCTTGCTGCTTGAAAGATGCGTCGTGCTCCTCGTCGACGACGATCAAACCCAGATTGGGCATCGGCACGAATACCGCCAGCCGCGTCCCGATCACGAGCTGAAGCTCGCCGCGCGCCGCCATGAGCCAGCGGCGACGCCGCTCGCCGTCGGCGAGTCGACTATGCATGACGCCGAGTGAGACCTGGGGCAGAGCACAAGCGATGCGCTGCTCGAGTTGCGGCGTCAAATTGATTTCCGGAACGAGCAAGAGCGCTTGGCGACCGGCAAGTATCGTCCTCGCGGCAGCTTCGAGATAAACCTCGGTCTTGCCGCTGCCGGTAACGCCCTGAAGAAGCGAAGTCGTGTATGCGGGCGGAATGACCAGCGCTGCTTCGACGGCTGTCCGCTGTTCTGCGTTGAGTGAAGCAAGCTGCGTTGGCGCTGCAAGGACTTGCGGCACGGGCTCGACCATACCGTTGCGACGCCATGCGCAAAACATTCGCCAGGCATGCGCGCCGAGCCGCCGGATATCTTCGGTCAACGCGCCGTTGGAGTCGCTCATTGAATCCAGGAGAGCTTCCCGTCGCGCGGATCGCGTTCTCGCTCCAGGCTGCAAGAGGCTCTCACGTCCTGCGGCACTGAGCCGATAGCGGCTGGCCATCGGGTTACGTTGCCGCGCGCGACCCAGCGGCGGCAGCATCTGGGCAAGACATTGGCCGATCGGCTGCTGGTAATACGCTGCGACAAATCGCCCGAGCTCGAGCAGATCGTCGGGCAAGGGCGGAACGTTGCCCAGCACTTCTTCTATGGGTTGCAATTTGTCGGGCGAAAGTTCGCTGGTTTCGACGATGTCTACGGCGACGCCGACAAGGCGACGGAGCGCGAGCTTGACGGCCACTACCGTCCCGGGCGCGACATCGAGCCCCGCCGGCAGCCAATAATCGAAGAGCTGATGCGTGTTGACGGGAAGCGCTACGCGAACGATCGCCATTGGTGACCGCCGTGTGCTGCGCACGACGTGTTTCGAGTGGCAGCAGGTGTTGTAGTGTTCTTAATCATTACCGCGCGTCGCAGGATTGCAGTGCAAGTCTTTATTTTTTCAGAGACTCCAGGCCCGAGTTCCAGTGTGGATAATTCTGTGCGTAACTGGGTTGGTTGCCGGACACCGACGGAGTTGCCCTTACTTGGCTGCTTATCGGCCCCGGGGCTCGGATAAGAATAGTTACTACAAATCATGGAATTGCCAGTACGCCTGGAGCAGGGTCAAAACCGATGCGATGGGCCTCGCCCGCAGAGGCGCGCTGTGCATAAGTGCCCCGGGGTAAGCCCCTTTCGATGCCTTGTCAAGGCCAGCGCAAAGCCAATGCTGGCGCGCCTCCCGGGACCATTGCCCTAGGCTGCTTTAAGAGGTTATCGCACCGTTCGGGAAGCCGCGTGAACCGTTTCAACCAGCACCGCGATGTTCTCCGGAGGTGTTCCCGGAAAAATGCCGTGACCCAGATTGAAGATGTGGCCGGGAGCCGGACCGGCATTTTCGATGATCGAACGCGCGGCCGTCTCGATTGCCGCCGCGGTGCTCAAGAGCACCGCGGGGTCGAGATTTCCCTGAAGCGCCACGCGGGAACCGACTCGCCGGCGTGCAGCCGCGATGTCGGTTGTCCAGTCGAGGCTTATCGCATCGCATCCGCACGCCGTAATTCGTTCGAGCCATTGGCCGCCGCCCTTGGTGAATACGATCAGGGGCGTCGTTGGCGAATGCCTGCGCAGACGCTCGATAACCGACTCGATGTAGGCGAGCGAAAACGTCGCGTAAGCGTCGGATGTAAGGAGCCCGCCCCAGGTGTCGAAAATCATGAGCACGTCCGCGCCCTGGGTGATCTGCTCTCCGAGATAAGCGCCCACGGCATCGGAGTTCACCGTCAGGACGCGATGGACCAGGTCCGGACGCGTGTACAGCATGCGCCGGACTCGCGCAAAATCGCTGCTGCCGGCGCCCTCGATCATGTAACACGCCAGCGTAAATGGACTTCCGGCAAATCCGATCAGCGGCACGCTTCCGGACAGCGCGCGCTTGATCGATGCGACCGCTCTGAACACGTAGTCGAGCTCTGACAGGTCAGGCACTCTTAGTCGCAAGATCGCATCTTCATCGACGAGCGGGCGCTCGAAACGTGGGCCCTCTCCCTCGCCGAACTGCA